>Ga0214179_1000101_pt1 | contig 8399 bp, 4 predicted proteins | sample TroBogEpilimnion_21_FD_153017 | JGI IMG/M metagenome (GOLD analysis project Ga0214179, IMG submission 153017) | Freshwater microbial communities from Trout Bog Lake, WI - 01OCT2007 epilimnion | ecosystem: Environmental > Aquatic > Freshwater > Lake > Epilimnion/Euphotic zone | place: Trout Bog... | reverse complement strand
GTTTATAATCCAAAAAAATTTTTTGGATTTCTACTCTCTATCGAAAAATAGACAGAAAATACACGTTTAACTTTATGGCCCCATACAAGAGCCTAGAAGAGTTGTTATGGGCCAAGTAATTTTTTTTGTAATTACTTTGCCTCAACAATTATTTTTATCATAAAAATTTGATTCCCAGCTAAATATTAAATTTTGGATTAATCGCATGTTAAGTTAATTAAAATATCAAAATAAGCTTACACTTTAATGGCTATAAGTCGAATAATCGTAAAAAATCATGTTTGTGGATGATATCTTAAGGTTATAAGAACAATGTGCAATAATTTTTATTCAAAAATAAACCTTTAGTTTGTGTTTAAATCTGGAACAGTTATTACCGAGGATGTCTCCTTTTTTAAATAGTATACTTTTAATAATGACTTACATATTTGCCTATATAACAATGACTTTGGACACATTCCTTACAACGATATTTTTCGGACTTATGTTTTGCATCCATACTCTTAAATATACCGATACCGGAAAGATGAAGTTTTAGAAATTTTTCAGATAATAAATTTTTTTTAAATTACTTTTTAAGATAACTTAGGAATATCAAAATCAAATTTAAAAAGAAAATTGTAACTTTGTGTAACTTTTAAAGTTACATCAGAATTTGACATTCTTTTTGAAAAATAATTAGATTTTTGGATAGCAGTCCATTGACCACCATGTATTAAAGGGGAAGTTATTTAAGAATATTTTTGAATTTTCTTTATTTTAATAAAAAATTCTAATTTAAAAAAATCATAATTTTGTTTTTAAAAAAAACTGTTACTTTTGTGTTGATTATTTTTAAAACTAATATTGCATGAATGAGTTTTACTTTAATTTTTTCGTTATTTTGTATTTACAAAAACCTTGATCCTATATAAATGAAGATTACAATCAATACTAAAAAACGAAAAAATTAAAGAAAAACTCATTCATGCAATATTAGTTTTAAAAATAATCAACACAAAAGTAACAGTTTTTTTTTAAAACAAAATTATGCTTTTTTTTAATTAGAATTTTTTATTAAAATAAAGAAAATTCAAAAATATTCATAAATAACTTCCCCTTTAATACATGCCTGTTCTGGACTGCTATCCAAAAATCTAATTATTTTTCAAAAAGAATGTCAAATTCTGATGTAACTTTAAAAGTTACAAAAAGTTACATTTTCCCTTTTAAATTTGATTTTGATATTCCTAAGTTATCTTAAAAAGGAATTTAAAAAAAAATTATTATCTGAAAAATTTCTAAAACTTCATCTTTACACCGATACCCTTACAAGATCGTTTTAGGAATTTATTGATCTAGAATCCTAAAAATATTGATCTAGAATCCTAATAAGTTAACTTCATTTTTCATATTCGTCAATGTAGACGTACATTAACATCGTCATATACATTATGTAAGGAACTGTAAGTATTTTATAAAAAGCGGCCTTATTTAAATTACTAGATGGTATCGAATGGTAAACAGTTTGTCACAATTAAAAAATGTTTCACTGTAAAAAGTTTTAAAATTGAACTTTAAATATAAATTCTCAAAATTCATCTTCTGAAATAAATTTTTTTATAATAGATGTAGCTCTAATTTAATGCAGTAATCTCATCGTTTTTAGTCCCGTTAATTCACCGCGGCATTACCGCACCGTTACCTTGCCATAACCTTGCCATAACCTCGTTAATTTTGGTAACGGTGAGATAATGGTTAGGCTATGGTCAGGCTATAAAATGGGACAGAACGGGGCCAAAAACGCTGCGAGTGCTGTAGCGGGTTGTTGCTTTTTCCTTACTACAATTTTATAAAACGAAAACAAACGAAAATTTATTTTGCGCCACTCATTTAATTAATCGAAAATACAGTGAATATTCCGTCTTTGTAACGTAAAAAAATAATGGTGGGCATCATTGACAGTAGACTGAAAAATGTGACTTTAGTGTAGTTGTCGAACTAACATGCACCCAAAAACGGCGAGTCAACCTATCCATCCTTCATACACCCTTCAACAAAGGGTTAATGGGTTAGGGTTCACCCTTTTTTAAGGCTGTTTCCAATTTTATTAGATAATGAAAACATCCTTTTGAACTTTTGAAGGGTTTATTTATCAAAAAATTTTAAGCTCATTAACGATCCTACATCTCTTTCTTCCGAAGTTCCTCTAAAAGAACATAAGTAAAATATTATTACAACGGTTCTTACCAAACCATTCAAATGGGGCGGGTATTCTGTTTCATTCGAACGGAAAATATTCAGAAAAGTTTCGATAGTCCGACACTCGATAATCCGGTACCCTCGATATCCGACTGGAATCTGCGGGAACGGGATTAATCATTATAATCTGAAAGTCGATGATTTGAGATCCGAGATCGACACCTTTATTCGGAAATAATTTTTTTTCATTTTTTTTTACTTTTAAGACAAATTATTATGCAATTTTGGTTTGTATGCACAGTCTAATTTTTGACTTGTTTTTTTTAACGATTTATACCCAAATTAAAAAGTAAAAGGTAGGTTTTAACTTTAAATTAATTTTCCTTTTATGGGCTCGCGCCCTTCAATTACTCACAATAAAGAATCTTTTTTTAAGCAAATTGTGCAATATAAAATATTGTATTAACGACAACGAGCCCGTGTTGGATTAACGAAACTTTACTATATACAGTTGTCAGTGTAACATAAGTCACTATCTTTTTCAAAAATATTTTTCGTTTCCGATTTCGTTTCCGAAAAGATTTGCTGTAAAAGGTTCGATTTTATCATTTTTTATAATGCTTTTGATTAATTAAGTATTCTCTGATATTGACTTATATCAGCAAGTATTTTCAACAAAATTATTCAAGCCTTGAACAAACTGACCCTTTGATTGATACAGACTTGTTCCGAAAGTCAAAAAATCATGTCAAGTCAAGGTCATGACTTTTACCTTTTTAGTATTCGTCGAAAGTAAGCTGAAAATGCCCAAAGTCAAATAGACTTTACTCAAAATTCACTCGATTTTCTGTGCGTTTTTAATAAAAGAGTCTAAAAGATTACTAGTTTAACAATTCTGTATATTTTTAGACGGTAGATTTTGTTTTTAAAATTAATATTTTAATGCAAAAATAAAAAGTCAAGGTCATGACTCGATTTCACTGACTTTTTAAAGGTCAGAAACAACCAAAAAAAAGTTCCATAGAAAAAATTCATGTCAAAAATCCCACGCAATTCATTATACAAAATTTCAAGGATCATCTTAGATCTAGCTTTTATAAATTTTAAAAGATCTCCAAGGTCTTAAAAAATCCTCGTAGGGACAAGATCGTTCATAATTTTGACAATAATTCGTTCAAGAGCCTTATACAATTTTATTTTAAAATAAATATAACATACCGTAAATTCTCACTCAAAACAGCATACCAAGATAATTCTAAAATTGTTGTTGAGTTTGTGTCTTTAAGATAAATTCCAATAAAAAAAAGATGCTTTTATTATTTCAGCGTGTTGCTTTGGCTTTTTTTTTGCTGTTCTTAGTAAAAACTTGCGGTGTTTATGAAAACAATGTTTTTTTCTGAATTTTCAAATAATTAATAATTTTTTTGAAGTGATTTTCAAAATTAAATTTTTTCTGCAGCATCATAATGTAGTTTTCTTTTAAATAACTAAAAATTTTAGTGTTTAATTTACCTTTAAAAAAATTAATTTAACAGAAACTTTAAAATGTCAGGAAATTTCTCAACGGATCTCTCTCTTCAAATTCAAAATCTTCTGGTAATAATTCCGATCACGAAATAATAAGAATTATTTCATAATTTAATTATATTTTATCAATTAAATTAAGCCTTCATCTTCATTTCAAACATTTGAAGATTCCTCATATTGGTAAATATTAATATATATTAAATTTTTATATTTGGTTTAAATTATTGGTTATCTGAATATTTAGCATATGTTCACGAAAAAATGACAATTCTTTTCAAAAAACTTCCTTTAAGGAACATAAACAACGATCTTTTGATCAAATGCGAGAGAAAAAAACCGCGAGTTTGGACAAAGAGTAAACATTTTAAAACATCATGCATACAGGTAAATTATTGAGAGAGTAAATTGTGCAAACCTAAAATTAAATAAAAACAGGCGACTCTCTATATATCGAATAGACAGGCAATAGTTGCGTTCCAAAAGAAACATGTTTTTGTGTTTCAAACTTGTTCCGAAAGTAAAAAGTAAGGTCAAGTCAAAGTCATGACTATGACTTTTTTAAAATAATTAATATTTTTTCCTAAAAATGTTATTTTTAAATCAAAATCGAACGTCTAAAAATATTCAGAATTGTTAAACCGGGAATCTTATAGACTTTTTTATACCAAAGTCACAGAAATCAAGTAAATTTTGACTAAAGTCAATTTGACTTTGGCCATTTTCAGCAGACTTTCGACGAAAAATGAAAAAAGTCAAAGTCATGAGTTGACTTTGGCTGACTTTTTTGAAAAAAGTCAAGTCAAATGACTTTCGGAACAAGTCTGATGTGTTACTCGTTAAAACAGCTTTTTTAAGGTTTTTTGCCTGTATTTTAAGTGTTTTAGTCATTTACCCATTAAAAACTTGGTTGGCTTGAATCAAATTTGGCAATTCATACAACAATCAAAAGTCTTTGTCGAGAGGATACGAAATATGTTGTTTTTATAATCTATGAAGCAATTTTTGGTTAAAAATGCTTAAACCAACTTTGAAATACAGTATAAATTATGAGTTTGTTCCTTCTCCGTTACCGTTTTAGGCCTTCAGTTACACATCTTAACTGACCGTTACTTAACCGTTACTCAAGGCAAGGACGATCATTTAAATCGAATTTTTGAGAAAATTTTCGTAAAAGAAGCGCTAAAAATTCGCCAAAGAATTGAAAGATGCAAAAATACCTTTACAAAAAGTTCAAAATCCCCGAAAAATGAATAAGCTCCCCTAAAATTTAATTTATTCCAGACTTGTTACGAAAGTCAAAAAGTCTAAGTCATGACTTTGACTTTTATTTTTGCCTAAAAAAATTTATTTTTAAAATCAAAATCGAACATCCTAAAATATTCAGAATTGTTAAATTAGTAGTCTCATAGACTTTTTTATACAAAAGTCACAGAAAATCTAGTTGTTTGATACAAAAGTCACAGAAAATCACTTTGACTATTTTCAGCTGACTTTCGACGAAAAATAAAAAAAGTCAAAGTCATGACTTTGACTTTGACTTTCCAGTTTTTCGGAAAAAGTCAAAGTCATGACTTGACTTTGCCTGACTTTTTTTAGAAAAAAGTCAAGTCAAATGACTTTAGGAACAAGTCTGATTTTTTCTTTATATTTTTCTCGAAAAAAAGCGTCATTCGATTCTCCAATATTTTTTCATGTATCTTAGATACTTACGAGAAATGTCATAAACACCTGTTCTGTACTTTACAGAATAAGTCGTCTGTACGTGTTTTTTTATAATTAGATAAATATTTTTGTGATGACGATTAATTCTTTTTAAATTTTAATTTAAAGGATTATTAGTCACTGCAAGGAAAATGTTAACAAACAAATTTTTTATTTTGAATGAACAGAAATAAATAAATCTGGAATTTCTAAAACATTAATAAAAAGAATCTAAAAATTTTTATTTTTAAAAAATAAATCTTATTGAAACTCTCATTCAATTAAATTACTTTTGACGTTAAACTCAAAATAGCTTAGTTATGGCCACTTTTTCAATAAATGTTTCAATTTTATTTTAATAAAGAAAATCATTAAAATTTTATATGGACCAAGAAGAAGAGAGAAGAGGGTTTACAATTTTGAAAACGGCACATTCGAATCATCGAAAATGCTTTATCTGCAATGCAGCTAATATAAGGTTATATAAAACCCCCAAAAAATCAATTGCATTCGCATTTAAGTACTTCGAGATGGTGATAAAGAGCCATGCCCGAGTTTGTGGAAGACACTTAGACTCAAATATTGAAATAAAAGAAACAGATTATGATCTAATTGTTACAACTAGGAAGTATTATACCAACGAAACCGTTGCTTTGTTTAGAACCTTAAGTGAATATGTTAAATTTCCTGAAAACCAAACAATTTTTGAAGCATTTAATAATCTGGATACTCTAACTGAGTCTCATTGTAAGCTAATAACGAGTTGGTCCGTCGATGAGTTTATTCGCTTTTCAAATTTCTTAACAAGCTGGAAAAAAAGTCAAGGTCGTCAAAAAAATGAAATAATAGCACTTTATCGTTACTACATGAAGAAAGGGCTTACTCAAGCTACGATTGCAATCCTTAGGGGAAATACAACCCAGAGGCAAGTAAGTCGATATTTGGAACAGATGAGAATATGTATATATGACGACTTTGTACCTTATTTTCTGGGAATTGTTAATAGGCCTAGAGAATTTTTTTTGGGTCACCAAACACCTACATGCAGAATAATTTTTGACTTTGATGATGACACGTTGGTAATATGTGCTGATGGGTAAATAAATATTCAAATTCATATTTTCATTTTTAATCTTTCTATAATAATATTTCAATAAATCTAAGAACCTATGCCCGTTGCCAACAAAGTTCAAACAACCAATTTCAATACGCTTCTTGGAGCGAACAGAAGCAACATCATTTGATAAAGCCTTTCATTATGTGTGCTCCAGATGGTTATATTTATGAATGTTATACCGGCTTCCCTGCTAATTGGAATGATTCAGAGATTATGTTACATATACTAGAAACAGATAAAGAGTTAATACGTATTTGTAAACCTGAGAAAACTGTTTTTATATTAGATAGAGGTATTTTTACTAATCTTTTACTAAAATTGAATTATCAATCATACTAGATTAAAATTGTTCCTTTCAAGGATTCAGAAATTGTGTAAATATTTTACGAGAAAAATATCGATGTGATTATAGAATTCCGTTTTGTAAACAGCTGAATATTGGAACTGAAGAGGAAAAATCAAAAAAGCAAACTAAAAAGGACCAACCTCTCACTGCTCAACAAGCCGCTGATTCAAGAAGTTGTTCGAAAAGTCGCTGGATAATTGAATTTATAAATGCTCTTTTAAAACTTCATAATTCTTTAGACTATGTTAGAAATACTCGACTAGGATATCTTTGGATAGAATATCGTATAATGTGTGCGATAATTAATTTCACTCATAAACCGATTTTAAGTGATAAGCCTAACACAGTAGAGGTTGCAAAATTGATAAAAGCCAGATGTGACCAACCGCAATTTAACGACTTAGAATTTCTTTTGAACAAACAACTTGGCACATGCCTTTTTGAAGCTACAAATTTAGAAAGCATTACAAATTTTGTGACTTTAAAGAGGAAACAAATGACTCGATTCATTTTTACTGGAACATTTCACTTAAGAAGAGCAAAAAGCTATTTAGTCGATCTTGTCCGTCAAAACTCTGCATATAATGTAAACAAATTAGAATTAATCAAGTTGGTGAAAAATTTACCCGATGAAGATAAATACCTTAAGCTGAGATCATATATACATGATCCCTTAGTAAAAATAATAGTGACTAAAGTTATTTCGAGACACAAACGAGCCGTCGAGAAGACTCCGAAAATCGCAAAATGCAAAAAAGCAGTTGAGCAAAATTCAAAAAAAAAATTGATCAAAAATATTTCAAAAATTGATAGTGTAAAAGCCGCAAAAAAAAAAACTTCTACAACTGAAAATATTGAGAAACTTGAATTAGCAAAAGAAGCGAAATGTTATAAAAATAAGAAGATTAAGGATAGTTATAAAGTAATAATTTGTTATTTAGATCAAACACCAATTGACGACAGCATGGAGGAATCACAGGAGAAGATGGAACATGATACAAATCAATCCAAACGAAGGCCTAAAAAGACAAACCAAATCAAAAGTTTTATTTGTAGTTGCATGAATGGAAAAAAAATCACCTCACCGTGCATGCACATTTCGGCTACAATTTACTATTTAGGATGGGCGAAATACCGGCCACTTAAATATCCTGGTGAATATTTGAACGAGATTTTTTTGCAAGCATCAGATGAACCAGCTAACAATCCAAAGTAAAAATTTTAATTTTTAAAGAATTTTTTCGTTAGAAAAAATAATTCTAAAATATTAAGGATTGTCAAACGTACTCGTGGATATAAAGAAACCAGTTCAGAATTTTCAAGCGCCGACGAATATGAAGTTGAGGACATAATCCAGCCACAAACACCAAAATTACCGCAACCATTATCTTTACCGCTACCGCAACCATTATCTTTACCGCTACCGCAACCATTATCTTTACCGCTACCGCTACCATTATCTTTACCGCTACCGCTACCATTATCTTTACCGCTACCGCTACCATTATCTTTACCGCTACCGCTACC
>Ga0214179_1000094_pt1 | contig 8587 bp, 6 predicted proteins | sample TroBogEpilimnion_21_FD_153017 | JGI IMG/M metagenome (GOLD analysis project Ga0214179, IMG submission 153017) | Freshwater microbial communities from Trout Bog Lake, WI - 01OCT2007 epilimnion | ecosystem: Environmental > Aquatic > Freshwater > Lake > Epilimnion/Euphotic zone | place: Trout Bog... | reverse complement strand
CCGCCGCTGAAGGGCATCCGGTTCATGGAAGTGCCGGAAGTCTCGGCCCGCGTGAACGGACTGTTGGCCGGCGATTTCGATATGGCCTGCGACATTCCGCCCGATCAGATCAGGCGCGTCGAAGACAGTCCGCGTCACAAGGTGCTGGGCGGCATGATCGCCAACAACCGCATTCTGGTGTTCGACAAGCATTTGCCGGTGCTGGCCAACCCGAAGCTGCGTCTGGCGCTTGCTCATGCCATCGACCGGCAGGCCATTGTCGATTCGTTATGGCTGGGACGCACCCGCGTGCCGAAGGGCAACCAGCACCCGTTCTACGGCGATATGCTGATCCAGGATTGGAATGTGCCGGCCTACGACCCGGCGCGCGCCAAGGAACTGATGAAGGAAGCCGGCTACAAGGGCGAGGAAATTCCCTTCCAGACCCTGAACAATTACTACACCAACCAAACCCCGACGGCGCAGTTGATGCTGGAATTCTGGCAGTCCATCGGGCTGAACGTGAAGCTGGAAATGAAGGAGAACTGGAGCCAGATCCTCGGGCGTTTCCCGGGCCGCGGATTTTCCGACAATTCCAATTCGGCCTGGTTCAACGATCCGATTTCCTCGATGGCCAGCTACTATCCCGGCGGCCAGACCTGGGAGTCCGGCCAGTGGGAGAATGAGGATGCCAAGGTCGCGATGAAGGCTTTGCAGAACAGCATGGATTTGGAAACGCGTCGCAAGGCGTTCCGTCGCATGCTGGAAATCTGCGAGCGGGACGATCCGGCCTACACCGTCCTGCACACAAACGCGACGTTCACGGCACTGCGCAAGGATTTGCCTTGGAAAGCGGCGCAGGCGTTCACGATGGACTTCTCGGCACGAAACTGGGGCGCGTAGAATAGGATCGTCGTAGGTGGAAGTATGAACGCGCGACACCGAACGTAAAGATGGTGCAGTGCGCGCGGTGGACGTCGCCTCCGACGGCAGATAAAAAGCGCGTATTCCTGTTGGGAGGGCACCGTGAACACGCGCTACTGGACACTTGCCAAACGGCCGCCTCCGCCCTGGCCCGATGACGCCACCTTCGCGCTGAAGGAAGCACCGATCCCGGCACCCGGCCCCGGACAGGCGCTCACGCGGACCATCTACATCTCCCTCGATCCCTATCAGTGGGGCTACAAGCGCCGCGGCGAAGAACCGGAGGGTTCGCCCTGCCATGCCCGCACCGTATCCCAGGTCCTGGAAAGCAGGATCGACGGAATCGCGCCGGGCGATTTCGTCTTCAATACCAACGGCTGGGCCGAGTACGGCCTGATGGGCGAAGGCGTCCCCCGGCCGAGCTACATGATCCCCCGCAAGCTCGACCCTGCCCGCGGCAAGATCAGTCACGCCGTGGGCGTCCTCGGTATGCTCGGTCTCACCGCCTATGCCGGCATGGCCCTGCAATGCGAGCCGAAGCCGGGTGAAACAGCGGTCGTCTCGGCGGCGTCCGGCGGCGTCGGTCAGATCGCCGGCCAAATCGCGCGGTTGCGGGGCTGCCGCGTGGTCGGCATCGCCGGGCGCGAGGAGAAATGCCGTTATGTGACCGAGGAGCTGGGCTTCGACGCCTGCGTCTCCCACCTGTCGCCCAGTTTCGCGCAGGACCTGAAAGCCGCCTGCCCCGACGGCATCGATCTGTATTTCGAGAATGTCGGCGGGGCGGTGTTCGACGCGGTGCTGCCGCTGTTCAATCCGGCCGCGCGGATGACGATTTGCGGGATGATCGCGCATTACGGCGATGCCCCCGGGATGGATGCCAAAGCGCTGGAGCGCGCCCGCGCCGAAGCTCGGGGCGTGCGCGTGCGGGACCTGTCGGTCGGCACCTATGTGGCGGATTGGCACGACATTTTCCTGGCCGAGATGGCGCCCTGGGTCGCGTCCGGAGACGTCCGTTACCGCGAATATATCCGCGAGGGTTTCGAGGCGATCCCCACCGCTTTCGCCGAAATGCTGCGCGGCGAGAACTTCGGCAAGACCTTGGTCCGCGTGGCGCCGGACCCCACCGTCCCGTCGTAGGGCTGGCGAGACGGCGGCGGTTGTGTCCCAATAGCGCGAACAACGGGAGGACAAATCGTGCGCCGCAGAACCTTGCTCGCCTCAGCGCCCTTGCTGGCCACGCCTGCCCTCGCGGCCGGGACGCGGCCTTTGCGCTACATCCCGCAGTCGAACCTGATGTCGCTCGATCCCGTGTGGACGTCGTCGATCATCGTCTACATCCACTCCTACATGGTCTACGACACGCTGTTCGGGATCGACGAAAACAACGACATCCAGCCGCAGATGTGCGCGGGCTACGAGTTGTCGGCCGACAAGCTGACCTGGACGTTCCATTTGCGCGATGGGCTGACGTTCCACGACGGAGAGAGGGTGCTTGCCCGCGACTGCGTTAAATCGGTCCAGCGGTGGGCCGTGCGCGACACGTTCGGCCAGAAAATCCTGTCGCAGACCGACGAAATCGTCGCGATCGACGATCGGTCGTTCCGTATTCGGCTGAAAAAGCCCTTCGGCCTTATGCTCTACGGCCTCGGTGCTCGGCAATGTTTCATGATGCCCGAGCGGGTGGCAAGTACACCGGCGTCGGAGCAGATCAAGGACCCCACCGGTTCCGGTCCCTATCGGTTTCTGGCCCAGGATTGGGTGGCCGGTGTGGGGGCGGCGTATGCGCGATTCGACAAATACCAGCCGCGTCAGGGCAAACCCAGCGTTTACGCCGGTGGGAAGTTCGCGAATTTCGAGCGTGTCGAGTGGATCGTGCAGCCCGATCCCGCGACGGCTGCCGCTGCCTTGCAAAAGGGGGAGGTCGATTGGATCGAACAGCCGATGATCGACCTGATCCCCATGCTGAAGAAATCGCCGGGCGTGACGGTCAAAGTCAACGATCCGAACGGCGTGACCTACTTCCTCGCGATCAATCACTTGCAGGCGCCGTTCAATAATCCGGGTGTGCGGCGGGCGTTGCTGCCGGTGTTGGACCAAAAGGCCTTCATCGAATCCGTGGTCGGCGAGCAGGCCGAATACGGCAAATTTCCGACGGGTTATTTCACCTCGACGATGCCGATGGCAAACGATGCGGGCATGGAGGCCCTGACCTCTAAACGCGACCCCGCCCTCGCCCGCCGTCTGTTGGCCGAAGCGGGTTACAAGGGGGAGCCGGTCGTGCTGATGGCGCCGAGCGATCAGGCAGCCTACTCGCAAATGAGCCAGATTGCCCGGCAGATGTTCGAAAGCGCCGGTCTGGTCGTGGATTACCAGATCATGGACTGGAGCTCGATGACGCAAAAGCGCGCCAATCAAGGCCCGCCGGATAAAGGCGGCTGGAGCGCGTTCGTTTCGATGGCTAGCGGCTTCACCGCCTCGGGCCCCGGAAGCTATTTGCCGATGCGCGGGACCGGCACGAAAGCCTGGTTCGGCTGGCCCACCGATGCTCGGTTGGAGGAACTGCGCGACGCCTGGTTCGATGCCCCGGACGTCGAGGCGCAGAAACAGATCGCGCGCCAAGTGCAGGCCCGAGCGCTGGAGGTTGTGACGTTCCTGCCGGTGGGCCAGATGTTCCAGCCGGCGGCGATGCGGTCCGACATTCGCGACATTGTGTCCGCGTCCTTTCCGGTCTTCTGGAACGTGCGGCGTGCGTGAAACACTGGGGAGTGTCCGTCGTTGAGCAAAAGCATCGGGTTGACCGTCAATGGCACGGAGCATGAGGTCGCGGCCTCGGCTGACACGCCTCTGATTTACATTCTCCGTAACGACCTGAACCTGAAAGGCAACCGGTTCGGCTGCGGCGAGGGTCTGTGCGGATGCTGCACCGTATTGCTGGATGGACATGCCGTTCAGTCCTGCTCCACGCCGCTGTCGGCGGCCGAGGGCAAGACCGTCACGACGATCGAGGGGCTCGGCAGCGATGACGCGCCGCACCCGTTGCAGATGGCCTTCATCGAGGAACAGGCGGGCCAGTGCGGCTATTGTCTCCCCGGTTTCATCATGGGGGCGGCGGCGCTTCTGAAGCGGAATCCGGCCCCCACCGACGCCGAAATCGCCGCCGGACTGGACCTCCATCTTTGCCGTTGCGGGGCCTACGATCGCATCCGGCGCGCGATCCGCCGCGCGAGCCAGCAGATGGCCGAACCCCGGGAGCGCGTGGCATGACCCTCCCCCCAAGCCTCGCGAACAACCGCCGCCTCGACCGGTGGGTCGCGATCGGTCCCGACGGCACGGTGGAGGTGCGCACCGGCAAGGTCGAGATCGGGCAGGGCATCGTCTCCGCGCTGGCGCAAATCGCGGCGGAGGAGCTGGATGTCGATTACGCACGCATCCGCATGATCGCCGCCGACACCGTTCGCAGTCCGAATGAGGGTGTTACGGCCGGCAGCACCTCCACATCCCAGAGCGGCGGTGCCTTGCGGCAGGCCTGCGCCGAGGTGCGCCTCGCCTTCCTGGAGGCGGCGGCCCAACAGCTGGGCGCGAACCTGGACGAACTCATTGTCCGCGACGGCACCATCGCCCGGCGCGCGAGCAATGAGAGCCTGACGTATTGGGAACTCCGCGACGACGTCGACCTCACGCGCGATGCCGATGGGCGGGCAAGCCCGAAGCCGCCGGACCAACTGACGCTCGTCGGCAAACCGCTGCCGCGCCTGGATCTGCCGGACAAGGTAATGGGTAAGGGCGTCTATGTACACGACCTCGACCTTCCCGGCATGTTGCATGGTCGGGTCGTCCGGCCGCCGTCCTATCGCGCGGAGATCGTGACGTTCGACCCCACGCGGGTCCAGGCCATGCCGGGCGTGCGCGCCGTGGTGCGCAATGGACGCTTCATCGGCGTCGTCGCCGAACGGGAGGAGCAGGCGGTCGCCGCCGCCGCGGCACTCGCCAAGTCCGTGACGTGGCGCGAAACCGCCGACCTGCCGGATGTCGAGACCATGCCGGCCTATCTGCGCGCGTTGCCGTCCCGAACCCTGGTATTGAGCGAGGCCGGCGACATGACCCGTCCTGCCGCCGGGACAATCCAGGCCGCCTACTCGCGTCCGTTCCTGGCCCATGCGTCGGTCGGGCCGCCCTGCGCGGTCGCGCGCGCGGGGGACGGCATGATCGAAGTGTGGAGCCAAAGCCAATCCATCCACCCGACCCGCAAAGATATCGCCGCGACGCTCGGCATCGCGCCCGACGCCATCGTCATCCACCACGTGCAGGGCGCGGGGTGTTACGGGCACAATGGCGCGGACGACGCCGCACTCGACGCGGTGCTGCTCGCGCGGGCGGTCGAGGGGCATGCCGTCCGGCTGCAATGGTCGCACGAGGACAATCTGAGCTGGTCGCCCTACGGGCCCGCGATGGCGGTCGCGATGGAAGGCGCCACCGACGAGACCGGGCGTATTTCCGCCTGGCGGCATGAGCTGTGGAGCAACCCGCACATCGCGCGGCCGGGCCTGCAGGACAGCCCATCGCTGCTGGCGGCGTGGCACATCGACCCGGCGTTCGCGCAGCCCCCCGGCATCGACTCGTTGCCGGGGGGAAAGCCGGCCAGTCAGCGGAACGCATTGCCGCTGTACGATTTCGCCAACCGAAGCGTTGTGCATCATGTGCTCGACCGGCTGCCCATACGCACCGGGACCTTGCGCGCGATCGGCGCCTTCCTGAATACGTTCGCGATCGAATGTTTCATGGACGAGCTGGCGCATGCGGCCGAGCTCGATCCGGTCGAACTGCGGCTCCGGCATTTATCCGACGCACGGGCCATCGCGGTGATCGAGGCAGCGCGCGATCGAGCCGAACTGCGCGCGGGCCGGGTGCGGGACGGGTCGCGTGGCATGGGCATGGGGTTCGCGCGTTACAGCAATGAGGCCAGCTACGCGGCGGTGGTCGCCGAGGTGGAAGCCGGGGAGACGATCCGGGTCACGCGGGTCGTCGCGGCCGTCGATTGCGGCCGAACGATCAATCCGGATGGCGTCGCCAATCAGGTGGAAGGCGGCGTGGTTCAGGCCATGAGCTTCGCGATGAAGGAAATGGTGCGGTTCGACCGGACCCGCATCGAGTCGCGATCCTGGGATACCTATCCGATCCTGCGCTTCAGCGAAGCCCCCGCCGTGGAGACGATCGTCATCGACCGGCCGGACCAACCGTCGCTGGGCGTGGGGGAGGCCGTTGCCGGTCCAACGGCCGCTGCGATCGCCAATGCGGTGTTCGATGCGATCGGTGTCCGTGTGCGGGATCTTCCCATGACTCCGGATCGGGTGCTGGCGGCGATCCATCGCATGTGAACGCGGCGGCGCGATTGGAGGCCGATGAACGCACGCGGTGGACATGGGTGTGTGTGCACTCGAGCGACCCGACAGAGTCCCCAGGCCAAGTCGCAGAGCGCATTGTAATCTGCGGACAAATACCGAAGGGCCGCCAAGGCGCGGGCCGGCGTTCGTGGGTAGTCATGGAAGTTTCGTCCGCCGATAGGTAACCGGCAATCGTTTCGAATTTGTCCGACAACAGTCGCCCCGCGAGGGGAGGGGGCGTTTTGTCGAAACCGGTCTACCGCCGCGTGAACGTCCAGTAGAGCGGCTTCCGTCCGGCGGCCAAAGCCTTGGCCTCATATCGCGTCGGCGGCCACCCCTCGGGCCGCACAGTCGCCGGCGCCGGCGCATCGAACAACGTCTGCGCGCCCATCACCTCGGCCACCCAGTCCTGATAGGTGGGATCGTCGCTCGCGACCCGCCACGTCGCGCCGGGTTTCAGTGCACGAGCGACCTCGGGCAATTGGGCCGGATGCACGAACCGTCGCTTGGCATGGCGCGTCTTCGGCCAGGGATCGGGGAACAACAGGAACATCCGGTCCAGGCATGCATCCGGCAACGCCCGCAGCAGCACCCGCCCGTCGTCCGGCCAGATCCGCAGGTTCGCGGGCAAAGGCGCCGTCGCCTCTCCTCCCTCCGGCACCAACCGAGCCAGGAGCGAGCAAATGCCGTTCTCGAACACCTCGCAGGCGATCAGGCCCGCCTCGGGGTGTTCGGCCACCTGGGCCAGCGCATGTTCCCCGCCCCCGAACCCGATCTCCAGCCACAGCTCGGGCATCCACGCCGGCTTGGCGGCGTCTTCCTCTCGGAACCGCAGCCGCTCCAGCGTGACATCCAGCAGAACTTCCTGCCGGGGCCGCAGCTTATGGCCGCGGCTCCGGCCATAAAGCCGGTCCGGCGGCGGCTTGATCAGCGCCCGAAGGCCGCCTTCAGCCCCGGCACCAGATCCGTCTTTTCCCACGTGAAGGTGCCCTTTTCCGCGTCCGGCTCCCGCCCGAAATGTCCGTAGGCCGAGGTCGGCACGTAGATCGGCCGGTTCAGGTGCAGATGTTCGCGGATGCCGCGCGGCCGAAGGTCCATCAGTTCGCGCAGCGTCTTCTCCAGCCGAGCCTCATCGACATCCTTGCCGGTGCCGTGCAGGTCGACATAGACCGACAAGGGTTCAGTCACGCCAATTGCATAAGCGATCTGGATGGTGCAGCGATCCGACAGGCCAGCCGCCACGACGTTCTTCGCCAGGTACCGGCAGGCATAGGCCGCGGACCGGTCCACCTTGGTGGGGTCCTTGCCGGAGAACGCGCCGCCGCCGTGCGGAGCGGCACCGCCGTAGGTATCCACGATGATCTTGCGCCCGGTCAGGCCGCAATCGCCATCCGGCCCGCCGATGACGAAGTTGCCGGTCGGGTTCACATAGAATTTCGATTCCGGCGGCATCCACCCCTTGGGCAGAATGCTCTCGATCAACGGCCACAGCAGGCGCTTGATCTCGGCCTGTTCCATCCCGGCGACATGCTGGGTGGACACGACCACGGCGGTCGAACCCACCGGCTTGCCGTCCACATACCGCAGCGTCACTTGGCTTTTCGCATCCGGCAGCAAACCGGCGACCGAAGCATGCCCCGACTTCCGCAGGTCGCGAATGGTCCGCAAAATCTCATGCGAGTAGTGCAGCGGCGCCGGCATCAGCGTGCTGGTTTCCCGGCACGCATACCCGAACATCAGCCCCTGATCGCCCGCGCCCTCATCCTTGTTGCCGGCGCTGTCCACGCCCTGCGCGATGTCGGAGGATTGGGAGTGCAAGTGTACCGCGATATCGGCGTGCTTCCAATGGAAGCCTTCCTGCTCATACCCGATGTCCTTGATCGCCATGCGGGCGAGGTGGGTCAGCAGCTCCGGCGTGATGCTGTCGGGCCCACGGGTTTCGCCGGCAAGGACCACGCGGTTGGTGGTGACCAGCGTCTCGCACGCCACGCGCGCATAGGGGTCTTCCGCCAGGAACGCGTCCAGCACGGTGTCGCTGAGACGGTCGGCGACCTTGTCTGGGTGGCCTTCCGAGACGGACTCGGAGGTGAACAGGAATTCGCCCGTATCGCGCATGATGGGTTCCCTTGGGATCGTGCCGGAATGGCCGGCGGTGTGTGGCGGAAGAGGGGTTGGGGGTCAAGGGTTTTGGGGACTGTTCGCAGGGCAATCGCATATGAGCGCCGAGCCACGCGCCCGTTCGCCATTCATCCGTCATGTTGGGAGTTCGATCATTTAATTCTTGCTTTGTTCTATTTTCTCTG
>Ga0214179_1000093_pt1 | contig 8741 bp, 2 predicted proteins | sample TroBogEpilimnion_21_FD_153017 | JGI IMG/M metagenome (GOLD analysis project Ga0214179, IMG submission 153017) | Freshwater microbial communities from Trout Bog Lake, WI - 01OCT2007 epilimnion | ecosystem: Environmental > Aquatic > Freshwater > Lake > Epilimnion/Euphotic zone | place: Trout Bog... | reverse complement strand
AAACTGTTTACACAAATAAATTTTCCACAAATTTAGACTATAAACGATACTTAACAGCTCCCTTTCGCAGATGCTATAATATCTTTCTGTTTCTTTAAGAAGACGGCTGGCGTAACAAACTGCATATTCTTGTCCAGTTTCAGGGTCTACCTGAGCTAGAACCGATCCAATAGCGAAACCAGATGAATCACAATATACCTTAAAAGGTTGATTAAACATTGGCAATCTAACTATTGGATATTCTTTTAGTTTATCTTTTAATGTTTCAAATGCTTTTTGATGTTCAAGTTCCCATTCAAACTTGACATCTTTTTTAAGTAAATCATAAAGTGGTTTAGCTATTTTTGCATAATCTTTTATCATGCTTCTATAGTAACCCGTGCAACCCAAAAATATTTGGGTTTCTTTTACGTTAGTGGGTGGGAGACGTTCTTCGATCGCTTTTACTTTAATTGGGTCAACTTTTAGTTCTTTGCCATTTATTATGTGGCCGAGTAGCTTTAGCTCCTTACTCATCCAAACACATTTGCTTGGATTTACCTTTAAATTAGATTTTTCCAAAGCTTTAAAAATCTTTTCGATGTCTAAACAATGTTGTTCGAATGTCGGGCTAAAACATATTAAATCGTCCACATATGATAAACAACACGATGAAAGATGACCCACTGTCATTTCCATAATTTTACAAAATCCTCCTACTGCGTTTTTTAGACCGAATGGTAACACATTGTACATATACTTATTAGTTCTAGTACAAAAACTGGTGTATTTTCTTGAGTCTTTATGCAGTACTATCTGGTTGTAGCCCGAAGTAAGATCAAATAAAGAGAACCATTTAGAACCACTTACTCGATCAAAAATGTCTCGAACTAATGGGGTTGGGAGGTTTTCTGGTTGAGTAATTTTGTTTAGAGATCGAAAATCCATTACTAAACGTCTTTCTCCGTTCTTTTTTGGGACTAAAAGTAATGGGTTAGAATAAGGGGAATTTGATTTGCTTATTAACCCTGCTTCTTCCATTTGATCAACGTATTTTTGTATGTACTCGTGATCTACTATTGATTTACGATATTGTGGGATATTCACAATTTCGTCTGATGTTAGTCTAATTTTATACGGCAAAATATCACATTTACCTAGATCTTTTAAACTATTGGCAAAACCATTTTTAATTTTTGTGTTTAACTCTTTGATTAACTCCCATTCTTGAGCTGTTAGTTCACATTCTGGTTTAATGCCTTTGAAAGGGTTGTCGCCCCAATCTTGAAAGGTGTCTATGTCATTCGTTTCATTTGGGTCAATGTCTGTTAGAAATATGTTGTCGCCCTCCCAACCTAAAGCCTCTTCTTCGTCGTCCAGTGAATAATTTTCGCTTTTAAACTGAAGAGTTCTTAGAGAAGGATTTATTGAACAACCTGTTTCAATGAACCATTTTAACCCTAATAAAACTTCGAATTCAGTATTTGGTAGGACAAACATTTCCAATTCACATGTATGAGATTTAACCTCTATATGTAGTTTAGGCGTTTGTCCTATTACGTCCACTATTTCATTGTTCGCCACTTTTACTTTAATGTTAGAATCCAAAATTTCAATATTATTAGCCTTAGCGAACTTTTCAGAAATAACGCACGTGGTTGCCGCAGTATCTAGTGTAAATACCGTCGGTATGCCATTTAAATTTCCATTCACATTTAACAAATTGTTGTCAAGTGAACGGCTGTTATTCGATTGAACACTTATCGAATAAACCTTGTTTTTTTGATTTGCAAAACAACGATTTGCAAAATGACCTGATTTTTTACAGAGATTGCAAATTATTTTATTTAGGTCGATTTTACGTTTACCATTGTTAGATTTGCTTGAAAATGGTTTTTTTGTGTTTGAAATTTTTTTCATTTCAAACTTTTTAAACGGCTTTTTATTCATTCTAAACGATGAATAATTTGGCTTTTTCTCCGAGTAACGATTATTAGATTTATTACCCTTGATATAGTTTGTCTTAATATAGTTTACTTGTTCATTTTTGTTGTTATCATTATAATTATTTGTTAGACAACTCAAATCATTACAGACTTCGATCGCTTGGTTTAGCGTTTCGCATTTTTCGCGTCTTACGGCAAAAGCATATTCTTTTGCCAGACCATCTGTAAATTTGTCTAAAATATTCTGAGGATCGTTAGCCAAACTCGGAAGTTGATTAATTAATTCCTGAAATTTTTGCAAATATTTCGGGAAACTCAAATCCATTTTTAAATGGAAAAATTGTGTTCTTAATTTAAAGTCAAGATTTGTATCCTCGTATTGCTCTTTTAACAATTGAGTGAAGCCTATCCATGTTGGGAAAGGTTGACTTTTATATCTAATGAGAGAATTTAATGCTGCACCCTTTACATAATTTGTAATTAATGCTAATTTCATTTTGTCAGATGAGACATTTATGGCCGTAAATGCCTCATTTACTATAAAGAGCCATTGCGACAGACGTTCACCATTAGATCCCGAAAACGTTTTAGTATTGGGATCTAGCTTGTACGTTTTTCTGTCTTCTTCCATGATGTTTCCTGTTTGCATACTATCATCAGTGGTATCATCCACATTAGTTTCTCCATACAATTGTACGTCTACTTTTGTTGGTAAAAACAATTTTTCAGCCTCTGTGAATTTTACTTCACTGAGTTTCTGGATAACCGCCTCCAGTACTCCATTCAACCTTGTTTTAGCCTCATTATCTTTTTCTGATGACGGTGCTACTGTGGTTGTTTTATTACCTAACTCAGTTATTTTTGTTTGAAGTTTCTTCAATTCTTGAACCAAGTCATTTGCTCTTTTATGTTCTCTCTGTAATTCATCTGCTATAACCTTCTTTTCACGCGTCATAATATGGTTATGCTCATACGACTCCAAAGGTCGTTTACCAATTGGTGGTTTATTATTTGTCGGAGGCGCCATTTTTATTTGTTTGTTCAAAACTCTTTTGCGCTGCTACCATTAAACTGTTGCTAGTGACAAAGGTACTTTATCAACTGAACAATAATTGAAAGACAACAAGTTATATTTACTAATAGTTTATTATTTATATTCAAATAACTATTAACTAAGTAAACCACAAACTAAATCTAAATTAAGTAAAAATCAAACTTCTATTTATACTAGTCAGAGACTTCCGGTTACGTAATAATTCTTACGTAAGCCAGTGTGAATTACGTAATAACCATTAGTGTGAATTACGTCATTGTTTATATTACGTAACACCAGGTGTTGATTACGTAATAATGATTACATAACAAAAGGTGTTGATTATGTAATACAGGATTACATATGATTACGTAACACTTATCTCTTTACTATACCTAAATTAGTCCGTAACAGGTCCCCGCGGCTAAAATGATGCAAATTCTTTTGCATCAATAATAATCATATTTATTGAGAAAATTAAAATAAATTTTCACGATTGGTTGAAATAAACAAATTTTTAGAAAATTCTAATTTTTGTAAAAAGTAAGATTATATTTATTTTGGAATAAATATCACTTTCTTCTTTAATTTGTTTTTTCTTTTTCATTTTTTGAAAATTAATTTTTCTCAATCAAATTTATCTATTTATAAACATCCGTTTATATATTCTAATTTTCTAATTTCTTTTTGACCTAAACTATTACTGATCTATAAATAGAGATGAAAATCACTATATTTTGTAAAAATCATTTTTGTTTTTGAGTAACTCTAAAGAAAAATAATTAAAGTAATTTGAATTAGTAAGATGGATTATATTGCAAATTTGATTCACTATGTTATTACTGGCGATTTTAGTGTAGATAGGTATCGTGTATTTATTCGTTCTGCTTTGGAACGTATTTTGCCATATGAAGCCCCAAAAATGCCTATTGACTGCCATAGTCTTGAAGATTGCATAAATGAGTTTAATTCTCGAGTCGTTTTATATGATAATAGGCTAATAAGAGCAGATCCGACTGATTTGAAACAAGCGCCTTGTTTTAATTCGTTTTTTGATTCGGATAAGATAATGATGCGTTTGTGTTCTTTAGTGCCTATGGACATTTCAAATTGTAATGTAATGCGTATTGTTGATGAACATCAACGTGGTATTCGTGATCCTATGTATGCCCAATCCATTACAAGTAATACGGCTATACAAGCTACCATTAACTTTCCGACTTTAGCAGGGCATCTACTAGAAAATACCCAAAATCTTGAACGTTTGGTTACTGAGATACGAAAAGATGAACAATACCTACAGTATCAATATTTTTTATATGATTATAATGTGATTGAACGCAAACCATGCGAATATTACCTTAGGTCTGCACGTCAATCTTTTTTAGAAGCCTTACCTCAGGATCGCCGTCGTTTAGAACAACGTTTAAATGATTATATACCTGGAGCATTTGCTCGGGTAGAAGAGTACGATCGTCATATTCAATTTAGGCAGAAAGAAATTCAAGCAATTAACGTCTTTGAGGAGACTGCTTTAAAACAAGAGATCAACAACGTTATGCAGTCTCTTCATGCAAATTGGGATGCTCGTGTTTATACCCCCGAAGCTACCACTCTCAAAAAACACTGCTGTGTAATGCAATTTGAGGATAAACGTGCTATGCGACTTTTGATGCAGTTTTTTGTAGAGGCTTCTAAATCCATACTGTCTAGATGTTATGAGGCTTGTGATGATCATATTATAACAACCAATACTTCTCAGGTTGTTAATGGCTCCGTTTTAGACCCTCAATCAGAAGATCAAAACATGCAAGAGACTCAGGTACCACCGCAAGATCCAAGATTGGAATCGTCTTTTTATGGCAACGTTATGGGATCTTCATTTGATTCTTTAAATACCCATGTTATTAAAGTTGAGAATTATGAGTTTTAAAGTAAAAATACAAAATTATTTTCTGTTATAAATTTTTCTAGATTTATCTAAAATTTATTCATTTTGAATACCATAGAAATCAAAATATTTGTTTTCATATAAGGCGTTTTCATGAATAACTTCTAGATAATCAGTTATGTACGAAAATGTGTGAAAAGTTTCAAAACTAAAAACAGCAAAATAATCATAATATAAAGTCAAATGGTTTGAATTTCTCCATTGACTTCTTTTTAAATTTTTATTAGAATAAAATAGATTTTTTGTTTTCAGTTCTTGTGTGGGTTTTCTAGTGCTAAATAAATAATTTTTAAAAAATAAACAACGCTTTATTTTATTTTTAAATAATTGAACTCCCACTAGTATCATTCACATATTTATGAACAGATATAGGTGTCACTATTGATGAATACTCCTCCGTTTTAACTTTTAATGAGGATGGATAGACCTTATTATCTTCCTTATTCATATTTTTTAATTTTTGCTTAAATTCTCCTATTATTAGACTGTCTGTTTGAGATATTTTATTAAGGCTAGTTGTCAAAGATTTTTTACTTATGCTTTCATTTGAACCTTTTTTAGGAATATTGGTTAATTTTTCGATGTCTTCATCAAAAGAATTTTTATAAGGAGATAGTTCTTTCATTTCTATTTCTTCTATTATTTTATTTTCTAGTTTACGTTTTCTTCTTAATCTTTTGCAAATTTTACATGTTTTGCATTCCACCTCCCCCCATTTAAATTTACAACAATCAAATTGTATATCGTTGTATTTCCAAAAATAAAATAGAATAATAATTGTAATACAAATAAAAAATAAACATCCTAAAAAATATTTAGAAAAAACCCAAATTTGTTTATATTTATCAACAAAAGTTTTTACATCGCTTTTTGAATCAACAAAATTTGGATCGTTTAAAACGTCCGTTTTTGCATATGATTGTTTTTCTAAATGATTAAAAAACGATTTAAATTCTTTTGTAAAGTCAATGCTATCTAAAATTTCCTTCTTATGTTTAAAGTTTAATTTTGAGTTATCCGCGGCTCCAAAATTTATTATTTTTGGAGTTTGTTTTTCAAAATTCTCTTCTATGGATAATTCCGTTCCGTGTCTTACTATCATTTGGTTATTATTTTTCAAATAAAAATTTTGATGAATAGATTCGCACGTAGAATAACATGATTTTTCTGATAATGGTTTAATTATGCTATTATAATCTAGTGTTCCTCTAAACGTTTTATTTTTAAAACGGAACTCTAATGGTAAATCTAGTTCACACATATTGTTTTCTTTGCTTATTTCTAATAATGTTATTGTTGTGTTTTTTAACTCAAAGCATTTTACAATAAACACTTTGCTTTGATATGCGTATAATATTATTTCTTTTTGTAGCGAATCGCTTATAGTGAAAAATCTGTTCTCTCCTAGTGAAGCTATATTTAAAAGATTTTTCATTGTTAAACATATTTCAAATGATAAATGTCTATTATATTCGAATTGCTCATACATTCTCATATCTTCCTCTGCTAGACGCAACTTATTGTGGTCAAAAATTTCATTTTGAATTTTTGGTAAACTTAATGAGTTTTTATCTAACGTCAGAAAAAGATCTTGATTTGTACGGTAAAAAGTTATAGTACCGCAATTTACAAATGAAATTTCTTCTATAATATGAAAAATAAAATTGTCCTCATCAGAGATTAAAAAATTTTGTTTTTTGGTAACGTTTGTATCTGCCACAAAATATAATGGGCAAATATTTGCTATATTTTTGTCCCAAATAATTTGACTCATCCCTAATGAGCATCCTCCATCTTCAATCTTACAATTGAATGAGTTGAATAGATTTTCATTTAAACTATCTGCAGTAATATATTTCTCTTCAATTAGGCAGTTTGTGACTTCAAATTGTCTATGTTCTAGGTAATTGTAAGTTTTTTCTAATTTTAAATTAGTCTTACAAATACCTTCAAAACAAATCATAGGTGACCCATTACAAAGTTTATCTCGTACCATTGCCTGACAAACTTGATTAGAAACCGGTAAATCTATTTCTTCTAAATTTTCTAAAGTATTTTGCATAATTAAGTTTTGATATGTTGTAGCTGAACTTTTAGTCATCTTACATTCATATGCAATTCCCGAATAGAGATGTTTTGCTCTGTTGAATATGAAAAATTTTGTTTTTTCTGAATTTAAAATCTCATTATTTTCTTTTTTTATGTCAATACGGTTGATGTGAGAAACTTCCTTTTTACATAGATTATTTATATCAACCAACGTCCTTTCTTTTGTATCACAAAAAACGAAATCGTTCTTTAATTCATAAGAGAGCACATTACTGAGTTTTATCGAAATTAAAAAAAATGTAATTAAAATATTAATTATATTCATCATTGAAAAAGCCCTTGGTCTTAAACCTTGTCTTTTCTCAAATAGAGTTTCTTTAAAAATTTGATGATCTTTTTTGTTTAAATTTGAATTTTTTAAAACTTTTTCCGGCTTTTTTCGTTGTGGTTGAGGAAGAGTATCCTCTAATGAATCAAAATTCGATTCAGCAACATTAATTACTTTTCGTGGTCTACCCCTTGGTCGTTTAAGTAAATTTTTATCCAGCGCCAAATTTTTTTCTTTAAATTTATTTAGCGAGTTTTCATGACTATTTATTGTGATTTTTTTACTCTCAAATGCTTTTTTCTTTTGGTATGCGTTGACGCATTCGAGGTTATTAAATGCTTCTAGAGGTACCCAGTTGGTATCTTCACTATCTTTCCATTTCACGTGAAAGAATTGCTTATCGTTTTCTATTTTAGAATCGAAAACGTAGTCAATTTCTTCGTTACTCTCATTTTCTTCTTGTAACGATTCTGTGACTTTTAGTTTGTTCCGAGGGTAACTTTTTTCCATTCGTTCTCCTAACGCGTTTTTTAGATAATAATTGCCCCCGCTGGCATGCCCATCAATTGTAAATGGACCTACATAACGACTTGTTAGTTTGGAAATCAAACCTTCATTTTTAATAAAAATCGTTTGACCGATAGCGAGTCGTTCGGTTTCGACATTATTTCTTTTATTTTGTATGGTCAACTGCCGTTGCTTTGCAATTTTTAGGTTTTCCTTTGCAGCAGGTAATGTTTCTTCAAATAATTTTTTGATTTGTAAGGTTCTTTGAAATAATTCATTTACTTCATTTTTGGGAGTTTCAAGCGTCCAATCTTGAAAATGATTTGGTTCCCGACCAAACACCAATGAGTATGGCGAAAATTTCGTTGATTCATGGCGTTTAGTCCGGTACGCTAGTAACGCGAACGGTAAAAATTTATCCCAACTATCTGTATTGGATTCAGCCAATTTTCTTAGCATTTCGGCTAACGAGCAATTAAATTTCTCCACCAAACCCTGAGAAGTTGGTTGATACGCCGATGATGCTCGCCTATCCATTCCGGTGGCTGAAAGCATTTTTTCAATAATCTTGTTTATAAATTCTGAACCTAAATCCGATTGAATCGATTTTGCTGGCGATATAAACGCAATACAATCTAGCAATTTTTCTGCTATTTCTTCCGCATTTTTACTTTTAAGAGGGTAAGCAAAAGGGTATTTGGAAATTCTGTCCATGATAACCAAAATACCATGATAACCATCGGGTTTAGTCAGGGGAAATCCAAATGAGCAATCGAGTACCAATGAGTCCCAAATACTGTCACTATCAATGCCAATAGCTTCGTGATGTACTGTAGGTACTCGTTTATGTCTTTGGCAAGTTCCACAACGTTTTAATGTCGATTCAACGTCCAAAACTATCCCTTTCCAATAAAATCGTTGGCTTAAACGATCTAGCGTTGCACTTAC
>Ga0214179_1000084_pt1 | contig 9141 bp, 9 predicted proteins | sample TroBogEpilimnion_21_FD_153017 | JGI IMG/M metagenome (GOLD analysis project Ga0214179, IMG submission 153017) | Freshwater microbial communities from Trout Bog Lake, WI - 01OCT2007 epilimnion | ecosystem: Environmental > Aquatic > Freshwater > Lake > Epilimnion/Euphotic zone | place: Trout Bog... | reverse complement strand
GTCCTTGCGTCCCGGTCGATGCCGACCGCCGGTTCCCCGGCGATCAGCTCGATCCCATTGCGTTCGTACCAAGCCCGATCGTGAGTCACGATCGCCTCGAACCGCTTCTCCCCCGCCAGCACCGGCGACAGCATAATGCGGTCGTAGTTGCCGTGAGGCTCCGCGCCGAACACCGTCACGCTGAACGCGTGGGGTGCCCGAGCAAGAATTTCCTCGATGGTGCGGATGCCGGCCATACCGTTGCCGATCAGGACAAGCCGGCGGCGTTTCGGGGCGATCATGTTCATCGGACCGATCCCCTGGTTAAACGCGGGCGGCGCCGTACAGGGCCGTCCAGGTCGTGCGCCACCGGTTCCGCACCACGGAGATACAAACCAGCGCCACCGCCGCCAAACCGGCGAAGATCAGGAACCCCGGCCCGTAGCTGCCCGTGAGCTGCTTCGAATACCCGAGGCTCGAAGCGAGGTAGAACCCGCCCAGACCGCCGGTCATGCCGACAAGCCCGGTCATCACCCCGATCTCGCGCCGGAAGCGCTGCGGCACCAACTGGAACACCGACCCGTTGCCCATGCCCAAAGCCAGCATGCCGACCAGGAACACCGGCATCACCACGTAGATCGAGGAAATCCCAGTGCTGATCGTCGCGAAGGCGCAGGAGGCGACGGCATACAACACCGTCAGAGCGCGCACGCCCCCCACCCGGTCCGCCAGCGCGCCACCGAGGGGCCGCACCATCGAACCCACGAACACCACGGCCGCGGTGCAATACCCGGCGGTGACCGGCGGCAGGCCGTAGGCGTCGTTGAAGTAGATGGTCAGCGACGACGCCAGCCCGACGAAGCCGCCGAAGGTGACGCTATAGAAGAACATGAACCACCAGGCGTCCGGCACCTTCAGCAGGTTCATATAAGCGGCGAACGATTTCGGCGGCGCGGCGCTCGGGCTGTCCTTGGCGATGATCGAGAACACGATCAGCGTCGCGGTCAGCGGAATGGCGGCGAGGCCGACCACGTTCTGCCAGCCGAACATCAGCGCCAGACCCGGCGCGAACAACGCGGCCAACACGGTCCCCGAATTCCCCGCTCCGGCCAGACCCAGCGCGGTCCCCTGGTGTTCGGGTGGATACCAGGACGAGGCCAACGGCAGCGCCACCGCGAAGGACGCCCCGGCGAGGCCCAACACGCAGCCCAGCAGCAAGGTCGCGCCGAAACTGTCGATACCCACCATCCAGGCGGTCAGCAGCCCAGCGATCACGACGATCTGCGCGCCGATCCCGACCCGCTTCGGCTTGTAGCGGTCCACCAGCACACCCAGCACCACGCGCAACGCGGCGCCGGCCAGCACGGGGGTGGCAACCATCAAGCCCTTATGGGCGGGGTCGAGGTGCAGTTGCTTGGCAATCGCCACCCCCAGCGGCCCAAGCAGCACCCAGACCATGAAGGAGAGGTCGAAATAGAGGAAGGAGGCGAACAGCGTCGGCAGATGGCCGGCCTTGAGGAAACCCTTGCGCATGATCTGTGCTCGATACAGGCGGGGCGCCGTTGACCCGCCGGTCGATGGGTGGGAGCGCGAAGGCTCCTGCATGGCGAACGCGGCGCGCCGTTGAGCCGCGAACGAGGGGCCGGTGTGGGGACCCTTGTTCGCATGTGCAGCAAGAAGGATGCCAAGTGCAGAATGGGCAGATGATCGCGGATTGGGCAGATCAGGGCAGATCGAATTGGCTAATATTTGGGCTTATATGGGCGTTTTATGGGCTATTTTAGGAATTTTACGGATTTTGATGTTGGAAATGGCCGTTGAATCGCACTTTGGGACGGCATGTGCCCCATTCAAGGGCATCGCGCTCGGGGCGGCCGACCACACAGGCGCTTTGGTCGAAGGCACCGGCCCCTCCCCCCGTCATCCTCGGGCACCGACCCGAGGACCGCCCACGGCACAATCCCGCGATTGTCCGCCGCACGGGAGCGCCCAGCCGTGACGCCCGGGGGAACCCCAACCCACCGCCGAGCCGCTATCCCCGACCGAAGTGTTTTTCACCACGGATGAACACAGATAAACACAGATAAGCAATGATGCTCGGCGCCCGTCTTCATCGACGGAGCGCCCCGTCCGCGCCATGCGCCAGCAAGTGCCCACGCGTCCCGAGCGCGCCACCGGCTCCGACCATCATCGTTCATCTGTGTTCATCCGTGTAAAAAACAACAACGCTGGCGCCACAAGCACCGGCCCACGACCCGCCGGCACCGCGCGACCGCGCGCATCCCATTCGGCGACCACCCGCATTGACAGCCCCCGGCGCCCCCGCCGATATCCCCCCCACGGCACTCGGTGCGACAACCGCGACAGCCGACCACAGAAGGAAACATCATGTTCAAACCACGCTTCCCGAGCGCGGCGCTCGCGCTTGCATTCGCCATGGGTGCCGCGTTCGCGCCCGCCCAAGCCGCCGATCCCGTGCGCGGCGTCACCGACACCGAAATTATCATCGGCCAGATCACCGACCTCTCCGGCGTGACCGCCGTGCAGGGCGTGAACAACTCCGACGCCGTACGCATGGCGTTCGATGAGATCAACGAGAAAGGCGGCATCAACGGCCGCAAGATCAAGCACATCGTCGAGGACAATCAATACACCGTGCCCCGCGCGGTGCAGGCGATGAACAAGTTGCTGAACAACGACAACGTGTTCATGACGATCGACAACGGCGGCACGCCGATGAACGACGCGAACATGCCGGCGCAGTTCGCCAAGAACGTGCCGAACGTCTTCCCGCTGACGGCGGCGCGCTCGATGTATGAGCCGTTCAACCGGCTGAAATTCGGCCAGTTCGCGTCGTACTACGATCAGATGCGCGCGGCGGTGAAGTATTTCGCCGAAAAGCGCGGCCGGAAGGCGTTCTGCGTGATGTATCAGGACAGCGATTTCGGCAAGGACGTGCTGGCCGGCGTGGTCGCTCAAACCGAGGCGATGGGCATGAAGGTCGTCGCCACCACCGCCCACAAGCCGACCGACACCGACTTCAACGCCAACGTCAGCAAGCTGCATGACGCCGGTTGCGACGCGGTGATGATGGGCACGATCGTGCGCGACACCAACATCATCATCCAGACCGTGAAGAAGCTGGGCTGGAACGTCGATCTGATCGGCCAGTTCGCCGCTTACGACACCGCCGTCGCCACCCTGCCCGGCGGCGCGACCGAGGGCTATTTCTGCATGACTCCGGCGCTGTACGCCTATCCGGACGATCCCCGCCCGGGCGTGCAGGATTTCGCCAAGCGCTTCAAGGCGAAGTACGGGCGTGAGCCGAACTTCCATGGCGAAGTCGGCTACACCGCCGCCAGCGTCGTGATCCTGGCCCTGCAAAAGGCCGGCAAGGACCTGACGGTCGACAGCTTCATCAAGGGCGTGGAGAGCATCTCCAGCTACAAGGACCTGTTCGGCACGGAACTGTCCTTCGGCCCGGACCAGCACCACGGTTCCGCGAAATCGTTCCTGACGGTCGTCAAGGACGGCCGCTGGGTGCCGGTGGAACAGAACGCTCTGGCTTACTGAGCGACGAAACGGCGCGGGTCTTTCGGGACCCGCGCCACTGCCCGTTTTTCGTCATGGCCGGACTTGATCCGGCCACCCCGAGCGGCACGAAATCGCGGCCGCGTGCCGCCTGGGGTGCGCGGATCAAGTCCGCGCATGACGGGGTGAGAACCTCGCCCCATGGGTCGGAGGTTAGGACCTTTGGATCGGGATTTTTTCTAGCAGTGTCCGCACGCCGATGGCCCCGAAAACCCGTCATGCGCGGACTTGATCCGCGCACCCCGAGCGGCATCGGCGTATCCTCGAAAAAACCGTCCCACGTTAACGTTTTATTAACCTTCCCGCGATACGATCCGCATCATGAAAGGTGGTTGGGTTTACATTATGACGAACTGGGCGTTCGGCGCCTTTTACCTGGGGGTGACGAGCAATCTCGCCCAACGCATCGCCGCCCACAAGGACGGGATCGTTCCGGGACATACCAAACGCTATAATTTGAAAAAGCTCGTCTACGTCGAACGGCATGAGGATATCCTGGCAGCCATCGCACGTGAGAAAGCGATCAAGCATTGGCCTCGGCGGTGGAAGATCGGCCTGATCATGGGGCAGAGCCCGAATTGGGACGATCTGTTCGACGGAATATGATCACCCCGCCCCACGTCATGGCCGAACTTGATCCGGCCACCCCAAGCGGCACAAAAACGCGGCAGCGTGCCGCTGGGGGTGCGCGGATCAAGTCCGCGCATGACGGGGGGTGTGGGGGGGGCCGTGGGCTCTCCCTCTACCCCCGCGCCGCCAGCGCCACCCCCGTCAGCGTCATCGCCAGCGCAAGCAGTTGCCGCGGCCCCAAAGCCTCCCCCAACAGCAACGTGGACCCGATCACCCCAATCATCGGCGACACCAGCACCGTCGTCGCCGCCATCGACGCCGGCACCAGCTTCAGCGCTCTGAACCACGCCAAATAGGCGACAGACAAAGGCAGCGTGGCGATATACGCCATCGAGACCCAACCGGCATGCGTGACGCCGCCCCAATGCGGCTGTTCCCAACACGCCAGCACCAGCACCGGAATTGTCCCGATCGACCCCTGCCACGCGACGCTGGCCGACGGCGGCATGCGCAGCGGGCGCTTCTTGGCGATGACCGTGCCCAGGCCGAACAACCACGCCGCGACGAATCCCATGACCGCCCCCGGCAGCGTCGCCCAACTGAACGCCGCGGACCCGACGCCCACCATCAGCGCCACCCCGCCGCACCCCAGCCCGATCGCCACCAGCCGAGCGAGCGTCAGACGCTCCCCCAGCATCGGCCAAGCGAGGATGGAGGCCCAGATCGGCAGCGTGTAGGTGATGGTCACGGCGACGGAGGCCGGCAGATAGACCAGTTCCTCGGTCGTCAGCACCACGAACAGCCCGTAGTTCAGCATCGCGTAGACCAGCAGCAGCCACCACTGATCGCGCGGCGGCATCAGCCGTTCCCCCCGAGCGGCGGCGATGGCGAATGCGAAGATCCCGCCCGCGAGGCCGCACACCGCTCGCATGGAAAACGGCGGCAGCATGGTCAGCAAAAATTTGGATTGCGGCCAGGTCAGGCCCCAGGTGCAGGCGGTGAACAACACCAGACACAGGCCCTCGGCACGGGTCCCTATGAACGGACGCGATGCCACGGGATCAGCGGATATAGACGCGCACCTGGGGGGCAGAGAGCCCCGATTCGGCGCGCAGGCCGAGATGGATCCGCCCCGCCGGGACGCGTTCGGCGGCGATGGCGCGCATGACCTCCAGCGCCCGCGACGGCGCGTCAGGTGTCAGCTTTGGCACGGCGGCGACGACGTCGTACTGGACCTGACGGGACCGCGATTCGGCGGCTCGCACGGCCACACCCAGCAGGTCGCGGTAGTTCGGGTCCGGGGTCGCGTAGTCGATCGTCATCAGGGGCGTGCGCGCATCGGTCTTGATGGGCGCGGCCGCGGCGACCGGCATCGGCTCCACCTCGGGTGAGGGATCGAAGGTGCGGCGGTCGATCAGCGCGCAGGCGGACAGACCGAACAGGAGGCCGAGGACGATGGCGGGGCGCACGCCCGAGCGGGATTGCATGGAACGTCTCATGGCCGGTGCTCCGGTTCGATGGTGTGGCGGGGTCGATAGCGTCGCGGAATCCGGTCACCGGTTGCCCCGCGCCGTTTCATATCGCACCTGATGCCAGGACGGTATCCGTCTGTCCAAACGCGCGGCTTTCCCTCCTTTTCCGCCCAGGCTAGGCTTCCGCGCAATAACGCAGACAGAGGGTGGAGCGATGTCCCAAACAGTATCGGCCGCTGAAACCAGCGTGTCCTGGCCATCCAACGGCGTGAGCGAGGTGCCGTTCAGGCTCTACACCGATCAAGCGCAATACGCGCGAGAGCAGGAACGCCTGTTCAAAGGCCCCACCTGGAATTACCTCTGCCTCGCCATCGAAATCCCCAACCCCGGGGATTTCGTTTCCACCACCGTGGGCGAGACCGAAATCCTGGTCGTCCGCGATGCCGGCGGTGTCGTGAATGCCTTCGTCAACCGCTGCGTCCATCGCGGCAACCTGCTGTGCCTGGAGCGCAAGGGCAACGTCAAGGAGTTCAGCTGCATCTACCACGGCTGGATTTACAACCACGCCGGACACCTGACCGGCGTCGCGTTCGAGCATGGCGTCCAGCGCCAGGGCGGCATGGCCCCGGAATTCCGCAAGGAAGACCACGCGTTGCAGCCGCTGCGGGTCGAGGAAATGGGCGGACTGATCTTCGGCACATTCTCCGGTTCAATCCCGTCGTTGGAGACTTGGCTCGGACCCGACGTCACACGCGGGCTGAAGCGGGTGATGAACCGCACGCCCGTCATCCTCGGGCGCAGCACGCAGACGATTCCGAACAACTGGAAGCTTTATTTCGAGAACGTGAAGGACACCTATCACGCCTCCATCCTGCATCTGTTCCTGACGACGTTCCGCATCAACAAGCTGACGATGCCCGGCGGCATTTACATCAACGCCGACGGCGGCAACCATTACACCTATGCGAAGCTGGACTATGCGTCCGAGGACAAGGAATACAAGGACGCCGGACTGCGATCGGAAAGCGAATTCCGGCTACAGGACAACTCGGTCGTCGAATCCGTCGACGAATACGGCGATGGCATATCGGTGCAAATCCTGACCGTCTTTCCGGGCATGGTGCTGCAACAGGTGCGCAACACCATCGCCATTCGCGTGGTGCGGCCGCGCGGTGTGGATAAGACCGATCTGGAATGGATTCACCTCGGCTTCGATACCGACGACGAAGCGATGACCGAACGACGCCTGCGCCAGGGCAATCTGATCGGCGCCGCCGGCTATATCGCGATGGAGGATGGGTTCATCGGCGGCTTCGTGCAGCGCGCGTTGCATTACAACGACGAAGGCGCGGGGATCGTGATGATGGGCGGTCATGAGGCGGAATCGCAGAATTTTCGCGCCAGCGAGGCCGCGATCCGCGGCTTCTGGAAACATTATCGCGCGCTGATGGGTGAATGACGATGGACGACATCCGCTACGGCATCCACGAACTGATCGGCGAATACGCCGAACGGATCGACGAGGACCGGTTGGAGGAATGGCCGGACCTGTTCGCGGAACAATGCAAATACGTCGTGATCAGCCGGGCGAACCACGAAGCGGGGATGCGCCAGGGGATTATTTACTGCGCGTCCCGGGGAATGCTGCTGGACCGCGTCTTCGCGATCCGTCGCGCCAATCTGTTCGAACCGCACCGCTACCGGCACGTCATCGGGCCGATCCGGGTGAAATCCATCGCCGGCGGCGTGGCGCTGGTACACTCCCACTTCATGGTCGCCCGTATCATGCAGGAGGGTCCGACGACGTTGTTCGCGACGGGACGGTATATCGACCGGATCGATGTCTCGGGGCCGGACTACCGGTTCCGGGAACGGCTGGTGGTGCTGGACAGCGAGAAGATCGATACGTTGTTGGCGATTCCCCTATAGCGATACGGGACAAGGCGCGAACGCCATCCCAGCGGGTGAAACAGACGCCCGGCATTGACCGCACCCCCGCCGCCCGCTACCTCGCTCCCCCCAGCGCAGGAGAACGAACCATGGCCTTAAGCGTCGTCGAAACCGACAAACCCGAAACCGGCGGCATCGCGGCCGACCGCCTGCGCAGCCTCGTCGACAGGATCGAGCGCCTGGAGGAAGAGCGCAAAGCCCTCGGCAGCGACATCAAGGACATCTACGCCGAGGCGAAATCCGCCGGCTTCGACGTCAAGGTCCTGCGGCAGCTCATCCGCATCCGCAAGCAGGAACCGGCCGAGGTCGAGGAACAGGAAACCATGCTCGACGTCTACCGCCGCGCACTGGGGATGTAGCGCGGTTCCGTGACGGAAAGCGCCGCCGCCGGCTGGCGTGCCCTTCGCCGCTTCGTCGCGTGGGAGGCTCGGGTCGGCGCCTGGGCCAGCCGGCGCCCCGCCACCGCGTTTCTGCACGAATTCGTCCGTTTCGGGGTTAAGCAGGCCTGGGCCTGCTTGTTCGGCGGCGTCATGCTGGCGCTGCTGCTGGCCACCCATCGCTGGTATCCCGCCGGCGCGGCGTTGTCCCGCTACGATTTCCTGACCCTGTCCGCCGTCGCGGTGCAAGCGGGCATGCTCGCGACCGGCCTGGAAACGCGGGACGAGGCCAAGGTTATCCTGCTGTTCCACGTCGCTGGGACGGCGATGGCGCTGTTCAAGACAGCCGCCGGCTCCTGGCTCTACCCCGAGGCCGCGGTGCTGCGGATCGGCGGTGTGCCGTTGTTCACCGGTTTTATGTATGCCGCCGTCGGCAGCTATCAGGCGCGGGTGTGGCGGGTGTTCGATCTGCGGTTTTCCGCCCATCCGCCGGTGCCGGCGGTTCTAGCGCTGGGGGCGGCGATCTACGTGAATTTCTTCGCCCATCATTTTCTGCCCGATGTCCGGGCCGTGTTGTTCGTGCTGTCGGCGCTGCTGTTCGGGCGGAGTTGGGTGTATTTCCGGGTCTGGCGCACAGACCGGCGTATGCCGCTTCTGCTCGGCTTCGTGCTGGTCACCCTGTTCATCTGGTTCGCCGAGAACATCGGCACCTTCGCCCGTGCCTGGAGCTATCCGCATCAGCTCGGCAAGGCCTGGGTCCCGGTGGGGACCGGCAAGATCGGGGCATGGTATCTTTTGATGATTGTCAGCTACGCTCTGGTGTCGATCGTGAATCGACCGCGAGAAATCCGCGCCCCGTTAACCTTTCCTTAACCCCTGGCTGATACACCGTCCGCCTGCCTCGGCACGCGGAGAAGGTGAAAGCCCATGACGATCCCCCACGAAGACCTGCTGCGCGTTGTCGATCTGCTCCCCATCGGGGTGATGACGTTCGCGCGGGACGGGACGCTGGTCCTGCGCAACGGCACGGCGACTCAGCTGCTGATGCCGCTGTTGGGGGAGCAGGCGCTGGACAACATCTTCTTCGCCCTGCGCCATCTGTGCCCTGAACTCGCCGCCGCCGTCGCCGCGTTCGCCCCGGACACCGGCCCCATCCTGGATCAGCGCCGCATCGACGGGCGGGCCGGGCCGCGCAAGGTCAC
>Ga0214179_1000080_pt1 | contig 9269 bp, 6 predicted proteins | sample TroBogEpilimnion_21_FD_153017 | JGI IMG/M metagenome (GOLD analysis project Ga0214179, IMG submission 153017) | Freshwater microbial communities from Trout Bog Lake, WI - 01OCT2007 epilimnion | ecosystem: Environmental > Aquatic > Freshwater > Lake > Epilimnion/Euphotic zone | place: Trout Bog... | reverse complement strand
CGACATCGCAGCCGAATCCGACGAAGAATCCAGCGCCGAACAGCGACGCGGCCGAGAACACGCTGGAGAAGCTACGCCAGTTGGCCAAGCAGAAGCAGGCGCCGAAAGCGCGACCCAACCCGTCCTCCGGGGCACCGGCCGTCGGCGGTGGCTCCCCGCTCGGCGACGACACGGCGGCACTGACCGCTGGCCAGCGCGGCGCCATCGGCGAGCATGTCCGCGAATGCTGGACCAAGGACGCGGGTGCGCTGGATGGGGACAAGCAGAGCGTGATGCTGACGGTGGAAACCGACCCAACCGGCGTCGTGCGTCAGGCGCAGGTAGCCGGTGACGATTTGGCGAGGACCAGCGATCCGAGGTTCCGTGCGTTCGCCGAGCGTGCGATACGCGCGGTGTTGGATGTGCGCTGCGCCAATTTGCCGTTGCCGGGTACCATGCTGGGTAAGACCAACGTGCTGACATTCCGGTTTCGGCCATAGAATCGCCGCGACCGCCACTGAAGATCGATCGAAACAAAGGGAAGACTGGGACATGATTCATCTCCCGAGTGCCACTCTCCGCCGCCGCGACCTGATGGCCGCGGCCGCCAGTTCCCTGATTGTCGCCGCCCGGCCGGACCAGGTGCGCGCGCAGGCCTTGCCCGCGCCGGCCGGTGGCGGCGGGGCAGGGCAGAGCGCCGTGATCGACGTGGACCGCGCGCGCGTGGAGCCCATTCCCATCGCCATCCCGGACCTCGGCGGATCGGACGGGGCGTCATCCCAACTCGGGCGCGACATCGCGGGTGTGATCACGGCCGATCTGGCGCGGTCCGGCCTGTTCCGGGTGATCGATCAGGCCGCTTTCATCCAGTCGGGCCCGTCGCGCGGGGACACCCCGAACTTCCAGAACTGGCGGCCGACCGGGGCGCAGGCGCTGGTGACTGGCAAGACCGAGGCACAGGCGGGCGGCGGCGTGCGGGTGGAATTCCGCCTGTGGGACATTTTGCCGCAGGCGCAGATTCAGGGCACCGCCTACACCACCACGCAGTCCAACTGGCGCCGCATCGCCCACATCATGGCCGACGTGATCTACGAGCGGCTGCTGGGCGAGAAAGGCTACTTCGACACGCGCATCGTCTATATCGGCGCCACCGGCCCCAAGGACCGGCGTACCAAGCGGCTGGCGATCATGGACCAGGACAGTGAGAATAATCGTTTTCTCACAGATGGTTCTTGGCTTGTCCTAACACCGCGCTTTCACCCGACGCGCGATCAGATCGCGTTCATGAGCTATGCCAACAACCGTCCTCGTGTGTATCTGTTCGACCTCGGCAGCGGCAGGCAGACGGTGCTGGGGGATTTCAACGGGATGACGTTCGCGCCGCGCTTCGCGCCCGACGGCGGATCGGTGGCGATGGCGGTGACCAATGGCGGCGGCTCCGACATCGTGGTCACCGATCTTGGCGGCCACGGTGCGCGGAAATTGACCGACTCGGGTGCGATCGACGTCAGCCCCTGTTTCAGCCCGGACGGGCGGCAGATTGCCTTCGCGTCCGACCGCGGCGGCGATCAGCAAATTTACGTGATGGACGCCGGTGGCGGCGGTGCCAAACGGATCAGCTTCGGCTCCGGCAAATATGCCACCCCAGTGTGGTCGCCGCGCGGCGATCTGATCGCTTTCACCCGTTACGGCGGAGACGAGAGCGATTTTAATATCGGTGTCATGCACCCCGACGGATCGGGGGAGCGGATTTTGTCCAACGGATGGCTGGTGGAAGGCCCGACGTTCGCGCCGAACGGCCGTGTTCTGATGTTCTGGAAGGAAACGCGGGGGCAGGGGGCACGCGGCGCAGGGTTCACGTCACGACTGTATTCCGTGGATATCACGGGGTTCAATGAGCGTGTCGCGCCGACGCCGACGGATGCATCGGATCCGGCTTGGTCGCCTCTGCCGGCGTGACCGAAGTGTCCCATTCCGACATGGAAGCCATGTTACAAACGGTTTATCGCAAGCGCTTGACCGAAAAGGGCAAAAGGGATTAAGCGCACACCGTCCGGGGCGGATGTCGTTTGGCGCTTCTCCGGCGCGCCTATCCCTCGCAGCACCCTCATCCAGGGACGAAATCCAGATGAACATCAAAATTCTCGGCGCCTTCGCGGCCGTCGCCCTGCTGGCGGCGTGCGCTGATCAAAACATGGCTGACAACAAAGGGGCCGGTCAGTCTCACAGCATCGTTCCCGGCAGCCAGGAAGACCTGGTCGCCAACGTCGGCGACCGCGTGTTCTACGACTTCAACAAGTCCGCCCTGCGGGCCGACGGTAAAGCGACCCTCGACAAGCAGGCCGCTTGGTTGAAGCAGTACGCGTCCAACAACGTTCAGATCGCGGGTAACTGCGATGAGCGCGGCACCACCGAATACAACCTGGCCCTCGGCCAGCGCCGTGCGAATGCCGCTGCCTCCTACCTGAAGGCCAAGGGCGTTGCCGCCGCGCGCATGACCACGATCAGCTACGGCAAGGATCGCCCGACCGCCATGGGCTCGAACGAGCAGGCTTGGGCGCAAAACCGCAACGCGACCACCTCGGTCCGTTGATCCCTGACGTCCAGGGACGGGTGCCTCGCGCGTCCGTCTCAGGTGTGGGTCGATGCTAACGAAGCCGGTGGCCCTTTTGGGTCGCCGGCTTCTTTTGTTCATACCACGGGACGGGTCGGTCCCGCTGGTCCGAAGGAATCGAGCAATGCGCGTATCATCCATCTCTATCCCGGTCCTGGTCGCGCTTCTGGCCGCGACCGCGCCTATAATCGCTCGGGCGCAGGTCGATAGCCGGGAAGGAATCGCGCTCCAGAACCAGATCTACCAACTGCGGCAGGAGATTCTGACGCTGCGGGATCAGGCATCGCATGGCGGCGGCCTACCGCCAGCCCGTAGTGGCGCGCCGTCCGCCGGCGGCAACGATATGGTGGCGCAACTGCTGACGCGCGTCGACATGCTGGACGATCAACTGCGCCAACTCCGCGGCCAAATCGATGAGTTGCGCAATCAGGCCCAACGGCAGAACGCCGATCTGGGCAAGCGGCTCGACGATCTGGCGTATCAGGTCGGCAAAGGCGGGGCGCCCGCCCCGATGCCGCCGGCGGCGGGCCCCACCGAAAGCGCCGTCGTGCCGCCGGTCGCCCAACCGCGCATCCGTACCCCTGAAATCGCCATGCAAGAAGGCAACGCCGCCCTGGCTCGGCGCGACTATGCGGGCGCGGAGGCGGCGGCGAGGGAAGTCACCGCCGCGAAAAACTCCCCGCGCGCTTACGACGGACAATTGCTGCTGGCGCAGGCCTTGCTCGGGCAGCGGCAATATCCCGAAGCGGCGATCGCGTTCGACGACACCTATAAGCGGAACAAAAAGGGCGCCCACGCGCAGGACGCCTTGCTGGGCCTGACGAACGCGCTGGCCGCGATCAATGAGAAGAAGGCCGCGTGCGATACCCTGGTCCGGCTGAAGACCGAGTTCCCGCAGCAGCGCCCCGATCTGCACGACGGCATCGCCACGGCGGCCCAGCGCGCCGGCTGCCGGTAGGCGCCGGCGGTAAAGAAGCGGATTGGCCGAACGATTTCTCCCCGTCATGGGCATTGGCGTCCAACAATGGGCGGTTCGATCTTGACGGTCACTGACGAACATGCGGTGGACGATGCTGGCCTGATCGCGTCGTTCGACGCGGCGATGGCCGCATCGGGTCCGTTCGAACCCGCGCCGCGTCTAGCCGCCGGCGTATCCGGCGGCGCCGACAGTCTGGCTCTGGCGCTTCTGGCACAGTCCTGGGCGCGCGCACACGGCGGCAGCTTGCTGGCGCTGGTTGTCGATCACGCGCTGCGTTCTGAATCGGCCGACGAGGCTGCTTCGACGGTGCGGCGGCTCGCATCTTTGGGTATCGACTGTCGGGTGCTGACTCTGACGGGTTTGGCGCCAGGTCCAGGGATCGCGGAGCGGGCCCGGGCGGCGCGGTATCGCATCTTGCTCGAGGCCTGCGCCGATGCCGGCATCGTGCATCTGCTGCTTGGCCATCATGCCGGCGATCAGGCTGAAACCGTGATGATTCGCGCGCTTGGCGGCAGTGCCGGCCGCGGTCTGGCGGGTATGGCCGCCGTTGCCGAACAACCAACCGCGCGGCTTCTGCGACCGTTGCTAGCGGTGCCACCGGCCGCGTTGCGTCGCTTCCTCGTGGCGCGCGGTGTGCCATGGGTCGAGGATCCGTCCAACCGCGACCGACGGGCGATGCGCGCCCGCATACGGCTTTTGCGTGCCGGTCCCTCGGGGGAAGGGCAGGGCACCGCTGCCTTGATCCAAGCCGCCGAGGCCGCCGGGCAGCACAGGGGGCGGGACGATCGGGCGGTGGCGCGAGTGCTGGCCGGTCGCGTCGCGATCCGTTCGGAAGGGTTCGCGTTGCTGTCCCCCGGCGCGCTTTCCCCCGAGGCTTTGGCCGCGTTGCTGCGCTGCCTCGCGGGCACAGATTTCGCGCCGAGCATGGATCGGGTTGCGGCGCTGGCGGCGCGGATGCGCGCGGCGACGGTTTGGGGCGTGCGGATTGTAGCGGCGGGGCGGTTGGGGGAAGGGTGGTTGCTGGTGCGGGAGGCCGCGGCGATGGCACCGCCGGTCGCTGCCGTTCACGGGGCGGTGTGGGACGGGCGGTTTCGGCTGCATATGGCGCGTGGGTGTCCCGCGGGCACGATGTTCGGTGCCATCGGCGACGCCGCGGCGGGATTGCGGCGGAATTCCAGCCTTCCGTCCGCTGTTTTGCGAACAATGCCAGCGCTGTGGCGCGGCAATGTTGTGGCGGCGGTGCCGCATCTGCGTTATCCTGATGCGTCGGCGTGCGAGGGGCTGCATGCGGTGTTCGCCCCGCCTCAACCTCTGGCGGGTGCGCCTTTTTTATCGTCTTCGGCCCAGTTTTGTCGGACGGAGGCCGTGGAAGGGGATGCGGACGGGGATGCGACACCCTATGTTGCCCAACAGGCGCGCTGACGGTTCCCTCCGGCGGCGGATATGGCAGGATGCTGCCAGGCCTTTCGGAGTGAGCGGAGTCACATGAGCAATTTCGGCCGCAACCTGGCGCTGTGGGTGATCATCGCCCTTCTGCTGGTGGTGCTGTTCAACCTGTTTCAACCGGGTGCCTCGCATCCGAACGCGATGCAGGTCGCCTATTCCGACTTCATCTCCGACGTGAACGGCGGGCGGGTGCGCGATGTCGTCATCCAGGGCCGCACGGTCACCGGCCAGTTGAACGACGGACGGGCGTTCCAGACCTATACGCCGGAAGACCCGACGCTCGTGAAGTCGCTGACCGACAAGAATGTCCGCGTCATCGCCAAGGCCGAAGACGATGGCGTCAATCCGCTGCTGCACTACGTGCTGTCCTGGCTGCCGATGCTGCTGCTGATCGGCGTCTGGGTGTTCTTCATGCGCCAGATGCAGGGCGGCGGCGGCCGAGCCATGGGCTTCGGCAAGTCCCGCGCCCGTCTGCTGACGGAAAAGCAGGGCCGGGTGACGTTCGACGACGTCGCCGGCATCGATGAGGCGAAGGCCGAACTGGAGGAGATCGTCCAGTTCCTGAAAGACCCGCAGAAATTCCAACGGTTGGGCGGCAAAATCCCCAAAGGGGTGCTGCTCGTCGGCCCCCCCGGCACGGGTAAGACGCTGCTGGCCCGCGCCATCGCGGGTGAGGCGAATGTGCCGTTCTTCACCATCTCCGGCTCCGACTTCGTCGAAATGTTCGTGGGCGTCGGCGCATCCCGCGTGCGCGACATGTTCGAACAGGGCAAGAAGAACGCCCCCTGCATCATCTTCATCGACGAAATCGACGCGGTCGGGCGCCATCGCGGTGCCGGCCTTGGCGGCGGCAACGACGAACGCGAGCAGACGCTGAACCAGATGCTGGTCGAGATGGACGGGTTCGAGTCCAACGAGGGCGTCATCCTGATCGCCGCGACCAACCGCCCCGACGTGCTGGACCCGGCGCTGCTGCGCCCCGGCCGCTTCGACCGGCAGGTGGTTGTGCCGAACCCCGACGTGAACGGGCGGGAGAAGATCCTGCGCGTGCACATGAAGAAGGTGCCGATCGCGTCCGACGTCGATCCGAAGACCATCGCGCGCGGGACTCCCGGGTTCTCGGGCGCCGATCTGGCGAACCTCGTGAACGAAGCGGCGTTGCTCGCGGCCCGGATGGGCAAGCGCGTGGTGGCGATGCTGGAGTTCGAGGCCGCGAAGGACAAGGTCATGATGGGCACCGAACGGCGGTCCCTGGTGATGTCCGAGGCCGAGAAGAAGATGACGGCCTATCACGAGGGCGGGCATGCGCTGTGCGCGATGTACGAACCCGAGTGCGATCCGGTGCACAAAGCCACGATCATCCCGCGCGGCCGAGCGCTGGGGCTGGTCATGAGCCTGCCGGAAGGGGACCGTTACTCCAAGTCGAAGTCCAAGCTGCTGGCCGAACTGACCATGGCAATGGGCGGCCGCGCGGCGGAGGAGATCATCTTCGGGGCCGACAAGGTGTCCAACGGCGCGTCGGGCGACATCAAGATGGCCACCGATCAGGCTCGCCGGATGATCACCGAATGGGGCATGTCCGAGAAGCTGGGCATGATCGCCTACGGCGACAATAGCCAGGAAGTGTTCCTCGGGCACTCCGTCACGCAGAACAAGAACGTGTCGGAAGCGACGGCGCGGGAGATCGACGCGGAGATCAAGGCGATCATCGACCGGGCGTACGCCAAGGCGCGCCGTATTCTGAGCGAGAATGTCGAGGAGCTGCACCGCATTGCGCGTGGGCTGCTGGAGCATGAGACACTCAGCGGGGACGAAATCCGCACCGTGCTGCGGGGCGAGCCGGTGATCCGTCGCGTGGTGGACGAACCCGCACCGGAAAGCCGCCGCGCCTCGGTGCCGACAACGGGCCGCCATGTCGCGACCCCGCCGCCGGGTGGGCCCGAACCGGCGCCGCAGCCGGGTTGAACGCCACCATCTCCGTCATGGTCGGGCCTGACCCCATAGGCATCAGGATAAGGCATTGTGGGAGAACGGCATTCTCCTTTTTGCGTCATCCTCGGGCTCGACCCGAGGATCGCCCCGCGCTCCGACATCGCGATTTTCGGCCAATGGTCGAACGATCCTGCCGTTGGCGATCCTCGGGTCGAGCCCGAGAATGACGGTGGAGGAGAGGCCGGTGCTCCGGCCACCAAGAATGGCACAATAGCGCGATTTCGCGCCGGAATTGGTCCCCGTGACAAGCACCGGGATGACGAGAAGGTCGGGATCGTCGCGGGAGTCAAAATTCACGGCCGGTGGTATAAGCGTGTCGCCGCCGGGTACGGATGTGCTTGAGTCCCAGCGCGATCAAAATGCCCGGACCGAACAGGGCCAGCGCCGCCGGTTCGGGTAACAGCGATTCATCTCCCACGGCGAACAACGTGCCGTTGTTGATCGCGAGGACGATCCCGTCGGGGCCGATGACGGTCGGCGTATAGGCCTCGCCGATGCCAGGGGTTAGAACGATGGACTGGGTCAGCGTGTTTGTCGCCAAATCCCACCGGTACAACTTGCCGTCCTCACTGTTCGCCAGCACCGAGTCGGTGAACGGGTCCACCACGGCGGTGTTGATGCACCATTCGCGCACCGCGTTGAGATAGTTGGGATAGAAATTCAGGTCGGGCGTCGGGCCGGCGATCGATTCGACGATATTCATCACCGTCGCGCCGGTGCGCGGGTCGGTCATCGACGCGGTCGGATCCAAAATGGCCAGCTTGTTGACGCCGTCGCCGCCAGTTTCGACATAATTGTTATATTTGGTCATCAGCAGATACGACGAGCTGCCGTGGTACGACGGCACCATGCTGGCGGGCACGATGGACGCGGTATCGTCCCAGCCGAAGCCGCCCGCCGGGTCGCCGCCGGTCGGATTGAGACCGCTGTCGAAGCTCAACAGCCAGCCTTTGCTGGTATGGAAGGGGCTTTCCAGGACACCGAAATAGACCCGGCCGTCAGGCGCGACAGTGGGTGAGGCCGTGCCGTCGTCGGCAATGACAGAATTGGCGCCGGTCAGCGGGTCTATCAGGGGCCGGACCGCCGATGTCGTCAGGTTAGAGCTGTTCAGCGCCACCAGATCGCCGCGGCCGAAATTGCCGCTGCTGACGGCGACATAGACCGTCTTGCCATCGGCACTGAGCGCCGGCGCCGCGTTCATCGCCACTTGCGTCAGGCCGGAATCGCCAGACGCAGCGGCGGCCGAGACCCAGGTTCCGGTGCCGTCGGCGGCGATCTTGGCGATACCGCTTTGCAGGCCGAGCGGGTTGGTGCCGGTGACTTTGTAGCCGAAATAGATGTTGCCGGCGGCGTCGCTGGTGATCGGCGTGCTGATGTAGACGGAATTATTGAGCGCGGCGGCGTTCGCCGCGTAATTGGACTGGCCGAAAAACGCCAATTGCCCTGACGCGCCGGTCGCCGCATCGGGGTTGTCGCGATAATAGATCGTGCCGCCGGCACCCGGCATGTAGAGCCGGCCGGAGGGCGTTAACGTCGGCGAAAAGCTGGGCGTCCAACCATGCGGCGGCAGCACGTAATCGGTCGTCTGGGTCCATTTCACGCTGCCGTTGGCGGCATTGAGCGCCTGGACCTGGAACCCGCCGTCGGCGGTGGTTTTCACTGGCACGATGACCGTATCGGACTGGGTGACGAGCGGCGATCCGTAATGGATCAGAAGGTCGTTGCCGCTGTATTGCGGCGCCTGATCGACTTGCGTCTGCCAGAGGATTTGATCCAGCGGCATCGATGCGACCGATGACAAGGCGGTGTGCTGCGCATCGCCGGCATACCCGCCCCAGATGGGATTGGCTCGTACGGGCGTGGCGTCGAGCGCCAGGGACGACCAGCCGAGCATGATTGTGGCGGCGAACCGCCGCCGTGCTGAAACCCTCATGTGCCAACCCGTTCCGTTTTTTGTCGCTGTTGCCGCGATGCCAGAACGATATGCCAATCGGGTGCGCGATGCCAGTATTCGCGCCTCAGGCAGTCAGGGTGTCCAGAATCACCCGCTCCATGTCCTCGTATGCCGCCCTCCGGAAGCTGTTGATCGAGGCTTCGTTCCAGGCTTGGGGATCGATGGCGCTGAGATCGATGCGGTGCCCCGCTTTATCGGCCATGCCTTCGAGGAACGCCCGCAGGGTCCGCCCATTGCCGTCCCGGAAGGGATGGATGGCGTTCAGCTCGCAGACATGTTCGGCTGCCCGATTTCCGAATTCCAGG
>Ga0214179_1000079_pt1 | contig 9286 bp, 12 predicted proteins | sample TroBogEpilimnion_21_FD_153017 | JGI IMG/M metagenome (GOLD analysis project Ga0214179, IMG submission 153017) | Freshwater microbial communities from Trout Bog Lake, WI - 01OCT2007 epilimnion | ecosystem: Environmental > Aquatic > Freshwater > Lake > Epilimnion/Euphotic zone | place: Trout Bog... | reverse complement strand
ACAATTTTAAATTTTCGATTGTTCTTTCTTTTTTGAGATACGAACCATTGATGTCGAGTCTGAATTCTAATGTTATAAAATAAGTTTAAAAAATTTAAAGCAAATCAAATTTTGGAATCTTTAAAGGCTGTACTTTTAATCGCTTTTTACTTTTTTTAGGGATCATGATCCAATAGTGATGATAAAATTCTCTTAATTTTAACATTTAACTAAATTAAAAAGTAAACCAAAAATATCGTGACGAGATGATATTTTTATATATAGCCGAAGGCCTAGCTAACTAACAGTATATTCTCATAAAAAATAATTTGTCTCAGAATATGGACAAACCTTGGTATTTTGGTAAAATGCTTGCGTGAAAAAGTATGGTAAATGATTTATATTTACCTAAATAAATTGATTTTATTTCTTTTAAACCATTTTTAGCTCTTTCTTTATTTGATTTTTCTTGCTCATCTCTTAGAATTGCTAACAAGTTTTCAGTAGAAACAATTCGATCAGCATACTGAGCATTTCGAATAAAAGTGCTAAAATAGCTAAAATGTTGATCACGACAAGCCTTTCCATGACACTCACAAAAAAAATTGAGTGAAACCTTAATGTTAATTGTAAGTTTCACATTATACAAAAAAATATTCAAAAATAGCCTAGGTTACAGAATCTTGAAAACTATCTTTCAAGAAAAGAGGTCTGATTTTTACAATCGAGAATTTTTTTTTTGTATTTTTTCCTAAACTATGGTTAAGTATTAGAAAAGTTTATCACTTTAAACGACTCCAATGACCCTTACTAAATAAATCAGTTAAAATACAATAAATTTTTTTTCTGACTTGACTACAGTGAACTCACCGTAAAAAAAATAGGAAGTTTCAGGATGCAAGTAACCTTAGTATTGTTCACACTGAAATTGGGTGTAAGGAAAATAAAATTATTTTACTTGAATACCTTCTGAAGCAATTTCGTTAAAGAAATAATGAAGAATTTGGGCGTTTCTAAAATGAGGTCCCGTATCACAGAACAATATATACTTTTTTTTTTCTAGTTTTTGGAAAAAAACTTGACTTCGTAAAAATCTAAAAGACATAAGTAAAACTAATAATAAATTTTAATAGCTAAATATAAAAATTTTCAAACTTGAATGCATATATGAAAGAGACAGCTTTTTGACCCATATTATCAGATATTAAGTCAACGTTTAATTTTTCGAGTTTTTTGTTCTCCCAATAATAAATACCAAAACCTAATACAAATCTTGATTTTAAATTGTAAAACTCCTGTGACATTTGTTCCGGAGATAAGCCAATTTTTACTTTTTCTTTAAAATCAAAAACAATAAAAATTGAATCTTCTGGAACATTATGTTTCAAATAGTTAAAGCGTTCACGCTGTCTCTTTGCAATCGAATAATGAAAATCTAAAAGCTCAATTTTTTTTAGTTTTTGGACTAAATTTTCAATATGATTTATATCAACTGCACTTTTATTTTCATTCAATAAAGAAATTATCTTTTTTTCTAATTCCAATCTGAAATCCACAAATTTATTATCTTGCAAACCATAATTTTTGCATTCTTTTAGGGCTTGTTTCTTTATTTTCTTAATAAATAACGAAAAATGAAAAGAGGGTAAAGTCTGCATGAAAATTCTCTAATGTAAGAAATTTTTAATTAAACTCGATAATTTTGTTGTTCGTATCAGGACTTAAAATTGTGGGTATCTTTGAGGGAAATTTGAAATAATTTTTAAAATACCTTAAATACCCACAAATTTAGTTTTTAATAAGAACAAAATTTTCGAGTTGAAAAAAAAATTTCTTATCAAATCAAACAATTAATTGTTAATTTACTTTATTTGTAACACAGTAAGCACACAGATCGCTTAATCGATGTGGTTTTTTGATATATTTTGGTATATATTTTTTAAAACTCGTAAAACTAATCATATCTAAACTATTATTTAATGGTGAGAATTTTCTAAAAGCTTCTATCAATGTTGAATGACGGTAAAAAGCATTTTTTTGATGCAGTTTTAAAAATCGATTTGCTGCGACCGTACAATTTTCTTCAAAATATTTCTTTATTTCATAAGAATAAATTGGTAAAAGTTTTGGTCTCCCGCCTAGATTTCTTTCACCTCCAGACAAATGTTGCCATAACCATTTACTCGCCATGAAGCCAAATTGTTTCGCTTCTTTAAAACTAAATCCTGCTTTTTTTAAAGGATTGAGGTACTTAAATTTTTTTTTTTGCTTTTTTTTGTTAAAAATCTCAGAAAAATTCCTAATTAGCCGAACAAGTTTTGGGACTAAAAAATATTTCTCTTCAACTGTGAGTAGTTGGCTTAAAACCATCAAAAAGTTCTCTCCTTAAAAAAATGTCCAAGTTAATTATTGTTTATTTTATTAAATTTTCTGATGAAGTAGAATAAATACCAAATATTTCCTCAAAAAAATTCCGTAATTGTTTCTTTCTTAAAATTGGAGCCCCTTTATTTTTTAAGGTAAAAGTTAGTCTTCTTTTAAACATATTTGTCGAAAAAGTACAAAATATAAAATAGAGGAAGATTTAAATTCAATATTCTTTATTAAGAAAAATCAATAAACATTTCAGTTTTTAGGAAAAAGGAAATAAGTTTTTTCAAATATCCATTTTTTTTGATTTTTTCGGGGTCTTTTTTTTCAAATTTTCTTCCTTCTTTGAATCAACGTCTTCCTTTTTTTTCGTTTCTTTATCGCTCTTCTTGCTCCTAGCTTCTTTTTTCTCAGGTTCGCTCTTCTTCTCATCTCTATCATCTTTAATTGCTTGGAGGACCTTGGATGTTTTCTTCTTTTTCATGAAATAGAACTTTCAATTATTTTCTATCAAATTTTAAAGATGATTAAAAAAATAATACCTGTTTGGTGCTATTCTTAGCTTCTTTCTCCTTTTATAAAACATTTTTTTAAAGTTTTAATTACTTCAAAAAAATTTCAAATCTTAATTACTTGCGCAAGTAGAGTTTCTAGTTTTTCAACGTTTTTTTCTAAAATATAGACATCCTTTTTCATTTCAGCCTTTGTCAACAAATCTTTTACTTTTTATTAAATCCAAATATATATTTTATACTTTTCGACAAATCTTAAACTCTCAAAAATACCTTGAGTAAGTTCCTTTTGAAGTTTATCTTTTTGTGCCAATAAATTATTTACCAACTTCATGCAATTAGCTACCTTCTCTTCTTCCTTTTGAGCCTTTTTTGTGATTTCAACATTCTTTATCAAAGTATTTTCCTTTTCTGACTTTTCAAGGCAAAGCTGCTCGTAAGTTTGGGTAAGTTTTTCAACGGCCAATCCCTTTTCAATAAGAATGTGGGTTTAATTTTTTAAAATATGGGTATATCTAAAAAATTCAATTAAAAACCAGAATCTGTTACTTTTTCATCCCTGAGTATTTTTATGTCTTTCTCCATTAAGTCAATGCGATCGAGAATTTTTTGCATGGCACCCACTTTCCCTTCGGACTGCTTTAGTAAGAGTTTTAATTTTTCTATCTCGGATTCTAAATTCTCGATTTTGATTGCCTGATTTTCCTATAATTAAAATATGGTTTAACAACTTTCCTTCTTAATAGGTTAATCACTTTAAATCCAGAGCAAATAAGAAAAAAATATTTTCCAAAAATTAAAAATTTAGATTTTTGCTTCTCTTAATTACATATCATAGATTTAAGTGTTTAAGTATATTTTAGGATTTAAAAAATTTATCACATTTTCCTTTTCGAGCGATTTGAATTCATTTGATATTAGGACACTATTTTTCTCAGGGTGTGTCATTAAAATCTCCCACCTGCTTGAGTTCACTTCAAACTGAAGGAGAGCATCTTCTCGGATTTTTTTCGATATACTAGGATTAATGCTGTTCGAGATGCTTTGAGAAGAATTATTTATTCTCTTGAATAAATGCATCTGCTGAATAGTTAGTATTTAAAAATTTTCGATTTAAAAAAAATATATATTCGAAATGTTATTCAAATTTTTTTTATTACTTCCTGTTCAAGAGCCAGAATAGTTTCTGAATTCTCTCTCGCATACCAGTTATTATCAGGCAATTCAAGATCACTGATTCTGGACAGACTTTTAGACTTTTCATCGCTCATATTTAAGTTTATGGTTTTATAAAACTAAACAACTTTACTCTTTAAAAACTTAAAGCGCTTAGTAAAGAGACTTAATAATTACAAGATAAGGAAAATCACGTATACCCACAAAATGTATTGTCAAATATTTTAATTTTTTAAATATTGAAAAGTAAAAATAACTCTAAGAAACAAATATTTGAACACTCATATTTTAGACCTTATAAACATAAAAGGGAACTTGTAATATTAAATATCAAGACAATTAACGAAAATTAATCTTGTTGATTAGCATTATCTTGTTTTACGTGCCAAAACACTACTACAACTAAAAATAAAAAGAAGATAAAACGTCACTACACGTTTTACAAAACAAGGAAAAAAGAAAAAAAATTATTATTTTTTCTCAGAACTATCTTTATTAGAATAAATTCAATTATCAGATTCTTGACTCTCATTTTCAGGATCAGAAATTAGATATTTGCTTCTATTTAAATTGAGACGCATGTCAGGTGTCCCATCTTTATTAAATCCCTTTTTGCAAAAAATAGCTCTGTTTTCTTTGAATCTAAGATCTGGCGTTCCATCTTTATTTTTATGTTTAATATTAAAAATAATCTCTTTCGCTCCTTTTTTCTTTGATTCTTCTTAAAAAATATAAAGATTTACTCTACTTCGATTTATTTCTATCCTTAAAAGCTTACCGGTTTTAGTCGCCGATAATCCCATTCTCTTAATGGTTTTTTGCAGGTCTAAGATCTTTTTGTTAAACAAAGAAAAAATAAATTTTTGATGATGATACTAAAAACAACTCAAAAAAATTAACCTCCTTATTTAACAACTCAGTTTTTTCTTGATCGTTTTTGTCCTTTCTTTTAGCATCAAGTTTACACGATGAGATCCTTTTTTTTGTTTTTACTTCGATCTCTCTCTCTTTATCACTCTCATACCCTTCTTCACTTTCAGTCTTTTTTATTATGCTTATCCCTTTTTCTCTTCTTTCTTTTTCTTCATTTTCACCTTCTTCCTCGAAGTCGCCGTCGTATTCATCTTCTTCTTTATCTCCGTTTCGCCCCTCGTAATCATCTTCATCCTCATCATCATTTTGATCATCACTTTCATCTTCGTCCCCCTCATCTGCTTCATCGTCTTTTTCATCTTCATCGTCTTTTTCATCTTCATCATCTTCATCATCTTCATCATCTTCATCACCTTCATCACCTTCATCACTTTCATCACTTGTCTCATCAAAATGACCTTCCTTATTAGTGTTTCCATTAATACTTAAAGCTTTATCGCTTAATTCTCCATCAGAATTACTCTCGGTATCCTCTTCAGAGCTACTATTCTTATATTGAACGAGATGAAGCTTTTTCATCAAATACTTTTGCTTACAAATAAAAATCGATTTTAACCTTAAAATTTCAAGACCTTTGGAAATTGAAACGGGTATAAAATTACTCGCCCTAACTATTAGTTACTTATATACCCACATTTTTTTTAAAATGTCTAAAATTATTTTCATTAACACTGGAAATTTTCACACCTCGCTACGCCTAATTTAGTCATGCCAATCTTAACCTACGTCAAAAGTCGTAACTTACGTCACACTTCGCACCGCTCGTCTTGATTCGGATCGAACGTCACACTTTGTAATACTCGTCAAAAGTCACGCTTCTTAGAGCTATTAAGACCTTGGGCATGCACGATTTGTAACGCAATTTACGCTCAATGGAACAATTAAGGCTTTAAAAACACCATCAAACTGTAAAAATTTAATAAAATGAATTCCTAAATTATGTTAAAAGGATTAAAAAAAATTTTTGAATGAGTACGTGAGAAAATGATTGCTTAATAAGAATTTGTTTAAAAGGGACTTGTAATTTTAAACCCGAGTCATTTAGAGATTGAAAAAAAACTACCTTCTTTTCTAACTCATTAACAAAATTTTTTGACATTTCAAAGCTTAAATTTTAAAATCTTAAAGAATAATATTTTCATCAAAATTTGGAATGCGTTATATATTTTATAGATTTTTTATTTTTTATTAAACGAATTTTTCCTTTTCATGAATGAAATATTTTTCATGAATTCACAAAGTTTAAGTTTTCAATATTATTTAGACGATTAATTTTCCCATCAGACTATGAAATCATTTAAAAAAAAAAAATATCCAATAGAAAAGCAAAATTTTTTAAAGTTGAATTAAATTTTTCATGAAAATTCATGCTTTCGAATTCCACGCATTTAACAAAAAATTTTGTTGCATTTTTAACGAAATGAAATTGCATTCATATTATTTTTTTTCTAATTTTTTATGCGTGTACTTTAATTTCAATATGAAAAATAAAATTAAATAAAAGACGAAGGAAAATGATCACAGAGTATACTGTTCATCTTAAATGTTGGAGCGATAAAAGTTAAAATTAAAGTTCCTCAATTTTTTAATCAAAATAAAATTAACGTTTAAAATTTTCGTTGAAAATTTTACGTATATATTTTACAGTTAAATACAGAATCTTTTTAACTTTCAAAGTACTTAACTGGAAAATTTCAATTGACTTATCTAAAAAATATTTCAAACCTTTTAGAAAAATTATTTTAAGCCATAACAAAAAAATGTTCCAATCTGTTCCGGATACTGTTGATTATTTTCATCTTAATTTCGAGGTTATTTGAACATTTTTGGCTTTAAACTGAAAGTACTCTAAAAAAAAATTTTTTTATAAAGAAAAAGAAATGTAAGAAAGGAGATAATGCCAAAACATATGACATTTTGCAAAAATTACATCAAAGAATAGACGATTTAGAAGAAGAGTTAATTTATTTGGTTTGTAGCTATTTTAAAACAATTACTATTGCGGCTTTGTTTAAAAAAAATATGACAAAAACTCGTAACATCATATTAAAACTCTTTCAAAACTTAAAAATGTATGAAAATCTACTGAAAAATTTTTTCTTTTTTTTCTAAAAGTAGAAACATTAAACTTATCATTAATTAAAACAAGTTTTTTCAGTTTTTTAGAGTATTGATTTACGACAAAGCCAATTTAAGATTTTTTTTTTTATTTTAAATTTATTTTTAAAAAGAGGGAAAGATACACGCAGCTAAAAGATGAAAGCAAAAAGAAAAACCCAAGCAAAAATCAAAAAAAAAAATTCATTTTTGAATTCAAACTAAAACTTAAATTCTAACTTCTAAAAAATAAAAATTTCATATTCTGATTTTGACGAATATTTTTTGAAATGAAGCAAAATTTAACATTTAAAAAAGTTAAATTGATAAAAATATTTGTACTTTTTTTTTAAATCGATCTCTTAAATCCGAATTTTAACAGAATTTAGAATTTTTACGTCGAAAATGAATTTTGAAAAGAAATTGGTAATGAAATTTAATAATTAATAATAATTTTTTTGTGCATTAATTATTTTTTTAAGCTTAAGAAAAAAATTGATGCTATGCAAGAGGAAATCAACAGTTTGAGACAACAGGTGTTAGTAAGAGATTTTTTCATTTATTTGTACTATCTAAATTAGCGTAATGCTATTGATATACCCACATCGTATAAAACTCCATTTCGATTTTTTCTGAACATTTTAAAAATAACAAAAAATCGAATTTGAGTTTATTCTATTTTGTGGGTATATTCTATTTTCAATCAGTCAATTTATTCTTTTAAGAATTTACCAACATTTTTTAAATATATTTATTTTTATTACAAAAGCTTCTGCAAGACACCGGATTTTTTTTAGAAGAAAAGGAAGAAAAATCACTTTCGCACGAGAGCAAGTTGCGAAGAGGTGACTGGCTGGACGATGAGGATATTTTTAAATTCGAAAAAAGATTGCAAGCTAAATATCCGCATGTAAATGGGTTAGAAAATCCTATAATTATCACACATATGCCTGGAAGCATCATCAAAGCAAATGATTTCATTCGAATAGTTCATTGTAAAAGGCATTGGATATGTGTAAAAGGGCATGAAGGCGTAGTGGAAATTTATGATTCCTTGCCCAGATCTAAAATTGATAAATTTTTAGGGAACATTTTAAAAAAAATTATCTCATCAAATTTTTTAAATGAAATTACTTTTAAGGCTGTTATCAAAAATGTTCAAATTCAAAAGGGTGAAAATTGCGGTTTTTTCGCCCTTGCTTTTGCTTACGCTCTGTGCATAGGTTTAGACCCGGAAGAAATGCATTTTGATGAAGAAAAAATCAGAAATCATTATTTTGACATAATTTTTAACAATAAAGAGATGAACATGTTTCCTTACACAAATTGCCAAAGAAAGAAAAACAACGAATTTTTAAATTTTTGAAATTAATTTTCTTTGTTTTTTTTCGTTTTTATTATTATTTTCTAAAACCATAGTATATTTTTAGTATATGTTAGTTAATTACTATTGATAATAAAATATTTTTTCCAAATTTTTTTTAACTTTTTTAAACTGATTTAAGCACTTTCTCTTTCCTTTTTCCCTTTAGATAAGTTAATGATTAGCCCCAATTATTTAGGTTTTTAAAAATATTAAAATTTATTCAACCGAAAGAAATAATAAATATTTAAATTAAAAATCTATTTTACATTTTAGTGGCTGAGAAAATATTGATTCATGATTAGATCTTTTTAATACCTAGAATGAAAATTTGGAAATATTTATCTTAAAAGTATTATTTACAGATATACTCTTTTTCAATAAAATAATTTAATGTAGGTATTGAGTTTATTTAACCGTAAAACTCTCTTAATTTCCCACTCTGGATAATCCCGTTTGCTGGACCAGATATGGCTACATGGATTAGAACATGGATATTTTAATTTTCTATCATTAGTGATTTTTGTGGCTTTTTAAGCGGGATAAACGAAAAAAATTTTTGAAAAAAAAAAGTTGGTACAAAATTTTATTGACCCATGGAAAATTTAGAGGGGTGTTATAAAGTTTTTTCAACAAAAAAGACAAATTAAAAAATTTGTTAGTTATGGGTCAAATACTGATTATCATTCTCGTAAAATTTTCGAGAATGATAATCAGTATTTGACCCTTAGTCAAATTATATGAAGACGTAAGAATGTTTTAAAAAACAACTCTTAAAATAAATTAATTGAATCAATTAATAAAATACAGGTTGTTAAAAGTATATGAACTTTTTTATCTCATTTGATTGTTATAA
>Ga0214179_1000076_pt1 | contig 9333 bp, 7 predicted proteins | sample TroBogEpilimnion_21_FD_153017 | JGI IMG/M metagenome (GOLD analysis project Ga0214179, IMG submission 153017) | Freshwater microbial communities from Trout Bog Lake, WI - 01OCT2007 epilimnion | ecosystem: Environmental > Aquatic > Freshwater > Lake > Epilimnion/Euphotic zone | place: Trout Bog... | reverse complement strand
TAGAGGCGCTATCCCGCCGCGACAACCGCGGCCGCTCCGCCGCCACGCCGTTCGGCGACCTGCTGCTTCATCGCCTTTTGCAGCCGATCGAACGCGCGGACCTCGATCTGACGCACACGCTCCCGGGAAATATTGTACTGGTGAGACAAATCCTCCAACGTCGCCGGATTGTCCTTTAAGCGCCGCTCGACCAGAATGCGGCGTTCCCGTTCGTTCAACGTATTCAATGCGTTGGTCAGCAAAGCGGATCGCCCGGTGCGTTCTTCGCGGTCGGCGAGGACCTGTTCCTGGCTGTCGGATTCGTCCACCAGCCAATCCTGCCACTCACCCTCGCCCTCCTGACGCAGCGGTGCGTTCAGGCTGTTGTCCGGCGCAGCGAGGCGGCGGTTCATGCTGACGACATCCTGTTCCTGCACGTCCAGCAAGCGCGCGATTTTGGTCACCTGTTCCGGCTTCAGATCGCCGTCTTCCAGCGCCTGCATCTGGCCTTTGAGGCGGCGCAGATTGAAAAACAGCTTCTTTTGCGCGGCGGTCGTGCCCATCTTCACCAACGACCACGAGTGCAGGATGTATTCCTGAATGGCCGCCCGGATCCACCACATGGCGTAGGTCGCCAGCCGGAAGCCGCGATCCGGATCGAAGCGCTTGACCGCCTGCATCATGCCGACGTTGCCTTCGCTGATCAGTTCGCCCACCGGCAAGCCGTAGCCGCGGTAACCCATGGCGATCTTGGCGACCAGACGGAGATGCGACGTCACGAGCTTATGCGCGGCGGCCATATCTTCGGTGTCGCGCCAGCGTTGCGCCAGCGACAGCTCTTCCTCGGGGGAGAGCATGGGAAATTTACGGATGTCCTGCAGGTAACGCGAAAGATTACCGTCGGGTCCGATGTTCATGACAGCAGCGGCAGCCATCTGACACTCCTATGGTCGCATTCAACTCGTCCGCGGGGAGACCGCTATCGGTGGCACGAGGCGGAAGGCGACATGTGATCCGCACCAGTGGGACACTGGCCAGCCCGGATGAGGGAGGGGAACGATTGTCCCAAACACCCGCCCCACGGTTGGCAGCAGCGTATTCAGACTTCCCCGTCGCCACGGATCATCCTTCCGTGGCAATGCCTACCTTATACCGGACCAGATTGGTCCTGTCAAGATTACTAACTGGTTAATATCCGGAAAGGTGGGTATCCGGTTGTGTTTCTATCGCATAAACACAACTTTGTCGAGCATCAATCTGGACGTACCAACTTACGCTGGCGGTCGGCGTCGATAAATGCCAACACTTCAGCGACCAAAGGTTCGGACCCGAACCGCGTCCGGGTTTCCTCCAGACGATCCTGGAACACACCTTCCTGCCCGAACAGCACCTTGTAGGCGACGTGCAGCTGCTGGATTTGCGCCTTATCCACGCCCCGGCGTCGCAATCCCACGACGTTCAGGCCGACCAACTGCGCACGGTTGCCGAATGCGAAACCGAACGGGATCACATCGTCGCCCACGCCCGTCACGCCGCCGATCATCGCCGCTCGGCCGATCCGCACGAATTGGTGAATGGCCGACTGCCCGCCGATGACCGCGCCATCGCCGATGCTGACATGCCCGCCCATAACGGCATTGTTGGCGACGATGACGCCGTTACCGAGCTGGCAATCGTGCGCGACATGCACCACCGCCATCAACAGGCAATCGCTGCCGACCGAGGTCACGCCCCGGCCTGTCACCGTGCCGCGATGGATTGTGCAATGCTCCCGCACATGGGTCCGGTCGCCGATCTCACAGCGGGTCGGCTCACCTTTGTATTTGAAATCCTGCGGCTCCAGCCCCACCGTGCAGAACGGAAACAGCTTTGCCCCGGCCCCGATGGTCGTATGACCGTCGACCACGACATGGGACACAAGCGTCGTGCCGTCGCCGATCGTCGCATTCGGTCCAACGGTGCAGAACGGCCCAATGGACACGCCCGTCCCGATAGCAGCATGCGGGTCGACAAACGCCGTTGGGTGAATCCGCGTGCCCATCGAGGCCTCGGCAATTTGATCGAGCATCGCGTCCATTCCAACAGAATCCAAATCCGTGCCGTGTCCGGCGTCGCACCACCGTAGGGCCGAGCGGCCCGCCGGGAAACACAACCATTATTGCCGGATATTTCGTCACACCCGCGCAAACCTTTGTTTCAAAGGGAAGTTTGGCGGGATTAGGGCCCTGATACGGCTTAAACGGGGTCGACCCGATCTCGCAGCATCGCGGAGTAGGTCGCCTCAGCCACCACAACCCCATCGACCTTGGCGACACCGTGGAATCGCCACACCGGTCCGCGATTGCGCTCCTTGGCGACATGGATGCGGATCTGATCGCCCGGCACGACCGGCCGGCGGAATTTGGCGCCTTCGATCGACATGAAATAGACGACCTTGCCGTAGGATTCCTGCCCCAGCGTCATCACGACCAGCGCGCCGGCGGTCTGCGCCATGGCCTCGATGATCAGCACGCCCGGCATGACGGGATGGCCGGGGAAATGGCCAGAGAAGAACGGCTCATTGATCGAGACGTTCTTGATCCCGACGGCCGATTCGTTCAGCACGATGTCGACCATCCGGTCGATCAGCAGCATGGGGTATCGGTGCGGGATGCACTGCATGATCCGCAGAATGTCCGCCGTCCCCAGAGACTGTGCCGCCGGCTGCTGTTCCGTGGTTTCTTCCATGACCTTCAATCCGAACCTGAACGCGAGTCGCTGGCCTTTTTGGTGTCACGCCGCGCCAGCTTACGCAAGGTGGCCACACCGCGAAAAAACGACCGGATGGGTTCCGAGGGGGTACCCATGTGCTCCGCGCCCGCCGGGATGTCCGCGATAATCCCCGACTGCGCCGCGATCTTCGCCCCCCGCCCGATACGCAGATGACCGGTCATCCCGACCTGACCCCCGACCATCACGAAATCCTCCAGCGTGGTGGAGCCGGAAATCCCGACCTGCGCGACGATCACGCAGCATTTCCCGATTTGAACGTTGTGCCCGATCTGCACGAGGTTATCGAGGCGACTGCCGGCGCCGATCACGGTATCGCGCAGCGACCCGCGATCGATCGTGGTATTGGCGCCGACCTCGACATCGTCCTCGACCATAACGCGGCCAAGCTGCGGGACGCTGATGAAGCCCTCCGGCGTGATGGCGAATCCGAAGCCTTCCTGTCCGATTCGGGCGCCTGGGTAGATGAAGACCCTGTCCCCCAGCCATGCGTGGGACAGGCTCGCATGGGCGCCGACGCGGCAATCGCGGCCCATAACGACGCCGTTGTCCACGACCGCCAAAGGCCCGATCCGGCAGCGCGGTCCGATTCGTACCCCAGCCCCGATAACCGCCAATGGCCCGATTTCGGCGGTGGGGTCGATTTGCGCGTCCGCCGCCACGACGGCTGCCGGGTGAATCCCCGCTGTTGCCGGCGGCAGTGGGAAGAACAGCGTGGCGGCCCGAGCCCAGGCCGCGTGCGGTTCGGTGGTGACGATCGGGACCGTGCCCACCGGCACACGCGACGCCAAATCGGGATGAACGATCACGGCGCCGGCGCGCGTGCTTTCCAACGCCGGCAAATATTTCCGGTTATCGAGAAAGCTGACCTCATCGGGGCCGGCGGTGTGAAGCGGCGCGACCCCGATCAGCATCAGACGGCGTGGCGGCGCCTCAGCCCGCGCGGCGTCGGCGACCGCCGCGAGCGTGTGCGGCCCGGTCCTCTGGAAGAACTGTGGGTCGCCCGCGATTTCCGTCCGATCCATGCCGAACCCTGCGATCCCGTCAGTGCTTCTGCGGCGGCTTGGCCGGCGCGGGCGCCGCGGCAGCCGGAGCAGCGGGCGGCGCGGACGGCGGCAGCACGAGCGGTGCCGGCTCCCGCGGTTCCGGTGGGGCCGCAATGCTTCCCGGACCGGACGGATTGGCGCGGGCGGCGTCCACGACCGACACGCCTTCCGGTGGGATCACGACATTGGTCAGAACCTTGTTGAGCACATCGATAACCTGCGGAGTCAGATCGAACTCGCCGGAGCTGCCGATGAGCTGCGCCTTGTTCAGCACAATGCTGACGCCGCGCGCGACCGCCACCTGCTGGGTGATCGCCTCCAACGTGCGATCGACCTGCGCGATGGCATACTGCGCGGCTTCCTGGATGATCCGGCCCCGCTCGGCGAATTTACGCCGCGACTCATTCACCCGGTCTTCGTATTCGCGCTCTTTGGCGCGTATCTCTTCGGGCCGCATTTTTGCTCTATCGCGGGCGAGAGTCTGACCGAGATCGCGCAGGTTGGTCTGTTCTTTTTGCGCGTCGTCGTTCAGCTTCTGCTTGCGGGCGTTCATTTCCTTGTCGAACGCCTGATAGGCAACCGAATAGCGCAGCACGTCGGGTACCGACAGCACCCCGATCACGGCCGCCGGGGGCGGTGCCGATTTCTCTATCGGCGGAATCTCCGGCATCGGCGGCAGCTGCACCTGTAGCTGACGTTGTGGCGCCGGATTTTCGCCGGGCCCGCCGTTGTCGTTGAACAAGCCAGACGGCATCGGCTGCTGCACCGCCGGAGCGGGAGCACGAGGGGCCGGCGCGGCCGCCGGTGCTGCCGGCCGCTGCTGCCCCGGCACGAACCATCCGGGATTGCCGTTCTGCTGGGCGGCCGCGGCGAGCGGAAACAGCGACGCCGCCGATATCGCCAGGATGGAACCGAACTTGAACTGTATCACTAGAACCTCGTGCCGAAGCCAAAGCGGAAAATCTGCGTCTGATCGCCGGGCTGCCGCACCACGAAGGGCGCAAGGTCGATATTGATCAGCCCGAACTGGGTCTTCCAGGAAATACCCACGCCGGCACCGATACGCGGTGTGGCGGATTGGTTAATGCGGCACGTCGAACCATCGGCCTCGATACAGGTGCCGATATTCTTGAAGCTCGCCTCGCTCAGCGAGCCGACATCGACGAAGGCCCGCCCCGTCAACCCCAGATCGGCCGAGACCGGTAAGGGGAACTGCAACTCCGTCGTTTGGGTCCACATGACACGTCCGCCCACCGGATCGCCGGACACCGCATCATGCGGGCCCGCGCCGCCGGTTTGGAAGCCGCGCAAATTGTCGCCACCCAGGAAGAACCGGTCGATCACCAGATCCTTGCCGGCAATGGAATCGAGGTACCCGAAAGACCCGGCGATCTTCAGGCTCCAATCCCGATTTCCGGTGAACCGGTCGAACGGGATATAGTAGGCACTGTTCACGCTGCCCCGAAAGAACTTGGCATCGCCGCCAAGCCCGGCGAAATCGGTTCCGAATTGAACGATCCAGCCGTCGTGCGGGTAGAGACGACTATCCCGGAAATCGACCGACAGAACCTGCCCGATCTGCGACAACACGGTCACACCGGCCTGGTTTGTGATGAAAGGGCTGGCGCTCGTCAGAATGTTGAACACGTCGCGCTGGACGAGCGAATAGGTCCACACCTGCCGGAGATGTTCGGTGAAATCGTAGCCAGCACGCGCATCGAAACCAGCCCGCCGTTCGTCGTACGGTTCGGTGCCCAAATACTGGGTCTGGATCAGGAACACGTCGCCACCAACAACCAGATTGCGGTCCAGGAAGTGGGGTTCGGTCACCGACAGATTGATCGAACTTCTCTTCTGTGCAAGCACGCCGTTGATGCTGGCGTTGATCCCGGTGCCCACCAGATTGCGTTCCGCGAGCCCGACGTCGAGCAGTGCGCCAGCATCGGTCGAATAACCGCCGCCGAAACTAAGCTCGCCAGTCGCCTTTTCGGTGATCGCGACGTTCAGGTCGGCGCGGTCCGGCGCCGAACCCGGCGTATTGGTGACTTCGACGTTGGTGAAATACCCCAAGTCGGTCAGGCGCGTCTTCGATTTACGGATGGCGTCGGCGCTGAATGCGTCGCCCTCGGCCACCAGAAGCTCCCGCCGTACCACGTTATCCATGGTCCGCTGGTTGCCGACGATATCGATCCGTTCGATGAACAGCCGCGGTCCTTCGGCGATGTCGTAGGCCAGATCGATCGTATGGGTATCCGCATTACGGCTGAGACGCGGTTTGACTTCGACGAAGCGGTAGCCGCGGGCGTGGATCTCCGTCTCCAAAGCGTCGGCGGTCTTGCCCACCGCATCGCCGTCGTACCAGTCGCCTTCGGCCATCGGCACGACGGACCGCACATCGTCGCCGGTCAGATTACGCAACGTGGAGTTCAAAACCACTTTGCCGACGCGATACCGCTCGCCTTCCGAGATCGTGATCGTGACGAAGAAGGATGCACGATCCGGCGAGAGCTCGCCCCGCGCGTCCCTTACTTCGAAATCGGCGTAACCCTTTTGCAGATAGAACCGGCGCAGAAGTTCCTTATCGTAGTTCATCCGCGCCGGATCGTACTGATCCGAGGACGACAGGAAGCGCCACCAGCGTTGCTCCCGGCTGTCGATCACGTCGGTGAGCGTACCTTGCGAGAACGCCTTGTTGCCCACGATCGCGATCCGGCTGACCAGGGTCACCTGACCGTCTTCGATCTGAAACACCACGTCGACGCGGTTTTGATCCAGGCGAATGATTCGCGTTTCCACCGACGCGTTGAAGTACCCGCGCTTGGCATAGAGATCGAGGATATGCCGGCGATCGGCGTCGGCTATCGCCGGGCTAAACACAGCGCGGGCGCGCAGCTGCGTTTCCGGCTTTAACTGATCGTCGCTGAGTTTGCGGTTACCCTCGAACGCGACGCGGTTGACGATCGGGTTCTCGGCGACGTGCACCGTCAGCGTGTTGCCGTCGCGGCTCAGCCGGACGTCCTGAAACAGGCCGGTCGCGTAAAGTACCTTCAGGCTGCGGTCGACCTTGTCCTGATCGAACCCATCGCCGGGTCTGATCAGAAGATAGGACAGAATGGTCCCTTCCTCGATTCGCTGGTTTCCCTGCACTTTGATCGCCTCGATCGCGGCGCCAAGCGGCACGGCTACACGCGATGCCGCCGGTTTCGGCGGCCGAGAGGCCGCCGGCCGTTGGGCGACGGCGGCGTTGGCCAGGAACAGCGGCAGCAGAAGGGCGGCGACGAACCGCGCGGCGCGAATCGGTATCAAAAGGCTGGTCTCCCCAATCGCGCGATCCGGGGATCGCGTCGCGGCAGGCCCGTCCAGATGGCGGGCGGCGGACAATAACCCCGCCCGGCGCGCAACGCCAGACGACGCGGACGAAGCGTTGGACGGAACGCGCGCGAGTTCAGCCGATCAGCCCCGCGACCCAACGAAACAGCCCGATATTGGTCAGATCGTTCCACGTCGCGAAGATAAACAGCGTTGCCAGGACGGCGATTCCCGCTCGAAATCCGTATTCCTGCGCTTTCGGCGGCAGCGGACGGCCGCGAATCGCCTCGAACAAATAAAACATCAGATGCCCGCCATCGAGCACGGGAATCGGAAACAGGTTGATCAGGCCCAGATTCACCGACAGCACGGCGATGAAGGAAACCATGGTCGCGAGGCCGAGTTTCGCCACCTGTCCGGACAGCTGCATGATCCGCAGCGGGCCGCCGAGTTCCTCGGTGCCGCGGGATCCGTTCAGCATTTGCGCGATGCCGCTGAATGTGTCGGCGGTGACCTTCCATGTCTGTGCGAACCCGCCGACGACCGATTCGGCCACACCAGCCGGCACGTAATCCACCTTGCCGCCGCGAATGCCCAGAAGACCCACGGTATGGCCCCCGGCGTCCCGCGAACCGACGACGACCGGGAGTTCGAGCTGCTTGTTGTCGCGCAGAACGGTCAGCGACAGGCGCGCACCGGGATTGACCACGACGATGCGCTGAATGTCCTCGAACGTTGCGATGGGCTGACCGCCGATCGCTTCGATCCGGTCCTCGGCGATCAGGCCCGCATTGGCGGCCGCACCGCCGGCCACGACCTCTCCGATCACGGGCAGCGTCACGGGACGACCCATCGTGACGAACAACGCCGCGAACAGCACGGACGCGAGCAGGAAATTCGCGATCGGCCCCGCCGCGACCACCAAGGCCCGCGACAGCAGCGCCTTGTCGTGGAATGTTTCCCCGGGAATCCAGCTCGCTCGGACCTCATCGGACACGTCGTGCGGCTGTTCCTGGCCGTGCAGCTTTACGTAGCCGCCCAGCGGCAGCCAGGACAGTTTCCAGCGCGTGCCGACCCGGTCGGTCCATTCCGTGATGGTTTTGCCGAAGCCGATGGAAAACACCTCCACCCGCACGCCGCACCATCTGGCGACGATGTAGTGCCCAAACTCATGCACGAAGACCAAAATCCCGAGCACGACGAGGAACGGCACCACCTTTTCCAGCAGAAGATGGAACATATGCGGCGCGGAGGCGAACATGTCTGTGAAAACGTGCAGCACGGGTCAGGGACTCACTTGCAAAAGGGTTCAGAGCGGCAGTGCCGCCTCCGCCGCACGCCGGGCTTCGCCATCCAGCGCGATCACATCGTCCAGGGTATCGGCACGCCTTGTGCCCATGCTGTCGAGGACGCGTTCAACAGTACCCGCTATATCTAGGAAACCGATACGCTTTTTTAAGAAGGCCTCGACAGCTATTTCATTCGCGGCGTTCAGAATCGCCGGCGCACCGCCGCCCGCCCGCAACGCCGCGCGTGCCAGACGCAAGGCCGGGAACTGCACCAGATCGGGTTCGGAGAATTCCAACCGCCCCACCGCGGCCAGATCGAGGCGCGGCGACGGGGTCGTCATCCGTTCCGGCCACGCCAGCGTGTGGGAAATGGGAATCCGCATGTCGGGTGAGCCGAGCTGGGCAAGGACGGAGCCGTCGCGGTAGCAAACCATGCCGTGGATCACCGATTGCGGATGAATCAGGACGCCGATCTGTTCCTCGTTCAGGCCGAACAGGCGCGCGGCCTCGATGACCTCAAGCCCCTTGTTCATCATGGTCGCGGAGTCGATGCTGATTTTCGCGCCCATCGACCAGACCGGATGCTTCAGCGCCTTTTCCGGCGTCGCCGCCGCCATCTCCGCATGGGTGGAGGTGCGGAACGGACCGCCGGACGCGGTCAGGACGATCTTCTCCACCGCTCCGCGGTTGCCATCGGCCAGAGATTGGAAGATCGCGTTGTGTTCGGAATCGACCGGCAGCAGCGTGGCGCCGGCGTCGCGAACGGCGCGGAGCATGACTTCCCCAGCGCAAACAAGCGCTTCCTTGTTGGCCAGGGCGACACTGGCGCCGCCCTTGATCGCCTCCAGCGTGGACGCCAGACCGGCCGCGCCGGTGATCGCCGCCATCGTCCAATCGGCGTGGAGCGAAGCGGCTTCCACCACCGCTTCCGGCCCGGCGGC
>Ga0214179_1000074_pt1 | contig 9392 bp, 9 predicted proteins | sample TroBogEpilimnion_21_FD_153017 | JGI IMG/M metagenome (GOLD analysis project Ga0214179, IMG submission 153017) | Freshwater microbial communities from Trout Bog Lake, WI - 01OCT2007 epilimnion | ecosystem: Environmental > Aquatic > Freshwater > Lake > Epilimnion/Euphotic zone | place: Trout Bog... | reverse complement strand
CACCTGGATAATGTTGGAACTTAACAAAATATTCTTTTTTGTTGTTTCTGATTCTTGTCTTGATAATTTTTTCAACTACCCAATAGTCATTTGCTCTTGGATCATAGGGAGATGCTCGTAACTGTTCTTCATAGAAACTGCCATCCACTGGATCTCCCAACAAATCTTCAACTTTGTATAATGTTGGAGGGCGAAAATTGTCCACTTGAGAAATTTTAAATATTTGGCCTCTCTGAGAAAAAAAGTTTACAAAAAAAAGTTTTCAATCTTGCAGGACTAAAATTTTTTTCAAGCTCATGGGGTTAAATAATCTTGGCTGGCATTTAAAAAAAGTTCTGACTTCATTTTGAACTCCATACACAAACAGAAAAAAGAAAGAGTTTTAGCTGGCAGAAAAAAGTTCAAGTTAATAAAAGTTCTGACTTGCGCTTGTTGAACATTTTAACTCTTGGCCTTCATGATGAAAAAGAGAGAGTTTGGTCGGAGACAAAAACTAATAAATCTCACCCACTCACCCATACACAGAATTGATGAAGTTCATGCCTCCACTGAGATAATTTATCTTCCCTTGTACCTTTTATTACCATAACGTGAGTTGGAAGGCAAAAAGTAATGGATGGAGGATTTTTTTTATGTAGGGTCTTATTTACTACCCACAACAATTTTTTTTCATAGGCACCAATCTTTGGCAAATGGAGCCAGTTCACCTTTTTTTTGCATGGATTTTTTTCTTGCTGAGCTGAATTTGTATTCTATTCTTTTTTTACTATTGGACACCAGTTCATGTGAACTGGTGTTCAATTCACATGAATTGGACACAGGTTTCAGAGAATTGAACACCAGTTCTTTTGAACTCGACACCAGTTTGTGTGAATTGAACACAGGATCTTTTGAATTTGACACCAGTTTGTGTGAATACAACACCAATTTGTATGTATTAGACACCAGTAAACTTAAAATGCAACAAAAATACTACTAAATTGTTTTCAGATTGAGAATGTTAAGAATTTCAAATTACAAATTTAGAAAACTATTTTTTATTAGGGTTACCTGAAGATCATAGCTTCTGTCAAATTTTGTCGGTTTCCTATCAATGTAGACATAACTGCCAACTTTGAATATCTTCATTTTGTCATTTTCATATGATTTTTGATTTTGATTTTGCTGTTCATAGTTTGGCTCCTTGTATGGAACAATGTGGTTATTTTTTTGGGCTTGGCGAATTTTGACATCATCAAGAGATGATGTGACATCCATTGGTTTAATTCCACCTAAGCTTTTTAGATGCCTATTGTTGAGTGCTTTAACTGTGAGCTTTAAAAAGTGAGGCCAATCTTGAGATAATTCTGATCTTAATATCATATAGAGCTTCTTTTTGATCATGCCAATTGCCCACTCTGAAATGAGAAAATTTTAACAATCGGTTGGTAGTTCAAGCTGCAATATTAAATTTGCTCATTAACAAACTTCATTTGCCATGGTGCTCAACTAAACTGACCCCAGAAATTGTGGTCCAAAGGTTAGGTTGATGTTTGAACTCTAAACTCAAAGCTCAGCTCATGCTCAGTAAAAGATGTTCCCCAACAATTATCCTCCAGACTGACAGTGACATTAAAAATACAAGTATTTTCCACAAACACCCACTTAAAGGTTTAACAAAATTTAATGACCTTATGGAGTCTAATATTTGTCTTGATGAAAATCAGAAGAATGTTTTTACCTGCAAACGATGCCTTGTTGATTTGACTTTTTGTGTGGAAATAAATTTTTAGTTCCTTGAAAAGCTTTCGGTTTCCAATGAACTCTTTACCCTTGAAAAAATGTAATTTTATCAGTTTTGATTGAGTGCAAAGCTAAAAAAGTTATTTTCATTTGAAGACTCACCTTATCTGTTTCAAGTTTGTAGATTGGGGACCTGAATTGCTCATAAATTTTTTGAAATGCTTCTCCAACAGATGATGAACTTTTGTCTTTAAGGGGTAAAGCAAATATGTGCTTTGAAAAAACATCAATTAAAACTAAGAAATATTTGAAACCATTAAACACTGGCATCACAGCTAAATCCATTTGGCACAAATTTCCAAAACTTTGAACATCATATGGCCTAGTTGGAAATTTTCTTATAGGTTTCATTTGCATCAAATAGAGAGGGTCAGTCTTAAGCACATTGTAGACTTGTTTTAAGGACAATTTTACTCCCTTTTCAGCAAATACAAAGTCACAAAATGTTCTAACTCCACTAAATGAACCTTCAAATGTTGGATCTTTATAAAGTTTTAAAATTTCATCATTTGTTAACATTTTATCAACATTCGATACTGATGTTTTAATCAATCTAAATTAATTCACTCACATAAATATGAATAAAAAATTGCTTAATTGGCACCAACACTGACAGTCTATTTTCAACTACAACTCAAGCACGGCTTCAAGAAACAAAGGCATTTAAAAAGGGGTGTGCTGAGTTGTAAACTCTCAATCAGTTTTGAAAGAATCCTTTATCAGAAAACACATGGCAGAAAAGCTCAGAGAAGCATTGAGAAAAAAATTTTCTCATCGAGTTGGGAATAATTCAGAGGAAATTGGTAAGTGTTGTTCATAGTTCAATTATGTTATATTTTAATTAAAAAATGGTCATATATAGAGACACAAAGGTCACAACCTATACTACAAAATGACAATGAGCTGGCATCACAGAATTTGCCAAATGAAGGTAACTAAAAGTAAATATAGAGTGCCACTAGAACTTGATTTTCTTCCTTATTTATCAGTTAACTCAAAATTATATTTAGATGCTGAAGAGTCACAGATTGGAGGACATGATATTTCAAATCAGGCTTCATCTGGTATTTAGAAGCAGTTTTATAAATTAAATTACATAACATAGCAATTATAATTTCATAGGTAATGCCACAACCAGGCCTCCAAGAGAGCAGCTTTTTTCAAACAAGACAAAAATTTTTGAGGATGGAAACATTGAACTGTATGTGGCTAAGACAGGATTCAAAAAGCAGAATCGTTTCACTTTGGATGATCATCTCTTTGTTGTAAAGGCACACCTGAAACATGATCAGCCCCCACTCTTGTCAGTGATGTTGGATGCTTTGACAAAAGCATTTGAATTTATGTTGAAACACTTGAAAAACTTTTATCCCTCAGGTATAGTCTCATACGGAAATAGTTAAACTTAGAATATATTTATCACTTCTAACATTATGTTTCTTTAGGGAGAAACATTGCAAGCATAGTAATCAATCAATCATCAATGAAAAGCCCAATCAACTCAGGGTACTTCGATCTTCAAGAGCCGGATATCAGCAACCTGGTTGAGTCAGTTTTGAATTTACTTAACCGATTCATCAACAGCAATGCAGAGGTTTCTTTAGATGACACATTCACTATTTATTTTCGAGTTTATAGCATGGGTCATGTCCACCATATTAATTCAGGTCGTAGAATGAGAATAGTTGGAAGCAAAAGCAAATCAATATTTCCCGGAACTTTGCAATCAAAGATTGGTTATCCAGAAAATCCCCAAGCATTTTCTAAATCATGCTTTCTGACAAGTATTGTTTTAAGTCACCTTCGGTTAAAATTAAGTGATCCAAATTCAGAACCAGTTATGAAAGATTTGACTCTTGTCATGAAAGCTTGCGATGGAGAAAAAAAAATATTTCCATACGGAAGTACCAAAAAAAACCAACCTTCAGAGGCATGGAATGATGTCAGTCCCAATATCTTAAATAGGGCTGGAAAACTATTGTTTGAGAAACTTAAAGCAATATCTATTGCATGTGGTGTTTCTTCAAGTGAGCAAATTGACTTGCATGATTCAGTGCCAAAGGTGGCAAATCATCTAAATTGTCAAATTCATGTCATACAGGGCTTTGCTGGAGAAAAAGCTTCTCTTATTTCATATCCTCCAGAGTTTGATGATTCAAAACCTCAAATAGTACTTGAGAACTTAGTTGAAAACCATGTAACAGTTGTAACAAATCTAAAAAAGTTTTTCAGATATTTTAATAAGGAAATCTGCTTTGCTTGCCTCAAAACTTTCAGCATTGGCTACAAGCACTATTGCAAAAAACAAAAGACTTGCTTTTCATGCAAAAAACCTTTAAGAGCTTCAAGAACTTTAAACCATTTTGATCCGTTTTTTGCTTTCTGTGACAGCGAGCTTAAAAACTTTCAGTTTGACAAACCCCAAACTTGCACGACATGCAATGCAAATGTCTTAACTGAACTATGTCAAAAATCTCATAAATCAATTTGTGGTACAAAGGGCCAGGGTAGGGCAGGCTACTTTTGTGTCACCTGCAACAACTTTTTCAAGCTTGGATTCAAAAATGCAACTGATGCTAAAGACACCCACATCTGCAACATAAATATTAAAAGGTGCCCATTCTGTAAAGAGCAGAAGGGAAGAAATCACCAGTGTCTAGTTAAAGATGTCTACAAAACAACTAAAGTTCCAAAGTTGGCTTTTTTTGCCTTTTCTTTTAAATCAGCTGAAAACTGTGCTGATTGTCATCTTTTAAGGATAAATTTCAAAACTGAAAATAATATCACTTGGATGGAACTTTACCTTCACAAAAATTTTTTGAGCTTGGTTTGTTCAAGGCATAAACTTTCATCTAATTTTGAAACAACGCCAAATGCAGCCATCATTTTGAGTGAGGTTTCACCTGGAAGTTTCAAGAGAAAAGTATTGTTTGATGACACTTTGAAATCTGAAAGTTTAGAACATCAACACCTTGAAAATGTCAGTTACATTCCTAAGGAATTTTCTTCAATGTCAGAACCATTTGCCAAAGAGAAAAAGAAACTTGGAACTGAGATTGAAATGATTGTTGGTTATTTGAAAGAAAAGAAAATCAAAACTGTAATAGATAAATTTCTGATAGAAATACTCAACCAAAAGTATAGAAATACAACTTTCTTGAGCTTTGATGCAGATAGGCAACACAATCATGTGATCCTGAAGTCATTTTCAGATATAAATGTGATTCCATTTGTGATTCAAAATGGTGGCAAAATCAACATGGTCTCCATTCGATCATTAGAAGTGAGATTTTTGAATGCCTCTTCTTTCATAGATGGACCACTTGAAGACTGGGTTGCTCAGTTTTCCCTTGACAATGAACTGTACTATTTTCCAGACAAGTAAGTTGTCATAAAATTTTTATTTTCTTTTTTCCATAAAATTTATTCATCTTTTGTTTTCAGGCTTAATAATGAGAGCTACTATAACTATGAGGGTCAGTTGCCATCTGTTGATTTTTTTTTGTCTGAATCAGATTCCCAACTTCAGAGAAAACTAAAAAAGTTGTTTTACTGCAAGGCCGAAAAATCTTTGCATAAGTGGAAGTTTATTGATGAGCTTGTGAAGTCCCTTAACTCCCAGGTAAACATCCTAAGTCAAGGCTGTTTGACTTTCCTAAAATTGAGCTTTGAATTCCAACTGAAAATCAAGGCATACCTAGGGCAATTTGATGACTGTTTCATACATCCTTTTGGGAACAAAACAATATCAATATCTGGTTACACATTTAGATTGTGTAAGTTCTTCTTTCTGAAACACGTTCACATGCGGGCAGTAAATTTTGAATACACAGGGGGATCTGGTAATGTTTCAAGACAAGAAATTGAATTTGCTGCTTTTAAGAGCCATATGGAGCCTCATAATGAATGGCAACATGCAATGAATCACCCAGAGGGCCAAAAAACATTTGGAAAACACAAAGTAGACCTTTATTCTCCAAAACTAAAAGAAGTCTTGCAATTCCATGGGTGTCAATTTCATTGTCACTTGCCACCTGACTGTTTGATTAATACAGGAAAATCTTTAAGTGACTTCAATAGATTCAAGACTTCATTTGAATCTTTAAAATTAAAGGATGAGTCAGTAAAAAATGATTTACTTCAAAACTACTCACAGGAGGTTGAGACATATAATGTCCAGTTTGAATGCCTTTGGAAAAAGGAGCGAGAGGGCCTTGACTTTAAGATTTTCACATTTACAGGAGATGAAGCTTCATATAACAGACCAACTCATAGGCTTATTCCTCGTGCTTGCGTAAGGGGTGGGCTTTTAGATGTCTATTATCTAAGATGGAAAAAGTCACTCTTCCCAAATGAAATCTTCAAATATGCAGATGTGAATTCTCTGTATCCATTCTGTGCAATCAACTTTCCTTATCCAGTAGGGGAGTACAAAACTTTAATAGGGCCAGGGCTTTCAATGTATGTTGAAATCAAAGATGGTGCTTTTTTTTACAAGTCAGAAAAGCTAGTTTGTGGAAGTGCCCATGTTCAAGTAAGGGCTCCCAAAAATTTAAAGCGCCCTTTCCTTCAATATCGGATCTTTAACAAGCTCAATTTCTTGTCGCTATGCTTGAAATGCTCCAAAAACAAGGAAAAAAAATGCCGACACTCAAATTGTATTCTTGAGAGCTGTTGGATGTTGTCAGATTTAATCATGGCAGTCAAATTGGGATATGAAATTCTGGCTTGGTATGAAATTCATTATTATCCTGAAACAGAGTTTATACTTCGAGCTTATTCAGAAATTTTATACAGCGAAAAGCTTAAACATTCTGGATGGCCAAATGGACTAGATTCTCCAGAGGACAAACAGAGCTATTGTGACTTTATAAATAATCGGATGAATTTACCTGAACTTTTCAGACTAACACTTGATAATGTTGCAAATAACCCTGCCCAAAGACAATTAGCAAAAACAATGATGAATAATCTTTATGGAAAATTTAGTGAGAAAATTAGGTCAAAAGTTACAGAATTTGTAAGATGCAGAGAAGCTTTGGAGCGAATAGCTGGGAAGCATAGCATTCATTCAATAATTGACATTAGGGATGATGATCTATTGCAAGTTGAATATGAAAATCCATTGTTTTCTTCAAACAGAAACACAAACATCTACATTGGGGCACAAATCAATAGCTATGCAAGGTGTGTCATGTATGAGCACATGTCCAAGTTGGACAGGGCTGGGGCAAACATTTACAGCATTGACACTGATGGAATATTTTACAGCATTCACCAAGACTTAGATGATCCTCTTCCATATTCAAACTTATGTGGAGACTTCAAGAATATGGTGGAAAATTCAGAGATAATGTCTTTTTTTACCTTAGGCCCTAGAAACTACTCTTTGCTTTATGTAGACAAAGAAAAAAAAATGCAAAGTATTCTTAAAGTAAAAGGATTAGTAAAACACTCTATCTTCAGAGAGCATATCAATCATGAAATATTTGAGGATTTTCTGGATTCCCACTTTGAATCAGAGTTGAAGAGCATTATTATACCCCAAATGAAGTTTTGCATTGATAAAAACACAAAAAACTTTGCTAAAAGATTCCAAAATTTTACTTTTCATAATGCACTCTATTTGAAAAGATTTGTTCAACCAGATTCCTGGACTACCAATCCCAGAATTGAAACCTTGCCTTTTGGATACACTCAAGCCCCAAAAAGAAAAAACAAACAAATAGCTTCAGATGTTTCTTTTCTTGCTAAAAAAGCAAAGAGGAGTAATTGACCCATCATTGTTTGGAAATACATGTGTTCTAATGTGAAGACTTTTCATTACTGATTTGGGCTCAGAATCAATTACAATGTACTTAAAGTTGTCATAAGGGTAGGTTTTTTCAAGAGTCTCAAATATTTCAATAAGAAAATTGGGATTTTCAGTTTTCAATTGACAACCAAGCGTTCTTAACAAAATTTGATCAGTTCTTAAAGTATTGAAAATTACTTTATATGTTAGTTGGCGCATAATGGTTCTATTTTTAGAAGAGCTGTAAAAATTTTGAGATGTAAAAATGACCGAGCAAGAGTTATGGTGGCTGGATTGTATGAAGAGTTCTTCAACAAATTTATTTTCAAATACCAGATTCATTAAGTCATCAAACATGACAAGCTTTGGCAAATCATCAGACAGAATGTCATTGGGTTTAGGTATATCTATAACCAATTCAAGATTGGGGTACCATTTCTTCATCTGATCAAAAATTTCATTGTGCAGTTTAGATGTTTTTGATGGAACGCAGTAGTAAATTTTTGAAAATCTGGTAGTGAATATTTGTTCTCGAAATTTTATCAAATTCATTAAAAATACTGATTTTCCACACCCTGAGGGACCAGCTATTACCATGCGGAAAGGATGGTAAAACTTGTTGACATTCTGATCAAGAAGAAGAACTTGCTCCTTGAGGCCTATGTTGACAGCCATTGTCCATAGCGGTTAAGTATTGTGTCTTTTCCTTTCACCTAAAAGTTAAACAGAGTTTTTTAGCTGAAGGCAATATTCATTGACAATATCATCATTTTTATTTAAATTTTCAGAAAAAACTTCCTCTATGATATCATGAAATGACATGGACTGATTAAGCATTCTTTCTACCAAAAACGTAATCACAAATTTACCACACAAAAAAGATGTTTGATCTTGAACTGGGGTTTTATTAAAAATTAAAGTACAAGATTTAGTAAAATTTAGATATGGACAAATAAGATCAGAACGGAAACCTAAAGAATCAAATATTTCAACTTCACTTGAAATTATTTTGATCAATCCAATCCAATGAGACCCAGCCATGAAGCTGGGATCCAAGTTACAAACAAAAAAAGTTTTATTTTTCATTGTTTTTGGAATTTTATCAATGGGGAAAGTTCCTAAAAAATGTTTACTTAGGTGTGGAACATGATTAAAATAACTTAAAAAGTCGGGTGTTTCCATTTTACATTGACATATACCACCAGTTTTTAAACTCTTTTAAAGTTGGCACAGTTTCTTCATGAAATTCATAGCTTTTGGGGCGTTTAAGGCCTTTTCCTATCCCTTTATTTATCAATGAACCATAGTTAAGATAGGCAATTTTTGTTGCTAAATCACTTAAGCCTGGCACAATTGTTTTTCGTTTCCTCACAAACAATTCTGGGAAAATGTGGAAAATGTTGGCATTTGGGATGCTCACAGAGTCAATGAAAAGTTCTCCCTTTGAGTTAAAGTCAATTGACAATGGATCCTCTCTTATTTTTTCCAATAGTTCTAGAGCATTCTTTTGGAACTTTTTGGGGATTTCAGTTAATAACTTTTCCTCATCAAATTTGTCAAACTGTGAAGACTTTTGCTCTTCAGAAACAAACGCTGCTGGCTGCTCTACATGAAGATTTACAATGTCTGGGACAGGGGGCAACAAGTCAAGGCAGCCACCTCCAACCTGCCTAGAAGTTGGTTTATCTGGAAAAAATACAAAATTTCATTTACAATAAAGGGAAATACCACAACAGTATTTTTCATGGTAATAATTACCTTTAAGCAATTTCTGAAGGGCATCCAGATTGTATTGATCCACCAATTGTTTGACAAC
>Ga0214179_1000072_pt1 | contig 9521 bp, 7 predicted proteins | sample TroBogEpilimnion_21_FD_153017 | JGI IMG/M metagenome (GOLD analysis project Ga0214179, IMG submission 153017) | Freshwater microbial communities from Trout Bog Lake, WI - 01OCT2007 epilimnion | ecosystem: Environmental > Aquatic > Freshwater > Lake > Epilimnion/Euphotic zone | place: Trout Bog... | reverse complement strand
CCCCCATCGTTCTCGTGCTCGACCCGAAAACCCCCACCGGCACCCGCCCGCTCACGGTGCATAAGGTCTTGCCCCCAACCCAGCATCGCCCGGCGGCGCAGTCGCACGGTGCATCCGGTGACGCGTCGCGACGGCAACAGGACGCCGGGACCAGTATTACGCCACAGTATGTTCATTCTACGTTCCTACCACCCCGGTCCCCGCCGAGGCAAGCCGCATGGGTCCGGCGCCACCCAACGGCTCGGCCGCGCGCACGACAAGAGCCACCGCGCCCCCGTCCCACCCCCCCCGGATCACCGCGACCAGAGGCCCAAGCCCGCGACCGCCGCGAGGGACCCTTTTACAGCGATCAACCGGCGCGTCGGCAGCCATTGCCGGCGTGACAGCGCCTCGGTTGCCCCTGTAACGTATCGCTATGGATCAGCCGAAACGCTATCGGGCGTTTTTGTCCTACAGCCACAAGGACAAGGACCAAGCCATCGCGTGGCAACAACGGCTTGAGGCGTTCGACATCCATTGGGGTTTCGACGATCACGCCGCCACGCCCTTGCTTTTCAAGCCAGTGTTTCGTGATGAAACCGACCTGCCCCTGGGGGAGGAACTCGGTCCGGCGATCCGCGCGAATTTGGACGCGTCGGACTCGCTGATCCTGATCGGTTCACCCAACGCACGGAACAGCCAGCATGTCGCGGCCGAAGTGGCATATTTCCGCAGCAAGCACCCCAACGGCCCGCAACCCATCTGCATTCTGGCGGGGCCGCCAGGGACGGCATTTCATGACCATCTGCCAGACACCTTGGCATTCGAACTGGACGGCGAAGGCAAACCGACGGCAAAAAAATGCGCCCCTATCTCCGTCAACCCGCACACCGAGGGAGAGGCCGTCTGCGCCGCTCGGGTCATTGGGCGAGCACTCAATCTGGACGAAGGCAGGCTCGCCAAGTGGGTCCGGGAGATCAAGGTCCGCGAAGCCGCCGATGAAAAGGCGCGGCAGGACCGTGATGCGCTGCTGGCAACCCGACCGAAACGCGCGGCGATCATGGCTGCGGTGGCAGTCCTGCTGCTGGCCTTAGGCGTCAGCAGTTGTGTGGTTTGGGTGAACGGCAAGGCTGACGATCGACGCCATGAACAAGTAATGGGGGAACTACAGCGGCTGGCGACGGTCTCCGGCGCTATCGAACGCGGCAAGGCGCAGGGCATCCCCGAACCGGCCATTCGGGCTATTGTCGAACGAATCGGTGGCCAGGGCATCGGGGCTGAGGATCTGGTCCGGTTTCTGGACAACTGGATCGAACATGCCCGCACCGAGTTACGCCGTCATGAAAACGCCGGGGCAGCTTACGAAGCAGCCTTTCAGGAAGCACAAAAACGCTTCAACGCGGGTCACCTAACCGCAGCCTCCGAACCGTTTATGGACGAACTTCGCCGCGAACAGGAAGCCGATGCCAAGCAGCAGGCAGCTTCGCGGCGGCGCAAGATCGCGTTGCTGGAAACGGCGATTGAGTTCGACATCCGCGCCATCAATGTGGCTGCGAGCATACCCAAACTGCGCATGATCGCCACCATCGAGGGCATCGACCGAGGAGACGCCCTCGGCGCGTGGCTTGATCAGTGGGCGACAGCACGTTACGGCCATGGTCGAGATAAAGGCGACAACGTGGCGCTGTTGGCCGCGATTGCCGGCTATTTTACCGCGCTGGAGGAGTTCTCCTCCGACCGCGCACCTCAGGCTAGGGCCAGTACTCAGAACAAACTCGGCATTGTTCTTTTGGAGCTGGGCGCGCGCGAGCGCGGCACTGCGCGGCTGGAGCAAGCCGTCGCCGCCTTCCGCGCCGCATCGCTGGAACGCACCCGCGAGCGGGTGCCGCAGGATTGGGCGGAAATACAGAAATACCTAGGCGACGCGCACGTTCTGCTCGGCCTACGCGAGCCCAGCATCGACCGGTTAAGGGAAGCCGTCACCCTCTACCGCGCTGCATTGCTGGAACGCACCCGCGAGCGTGTGCCACAGGATTGGGCAACAATACAGAACAATTTGGGCTTCGCGCTCCGGGAGCTCGGCGTACGCGAGAGTGACGCCGCCCGTTTGGATGAATCCGTCATCGCCTACCGCGCCGCGCTATTGGAATCGACAGTGGAACGATCTCCGCGCGATTGGGCTCTTACCCAGAGCAACTTCGGCGTCGCGCTTGGTACGCTTGGCGCATGGGAGAGCGGCACCGAGCGTCTGAATGAAGCCGTCGGCGCCTACCGCGCCGCGATGCTGGAATACACGCGGGAGCTTGTGCCAAAGGAATTGGCAATGCTTCAGTACAACCTCGGCAACACGCTCTGGCTGATTGGTGAGCGCCGCAGAGACCGGGCACAGCAACAGGAGGCTATCGTCGCCATGCGCAACGCGGCCGATACTTTTCGCCAGGAAGGAAACATCGAGATGGCGGTAACCGCCGGAGTGCGGTTAGAGGGAATGGAACGCCTCATCGCCCAATAGCCCATTGTCGGCGCTCAATCACCATCACCCGGCCCCGCAAAAAAATCCGCGCCACCACCCGCCTGTTTGAGCTGGCCTGCCAGCGTCGCTCGCTGGCAGCTAATAAGCTTCATCAGCGGAATTGATCCGAGCGGCTGCCTACATCCCCTCGCGATCTCGGCTGGGCTGTAAGCTCGGAGCAGTTCGAGGGGGATTTGCGTGTCCGTCGGCTGCGTCCTGCCATGCGGCATAACGCGGATACCGGGACCACATACCCCCCTACTTGCTCAACCGCACCGCCACGCTCCGCCCATGCGCCTGCAACCCCTCGGCCTCCGCCAGCGCCACCGCTGCCGGCCCGACCCGGTCCAAAGCCGCCTGATCCGCCGACACCCAGGTCGTGCGCTTGAGGAAATCGAACACCGACAGCCCCGAGGCAAACCGCGCCGTCCGCCCCGTCGGCAGCACATGGTTCGGACCCGCGACGTAATCCCCCACCGCCTCCGGGCAGAACGGTCCGAGGAAAGCGGCACCCGCGTGCCTGATACGAGCAAACAACTTCTCCGGCTCCGGCACCATGATCTGCAGATGCTCGGGCGCCAACCGGTCGCACAGGGCAACGGCTTCATCCCAGTTCCGCACCAGGATAATGGCGCCGTGCGCGTCCCAGCTCGCGCCCGCGATGGCCTGACGCGGCAATGTCGGCAGTTCCGCCAACACCGAAGCCGCCACCGCATCGGCGAAAGCGGCGCTGTCGGTGATCAGGATCGACTGCGCGGCCTCATCGTGTTCCGCCTGCGCCATCAGATCGATCGCCACACGCCGAGGGTCGTTGGCAGCGTCGGCGATCACCACAACCTCCGACGGCCCGGCGATGTTGTCGATGCCGACGCGGCCGAACACCTGACGCTTGGCCTCCGCGACATAGGCGTTGCCGGGCCCGACGATCCGGTCCACCGGCGCGATGGTCGCGGTGCCGTACGCCAGAGCCGCCACCGCCTGCGCCCCGCCCACGCGATAAATCTCCGAAACCCCGGCCCGCCGGGCCGCCGCGAGTACCAGCGGATTCAGCACCCCATCCGGCGTCGGCACGCACATCGCGATCCGCGACACCCCCGCCGCTCGGGCTGGGATCGCGTTCATCAGCACCGACGACGGATACGCCGCCTTGCCGCCCGGCACGTAAATCCCAACGGAATCCAGCGCACCCCATCGCATGCCCAGCGTCAGCCCGGCCTCGTCCGTATACCGGATGTCGGTCGGCAACTGCGCCTTATGAAACGCCTCGATCCGCGTGGCGGCGAGGTCCAGCGCCGCGCCCAACGCCCCCGGAATCCCGGCGGTCGCCGCATCGATCTCCACGTCCGTAATCCGCAAGCTGGCGGGTACGAACCGGTCGAACCGCGTCGTATACTCCGTCAAAGCCTCATCCCCCCGCGCGCGGATCGCGGCGATGATGGCCGAGACGGCGTGATCGACGGTTTCCGTGGTCTCGCGCGCCTGCCCGAGCAGGGTGGCGAAAGCGGGTTCGAAGTCGGGGGATGCTGTGTCGAGACGGATCATGCGCGGGGTTTAGCGGATGCGGGCATGCTTGTCAGGGGCGCACCCCCGCCCGCCCGTGCTCCACCGGATAAACGTAAGCCCCCAGCATGTTGATGCAGACCACCGCCAGCACCAACCCCACCCCGGCCGCGGTCAAAGCCGGCGTATAGGACCCGGTCATCTGGTAAATCTGCCCCGCCGCCAGCGGCCCGGCGGCATTGCCCAAACCGAACGTCATGAAGAAAATCCCGTAAATCTCCCCAAACGATTTCTGCCCGAAATAGCGCGTGGCGAGGAACGCGATCATGTCGATCTCGGTCCCCAACCCGAGCCCCATCAGAATCACCCCAAGCTCCGGCAGCGGCCCGGACCCGACCGACAGCAGCGCGAACCCGGCAATCGGCCCCAGGAAAAACACCGACGCCACGTAAGGCGCGAAGAACCGGTCCACCAGAAACCCCGCCAGCAGCCGTCCCGCCAGAGTTGCTAGTCCGAAACTGCCCAACGTCGCCGCCGCGCGCGCCGGGCTCATGCCGTGATCGGTCAGCAATGGCACGATATGCCCGGTCATGCCGTTGATCGACATCGCGACCAGAAACAACGCGGCGGCCAGGATCCAGAACCGGCGCGTGCCGCGCGCCTCCCGCGGGGTCAGCCCGGTCAACGGTCCTTGCGATTCATGCCGTTCGCCCTCACCCGGGCGCGGTTCGCGTATCCACAGCGCCACGGCGGGCACCGCGATCGCCACGGTCAGCAGCGCCAGAATGGGGTAGGCACCGCGCCAGCCGAAGCGCCCGATCGCGTATTGGCTGATCTGCGGCAGGATAAACGCCCCCAGCCCGACCCCCGCCATCGCGATCCCAAGCGCTCGGCCGCGGCGCCGGTCGAACCAGGCGGCGATGGCCTTGGCATAGGGCAACGGCGTCTGGATCGCGCTCGCCGCCCCCGTCAGCCCGGCCATCAGCGCGAAGGCCCAGAAGATGCGCGGCGCCAAGCCCAGCGCGGCCAGCAGCGCGGCGTAGACAACAATCGCCGGCAATGCCACGCGTCGAATCCCGTACTTGTCCAATGCTCGGCCGAACCACGGCACGGCGAAGGCGGAACAAAAGGACCCGGTTGTCAGCGCGATCGACGCGGTGCCGCGGTCCCAGCCCATGTCGGTCATGACCGGCTTCAGGAACACCCCGAACGTGTATGTGATCACCGGTCCATTACCGACCATCAGGCCGAGCACCGCCCCCACGACAACCCACCAGGGGTTTTTGAACCCGACCCGCATCCGCCCGCTCCCCGCCTTTTCTTGTGACGGAGAGTGTGCAGCGGATTTGCGCGGGTCGCCAGCCGGCTCCCGTTAAGCGGCCTTAACATCCGCGATGAACCGCCCAACCTCCCCATTCAACTGTTCGGACTGCCGCGACAGCGCTTCCACCGCCGTCAGAACCCGGTCCACCGCGGTGCTGGTACTGCTGGCGCCCTGGCTGACACCGGCGATGTTGGACGTGACCTCCTGCGTGCCGGACGCCGCCTGTTGCACGTTGCGGGCGATCTCCTGCGTCGCGGCGCCTTGTTCTTCCACGGCGGCGGCGATGGCGGCGGCGATTTCGTTCACCTCGGCGATCGTGGCGGCGATGCCCTGAATGGCGGCGACGGCTTCGTTGGTCGCGGACTGGATTTGCCCGATCTGCTGGCCGATCTGTTCGGTCGCCTTCGATGTCTGGGTGGCCAGGCTTTTCACCTCGCTCGCCACCACCGCGAAGCCTTTGCCGGCGTCTCCCGCCCGAGCGGCCTCGATCGTGGCGTTCAGCGCCAGCAGGTTGGTCTGGCCGGCGATGTTGCTGATCAGACCGACGACTTCGCCGATCGTGCGGGCACCTTCGGCCAAGGCGCGGACAACGCTGTCGGTGTGCTTGGCATCGTCCGCCGCCTTGCCGGCAATTTTCGCCGATTGCGCGACTTGGCGGGAGATTTCGGAAATCGAGGACGCCAGTTCCTCCGCCGAACTGGCAACGGTCTGGACATTGACGCTGGCTTCCTCGGCCGCCGCCGCGACGTTGGACGCCTGCTGCATGGTTTGGCCGGCGGTGTGGGTCATGGACTCGGCCGTGCTTTTCAGCTCCGTCGCGGCCCCGGCGACATGGCCGGACAACTGCCCGATCTTCGCTTCGAACGCCTGCGTCAGTGCATCGACTTTCTTGCTGCGTTCGGCCCGTTCGGCAAGCATTGCCTCCTGAAACCCAGCCATCGCGAGATCCATATCGAGCATCACCGCGCAGCCGACCGCCCCGACCAACGCCGCGGCTTTGGTGCGGGACCAGCGGTTGGTCCTGACCGCCAGTGTGCTCAGCCGGCCGAGAACGAAATTATAGCCGCCGATATACCAACGCGATTCCAGCCCGATTTTGTAATGGACGTGACCGATGGTGCGCACGCTGTTGAAATAGGCGTCATCGAACCGGCCGGAAAACAGCCGCGACCAATGCGTTCCCTGCGCCGATTTCAGGCGCGGGATATCGTTGCCCAACAATTTGGCGAGTTCGGGAACTTGCGTGAGATGGCGATAGAACGCCTCCAGCAGCGCGGGTAATTCGGCTTCGACGGCCGGCCAGAACGCGGCAAGCTGCCGGCTGGTTTCCTGATCGATGGTCATGAAGCGCAGGCGTGCGGCGCGGTCGTTATCGGTTTGCATGGCGGCTACCTTTCCTGGGGCCTGTTCTGGACCGGCAGCACCGTAAGGAGAAATAGTTAAGCAAACGTTAACGTCGTCGATTTTTTTTACGCGCGGGCGCACATTGCGAACTGTCCCGTCCCGCCCGATGATCCGCCCCGACCGATACTGGACAAGGGAGAGAAACATGCGACTCAAAGGCAAAGTAGCCATCGTCACGGGCGGCGCGCACGGCATGGGAGAAGCCGAGGTGCGGCTGTTCGCCGAACAGGGCGCGGCGGTGGTGATCGCCGACGTGCTGGAGAAGGAAGGCGAGGCCGTCGCCGCCGACCTCAACGCCGGCCAGGGCCGCGCGCGCTTCATCCGCACCGATGTGACATCGGAATCCGACTGGCAGCGCCTGATCGCCGAGACCGTCGCCACCTACGGCAAGCTGGATATCCTGGTGAACAACGCCGGCATCTCCGGCAGTGCCGTCGGCGATGTCGATCTGCTGGAGGGCTGGCAGAGGATCATGGCTGTGAACGCCACCAGCGTGTTCCTCGGCACCAAGCATGCGGCGGCGGAAATGGCGAAGGCCGGACGCGGCTCGATCGTCAATATCTCGTCCATCATGGGCTTCGTCGGCAGCCAGGACAGCCATCCAGGATACGCCGCGTCCAAGGGCGCGGTCCGTATCTATACCAAGGCGGCGGCGGCGAAGTACGGGCCGATGGGGATCCGGGTAAACTCGGTGCACCCCGGCTACATGCCGCCGATGCTGAACGCCACGAACCAGGCGGGCCGAGCGACCAAGATCGCCGCGACGCCGCTGCGGCGGCTGGGGGAACCGATCGAGGTCGCCTACGGCGTGCTGTTCCTGGCCTCCGATGAGGCATCGTTCGTGACCGGCACGGAACTGGTCATCGACGGCGGCTACATCGCGCAATAAGGACAAGCGGCATGCCCGAAATCCACTACGAAATCCGCGACCGCGTCGCCGAAATCGTCATCGACCGCCCACCCGTCAACGCCCTCAGCCTGGAACTGATCGAGGGCATCGTCGCCGCCTTCCGCCGCGCCGCCGCCGACGACGCCGCTCGGGCGGTGCTGCTGCGCAGCGCCAACCCGAAAGTGTTCTGCGCCGGCCTGGACCTGGACATCGTCAAAGGCCGACCGGGGCGCGACATGCGGAAGTTCCTCGAACGGCTGTATGTCGAATACAACGACGTCCAGTACCGCCTCGGCAAACCCTCTATCGCCGCGGTGGCCGGCGCGGCGCGGGCGGGCGGCATGACGCTGGCGGTGTCCTGCGACATGATCGTCGCCGGGGAGAACGCGACCTTCGGCTACCCGGAGATCGATGTCGGCCTGATCCCCGCCATCCACTTCGTCATCCTGCCGAAGATCATCGGCCGCCATCGCGCGTTCGAGCTTTTGTTCGGCGGCAAGGCGTTCTCCGCCGAACGGGCCGAAGCGTTGGGCCTGATCAACCGGATCGTGCCCACCGAGGACGTATTGGACGAAGCGCGCGGCTTGGCACAGGAGATGGCAGCCAAAGCCCCCAGCGTGATGCGCTTCGGGCGTAACGCATTCCATCGGGCCAACGCGCTCGATCTGCACCGCAGCATCGAGGACGTGGCGGACGCGTTGGCGGCGGTGGTCGAACTGCCCGAAGCGCAGGAGGGGTTGGAGGCGTTCGTCGAAAAGCGCCGCCCGAACTGGTAGGTTTGGGCGCCTATCGCGGGACGGCGTGGCGGGTTAAACGGTCCCGGGAAATCGGGAGGAACCACCATGACTCTGCTTCGGCGCTCCATGCTGCAATTGCCGTTCGTCGCGGCGGCGGCCGGCCCTGCGTTCGCCGATGGTGTGGATATGGCCGCGATCGCAGCCGCCGCCGTGAAGCAGGGCAAGCTCAATCTGCTGCACAACATCCCCCCGCCCTTGGGCGATTTATGGATCTCGGAGTTCCAGAAGGCGTTCCCCAAGATCGCGGTCGAAGCGACCCGCCTGGGCAGCACCGAGATGATGCAGCGCTTCGGCACCGAGTATCAGGCCGGCGCGTCGGACGCCGATCTGTTGGTGACGCTGTGGGATGAGACACTGCTGAAATGGTCCGACCAGGGCTGGCTCCGAACCTGGACACCGCCGGAATCCGCCGTCTATCCGGCGCATTTCAAGGCCCGCGACCAGATTTATACCTCGCATCTGAACCGCTCCTGCCTGGTGACCAGCAAGACCAAGGTCAAGGAAGCGGACGCGCCGAAGGAGTGGACGGATTTCTTCGACCCGAAATGGCAAGGCAAGATCGGTATGGACCCGCCCTGGCGGTCGGTCGCGGTGCAGGCGATGCTGGCGGTGTGGGACCAGCAAGGCATCAAGGACGTCGCCAAACGGCTGAAGGCGAACGGCGTGCGGTTCTTCAACGGCAGCGCCGGGGTGGTGCAGGCTGTTATCCGTGGCGACATCCAGGTGGCGGCGGTAATCGATCCCCCGGTGATCTCGGCCTTGACCGATGAGGCACCGATCAGAGCCACGTTCCCGGCGTCGGGCGTGCCGGCGGTGGGCAACTGCTTCCTGATGCCGGCAAAGGCGCCGCACGCGGAAGCCGGCATGCTGTTCCTGAACTGGTCGCTCAGCCTGGAAGGCCAGAAGGCGATCCTGTCCACCATCGGTTCGCCGGTCACCCGGCCGGGCGCCGGGTCGCCCAAGGCGGTGCCGGGGGTGGACGGGCAGAAAATCCTGCTGAGTTCGGAGATGCTGACCCCGGCCTTCCAGAAGGCGGTGATCGAGGAATGGCGGTCGGTGTTCGGGTTGCAGTGATGGGAGATGCCGGAGACTCCCCCTCCCCTCGCGGGAGGGGGC
>Ga0214179_1000070_pt1 | contig 9573 bp, 10 predicted proteins | sample TroBogEpilimnion_21_FD_153017 | JGI IMG/M metagenome (GOLD analysis project Ga0214179, IMG submission 153017) | Freshwater microbial communities from Trout Bog Lake, WI - 01OCT2007 epilimnion | ecosystem: Environmental > Aquatic > Freshwater > Lake > Epilimnion/Euphotic zone | place: Trout Bog... | reverse complement strand
CGTCGGCTTTGCCACCGTCGGCCGTGGCCGCCGCTTCGCGAACCCGCTGGCGGATGGCGAAATCGAGACGCTGTACGTGCTGGAGGACTGGCGCGAACAGGGCATCGGCCGCGCTCTGGTCCGCGCCGCCGGCGCGCATCTGAGAGACATAGGCTGCCAGTCGGCCTTCCTCTGGGTGCTGCGGGAAAACCCGAGCCGCTGGTTCTATCAGCGTCTGGGAGGCAAGGTGGCGATGGACGCGGAAATCCGGGTCGGCGGCAAAACAGTCATGCAGACAGCCTATGTCTGGGACCCCATCGACCGCCTGCTGGCGGAATCCGAAAGCCAAAGCGGCGAGGGCGAACCCTAACGCGGCGGTCGCCGTTCGGCCTATCGCAATGCGCCCGCGCGATCGTATCCCACGCGATTATGCCTTCGCCGCACCCCTACCGCAGGTTCGCGGGGGCGCTCGCCGGCCACAACGCCGCGTGCCACCGAAGGCCGATCCAGACCGTCGCGAGAATGCCGAAGAGGCAATAGCTGGAGGCCATCGCGACGAAGCCGATACGCTCGATCAACCACCCGGCGCCGAGCAGGCCAATGGGCAGGCCGTAGATGGCGAGCATGCGGACACCCATGACGCGCCCCCGGAACCGTTGGCCGGCGCTGTGCAGCAGCATGACGGCCATCGGCACCATCGACAGGCTCTGCGCGAACCCAACGGCGACCAGAGTAGCGCGGCCGAGAATCGGGTTCGGCATCCACACGAACGCGAATACCAGGGCGTACCAGATCAGGGCGAAAATCATCATCATCCGCGCGGGCTGCAACCGCCTGCCGGTCATGCTGACAACGAGCGACCCAACCAAAGCGCCGCCCGCGTAGCTGGCGACCAGCGTGCCCAACCCGCCCTGCCCAATGTGGTAGACGTCCCGTGCAACATACGGGAGCAATCCGCTGGTCATGGGGAAGGCCGTCATGTTGACCAGGAAGGCCAGCCACATCGCCGCCAGCGACTGGGGGGAATCGGCGATGAAGCGCATCCCCTCCCGCAGGTCGCGCCAGAGGGACATGCGGGCCAAACGATCGCCGACCGCGCGGGCGGCGCCGACGCGCAGGGTGAGGGTGAAGCCGACGCCATAGAACGCGGACACCACCAAATAGGCCCAGCCCATGCCGACCAACGCGAACAGTCCGGCGCCGGCCAGCGAACCGACGACTCGGGCGGAATCGGATGTCGTGCGCGCCACCCCCATCGCGGCCATCAGCCGGTCGCCGGGCATCGTTTCCGCCACCAAGGCGTTGCGCATCGCGAGGTCGGAGGGGCGAATCAAGCCGGACACGGCCGCGATGCAGAACACAGCGATGGGGCTGACCGCATGAGCCAGCGCCAGAACCGTGAGCAGCACGGCCAGCGCGGTGTAGACGGCCCGCATGGCGCACAGCACGTTGCGGTGCCCGAACCGGTCCCCCGCGAGTCCGAAGGCCGGGGCGATCAGCGTGCCGACATATTGCAGTGCGCCGTAGACCGTCAGCAGCAGCACCGACCCGGTCTCCACCAGGATGTACCAACCGAGGATCAGCAGCTCCATCTCAATCGCCCAGGACGTGAGCAGATCGGCCGGCCACTGGAAGCGGAAACTCCGGACCTCGAACGGCGCGAGCAGAGGGGAACGCAGCCTGGGGCGCGTTGTCGCCGTGGCGCCGGGGGTAAGCTCCATCGAAAGGCGTTTCCTCGTTGTGCCGCGCTTGTTGCTCGGACGAGGCCACAGGTTACAGGCGGGATGCGTTCGGCTCAACCTGTCGTGGGACGCTGCGAGATTTCGGTTGGCGATGTCGGCGAATTTTACACATTGGCAAAATCTCCGAACGGCCTGCCTCTTACAGCGTTGTTTAAAAGGGAATTGCATCTCTGGAATGAATTTTGCAATGACTGCCGCGAACGCGTGCAGCAGGGATCCATTCGCATGAACTTCCACCGTCTAACAGTCGTCGCCGCCGCGCTTCTTGCCGCCACCTCCGCGCAGGCCGCCGTTATCTCCGGCCTGTACAACACGGGTGTAAACAATACCGGCACGCCACTTTCGAATTTCTCGTCGGAACTGCACTACACGCTGGTCTCCGTCCCCAGCGGCACCACCTCTGTGCGGGTCGCGACTTCCGCCAACGCTTTTCCGATCGGCCCATGGATCGGCGACGATGCGGTGTCGGCGTGGATCGGTCCGAACAGCGATTCGCAACTCGACGGTCCAGTCGGTACCTACGATTATCGCGTGACGTTCTCGTTGGCCGGCTACAATGCCGCGACCGCCGCCATTGCCGGACTATGGGCAACCGACGACGCCGGTTCGGGCATCCTGCTGAACGGTGTCAGCACGGGCAACACGGCCGGCGGGTTCTCGTCCTTCAGCGCTTTCAGCATTTCGTCCGGGTTCGTAGCCGGGACCAACACCCTGGACTTCCTGGTTGGCAACGCCGGAGGACCGACCGGGCTGCGCGTGGAGATGACCGGCACCGCCGCGCTTCCCGAACCCGCGACAATGGCGATCCTGGGACTGGGCCTCGCTGGCCTCGGTCTGGCCCGCCGCAAGCGCGCCTGACCCGTATTTGTCGGGAAACTTTACAGGGGGCGCCGGATCCCGGCGCCCCCTTTGCGTTTAGCGGAACGGGATCGGATACATCAGCCCGCCCTGGTTCCAAAGCGCGTTCAACCCGCGCGGCAGTTTCAGGGAGCTACCCATGCCGACATTGCGCTCATAGGTTTCGCTGTAGTTGCCGACCTGTTTGATCACGTTCAACGCCCAGGCGTTATCCAGGCCCATCAGCTTGCCGAAGTCGCCGGACTTGCCCAGCAGGCGCTGCACGGTGGGATTGGTGCTTTCCGCCAGCATCTGATCGGCATTGGCGGAGGTCACGCCGTTTTCCTCGGCCTCGAACATCGCCATCATCGACCAACGGACGATGTCGGTCCACTGCTCGTCGCCGCGCCGAACCATCGGGCCGAGCGGCTCTTTGCTGATGCGGTCGGGGAGAATGACGAAATCGTCGGGCACGGGCACGCCGGCGCCGCGGATCGAGGCTAGGTTGGAGCTGTCGGACGACGCCGCGTCGCAGCGGCCGGACAGCATGGTTTTGATCAACACGTCGGTCGTGTCCAGCAACACGATCTTGAAGTCGATCTTATGCTGCTTCATCCAATCGGTCAGGTTCAGCTCATGCGTGGATCCCTGCAGCATGCAGATCGTACCATCGGCGAGATCCTTCAAGGAACCGACTTTCGCGTCCTTGCGTACAAGGAACCCCTGGCCGTCATAGAAGTTCACCGCCACCATGCGCAGACCGATGGTCGCGTCGCGGACCAGGGTCAGCGTCGTGTTGCGCGCCAGGATGTCGATTTCCCCGGATTGCAGCGCGGCGAAGCGGCTGGTGCCGGTCGTTGGCACATACTTCACCTTCTCCGCATCCCCGAACACCGCCGCCGCCACCGCTCGGCAGACATCGACATCGAGGCCCTTCCAAACGCCCTTGCTGTCCGGCATGGAGAACCCGCCGAGACCGACGTTCACCCCGCAGGACACGCTGCCCTTCTGGCGCACATTCTCCAGCGTCGTCGCCTGCGCCGACGCGAGGCCAAGCAACATCGTAAGCCCGAAAGCGAGCATGCGTTTCATCGGTGAAGTCTCCCTGGGTGGCGGAACCAGAGAGACTGTAACCACAGCAGCTAGGCTTTGATAGCCGGAAGTCCCTGTTCCTCCCGGACCGCGTTGATGATCTGCAGGACGCGTTCCCGGTAGGGGCGGTACTGCACACCGAACTCACTGACCAAACGCGAATTGTCGATCAGGTAGTTGCCAGAGCTTTCCTTGCCGCCGGTCTGCTTGGCGAAGGCGATCTTCGCGTCGGGCAGGTAAGACCGCACGATGTCGGCGATTTCGCCCAGGCTGACCACCGCGCCGCCTGAGCTATAGATTTGGTGCTTGGGCTTGTCGGCCATGATGACGCGGACGAAGACCTCGGCGATGTCGTCCACGTGGATCGGGCAGCGCATGGCGTCGGCGAAGGGGAATTCGATGGCTTCGCCGCGCGCCGGACGGGTGACGATGTTCACGTGATCGACGGAGCCTCGGACCTTGTCGGGGCCGGTGACGTTGGCCGGGCGGATGCCGGTGATCGTCATGCCGTGCTTGGCGACATAGTCCTTCGCCTGCCATTCGTTGAAGGATTTGTGCATGGCGTACTGGTAGTCGCCGCGATGCAGATCGTCCTCGGTCACCAAGCGGTCGCCGAAATGCTTCTGCTGGCCGTTCACCGCGAGCGAGCTGGCATAGACGGTGTGCTTGATCTTGAGAATGCGCGCGGCCTCGAAGCAGTTGTCCATCCCAACGATGTTCAGCTTGGTCGCGATATGCGGCGGCAATTCCTGGCCCAGGTTGTAGGAAAGGTTCATCACCCGGTCGGCGCCGGAGGCCTGCATCTGGTTGATGACGTCGTCGAACTGGGTCACGTCGCCGCGCACGACCTTCACCTTGTCGCCGAACGCGGAAAAGTTGGCGGTGTGCGGGTTGATGTCCATGCACGCCACGTTTTCCCCCCGCCCGACGAGCAGGGGGATGACGCGGGTGCCGATGAAGCCGGTGCCGCCGATAACGAAAATGGTCATGTCGGTTTCCTCCCAAGGATGGGAGGAAGATCGCGCCGGTTAGCGTTCAGGGCAAGGGGCACAAAAAAGGGCGGGTTCGCACCCGCCCTGGTTTCGTCTCGTATGCGCCTGGGCTTATGCCTCAGAGGCGTCGTCGTCTTCCTCGGCACGCGCTTGCACCGGGCCGCTATCCAGGCCCTTGGCGCTGACGTCGCGATCGACGAACTCGATCACCGCCATGTCGGCGGCATCGCCGTAGCGCACACCGGCCTTCAGCACCCGGCAATACCCGCCGGCGCGTTCTTTGTAGCGATCGGCCAAGGTGCCGAACAATTTGGCGACGATGACGTCGTCGCGCAGCTCGGCGTAGGCCAGCCGCCGGTTGGCGAGCCCGCCCTTCTTGCCCAGGGTGATCAGCTTCTCCGCCACCGGGCGCAGTTCCTTCGCCTTCGGCAGTGTCGTGGTGATCTGCTCGTGCTTGATCAGCGCAGCCGCCATATTGCGGAACATGGCGATGCGATGGGTAGAGGTAACGCCGAGCTTCCGACCGGCAACACCGTGACGCATGGGACTATTCCTTTAACGCGGCTCAGAACGGCTCTTCCAGCCGCTTCGCCATATCTTCGATATTCTCCGGCGGCCATCCGGTCACGGACATGCCGAGGCCCAGACCCATCGCGGTCAGCACTTCCTTGATCTCGTTCAAAGATTTGCGACCGAAATTCGGGGTCCGCAGCATCTCCTGCTCGCTCTTTTGCACGAGGTCGCCGATGTAGACGATGTTGTCGTTCTTCAAGCAATTGGCAGAGCGGACGGACAGCTCGAGCTCGTCCACCTTGCGAAGCAGATTGCGGTTGAACGGCAGATCGTCCTGCACTTCCTCGACGCGCGCAGCCTGCGGTTCATCGAAGTTGATGAACAGCTGGAGCTGGTCCTGCAGAATGCGGGCGGCCAGGGCCACCGCGTCTTCCGGGGTAACCGCGCCGTTGGTTTCCACCGTCAGCAGCAGCTTGTCGTAGTCGGTGACCTGCCCCACGCGGGTCGGGTCGACGCGGTAGGATACGCGGCGCACCGGGGAGTAGATGCTGTCCACCGGGATCAGCCCGATCGGGGCATCTTCCGGACGGTTCACCGTGGACGGCTGGTAGCCCTTCCCCAGGTTGACCGTGAACTCCATCCCGAGCTTCACCCCGTCGTCCAGGGTGCAGATCACGAGGTCGGGGTTCATGATGTCGATGTCGTGGCCGGCCTGGATCTGTCCGGCGCGCACTTCGCCAGGACCGGTCGCGGTCAGCGTCATGCGCTTCGGGCCTTCGCCATGCATCCGCAGCGCGAGCTGCTTGATGTTCAGCACGATATCCGTCACGTCTTCGCGGACGCCGGGGATCGAGCTGAATTCATGCAGCACGCCGTCGATCTGCACGGCGGTCACGGACGCGCCTTGCAGCGACGACAGCAGAATACGGCGGATGGCATTGCCCAGCGTCATGCCGAAGCCGCGTTCCAGCGGTTCGGCGACGATGGTGGCAATGCGGGACGGATCGGCGCCGGGCTCGACTTCGAGCTTTTCCGGCTTGATCAGGGATTGCCAGTTCCTCTGAATGACGGCGCTCTGCCTCATATTCCCATAACCTTTCGAACCGCTCGATCGCGGCTCAAGTCCGATGGTTCAGCTTTGGTCCCACGCCGGAGCGACCGGCACGGCACGAAACTCAGACGCGGCGACGCTTGCGCGGGCGGCAGCCGTTGTGCGGGATCGGGGTCATGTCGCGGATGGCCGAGACCTGGAACCCAACCGCCTGCAACGCACGCAGGGCGCTCTCGCGTCCCGAGCCGGGGCCGCTGACTTCGATTTCCAGCGTCTCCATCCCGTGTTCGCGGGCTTTGCGGCCAGCATCTTCCGCCGCGACCTGCGCCGCGTAGGGGGTGGATTTCCGGCTGCCCTTGAAGCCCTGGCTGCCCGACGACGACCACGCGATGGCGTTGCCCTGCGCGTCCGTGATGGTGATCACGGTGTTGTTGAACGTCGCCGCGACATGCGCGACTCCGGCGATGATGTTCTTGCGTTCCTTGCGCCTTGGGCGCGAGGCGGCGGCGGGTTTCGCCATGGTATGTGTCCTGCTCTCAACTCATGCGGCGCCATAGACCGGCGCCGCGGGAATGCTGGGGTGAAGGGAAGCGTGAAGCGACCTACTTGGTCACCTTCTTCTTGCCGGCGATCGCCACCGCCTTACCCTTGCGGGTACGGGCGTTGGTGTGGGTCCGCTGGCCGTGCACCGGCAGGCCCTTACGATGACGCAGGCCGCGGTAGCAGCCCAGATCCATCAGCCGCTTGATGTTCATCGACACTTCACGCCGCAGATCGCCTTCGACGCGGTATTCCCGGTCGATCAGCTCGCGGATGTGGAGGATCTCCTCATCGGAGAGCTGATTGACCCGACGGTCGTCGGGGATGCTCAGCTTACCGCAAATTTCGGCGGCTTTGGTCGGGCCAATGCCATAGATATAGCGAAGCCCGATCAGCACGCGCTTATTCGTCGGGATGTTCACGCCGGCAATACGCGCCACGCTCGACTCTCCTGTCGCCCAGCTGACGGCCGGGCCATTATCGTGCCCACTGGGGGCTGGGAATACGCAATGACGTAAGCCCCACACAGGGGGTTACGTCGGAGCGCGGGACTATAGTTGCGCCAAGCCGAGAGTCAACGATGATTCGGCCCAACCGCGACGCTTATCCGATCTGCGCCAAAATGGCGTCGATCTGAGAGGCGACTTCTCCGATGTCCGCCATGCCGTCGACCGTGCGCAATGTGCCTTGAGCGGCATAATGCGGCAGGATCGGCGCCGTTTGGCGGTGATAAGCGTCCAAACGCGCAACAACCGTTTCCCGGTTGTCGTCCGCCCGGCGGGTGAACTCCGTGCTGCCACAAGCGTCGCAAACGCCGGGCTTGGCCGTCTGCTTGAAGCTGTCGTGGTAGCCTTCGCCGCACTTCGCGCAGGTGAAGCGCCCGGCGATGCGATCGGTCAGGGCCGAGTCGTCCACCTTCAACTCGATCACCACGTCCAGCTTCAGCTGCTTGTCGGCCAGCATCCGGTCCAGCGCTTGGGCCTGCGGCACGGTGCGCGGAAACCCGTCGAGGATAAACCCCTTGGCGCAATCCGGCTGGCTGACGCGCGAGGCCAGCATCCGCACGATAATATCGTCGGACACCAGCTGCCCGGCCTCCATCACCGCCTTGGCTTCCAGCCCAACCGACGTGCCAGCAGACACTTCGGCCCGCAGCATGTCGCCGGTGGAGATCTGCGCGATTCCGTGGTTATCCTGCAGACGCTTGGCCTGCGTGCCCTTCCCCGCTCCGGGCGGGCCAAGAAGAATAAGGTTCACCGGCGTCCCTTTGGCCGAGATTTGCGGATCAGCCCCTCATACTGATGGGCCAGGAGATGGGATTGCACCTGCGTCACGGTGTCCATGGTGACGGACACCACAATCAGGATCGACGTCCCGCCGAAATAGAAGGGCAGGTTGTAGTTGCTGATCAGCACTTCCGGCAGCAGGCAGATCACCACCAGATAGAGCCCGCCGACGGTCGTCAGCCGGGTGAGCACCCGGTCGAAATACGCCGCGGTCGCGGAGCCCGGGCGGATGCCCGGCACGAACCCGCCGTATTTCTTCAGGTTGTCGGCCGTCTCCTCCGGATTGAACACCACGGCGGTGTAGAAATAGGAGAAAAAGACGATCATGAACGCATAGAACGCCAGATACAGCGGCTGCCCGTGGGAGAACTGGAGTGCGATCCATTGCAGCCACCCCGGGCCCCCGGCCACGAAGCCCGCGAGGGTCGCCGGAATCAGCAGGATGGAGCTAGCAAAAATCGGCGGGATCACGCCCGAGGTGTTCACCTTCAACGGCATGTGGGTCGAGTCGCCGCCGAACATGCGGTTGCCGACCTGGCGTTTGGGATACTGGACGTTGATCCGTCGCTGCGCCCGCTCGATGAACACGATCGCGGCGATCGTCCCGACCGCCAGCACCATGAAGAACAGGATAAAGAACGCGGACACCGTGCCGACGCGGCCGAGTTCCAACAGATTGGCGGCCGCGACCGGCAGGTTGGCGACGATGCCGGACATGATGATCAGGCTGGTGCCGTTACCGATGCCGCGGGCGGTGATCTGCTCACCGAGCCACATCAGGAACATCGTTCCGCCGACCAGCGTGATCACGCAGGAGAAGCGGAAAAACAGGCCGGGATCGATCACCGCCGGCCCGAACGCGCCCCGCATGCTCTCCAGCCCCACGGCGATACCGTAGGATTGGAACAGTGCGATGATCACCGTGAGATAGCGGGTGAATTGATTCAGCCGCTTGCGCCCCTGCTCGCCTTCCTTCTTCAAGGCTTCGAGCTGCGGCACCGCGGACGACATCAGCTGAATGATAATGCTGGCGCTGATGTACGGCATGATGTTCAGCGCGAACACCGTCATCCGCTGCAGCGCGCCGCCGGAGAACATGTTGGCCATGCCCAGGATGCCGCCGGCCTGGCTATGCATCCATTCGCTCATGACCGCCGCGTCGACACCGGGCACCGGGATATAGGTGCCGATCCGGTAGACGATCAGCGCCCCCAGGGTGAACCACAGGCGCTGCTTGAGTTCGGTGGCCTTCGAAAAGGCCCCGAGGCTCATGTTGGAGGCGAGCTGTTCGGCAGCGGAAGCCATCTGATGTCCCTATCCTAAGCGCGCTATTTTCCGCTCAGGCGATGTGAAGCGCAAGGGTAGCCAGGACATCTCAACCATTCGTCATCCCCGGGCTTGTCCCGGGGACCAATCGCGGCACTGTGCTTGTATTGGTCCCCGGGACAAGCCCAGGGATGACGCGGGAGTGCCTGTGATCGCCGTCTCAGGCTTCGGCGGATGCCGCGACCGCGACTGTCGTCGTAATCGTGCCGCCGGCC
>Ga0214179_1000068_pt1 | contig 9696 bp, 9 predicted proteins | sample TroBogEpilimnion_21_FD_153017 | JGI IMG/M metagenome (GOLD analysis project Ga0214179, IMG submission 153017) | Freshwater microbial communities from Trout Bog Lake, WI - 01OCT2007 epilimnion | ecosystem: Environmental > Aquatic > Freshwater > Lake > Epilimnion/Euphotic zone | place: Trout Bog... | reverse complement strand
TCGTCATGGTCGGGCTTGACCCGACCAACTCCGGCGATTTGAGGCGCGCTGAATTTGCACGGTTTTTGGCGGTACCCCATTGGCCTGATACCAGCCGCCTCTACCTGCAACCGACGCGGCGGCCTCCCCCTCGCGTCATCCCCGAGCTTGTCCCGGGGACCTGGACCCACACAAGATCGCGATTTCCTGCCGGAATTGGTCCCCGGGACAAGCCCGGGGATGACGGTAAAGGGCAGGCTGGGTGCGTCACCGGTTGTGGCGATTGGTATAAGGTGTTCCGCGCTTCGGCGAAAATAATCGGTTCGCGTTAACGATTTATCAATCTTTACCCTGTACGCATTTGCGGCCGGCGGAATAGTCCGACCGGCCGCTAGCAAGGAGTTCGCGATGTTACACCATCTCGTCTTCCTGCTTGTACTGATAGCGATCCTTGGCCTTCGGGTCGAGTTCGACATCGGTCCGAATCGGGAAGGGTCTGTTGGGAATCAGCTGCTCCGAGTAGGGCCGCGCACCCAATCCCGTCATACCGACGCAGGTCGATATCCACGACTTTCTTGCGATCCGCACCGCCAGGCGTGGATGCCGACCTGCGTCGGCATGACGTTGAAGGCGTGTGCCGCAATCCCCATCCAATCATGAAGGTTTGGCGAGGCCCTTAAACCGGCAGCCCCGCATGCATCGCGCAGCCGCGCAGGAAGCCCGCCAGCGTGCGGTGGAAATCCGGCTCCTCCAGCAGAAACGCATCGTGCCCCTTATCCGTCGGGAACTCCACAAACGAAACGTTCGCCCCCGCTCGGTTTAACGCCCGAGCGATGGTGCGGCTTTCGACGGTGGGGTAGAGCCAGTCGGAGCTGAAGGATGCCAGCAGGAACCGTGTGTTCGAGCCGCGGAACGCGTTCGCCAGATCGCCGCCGAACTCCGCTGCCAGATCGAAGTAATCGCAGGCGCGGGTGATCGTCAGATAGGCGTTGGCGTCGAAACGTTGGACAAACGTGCTGCCCTGATGGCGCAGGTAGCTTTCCACTTCGAACATCTCGCCGAACAGGCTCATGACTTCGGCGCTGTCTTTGGGAGCGTTTTGCAGGCGGCGGCCGAATTTTCGGGTGAGGGCTTCCTCGCTGAGGTAGGTGATGTGGGCGCACATGCGCGCCACCGCCAAACCGCGGGCCGGGATGCGGGCGTCGCGCCAGTATTGGCCGTTGTTCCAGTTGGGATCGGCGAAGATCGCCTGACGACCGACCTCGTTGAAGGCGATGTTCTGCGCGGAGTGGTGCGCGGCCGTCGCGATCGGCAAGGCGGCGAAGACCGCGTCGGGGTAGGTCGCCGCCCATTGCAGCACCTGCATCCCGCCCATCGATCCGCCAATCACCGCGAACAGCCGGCCGATGCCCAAATGCTCGATCAAACGTTTCTGCGCGCGGACCATGTCGCGGATCGTGACAGGGGGGAAATCGGTGCCCCAAGGCTCCCCCGAACCGTCTTCCTTGATGCTGCGGGCGCCGGTGCTGCCCATGCATCCGCCCAACACGTTGGAGGAGATGACGAAGAACCGGTCGGTATCCACCGGCCGCCCCGGCCCCACCACCTGATCCCACCAGCCGGGCTTGCCCGTGACGGGGCTTTCCTCGGCCACGTATTGATCGCCGGTCAGCGCGTGGCAGACCAGCACGGCGTTGGAACGCTCGCTGTTCAGGGTGCCGTAGGTGCGGAAAGCGATGGTCAGGCGCGGCAGCGCGGTGCCGCAATCCAGCACGATCCCGTCGTCGAACGTGACGTGGGAGTGCTGCACATCGTGAAGGGCGACCGTCTGATCCATGGCTGCGTTTGCATAGGACCTGCGCCCGCCGCTCGCAACCGTCTTGCGCGCACGAGGGTTTCCAGCGGGGCGGGCATCTTGTATGGGGGCCGACTTTGAACCGGTCGGATCGATGCCCCATTCTGCCCCCGAAAACGCTGTCGCCGCCGAGGATGGCTGGCGGCGCGCCTCCCCTCCCGATCTGGCGGCCCTGCGGGCCGAGCTGGACCGGATCGACAACACCATGCACGATCTGCTGATCGAACGCGCCCGCGTCGTGGAGAAAGTGGCGCAGTCCGGCAAACCGGCCGCGTTTCGCCCGGGGCGGGAGGCCGACATCGTACGGCGGCTGGTTGGGCGGCACACCGGCTCCCTCCCCGCGCAAAGCCTGTTCCGCATGTGGCGGGAGCTGCTGGCCGGCACCACCGGCATGCAGTCCAAGGTCACCGTCGCGGTGGCGGAGACCGGCCCCGGCGCCGTGCTGACCCAGTTGGCGCGGGAGCATTTCGGCACGATGACCCCGCTGCGCACGCATGGCAGCCCGGCTCAGGCGTTGAACGAAGTATCCTCCGGTGCGGCCACCGTCGCCATCCTGACGGTGCCGACCGAGGCCGACAGCACGCGCGACGATTGGTGGGCGACTTTGGCCACCCGCTCCCCCCGCCTTCACGTCATCGCCCGCCTCCCGTTCTGGACCGCTCGGGCGGAGGGTGCGCCGGCCGCGCAGGCGTTGGTGGTGGCGTCGGCCGCGCCGGATGCCAGTGCCGCCGACCGGTCGTTCCTGGTGGTGGAACTGGATAACGATGTCAGCCGCGACCGGCTGACCCAGGGCCTGACCGCGGCCGGGCTGGTGCCGGGCGCGATCGTGTTGCGCCGCGATGCCGGTTACGCCCGCGCGTTGATCGAGGTCGCGGGTTACCTGACAGATGCCGATCCGCGTCTGAGCGACCTGACCGGCGCCATTCGCCGCCCGGCCGTGCTGGGCGCCTACGCCGAACCGATCGGGGGCGAGACGGTATGACAGCCCCCTCCCCCCGGCCGGAGATTCTGGCGATTCACCCCTATGTCGCGGGGGAATCGACGATCGAGGGCGCCAACCGGACCGTTAAGCTCTCGTCGAATGAGGGTGCGTTCGGCGTGCCTCCCGGCGCGCAAGCGGCGGTGCGGGCGTCGGTCGAAGACGTGTTTCGCTACCCCGACGGCACCGCGATCGAGCTTCGGCGGGCTTTGGGCAAGCGTTGGGGGTTGGACCCCGCGCGCATTGTGTGCGGGGCGGGGTCGGACGATCTGATCTATCAGTTCTGCTTGGCCTATGGCGGGCCGGGGCGGGACATCGTGATGTCGGCGCACGGGTTCGCGATCTATCAGGTCGCGGGGACCTATGCCGGCAGCCGCGTGATCAAGGTACCCGAGCGGGATTTGTGCATCGATTTGGATGCGATGCTGGCGGCGGTATCGGCCTCAACCCGGCTGGTGTTCGTCGCCAATCCGAACAATCCCACCGGGTCCATGGTCGGGAAGGAGGCGCTGGCGCGCTTCCGCGCGAAGCTGCCCGCGCATGTGCTGCTGGTGCTGGATTCCGCCTATGCGGAATACGTCACGCGGGAAGATTACGAACCCGGCATCGAACTGGTCGACGCCACCGACAACACGGTGATGACGCGGACATTTTCGAAAGTGTTCGGGCTCGGCGGGATGCGGGTCGGCTGGTGCTATGCGCCACCTTCCGTGGTGGACGTGCTGAACCGGACGCGGGGTCCGTTCAATGTCTCGGTCGCCGCGCAGGCCGCCGCGATCGCCGCGCTGGAAGAGCCCGGCTGGGTCGAGAAGGGCCGCGCCCACAATACGGAATATCGCCGCATCATGACCGAGGGGCTGCGTGCCGCGGGCATTAAGGTGTGGCCGAGCGAGGGGAATTTCGTGCTGGCGGATTTCGGGACGACGGAGAAGGCGGACGCGGCGGATGCGTTCCTGCGCAAGCGCGGCATTATCGTGCGCAAAGTGGGGGTTTACGGGCTGCCGCATTGCTTGCGCATCACGGTCGGCACGCCCGAGGAAACCGCAGCGCTGATCGACGGTCTCACGGGGTTCGCGCGTCATGGCTGAGCCGCTGTTCAAACGCATCGCCTTCCTCGGCATCGGCCTGATCGGCTCCTCCGTCGCCCGCATCGCTCGGGAACGAGGCGATATCGCCGGGGAAATCGTCGTCAACGCGCGGACGCAAAAGACGCTGGACCGGGTGATGGAGATCGGCTTCGCCGACCGGGTGGAACTGGACCCGGCGGAGGCGGTGAAGGGCGCGGATTGCGTCATGCTGTGCGCGCCGGTGGGTGCCTTCGCGGCCCTGGCGGAACGGATCGCGCCGTTCCTGGAGCCGGGCGCGGTGCTGACGGATGTGGGATCGACGAAGCAATCGGTGATCCGCGACATCGGGCCGCTGGTGCCGGCGGGGGTGCATTTCGTGCCGGCGCATCCGGTGGCGGGGACGGAATATTCCGGGCCGGATGCCGGGTTTACGACGTTGTTCGAGGGACGGTGGACTCTGCTGACGCCTCCACCCGGCACGGACGAGGAGTCGGTCGAGAAAGTCGCCGAACTCTGGCGCCGCTGCGGGTCGATGGTGGAACGCATGGAGCCAGGGCATCACGACCGGGTGCTGGCGATCGTGTCGCATCTGCCGCATCTGATCGCGTTCACCATCTGCGGCACGGCCGACGATCTGGCGGACGAAAGCCGGCAGGAAGTGGTGAATTTCGCGGCCTCGGGCTTCCGCGATTTCACCCGGATCGCGGCGTCCGATCCGGTGATGTGGCGAGATATTTTTCTGAACAACCGGGAAGCGGTGTTGGAAATGCTGCAACGCTTCATGGAAGACGCCCAGGCGATGGCGCGGGCGATCCGGTGGGGGGATGCGGCGTATATCGAGGACAAGGTGGAACGGGGCCGGAAGATCCGGCGGAGTTTGATCGCGACGAAGCAGGCGTAGGGGCAGCCACAAACCCTGTCATCCTCGGCGAAGGCCGAGGACCCACGCCTGACAGTGGGAAATCCAGGAACGCATGGGTCCTCGCCCTTGGGCTTGGATGACATGGGGGTCGCCCCGCGGGCAATCGCTTGAATGAGCTTGCGATCCCGCAGCGTCCCTGGCGCGGCCATGTCCCCTGGCGATATCGCTGTTTCTCACGAAGCGCACACAAGAAAGACGACGCCACGAAGAGCGCCAAGGGTGTTCGGTCGGGTCGGAGCGTGCGATCCTACCGATCTTCGTGGATTAATCTTTCTTGTGTGCGCTTCGTGAGAAACACCGCGATCGCCGATAGCGGCACTGGCCTCGTCGTCGATACGCCCTACGCTGCCGCATATGGCCCGGTCTCGTTCAAGCGATTGCCCTGTCGTTGTCCCCTTTCTCGGTTGCCAAGCCCCTGCCCGCCCCGTTACATGGCGCCATAGCCTGAACGCAGGGAGGGAAGGCATAATGTCGCGTTTGCTGAGACGGCTGGCGGTTGCCGGCGTCTGTGCCCTGTCGCTGTGGACCGGTGCCGCGCAGGCCCAGAAGCAGGGCGGCGTGCTGCGCATCACGCATCGCGATAACCCTCCCAGCGCCTCGATCCATGAGGAAGCGACGATCTCCACCGACATGCCGTTCATGGGCGTGTTCAACAATCTGGTCGTCTTCGCGCCCGACGCGAAGCAGAACCGGCTGGAAGCGGTGGTGCCGGAACTGGCGACCTCCTGGGCCTATTCCGACGACGACCGGACACTGACCTTCAAGCTGCGCGACGGCGTGAAGTGGCACGACGGCAAGCCGTTCACGGCCGAGGACGTGAAGTGCACCTGGGACGCCGTGTCCGGCAAAACCGAAAGCAAAATGCGCAAGAACCCGCGCAAGACCTGGTGGTTCAACATCAAGGACATCGTCGTCGACAATCCCTTGCAGGTGACCTTCCACCTGAACGATCCGCAGCCGTCCTTTCTGGTGATGCTGTCGGGCGGATTTTCGCCGGTCTATCCCTGCCACGTGCCCGCGGCGCAGATGCGCACGCATCCGATCGGCACCGGTCCGTTCAAATTCGTCGAATTCAAGCAGAACGAGTCCATCCGGTTGGAGCGTAATCCCGACTACTGGAAACCGGGCAAACCGTACCTGGACGGGATCGAATATTCGATCATCGCCAATCGCTCCACCGCCGTGCTGGCACTGGAATCCGGTAAATTCGACATGAACATCACCGGGGAGCTGACGCCCGAACTGGTGAAGGACGTGCAGAAGGAAGTGCCGAGCATGCAGTGCTTGGTGCAGCCTTCGAATACGCAGGGGAATTTGCTGATCAATCGCGACCGGCCGCCGTTCGACGATGCGAAAATCCGGCGCGCGTTGGTGCTGTCGATCGACCGCAAGGCGTTTTCGGATATTCTCAGCCGCGGTGTCTACAATATCGGCGGCGCGATGCTGGCCCCGCCCGAGGGGCTGTGGGGCTGGTCGAAGGAATTCATGGCCACCGTCCCCGGCTATGGCGCCGACGTGGAAAAAAGCCGGGAAGAGGGGCGCAAGATCATGGCCTCCCTCGGCTACAGCGCCGAAAAGCCGCTGCAACTAAAGGTCTCGACGCGGAATATTCCGGATTATCGCGATGCGGCGGTGCTGCTGATCGATCACATGAAAAACGTCTATATCCAGGGCGAGTTGGAACCCCTGGATTCCGCCGTCTGGTACGCGCGCCTGCTGAAGAAGGATTATTCCGTCGGCATGAACGTGCAGGGCACCGGCATCGACGATCCCGACGTGATGTTCTTCGAGAATTACACCTGCGCGTCGGAGCGCAATTACACCGCCTACTGCAACAAGGATCTGGAAACCCTGTTCCGCAAGCAATCGCAGACGAGGGATTTCGAGGCCCGCAAGAAGCTGGTTTGGGAAATCGACAAAACCCTGCAGGAGGACGGCGCGCGTCCCATCGTTTATCAGGCGCAGGGCGGCACCTGCTGGTGGCCGCATGTGAAGGGTCTGCATCTCGCGGTGAACAGCATCTACAACCACTGGCGTCTCGACGACGTCTGGCTGGAACGCTGACCCATGCTGACCTATCTCATCCGCCGGCTGCTGCTGATGATCGTGACGCTGTTCGGCGTTTCGGTCGCGATTTTCCTGCTGTTGCGGATCGTTCCGGGTAATATCGCCGATATTCTGTTCGATTCCGCGGGCATGATCGATCCGTCGGAAAAGCAGAAAATCATCGCCGATCTCGGGTTGGATCTGCCTCTGCCGCTGCAATACTGGTCGTGGCTGAACGGCGTGCTGCACGGGGAACTCGGGTTTTCCTACGTGTCGGAAAAACCCGTCATCGATGAGATTTTGCCGCGCATTCCCATCACCGCGCGTCTGGCCGGGCTGGCTTTGGTGTTCGCCATCTGCGCCGGGGTGCCGCTGGGCGTCATCAGCGCGGTGAAGCAGAACACCAAGCTGGATTACGCGTTGCGCGTGCTGTCGCTCAGCGGCCTCTCCATGCCGTCCTTCTGGCTGGGGCTGCTGATCCTGATGGCCTGCGTGCGGTGGTTCGGGACCATTCCGATCTACGATCGCGCCCCGGCGAGCATTTGGGCGTGGATCGCGATGCTGGCGATCCCGGCGGCGTCGGTGGGTTTCCGCAGTTCGGCGCTGATCATGCGGCTGACGCGGTCGTCGATGCTGGAAATCCTCCGCCAGGATTTCGTCCGCACCGCCAAATCCAAGGGCTTGTCGGATAACGCCGTCACCTACGTGCACGCGCTGCGCAACGCGCTGCTGCCGGTCATCACCACCATCGGCGTGGAAACCGCGTTCCTGATGGGCGGGCTGATCGTGACCGAGACCGTGTTCAACATCCCCGGCGTCGCCCGCTTCCTGGTGGAGGCGATCCGCTGGCGCGACTACCCGATGGTGCAGAACCTTGTGATGTTCATCGCCGTGGTCGTCGTGACCGTCAATCTGATCGTCGATCTGCTGTATATGCTCGTCGATCCTCGCATCCGGTACAGCGAATGAGCGCCACCGTCCCCCACAGCTTCTGGAACAATGTTTCCTACAACGCCCGGCGTTATCCGCTGGGCGTGGCGGGCGGGATCATCATGATCGTGTTCGTGCTGGCGGCGATTTTTGCCTCGGCCGTGGCACCGCTCGATCCGTTCAACACCAATGCCAAGGCGTCGCTGGCGGCGCCGGGGCCGGTGTATCTGTTCGGCGCCGACATGATGGGGCGCGACGTGCTCAGCCGGTTGATCCACGGGGCGCGGGTGTCGCTGGCCGTGGCGTTGGGGGCGACGATCATCGGCAGCGGCATCGGCTGCGCCGTCGGGCTGGCTTGCGGCTATATCGGCGGCTGGTTCGATCTGCTGGTGCAGCGCGTGACCGAGGTCATGCAGGCGCTGCCGCTACTGGTCATGGCGCTGGTCATCACCGCATCCCTCGGCCCGTCCCTGCGCAACACCATCATCGCCATCGCAATTCCGCTGATCCCCTCGGTCGCGCGGGTGATCCGGTCGAACGTGCTGTCGCTGCGGGAAATGCCTTACGTCGAAGCTGCCAAGGCCACGGGCATGAGCGAGTGGCGCATCGCCATTATCCATGTCCTGCCCAACACGCTGGCGCCGCTGATCGTGCTGGCCACGGCGCAGCTTGGGTCCACCATCCTGACGGAAGCGTCTTTGTCCTTCCTCGGTCTGGGCGTACCCGAACCTTATCCGTCCTGGGGGCGCATGCTGTCGGAGTCCGCCGCCGAATACGTGCGCACCGCGCCATGGCTGGTGATTTATCCTGGCCTTGCCATCAGTCTGGTGGTGTTCGGCTCCAACCTGTTGGGCGACGCGCTGCGCGACGCCCTCGACCCGAGGCAGCGCGACTGATGGCCCCCGTTCTGGAAGTCTCCGGCCTGAGCACGGTGTTTCACACGCGCCGCGGGCTGGTGCGCGCGGTGCAGGATGTTTCCTTCAGCGTCGAAGCGGGGGAGACCTTGGCCATCGTCGGCGAGTCCGGCTGCGGCAAGACCATCACGGCGCTGTCGCTGATGCGGCTGATCCCGCAACCGCCGGGGGAAATCGTCTCCGGCAGCGTGAAGGTGGACGGGACCGATCTGCTGAAGCTGAGCGAGCCCGAGATGCGCAAAATGCGCGGCAGCAGGATCGCGATGATTTTCCAGGAACCGATGACCGCGCTGAATCCGCTGATGACCATCGGCCGACAGATCGCGGAAATGGTGATGCTGCACGACGGCGCCTCGAAGCAGGTGGCGCGGGATCGGGCGGTGGAGATGCTGCACCATGTGCGCATCCCCGAGCCGGCGCGGCGGGCACGCGAGTATCCCCATCAGATGTCCGGCGGGATGCGCCAACGGGCGATGATCGCGATGGCGCTGGCGTGCAAGCCGAAGGTGCTGGTGGCGGATGAGCCGACCACTGCGCTGGACGTGACCATTCAGGCGCAGATCTTGGACCTGATCGGGGACTTGCAGAAGGAATTCGGCACCGCCGTGGTGCTGATCACGCACGATCTGGGCGTGGTCGCGGAAGTCGCACAGCGGGTGGTGGTGATGTACGCAGGCCGCAAGGTCGAGGAAGCCTCGGTCGGCGAACTCTTCGCCCATCCGCTGCATCCCTATCCGCGGGGCTTGCTGGGTTCGATCCCGCGAGTCGGCAGCGCACGCGGGCTGGACGTGTCGCCGGATGAGCGTCTGCGGGAAATCACCGGCATGGTGCCGGCGCTGAACGACCTGCCGCCCGGCTGCGCCTTCGCGCCGCGCTGTTCGCTGGCGGATGCCCGGTGTCGGGAAACGGTGCCGCCGTTCGAATTGAAGCAGCCGGATCATTTCGCTGCCTGTTGGCAGGCGTGAGGTAATGGGGATGAGCGTCATACATATCGTCATGGCGGG
>Ga0214179_1000065_pt1 | contig 9754 bp, 3 predicted proteins | sample TroBogEpilimnion_21_FD_153017 | JGI IMG/M metagenome (GOLD analysis project Ga0214179, IMG submission 153017) | Freshwater microbial communities from Trout Bog Lake, WI - 01OCT2007 epilimnion | ecosystem: Environmental > Aquatic > Freshwater > Lake > Epilimnion/Euphotic zone | place: Trout Bog... | reverse complement strand
TGATTTTCAGAGAAAATAAATAATATTTATTATTAAAAATGTTTCTGGAAGAAATACCTGAATCCAATAATAGTTTTAGGCCGTCATCCTCGTTAGCACACACGTGAGTTTTTAAATTTCTTTATTAAAAAAAATAATAATATCAAAGGCACATCCGCACATAAGCAAAATTAGTACTCTCCGCTGTATAAGACAATAAAAGACTAGTTTTTGAGAATAAAAGTAGCCGGTCGGTGACTCACGTTCTAAGTAATGGTAAATGCCTATCAGTACCGTTTTTTAGCATTGCTGGTCGGTCCCTTTTACTGCTAATACTGGTTGATGAATTTGCCAATCTTTTCCGGTGCCCTTTAAGGGAAAAGCAGTTGAAGTTAAAGGACTGTAAGATTTTTTTGGTGTTTAATCAGGTGTCAAGGACATTAGGACTTCCGCTCCAAATATTATTAAAATAATTGAAAAGTATTACAATTAGAAATTCTAATGACTTAGGTATGAAGAGGAGACGAGTTATTTGTTTTTCAAAAAATGAATAATTTTTTCTTCGATGACGTATTATTTTGTTTTCGTTCACAGTATTTTAGGTTTTTTCAATGCTCGATTAATTGTTGTTCAGTAATTTCAAAAAATTTTAAATATTTTAAGTAGAACCACATTAAGAGAAAAATATTCTTAAATCAAAACTTCAAAATTCACAAAAGTCCGCTTCACCAGTTTGATAATTTGATTTGAAAAAATTAAAAAAAAACTCGAACAAAATCTAAAAAATTAAACTATGAAAGTTATTTTTTGAAGATAAGGAAGGAAGGAATTGAAAGCTATTCTGCTTAAAAATCGTTTAATTGGAAAATTTTTTTTTCATAGCACAAAGAAAATTATGATAATATGAATTTTGTAGATTATTATAATTTATAAATACGTTAAAGTCAAAAATATAAACTCGTTTCAGGCATTAAGTTTACTTGGGCATTAGCCTGTTCGGTTATTTATTAAAATCTAAAAAATCTTAATTATTATTGTTAATGTTGATATAAGAAATTCTCGCCCAAGAAATTTGTAATTTTAATTTTTAATTGAAGGGATTACAATAACCTATTTGGATCAACAGAATGGGATGACGTTGAACAACCTATTTTAAAAATTATTTGTCTTGACCAAGTATAGATAACCATAACATTTAACATAAAAGTTTTATATATTTTTTTAATTTATTTTCAAAAAGCTTGTTGTCAATTCAGTATGTCTTGTAAATGACAAAGATAATTATTCTGGAAATATTAAAGATTTCTCTGAATTAGAGTTTTCCAAATTCTCGAGAGTTAAATTACCCTCATACCGAAAACCAACCGAAAAGTCTTTGCATAAATTTGGATTTGAATCGTATACATTCGAACCAGAAGTATTTCTTGATATAGACTCAGTAAACAAAAATGCTTTTTTGGATTTGTTAAAAATCAATAGTTTGCATTTAAGTTTAGCTAAATTTCTAAGAATAGACTTTTCAAGTATGGTGAATATGAAAAATTTGAATGAGATATGTCTTGAATGCAAAATCGATTATGATCAAGATAATGAGTCGAATTACATAGAAGGGCTTTTTCCAGAATGCTTAGAAAAATTAAGCATAATGAATTTTAATATTGAATTAAGTTCCTTTAAGCATTTGAAAAATTTAGAATACCTTGAATTAATAGATATAAAAGATATTGTCATAAGAGATCCAAGGCCTTTTGACTGTTTTGAGAAATTGACTTTTTTAGAAATAACTCGTTCAAAAGTGTCAAAAACATGTAGTGAACTTGAAATTCAAATGGGTCCTTTAGGTCTAAAGGAATTAAAAATAAACGTGGACACAAAGAAATGTTTCGAACATTTTCGGGTTCTTTTTGACAATCTTTGCAACTTGATTAGTTTTGATTCTCTTTTTAATAAATGTCAATTCGATTCAGTACATATAAAACCACTCAGAAATTTAGAAGAGTTACGTATACTTGTTAAAAGCTTAAAACAAAATGAGTTAAAAGAATTGCTTTATAGTTTAACAAAATTAAGAATCCTGGAAATAGCTGGGATTCGGATTCAAGGTGATATTTATTTGAATCTGAATAATTTAGAAGAGCTTGCAATTTTTGATAGTGATTTAAGCGAATTTAGTCTTAAAAGTGATACGTTCACAAATCTAACCAATTTGGTCAGGTTAGAATTACAAAGATCCAACATTTCTCAAATAGAACCAGGTGCATTTAAATATTTAAAAAGACTAAAACGACTCAATCTTAAAGCAAACAAAATAACAAGCATAAATAGGAATGCTTTTGAAGGACTTTTTAATTTAGAAGAGTTAGATTTGTCATGGAATAAAATAACGGAGATCGATGTCAGAACATTTGATTCGCTAAACAATTTAATAAAATTACTATTGACAAGATTTGTCTTCAATCCTAGCAATGTTGACATGATAAAAACTGGTTTATTTATGAATTTGAAAAAATTAAAACATCTCTGTCTTGATTTAAATGGTATTCGTAATATTAATGAGAATTTATTCCAAGACTGTAGTAGCTTAGAAGAGTTGGATTTATCATATAATTGTTTTGATAAAAATGAAATCAGAACAGGAACGACATTTAATAATTTGACAAATCTTAAAATATTTCGAAATTATGGTAAGTTGTCCAATAAGATTATCGTTATACCCAGTATTTAGTCTCCTTGGTATATCACTTTTTATACTTTGCGATTTAAGCCGAGTTCTATTGATCATATGAGTATTGGTCATATGGGACTTTATTTTTCGCTTTTTGTTGTAAATTAAAATTATTGCAGGTTATTGGTCATGATTACCGTAATCCCTTGTTTTTAAGTGCTGCACTTAATACCATACTTTACAGCAGAATTTATACATCATTTTCCCCCTTGCACCTTTAATAATCAGCGAAATTTTGCTGTAAAGTATGGTATTAAGTGCAGCACTTAAATAATAGAAATTACGGTAATACATAATAAATTAAATTGAAAACTAAAAGGCAATAATTCCAATAATCAATAAAATATCGCCTTCAGAAAAAACATCGCACAGAAAAAAAATAAAAAGTACGATACATACTAAATACGAGGTCTTCCTATAAATGTAATTTTAATTTAATTTAAACTTTTAAAAAGGATCAAGTCCCCAGGTGCAACAGTCAACATTTCCACTTTTTATGCCAGCTTTGTGAAAGAGTATCTTTAGAATAAAAACAAAAAAAACTTATTAAATTTTCATTCTCAAAAATAAACATTTTTATTTGATTTTCAATTTTCAATTTTAAAAATTAAACGAATTTTAATAGTGAGTTTAGAATAATGAATTCAAAACGAAGCATCAATTGTTTAACCCATTACTTATTTTCAATCGAGAGTTCTTAGGTTACAAATAAGTTAAACGAATTTAATTGGTCAATTCCTAAGTCCTTGACTTAAAACCAATAATTAAAAGACTTTTGTCGCTTGTAAATTGTGAGTAAATAGGAAAAGGGAGAATTTTTAAAGCCAATTTTAAATTTTAAATTGGGAAAGGGGGGAAAATTTGTTACTCTTTTTTTTGTTGCCAAGTCGAAATTTTCTTGATTCAAAATTTTTAGTTTTGGATTGTCTTTAAACCTGAGTTGTAAAATCTTCAATTTCTTTATTTTTACACACAACTTAATCTGGATTTAAATTTCTAGGATTGAGAATTGTTGAAAATTATGGTATAAATCAAGTTTAAATCTTCTTTCTTTCTTTCTCCAGTTTGGGGTCTTGTGTTTTATAAGACCTTAACTTAACTTAAGGGCTTTTAATTTACTGTCTTTTTCTTTAGGAAAAAAATCAATATTAAGACTCGAAGAATTCCATGAGTGAAATAAAAGCGTGTTTTTGATCAAGAAGAATTTTTTTTAATAAATAACTATTAGAAATTGTGAACCAGAAATAATTCAGCTTCATTTGGCCTGAAATTCTGCCTGATATAACAATGTTTCTCATTAAGTAAAAGCGTTTTAATAATATCTGTAGAAGACATGAAACAGAAATGAAATGTCCAAAGGCCCATTAGATGGTAGATGCTCCTTTTTTAAACTTCAATACAGTGATGCTAACGTTTTTTATGCCGTGACCGTGACCGTCCCGTTCCCGTTCTTTCGAACACCGTCCTCCTAGCGTCCATCTTGCATCCCAAAGCATCGAGCGTCCCTAAGCAACCTTTGAATTCTAAACCGTTCTTTAAAGCTCGAATTTTATGACTGTTATAGCGGTCTTAGAACGCTAAAGACCGCTATATCTCCAATAAAACGCAAAGCAACGGTCATAAAACTCTATAGAACGTAAGAGGGACGGTGTTCGAAAGAACGGGGACGGGAGGTGATGGTCACGGCATAAAAAACGTTAGCATCACTGTATTGAAGTTTAAAAAAGGAGCGTCTACCATCTAATGGGCCTTGGTCACGGCAAAAAAACGTTAGCATCACTGAACATTTATATAATTTGTTGTTTTTTCAAAATCACGATAAAATTATTATTTTCATGAATTAGGCATGTATTTTAATGAAAGTGGGATGATAAAAGAAAATTATAAAAGTATCTCTCAAAAAAGAAAAAAAAAGTAACCTACATTAGTCTATATCGACGTTTAATCTTTAATTTAAATTCACTCTATTTTGATATTTATTTTAACCCTATGCAACGTTCAAAAATTTTAAATATAAAAATGGAACGGTATCTAAGCGTGAGCATTCAAAAGCGTTTCAGAACGTTCAAATGGTTACTTTAATATAAAGAATAAGCATGCATAAGCATAGAAAACATCGTTCAGAAAAATATATATTTATTAGTTTGATAGCTATGAAGTTCGTAGGAAAAAATTATAATTTTATTCTTTGCGAAAATGCGAAAACATATGTGTAATAGAATTTCAATTTTTTCTTAATACATGAGATGCTTTTTATTTAAAAACCGTATAATTAAATCTTTTAGCGACCATGAATGGATTTCGCTTTCAAACTTTATAAGCAACTATTTACAATGTTTCAAAATTTCAATATTATTAAAATACTTTATATCTCTATATAAGTAGTCAAACTTCAATCTAAGATTTACGCTCTGTAAGATTTTCAGATTTTCAAGTGAAGTTTTTAAAGTTTTATAATTATGAGTCGTTTTTTTTTGTCTGAATTTTAAACCATTTAAAGGTTTAAAATTATACCGTCATATTTGTAATATTTGATTAAAATTTGAATATTAAAAAAAAATCGAAATTTAATAAAATAAAAATTCCTTTCCTTTTTCTAATAGTTTTTTTAAATATTTATTTTTAGGTCCTCGTTTTTTTTATTTTCTTAATAAAGTCTGTTGTGAAGAATGTTTCATTATTTTCTTTCGCATGCCAAATAATAGTGGGTTATTTAGTTGAATGAAATTTGTAAACAGATTCTAAATAAGCGTGAAAATTAACCCAGGCTGTATGTTGCAAAGTGCGTGATGGTCAAGCGATCGTATCGCTAGAAAACTAATTAAGTCCGCGATTAGTATTTTAATCCTCTTTGAAATATTTAAATATTCTTTTGTTGGACCCTTACTTCATTGCAGTACATATAAGTTTAGTTTAATACTACTTTAAAGCTTTTAATGATTCTTTGAAAGAAATTCTAAACACTGTAAGAATTAACTGTGAGGTTTTTACGGATTCTTAAGAAAATTTCCATTCTAAAAAGAATGATTGTACAAATTTAGCTTTATACTAATTTGAAATTTGTTTTTACATATATTTACACACGAATAAATTAAACACGTATGTATGGCTCTGAAAAATTTCAATTTTATCTTAATACAATATTTTGATTTTTTTCAATACTCCATTTAAATCCTACAATTTTACTTAAATTTCTCATTTTAGATTTTGATCGACGATTTTTAGGATTATTATCAATCAATAACTTTTTCATAAAACAGTTTCCGTGAAAAAAATCCTTACACGACGACTTAATAAAAAGAAAACAAGTAAAATGGAAGTTGGAGTTTTTTTAAGATTTCGGTTAATCAAACTCTTTAAAAAGCACACTCTCTTATTTGCTAACTTCAAATTATCTTTCAATTATTCTGCATGCTTTCTATTCATTTTTTCAATGAAATAATTTTGAATTTACTTTTTATTTTAAAAATTAAAAGAAACTTCTTTTATTATTATTAACTCACAAAACTCACTCAAACTTAAACTTGAAAATAAAAAAAAGAATATTAGAATTAAGTAATGAGTAAGAGATTAAATCAAATAATTAATTTTTCTTAAGATATAACTTGATTGGTTGCAAAATTAAATATAAAATTAAAAAAATGGAAAGAATAAATTGAAAACGACTAAAGGAGAAAAGAAAAACTAAACTTAATTTTTTAAGATTTTTTTTGAGGATTTAAACCAAGTTTTCCGTTTGATTTTTTAAGCCAAAAAGAAAGCTAAAAATCTGTTTCATTTTTTCATTGTTAAAATTTTTTTAAAGCGTTTAAAAAATTTTTACTTCCCAATTGCTTACCGCAACGTTGAGCTTTTAATTGATCAAGTTTCAGGGTTTAAAAATTTCTATACCGCGGTATTTTCTGAATTTTTGAAAAATTAATTTTGCGTTAAAAATACCGTATCAAAAAACGGTGATTTTGCGAGCGGTAATTATAACGGGTTCTACTTTTAATAAACCGCTTAGGAATATAGTTTTCCACTCATTTAAGTAGCGATTATAGGTTTTTTATAGGACTTGAATTACAATTTTTATGAAATTTGCCGTAGAAAATAAAGGCATAGCTCTAGGATAGAAGAAGCATTTTTTAGTAACTAGAATCAAACACAATGTAACCATGCCTATCCCATTTCCAAAAAAAATCTAAATATTCATAATAACTTAAAATAACTGAAAATTCAAGTTTGAGTGCGTTTGGCTTAATTTCCCGTTTCTGTACCGTTACCGTTTTCTGGTGACGTTCACCTTCGTTTACCTTTCGACACTTTTAAACTTTCACAAGAGCTAAATGCGATTTTAATTGTAACTGATTTGACTTAATTTTGTGAACATCCATCAACTTCGAACATCACCAATATTCGATTAAAACAATCTTTTTTTAATTTAAGCTAAGTATGAATAAAAAAAATATTAATCAACTAACTCATAAACTTCCGGTTTCATACATAGACAGAATTAAAAATCACATAGACTCAAATAATAATAACATGAATATCTCTAAAACGTTTATCGAGCCACGCTTCAATTCAACGGCGAAACAAGAGGATTTTGAAAATGTTTCAGAATTATCAGAATTAATAAATGAGATTAACATTTTAAACAATGACATTGAAACATTAACGGAAAAAATTGAAGTTCTTTCCTTTGAAAACAAAGGTATTTTTTCAATATTTACTTAACTAAAATCCTTTAAATTTTCTAAAATTTACCTTGTCACAATATAAAAGAGCTCAGAACAGAAAACAAGGAATTAAAAGTCTCGCTAAACACTGGTTTTGAATCAAAGGCTAACGGTAAGAAGAATTGATATACTATACTAACCATTTTCCTTATCTTAAAGTATACCAGTAACGGCAAAAGGTTCTATTTTTAATAAAGCAGGACAATTTTCATTATTTTTGGGTTTGTAGCCAAGGCATTGGCTACATTGGCTTTTATATAATTTATATGAACTGAAGTGATATGAACTTTTTGGTTGCATTAAAATTTAATCGGAATTTTTTAAAATAAATTTTTCTTTTAATGCTATTCGAATTTTTGAATTTCTCAACCAGTATTTTTATGAACTCAAACAATACTAAAATTATTTCTATATTTTTTTTAGAATTTGAGTCAATGTCCGACATCGAGCTTATCAATGTATTTAGGCAACTTGGAATTAATGTTGGACCGATGGAAGCACCGTCGATTAAAAAGCTATATATCAAAAAGCATTTTATCTTATTACAAAAATTTTTCGAGAAAAATCTTTAGATATTTTTACAAAGTCATTGAATTAAATTATTATAAACAAAGTTATTTACAATTTTTTTAGATATTTTTTTCTAATTTTCCAATAAATAAATCTACATAAAAAAATTATATTAGTTTTATACCCGTTTTTTATAAACTTTCCCTCCCATCCCAATTGTTTTAGAGTCGAATTATTTCGTTATTTTTTTAAATTGATTTACTATTAGAAGTGGGCATTTTAATTCATTTCCGAAAAGGAAAATATTTCAAGCATAAGATTGGGGTGAGATTCCTCTAATTTTGAAAGATTTTTGATTGGAAACGTATTATTTATTTCTGTAAAAATTAGAATTTATAACATTAAAATTCAAGTTTTTTTGTCTGGTTATTAAATAATTGTATTTTGATTTTCTTTATATCTAATGTTAAAAAGGAATAATTATTATAGACACTGAATATTTTTAAGCTTAAGTTTTCTTAACCATCGAGTTAAAAAAAAAATTTACAAGTTTCAAATGTAAGCTATACTTAACATTTAGAATTGTTAGCTTAAGGTAAACTAGAAACAGTTAAAAACGAAAAGATGTTAATGGGGTTGTATTGTTAAAATGTTTTAAGGTAACAAAAATAAAAACTTCATTTATTTCAAAGTACGTTTGCGTTTCTTACACTTTCTTAATTATAGGAATTACAAATGGAGTAGCAGAACGGGTTTAAATGAAAATTTTATTTAGAAAAACTAAAAACTTCATATAAAAAGTTTTTATATTTTAGTTTTTATTAAAAACTAAAAACTCTGTTTTTTTAAAAATTATATGCTCTTTTATTAACAAATATTTTAAACTATTTTTTAAACTTAAGACTGTTGACCAGGAATAAAAAAAAACTATTTCAGCTTTTTTGTTAATTTCTTGATGTCAATTTTTTAGCTAAAGCTTGTATTATAATAATGAAAAAAAATAAGACAAACCGTTGGTAACTTAAACTAACTTGTTGCATTTACTTTAGCTAAAATAATTTCAGTGTGTGTTGTAACATGTAATTTTGCTTTTATTAATTAAAAAAAAATTTCAATATTTGAAAGGGACTGAAACAAACGTATGTTTCGTAAACTCTGCGTTTATATTTATAAATATGCTGCAGGCTTTGATTTTTATTCATATTATGAAAAATAGACATTACATATGAAATTGATTTAATTGTTTATTCATTAAAAAAAATTCCCAGCAAATTAATTTTGATTAAAATATATTGGTTTCAGCCGGTTTTTCAGAAAAAACAGACCATTTTTCAATCTTGTAGTTTCTTTATCTTTTTTTCTTTTTCTTTTTTTCGGGACTTTTTCGGGATTTATGTCCATAATTAAAATCGCGACGAAAAATAAGGAAGTCTTTGGAAGAACAATCTTGTTTATTAAAATTACAAATTCACTATTTAATGTTGCACATTATACTCCGAATATCTAAATCGCCGAAGATAATATGAATATCTTAATCGGCGGCAGAGGAAAGCGAATACGTTAGAAATTTGCTTAGACTATAAAATGGTAATTCGTGGCAAGATGCAAAATTAAACGAAGATGAAACACAAAGAAAAAAGAGTGCAAAAAATGAGGACATAAGAGTGCTTTTAGGTGTCGGGCGATCCAAGTCAATCGATCTAGTTTGGAAAAATTTGACGGTCCTCATTACGTGACAGAAAATAATGAAAGTTTTTATCGCTCTTTTAATGATTATATAATTTAATTTTGATAATAGCAAATGTATTTTTTTAATAAC
>Ga0214179_1000060_pt1 | contig 9868 bp, 12 predicted proteins | sample TroBogEpilimnion_21_FD_153017 | JGI IMG/M metagenome (GOLD analysis project Ga0214179, IMG submission 153017) | Freshwater microbial communities from Trout Bog Lake, WI - 01OCT2007 epilimnion | ecosystem: Environmental > Aquatic > Freshwater > Lake > Epilimnion/Euphotic zone | place: Trout Bog... | reverse complement strand
CGCCAACGGCACAATATCGCGGGGTTGTGCCGCCCCGGACGGTCAGGCCGGGGTTTTCCAGGGTTTCCAGCCCGGCACGATCACCGTCACGGGCGACCAGAACAGCCGCAGCGAGCGGTTGTAGCGGATGTCCATCCGCTCCGGCGTGCCGTCGGGCGCGTACCACACCAAAGCGCCACGGCCTTCGTCGGTGACATCGGCCATCACCTGCTCGATCTCCACGAGCTGCTGCCCCCATTTGCCGAGCCGCAGGAGCTTCCATTGGCCGGCGCGGGTGTGGATGCCGGTGGTGGTGTCGTATTCGAATTGGCGGTCCTTGTCGTTCGGGATCTTCACGTCGCCGACGCCGGCGGCGAAGCCCTTGGTGGAGCCGCCGCGTATCTTCCCGACGATTCCGAACTGGATCCACGGCGTCCTTTTGCGCGGGAGAGCGTCGAGCAGGGTACGCGCGTCTTCGGGGTCGAAATGGGTCTCGTCGCCGTAAATCAGGCGATCGACGGTGGCGGCGAGGACGAAGCGGTCAACCATGGACGTGATGGTGCCATATTTTCACGGTTGCGTGCAAGTATTTTATGATATACAACCTATGAGAGCAAAAAGACTGAAATCCGATAGCGACGACCGCTATCGTGGACCGGACCAACGGGTACCTCAGCGTCTGCAAACCTCCGGTGGATCGTACTGGTCCCTCGACCTACTGCTTGACGACCCATCCGTCGCGTGACAGACGATACGGCGATTAGATGGATACGGGAGAGAACTATGCGCCTTCGTTTCGCATCGATTGCTTTGGCCGCAATCTTCGCCCTGAATGCCGGTTTGGCGTTGGCCGGTGCTCCACTGAAGGGCATCGACGTCAAGCTTGGGAGGAATCCTGGTGGCGGCTGTGCGGCGAGGATGACGGATGCGAACGGAAACGCGGAATTCGTCCCTTCCGAATTGAAGGGCAAGGGCAATTATACGATCGAAGTCACACCGCCTCCCGGTGTGTCGGTCCATGTCGAAATCGCAGGCGCAGGTGCAAAGATTGCCCGCGATTTCGGTTCGGGCGCAACGTTGCGCATGACTCCGATCGAATTTCCGTTGATGGGTTCGGAACGGCTAAGAGTAACCGTTTCCGCCGTCACCGCGACGCCCGAACCCGTCGATGCTGCGAGGGTGAGATCCCACAGTAATCAGAACAACAACTGAGCTGCGCGTTCTGCGTGACATCCGTCGTTCATGAACAACCGTCCGCACGATAAGGACGAACGCTATGTCCGATACATGTTTGGCATGCGGCTACCCGACAATGACCGCGCGGACCGTCCCTTTCGAATTCCGTCACGGCCACAAGGTTGGCAGGATTCAAGATAGCCAAACGGTATGTCGAACGTGCGACACTATTTGCTACGTCGGCGAGCAAGCCTCACGGCATGAGCGGGCGGTTGCGGCTTCAATCCGCGAGATGGACGGGCTGCTCACGCCCGAGGAATTGCGCGACACCCGCGTGAAAAACGGATTCCTGCCGGCGCAACTGGAAACGATGCTGTGCATCGCGCCCAAGACCTGGGCACGGTGGGAGCGTGGGAAGGTGCCCCAGAGTAAAGCGGCAGATGCGTTGATCCGCCTGCTGACCGCCTAATTCCCCTCGCGCCGCACCAGCGGCGGAATGAACTGCGGCAACGTATCCCAGGGAAACAGGATCCACGTGTCCTGCTCCACCGAACTCACATAGGTATCCGCCAGAGCCTGCCCCGCCGGCTTCACGTAAACGCAAGCGAAATGTGCCTTCGGCAGCAGCCCCCGCACGACACGCGCGGTGGTGCCGGTGTCGGTCAGGTCGTCGATGACCAGAAACCCGGACCCGTCGCCAGCAATCGCCGGCGGCTTGATCACCACGGGCTCGCCCATCGCCTGCTCCTCGTATGTCACCACGGACACGCTCTCGACCATGCGAATCCCCAACTCCCGTGCCACGATCGCCGCCGGGATCAGGCCGCCGCGACTGACCGCGACGATCCCCTGAAACGGGCCTTTCTCCATCAGCAACGTCGCCAAGGCGCGCGCGTCGAGGTGCAGCCGTTCCCACCCGACAGTCAAATAACGCTGTGCCACTAGAACAGCTTGCCTCCGTCCGGCACTTTCAGATCCGGCTTGATCAGAACCACCGCCCCGTTGTCGTCCGGCATACCCAGTGTCAGAACCTCGCTCATGAAAGGGCCGATCTGACGCGGCGGGAAATTCACCACCGCGCATACCTGCCGGCCGATCAGCTGATCCGGGTGATAATGTACCGTCAGCTGGGCGGAGGACTTCTTCACCCCGATCTCCGCCCCGAAATCGATCGTCAGCTTGATCGCCGGTTTGCGCGCCTGCGGAAAGGCTTCGGCGTCGATCACCGTGCCCACGCGGATGTCCACCGCCTCGAAGTCCTCGTACACGATCTGCTCGGCCATGGATGCCTCCCGTTCAGGACCGATTGCAAACGGAGGAAACGCGCGCCAGTGTGGGCGGAATCAACGCCCATACCGTTAGGGAAAATCCATGCGCGACTTCCATCTGCCCGGCCGCAGCCCAGTCTATGCCATGAACGGCATGGCCGCCACCTCCATGCCTGCCGCGACCCTGGCGGCGCTGGACGTGCTGCGGGCCGGCGGCAACGCGCTGGACGCCGCCGTCGCGGCCGTGTCCGTCCTGTGCGTGATCGAGCCGCAATCGACCGGTATCGGCGGCGACTGCTTCTGCCTGTATGCCCCGGCCGGCGAAGGCAAAGTCTACGCGCTGAACGGGTCCGGCCGAGCACCGGCGGCCGCGAACATCGACTGGTTCGAGAGCCATCAGATTCGCGGGATCGAGAACACGTCGGCACATGCCGTCACCGTCCCCGGCGCCGTGTCGGCGTGGGAGACGCTGCTTGGCCGCTTCGGCACCAAGGGGCTGGATGAGCTGCTGCAGCCCGCGATCCGCTATGCCGCCGATGGCTGGCCGGTGCACTCCAAGGTCTCCTGGGATTGGGCCGGTGTGGAAGGCAAGCTGCGCAAGAACGGCACCCACCGCTTCCTGCCCAACGGCACGACGCCGAAACCCGGCGACATCTTCCGCCAGCCGGAACTCGCGGAAACCCTGCGCGCCATCGGCCGCCACGGCGCCAAGGCGTTCTACGAAGGCCCGGTCGCGGCCGACATCGTCGCCACGCTGCGCGCCCGCGGCGGCCTGCACACGGAAGAAGACTTCGCCAAGGGCCTGAAAGGCGCGGAGTTCGTCGATCCGATCTCGTTGGCCTGGAACGGGCATGAGGTGTTCCAGTGCCCGCCGAACGGCCAGGGCATTCTGGTGCTGATGATCCTCGGCATCTTGGAGGGCATGTCCGCCGACGACGGCCCCGCCGGCTTGAAGCGCGCCCATCGCGCCATCGAGGCGGCGCGTCTGGCCTATCGCGACCGCGACGCGTTCCTCGCCGATCCGGGGTTCGAGGATGTGCCGGTCAAGAAGCTGCTCAGCCGCGAATATCTGGCCTCGCTGCGCAACTCGATCAGCGACACCCACGCGATCCAGAACCTGCCCGCCGCCGGGGAGGCGTTGCAGCCGCCGCACCGCGACACGGTTTACCTGTGCGTGGTCGACAAAGACGGCAACGCGTGCAGCTTCATTAACTCCCTGTTCCAGAGCTTCGGCTCCGGCATCCTGGCCGAGGGTTCGGGTGTGATGCTGCAAAACCGTGGCTTCGGCTTCCGCGTGCAGCGCGGCCACCCGAACTGCATCGCCGGCGGAAAACGGCCGATGCACACCATCATCCCCGGCATGGTGATGAAGGACGGTCAGGCCGTGATGCCCTACGGCGTCATGGGCGGGCACTACCAGCCAATGGGCCATGCCTGGGTGCTGAACAATTTCCTGAAATACGGCCTGGATATCCAGGAATCGATCGATCTGCCCCGCCTTTTCCCCTACGCCGGAAAAGTGGAGATTGAGCGTGGTATCTCGCCCGAGGTCGTCGCCGGGCTGACGAAGATGGGCCACACGCTGGAAATCAACGAACGCCCGCACGGCGGCGGTCAGGCGATCTACATCGACCGCGCCCGCGGGTGTTTGGTGGCGGGGTCGGAGCCTCGGAAGGACGGGCTGGCGCTGGGGTATTGAGACCATGACCGAACCCTGCGACCTCTCCGCCGTCGAAGCCCGCCGCCTCATCGGCACGAAGCAACTGGCACCGTCCGAACTGCTGGCGAGCTGTATCGGTCGCATCGAATCCGTAGACCATGCCGTCAACGCCATGGTCGCGCGGGACTTCGACCGTGCCCGGGCCACCGCCCGCCAAGCCGACGACGCGGTGATGCGCGGCGACGTGCTCGGGCCGCTGCACGGCCTGCCCATCGGGATCAAGGACCTGGAGGAAACCGGGGGCCTCGTCACCACCCACGGCAGCCCCATCTTCCGCGACTACATCCCCGCCGAGGACGAACGCATCGTCGCCGACGCTCGCAAAGCCGGGGCCATCGTCATCGGCAAGACCAACACGCCGGAGTTCGGGGCCGGCGCCAACACCCGCAACGCCGTCTACGGCGCCACCGGTAACCCATTCGATCCGTCGAAAAGCTGCGCCGGTTCCTCGGGCGGGTCAGCGGTCGCGTTGGCGACCGGTATGGCGCCGCTGTGCACGGGGTCGGATACCGGCGGTTCCCTGCGCAACCCCGCCGCTTTCTGCGGCATCGTCGGGTTCAGACCGACTCCCGGACTCGTGCCATCCGACAAGCGCGGCATCGGCTGGACGCCGTTGCCGGTGCTGGGGCCGATGGCGCGCACGGTCGGCGACACGGCGCTGCTGCTGGGCTCCATCGCCAGCAGCGACGTGCGTGATCCGCTGGCCTTTCCGTTTGGGGAAGCGTTCTACCCGCCGCCGCGCGTCGATCTGTCCCGGTTGCGCGCCGCCTTCACCCCGGATTTCGGCTTCGCACCGACCGAACGCATCGTCGCCGCGGCCTTCGCGGAAAAGACCGCGACGTTCCGCGGCGCGTTTCACGTCGCCGACGACGCCACCCCGGATTGTTCCGGCACCGACGAAGTGTTCGAGGTTCTGCGCGCGGTTATTTTCCTGTCCGCCCACCTGGATAAAACCCGCAAACGTCCCAACGATGTCGGCCCCAACGTCCGCGCCAACGTCGAGGAAGGCCTCCGCTACACCGCCGAAGATGCCGCTCGGGCAATGACGGAGCAAACCACGATTTATCGCCGTTGGCAGGCCTTCTTCCAGCGCTACGACGTGATTATTACCCCCTCGATCACCATCAGCCCGCGTTCCTGGCGGGAGCTTTATCCGGCAGAAATCGACGGCGTCGCCACGCGCACCTATTTCCATTGGCTGGCGTTGGCCTATGCCGTCACCGTCGTCGGCCATCCCGCGATTTCGTTGCCGGTCGGGCGCGACGCCACCGGCATGCCGTTCGGTCTGCAAATCGTCGGCCCGCGCGGCGGGGATGCGCTGGTGTTGTCCGTCGCCGCGGAGTTGGAGGCGATGCTTGACTCCCGCCCCATCCCCGACATCGCCGCGCTGAAAGCCGCCGGCCCGATCGGCGCCATGCCCGGCTTCCTCGGGTTCGATTGAGCCATGGCCGGCCCCCTTGACCTGATCGTCATCGGCGGGGGGCTGGTCGGCGGCGCCATCGCCTGGGGCGCGGCGTCCCAGGGTGCCCGTGTCGCGCTGCTGGATGAGGGCGATGTCGCCTTCCGAGCGGCGCGGGGAAATTTCGGATTGGTGTGGGTGCAGAGCAAGGGGGCGGGCATGCCGCCCTACGCGCACTGGACCCGCCGGTCTTCGGAACTCTGGCCCGATCTGGCGGGACGGCTGGCGGACGGCACCGGCATCGACGTGGCGCTGGAGCAGCCCGGCGGTTTGACCTTCTGCCTGTCGGACGAAGAATTCGAAAATCGTGCCGCCATGGTGCACCGCATGCACAACGAAAACGGCGATATCGGCACCCGTATGCTCGGCCGCGAGGAAGTCCGAGCGATGGTGCCCGGTTTGGGCGACCGTGTGGTCGGCGCGGCGTTCTGCCCGATCGACGGCCACGCCAGCCCGTTGTATTTGTTGCGCGCGCTGCACAGCGGTTTGCAGGGCCTCGGCGCGTCGTATCTGCCGGGCCGCAAGGTGGACCGGATCGATCCGGCACCGGGCAGCTTCACCGTCCATTGCGGTTCGGAACAATTCGTCGGCGCGAAACTGGTCGTCGCCGCCGGCCTCGGCAGCCGCGATCTGGCACCGATGGTGGGCCTGTCGATGCCGGTGACCCCGTTACAAGGGCAGATCATCGTCACCGAACGCCTGCCCCCGATGCTCCCCTACGTCACCCACGTGATGCGACAAACCGCCGAGGGCACCGTCATGCTCGGCGACAGTCAAGAGGATGTGGGGTTCGATATTTCCACCCGCGTTTCGGTCCTGAAGGAAATCGCCGCCCGCAATACGGCGGTATTTCCGGCGCTGAAGGACGTGAATATCGTCCGCATGTGGGCCGCGCTGCGGGTGATGTCGCCGGATGGGTATCCGATTTACGAGCAGTCGGAACGCTATCCGGGCGCGTTCGCGGCGACGTGCCATAGCGGGGTGACGCTGGCCGGGGCACATGCGCTGGCGTTGGCGCCGGCGATCCTGGCGGGGGTGTTACCGGAGGGGGTGGAGGCGTTTGGGAGCGGACGGTTCGTGAGTGATACGCCTAGGCTGCCCGTCCGCCATTGAGAGGTGGCACACGCGTAGGCGGCGTTCGTCTCAATGCAGCCTCGTCTCGATCCGATCCGCCATCGCATAAGGATCGATCTCAATCGACAGCGTCTCCACCATCGCCGTCGGCACCTTTCGCCGATTGACGGTCTGCATTTCCAGCAACCCGAACGCCTCCAGCTTGCTGAGCGTTCGCAACAAATTCGGCCCGGCCCGATTGGTCAGCCGAGCAAGCTCCGCGATCGACTGCGGCTTCGCGTCCCGGATGGTGCGCAATAGGCTGCGATTATCCGGCGTGAGAAGCCGCAGCAGCGCCCCGGCCGACTCCACGCTCGGCAAAGCCGCATCCGCCGGGGCTGGGATCTTGCCGGCTACCACGGCAAGCATTTCGGCCTCGAGTTCCTTCATGGTCTGAATTTTCACGATACATCCCCGTCTGTCGTGCTGCTTTCCGATACAACCGTGTCGTCCACTCCGCGCTCCGCCAACGCCCGCCGAACCGCCGCGAAGTAATCCACGATCAACTGGCGCACCGTCGTAAACGGATAAGGCCGGCCCTCATCCGACACCGTCCGGTGCCAATGATCGTGTTCCACGGGCGCCCGCCGATAACGGGCACCCCGTGGTGCCACTCCGTGCGCATTATCGAAGCCGAGGACACGGCTGCCACTGGGGTCATGCAGTGTGAACGAATAGCGCAACCCATGCGGCCGCTCGGGCGTCGGCGTCGTTCGCTTGACCTCGAACTTCAGCCAATATCCCTGTTCGAGGTGATGGATGCGGCCATCGAACCCCAACAGGAACTCCATGGCGTGGTCGTCCGAGATGATCGCACCTTATCGCTATCCTATGAGGATACCAAACTAGTGGAAATTGTCCAGACAATCACGAAGCGAGCGGCGAACGGGCGTCATCCCTGAACGGGACGGCGCCCTGCTCTATCAGCCCAGCTTGCCGACGTATTTCTCCAACAAACCCCAAGCCTCATCGCCCATCTTCGCCTTGATCTCCGGATAGAAGCCGGACTTGCTCAACGCCGCGCGGAACGGCGCCGTATCGGGCGTGGTGAACTCCAGCCCCTTGGTCTTCAACGTGGTAAGCAGCGTATCGTTCAACTTCTGCCAATCCGCGCGCTGCTTCAACGCGGCCTCATCGAACACGCTTTCGGCGGCATCGCGCAGGTCCTGCGGCAGCTTCTTCCATGCGCCCGTGTTGAAGGCGACGTGGTAGCAGGCCCATTGGTGGTTGGTGATGGCGCAGTATTTCTCGACCTCGTACAGCTTCGCGGCGTCGATGATGACCAGCGGGTTCTCCTGCCCGTCGACCAGTCCGGTTTGCAGCGCGCTGTAGACCTCGCTGAAATTGATCGCGACCGGCGCGACATCCAAATGCTTGAACATCGCGATCGGCATCGGCGCGACCGGCAGGCGCAGTTTCACGCCTTTCAGATCCTCGACCGAGTGGATCGGCTTGTTGCGTGTCGTGATCTGGCGGAACCCGTGGTCGAACGCCCGCTTCATGCAGATCATGCTGGATTTCTCCGCCTGACCGCGCACGAAGTCGCCGAGGTCGCCGTCGATGGCCTTCCAGACGGTATCGTAGTTCGGGAACGCGAACCCCGTGCCGATAATCCCGGCAGGCGGCTGCCGCGGCGCCAGCAGGTCGCCCTGCAACATGTACATCTCGACCGCGCCCGACACGCATTGCGCGAGCATCGAGGTATCGGCGCCCAAGGCCGAGTTCGGATACACCGTCACGACCAATCGGCCGGAGGTTTTTTCCTTCAGCTTTTCCGCCGCTTCGATGCAGCGGATCGTCGCGGGGTGGTCGTTCGGCAGCACGCTCGCCAGCTTGTAGTTGAACTCGGCGGCGTGCGCGGGGCGGCGCAGGATGGCGGCAGCGGTCAGGCCCCCGGCCGTGGCAAGCACGTGTCGGCGGGAAATCGTCGGAGTCATTCGTGGGTCCTTCAACAGAAAGCGGGGCGGTGTGTCACACCCAGGGCGAAAGGTCGCGTTAAAATTTGCAAGCTACCGAGCGCGCACGAACTGAAACAGCACCAGCGCGCCAATCATAATGGCGGCTCCGATCAGTTGAACCGGCGTCAGAACCTCCCCCAGCAGGATCATGCTGAAAATCAGGGTCAGCAGCGGTTCCAGGTTCATCACCAACGCGGTGCGGAACGGACCGACGGTGTTGGTGGATTTGTAGATCAGCAGCGTCGATAGGGTGGTGGTGATCGCCGCGCCCAGGAACGCACCCCAGCCCCACCAGACCTCGGGGAATTGCCAGTGGTTCGCGCCCACCGCGACCGCCACGAACAGGATCGTGGACGGCAGCATGGAATACCACGTCGTCACCCGCGCATCCGTCTGCGACAGCCACGCTCGCGTGCCCAACAGGGAGATCACCCGGCATATCGCCGCAGCGAAGGCGAACCCGAGGCCGATTAACGACAACTGCCCGATCTGCTGCCCCAGCATCAGCGCCAGCCCGACAAACGCCGCCAGCGCCGTCAGCAAGGCCCGCCACCCCAACCGGTCCACCCCCGTCAGCGCACCACCGATCCCGGTCAGCAGCGGATAGACGAAATACGCCAGGATCGCGATCGACACCGGCAATAGTGAAATGGCTTTCAGCAGCCCGAACATCGTCATCGCGAACAGGATGCCCAGGCCGATGGCGAACACACGCTCCCGCTTCGTATGCCAGCGAGCCGGCGGCGACATCCGCAACCACGTCCAGAAGAACGCCACCACCAGCAGCCCGCGCAGCGACAGCAGCGTCATGACGTTCATGCCGGAGGCATAGATCAGTTTCAGCAGAATATCCGCGATGCTGAACGACACGGCGGCGGTCAGCGACGGCACCAGCGCGATCAGGCGGACCGGGGCGGAAGGGGCGAGGACGCTCATGCGGGCGTATTCCAATCGTGCAGAAAGGCTTCCAGCACGGACAGGAAACCGGCTTGATTATCGGCATGCACCCAGTGGCCGGCGTTCTTCACGCCGACAAACCGAGCGGTGGGAAACAGCGACCGGATTGCCGGCCGGTGCTCCGGCAGTACGTAGTCGGAGTTGCCGCCCGTCACGAACAGCGCCGTGCCTGGGTAGCTCGGGCCATCGGCAAGACCCGCTCCCCCTCCCCTCGCGGGAGGGGGCTGGGGGGAGGGGG
>Ga0214179_1000054_pt1 | contig 10137 bp, 9 predicted proteins | sample TroBogEpilimnion_21_FD_153017 | JGI IMG/M metagenome (GOLD analysis project Ga0214179, IMG submission 153017) | Freshwater microbial communities from Trout Bog Lake, WI - 01OCT2007 epilimnion | ecosystem: Environmental > Aquatic > Freshwater > Lake > Epilimnion/Euphotic zone | place: Trout Bog... | reverse complement strand
AGCCCTTGTCCAGCACGGCGATATCGCGCATGCCGTGTTCGCGCGCGAGGTAATACGCCGTCGCCAGCCCGTGCCCCCCGGCGCCGACAATCACCGCGCCGTACGCCGCCTTCGGCGCCGCGTCCCGCCACTGTGCGGGCCACGCCGATCCGGTCAGCGCCTGTCGGGCGAGGGTGCCGAAAGAAAATTTCATCGCCGGGAGTTTCGCCGCCGCGCACGGGGGATGCAAGACGGGTGTACGTCGGCCAAGTTTCGGAAACGCCACGTGTCGATTGCGTGAAGTAAACAAAATTGTGAACCAGTTCACAATCGGTGCCGGTTCCGGCCGCTAGGCTTGCCCCATCGCGACCGTTCGCCATGCAGGCGAGGCGTCGCGGCCGACGAACACCCAATCACCAACCACAGAAGGGGAATAGAATGGCTACGCAAACACCGCTGGCGACCGCCTTGTCCGCGCTGCTGGGCTTCAAATACGGGCAAGTCGCGCCGCCCCCCGCACCGACCCCGGCCCCGACGCCGGCACCGACGCCTGCTCCTGCTCCGGCACCCGCCGTCGCACTCTCACCGAATCTCGGGCCGTTGGCCGCCTTCACGGGCAACTGGAAGGGCCAGGGCTTCAACACCATCTTCCGCCCCGACAGTGCCAAGACGCCCACGGTCTTCGTTCCGCCGATCACAGGGTCGGATAACGTGCTGGAGCTGAACCTCACGCAAGAAAATCTCTCCTTCTCCCCCAGCCTCGGCTCGATCCCCAATCGCGGTTCGGGCAACCAGCCGGACATCTTCCTGAACGGCGTCCCCTATCTGCAAACGGTCAACGACGTGACGACGCTGCCGGCGACCGGCATCCACTTCGAACCCGGCATGTGGCTGAGCGTTCCGGCGACGACCGCACCGACCGAACCCGTCACGGTCGCACGCCTCGCGTCGATCCCGCATGGCACCGCGATCGTCGCGCAAGGCATCATGCTGCCGGCCATCGCTGGACGGCCGACCATCGGCGCGGTGGGCATCACGCCCTTCCCGGGCGGCAATCCCGCTGGCCTGATCCGCTTCCCCAGCCAAACCGCGACCGCCGCGAACACGCCGCGGCTGCCGCAGAACCTGGCACCGTTCATCGCCGCCGGCACCATCACCCAGGCGATGCTGGACGACCCGAACACCCTGCTGCGCAACCAGATCGCCCACCAGACCATCACCGAGACCGTCGTCATCGAGATTTCCACCAATCCCGGCGCGCCGCTGTCCGCCGGTCCGCTGGCCGGGCCGATCGCGCCGTCCTTCGGTGGCGGTTCGTCGAATATCGCGTTCCTGCAAGGCGTGGCGGTCCCGCCACCGTCCGGCCAAGGCCCGAACGCGCAGGCGTTGCAGATGGATGCGATCTTCTGGATCGAAACGGTGACCTATCAGGTCGTCGTCCCGCCGATGCCGGCCGGCACGCCGCCGGTGGTACTGGAACCGGTGGCGACCAACCCGGCCGTACCGCTGGTGCCGAGCTTCCTGGCGGCCATCCCGTTCGTGCCGGGCAAGGGATTCGCGGGCGGCACGGTGACGGTTACGACAACCCAGATCCAGTACACGCAGAAGGTCATGCTGAACTTCTTCGGACTGAGCTGGCCGCACGTCTCGGTCGCGAGCTTGGTGCCCGCCGATCCGATCCCGATCCCGACCAACCTGCTGCCCCTGACCTAAGGCCTGCCTGGTTCGCCGACATCGCCCCACGTGCCCCCGCGCGTGGGGCTTTCGGTTTTCGGCCATCGGCGTAAAAAAAGGGGGCGGTCCGGGGGTACCCGAACCGCCCCAAGTTTGGCGAACCGTGTGGTCGCCATCGGGGAGGAAACAGAACCGGCGGGGACCGGCTCCGTGAGAAGCAATGTAATCCGGGAATGGTTAATAAAAGGTTAACAGGATCACACTTTTTTGGCCTTTCTGGAATTTTTTTTGGCCTCAAAAGGCCGGAGACACAACCTATGGTACCCAATCGTCACGGCCCGCTCGCCGGCCTCAAGGTCCTCGAGATCGGCCATTACATCGCCGCCCCCTTCTGTACGAGGATTCTGGCGGACCTCGGAGCCGAGGTGATCAAGCTGGAACCGCCCGGCGGCGACCCGGTCCGCGGCTGGGGTGCGGCCATCGACGGCAATTCCGTCTGGTTCAGCATTCACGGCAGGAACAAGCTGTCCATCGAGCTGGATTTGAAGCGCGACCGCGACACGGTGCTGAAGCTGGTGCAACGCGCCGACGTCCTGGTCGAGAACCTGCGCGCCGGACAGCTCGAACGCCTCAAGCTCGGGCCCGACGTGCTGCACGGGGTGAACCCGCGGCTGACCATCGCCCGGATTTCGGGCTACGGGCAGGACGGGCCGTATCGCGACAAACCGGCGTTCGGCGCCATTGGGGAGGCGATCGGCGGCTTGCGGCATCTGACCGGGCACCCCTCCGGCACCACCGAACTGCCGCCGCCGCGCTGCGGCATTTCGATCAGCGACGACCTCGCGGGGATGTACGCCGCCATCGGGCTGCTGTCGGCGCTGTGGCAGCGCGATGCCGGACCGGACGGTCAGGGTACCGGGCGCGGGCGGATCGTCGATGTGAATCTGGTGGACAGCGTGTTCAACCTGATGGAAGGCATGCTGCCGGAATACGCGATGGACGGCCGCGTGCGCCAACCCGTGGGCGCCGCGATCGAGACAGCGTCCCCGACCAACACCTACCCCTGCGCCGATGGGCGCTGGCTGTGCGTCGCCGGGAATTCGGACTTGATCTTCGTCCGGCTGATGAACGCGATTGGCCGGCCGGAACTGGCGACCGACCCGCGGTTCGTCACCAACGGCCAACGCTGCGCGTTGCGCGGCGAACTGGACGCGGCCATCGCCGCCTGGACGAAGACGCTGCCAGCGCGGGAGGCCGAGGCGATCCTGGAAGCCGCCGAAGTCCCCTGCTCCCGCCTGTTCGACATCGCAGATTGCGCCGCCGACCCGCACTTCCTGGCGCGCAAGTCGGTGCAGACCATCGAGGACCCGCTGATCGGCAAAACTCTCCATCCGGGTCCGGCGATCCGTCTGGACGGCGACCGTCCCGAAGATGTCGTCGCCTGGACCGGCCCCGCCGTCGGGGCGCACACGCGATACGTGCTGGAGACATTGCTGGGCGGGGCGTAACGGTTCGCCTGGAAATAACCGCTCGAGTCACGCCAAAATCGCCGGCATCGCGGTCGCCGATCCCGTCGCGCCGTAGGCCTTAAGCGCCCGCATCGCATCGCTGGCGAAAGTGCTCGCGGCGTTGGAAATGCCGGCTGCTGTCAACTGGGTGGCGGCACCTTGCGGGCCGCCGCTGCCCTCACTGCGATGATGATGATGACGATGGGCGCCCGAGATCGGTTGGTTGGCGGCGGTTTGACCGGCAGCGCCGGCGGCCGGTGTGCTGGCCGTCGTGGCCACGGAGCCGGTGGTGGCCGCCCCTGGGGTGTTGGCGGGGGACGTGGACGCGGTTCCGCCGTGCTTCAACATCGCCTGAAGATCGGCCGAGAAGGATTGAAAGAACGACGCCATGTCGCCGGCGCCGACGGAGCCAGTGTTGGCGATGCTGTCGGTGGCGCCGCTCGCCGCCGCGTTGCCCGGTGAGGGCGGGAGCCGCCAATGCGCGATGTTTGGATTGCCGGTGATACCGCCGATGGACATGGGATGCCTCCTGTTGCACGCGGCCACCCCCGCATGCGGCGTGCCAACAGGATAAGATCTTGAATTCGCGCGAAATCGGGATGGCGCCCGCTCGGCAAAACCTACCGGCTACCGCACCGCGTCCGGCATGAACAGCCGCACCGATACCGGGCAGTGATCGGACAGACGCTCCTTCCACGCCGGCTCCGTCTCCCGGTAGCGCATGACCCGCAGCGTGTCCGGGTGAAGCCATTCCCGAGCGGGGCCGCCGGCCAGGATGTGGTCGATGAAGGATTCGTTGCCCCAGCAAGGGCTGCTGCGGCCCTCGGTCGCGCGCGTCAGTGGCGCGGTCCGCTGCAACGCCGCCAGGAACTGGTCCCGCCCGTCCATCCAGCGGTTGAAATCGCCGAGGATCAAAAACGCCTCCCCCGCCGCCGCCCGGGCCGCGATCCAGGCTTCGATGGGATCGATCTGTGCTCGCAGCTCGACGCAGGACCGCCGCGTGCTGTTGAGCAATGGCTGCGCTTGGCATCCCTGCTTCAGATGCACCGCCAACAGCCGCAGCGTGCCGGCGCCGAGATGCAGGGTAATGTCGGCTCCGCTGCGCAGGCGCAGATGGGGATCGCCGGCAATGGCGGTCACGTCGGGGTTGATGTCGTATTTCAGGCCGCGACGGACGACCAACCCGGTCCGCTGCGTCACCCGGTCCCTGGTCATGTGGATGGAATACCGGTCGAGCGGGAAGACCTTCGCGGCGGCTTCCCTGCCGTCCACCTCCTCCACCGCGATGACGTCGGCGTTCAGCTCCAGCGCGTATTGCCGCAGCTTGTCGAAGTCTTCCGGCGTGCGGGTTTTCACGTCCTCCGGCAGGCCCGGCGCACCCGTGGCGCGGAGCGTCAGCCAGTTCAGGTTCCAGGTCGCGATCTTCAACTCCTCCGCCCGCGCGGGGGCCGCGAGCAGCAGAAGGACGATCAGAGCGCGGATCATACCGCCGCGAACCACGCGTGCAGACGCTCTCGCGCCCCCTGACCGGCGGCCAAATCGGTGCAGTTGACGATGGCAACCCGGAAGCCGCCGGGCGGCATGGAGTGGTGCGCGGGGTCGCGGTCGTCGTGGAAGGATATCTGCACGCTGGTCACCCCCGCCAGTCCGCGGACTTCGTCCAGCAGCGAGGCCGGGGGGTGCCGGTAGCGCGGCCCGTGCGGCATGAACAGCACGACGCTGTAGCCGTCGCGACGGTCGGCATCGGGGAAATCCCAGACGCCATCGGCGTATAGCCGGATCAGCGCGGAGACCCAGCCGGGGCCGTTCAGGTCCGGCCACTGGTCGGCGAAGCGCAAATGTGCCTCGATGATCCCGCCGCCGATGGTTTCGAGGTTCACCATCCCGGTGTAGCCTCGCAAATGCTGGCGCAGCCACGCGCCGCAGCGTGATTCGATGTCGTGGTCCGGTTCGGCGTGCACGTGCCAATGGTCGAATGTGCCGCCCTCGGTCGCCGCGCCGGTGCTGTGCCGCCACCAGACCGGGTTGCCGTCGACCACCGCGACATCGGACGACACGTGCCGGCCGGTCAGCAGTTCGCACCAGAAATGGCCGGCGGTTTGGGTGGCGTAGTAGTCCTCGGCCGTTTCAATCGTGCGGCTGCCGGCGCCCATGCTGCGCAGATTGACGATCGGCTTGGAGAATACCGGGAAGGACGGCGGCACCACGCCGTGCGGCGCGGCCGGCAACCCCTGCGACAGGGCCACGGTCAGCTTGTCGTAGATCCAGCGCTGCGCGGGATACCACGCCCAGGCGTCCGGGTCTTTGGTTGGGATATGGACATCCTCGGGGCACGGGTCGTTGGCGAAGAACTGGAGGCGCCAGGGGTCGGGTTCGTGGATCGGCATAAGATCGGCTCCCTGGGCATTGTGTCCCTGTCATCCTCGGGCTTGGCCCGAGGACCCACGCCTTCTTCCCGTCACCTAGCGAAAGGCGTGGGTCCTCGGCCTTCGCCGAGGATGACGGAGATGGGAAGTCGTCCTTACCCGTTCACCTTGTGCATCAGCTCGGCGATCTTATCGATGGCCGGAATGCCCTCGGCGGCGGGGACGGATTCGACGTTGAACACGACCCGTTCCACGCCCAAATCCTGGTAGCGCTTCATCAGATCGGCTTCCTGGCGCGGGAACCACACGGTGATGGCGATGCTGGCGGGGTCGCGGCCGGCTTCCTGGCACATCTTGCGGAATTCCGGGATCATGTCGGCGATTTCCTTGTAGCCGCCGCGCGCCGCCTGGGGAATCCAGCCGTCGCCGTAGCGGATCGCCCGCCGAGCGGAGTAAGGGAACGCGCCGCCGACGATGACGGGCGGGTGCGGCTTCTGCACCGGCTTCGGCCAGGTCATCATCGGGTCGAAGTTCACGAATGCGCCGTGATACTCGGCCTTGGACTTGGTCCAGATTTCCTTCATCGCCTCGATGTTTTCACGGGCGCGTTTGTGGCGGGATTTGAACTCGGTCCCGTGGTTTTCCATCTCATCCTGGTTCCAGCCGTTGCCGACGCCGAACAGGAACCGTCCGCCGGTCACGGTGTCGATCGACGCCACCAGCTTCGCGGTCTGGATCGGGTCGCGCTGCTGGATCAGGCAAATGCCGGTGCCGACCTTCAGCGTCTTGGTCGCCATCGCGGCCGCCGTCAGGGTCACGAACGGGTCCATGCAGTCGTAATATTTCTTCGGCAGATCGCCGCCACCCGGAAACGGCGACTTGCGCGACACCGGAATATGGGAGTGTTCGGGCGCCCAAACCGACTCGTAACCCCGGCTTTCCAGGGCTTGGCCGAGTTCGCCGGGCCCCATGGAATAATCGGTAAAGAACATCGATACGCCGAATTTCAGCACGGTCGCCTCCGGTTGGTTGTCTTGGATGGGGCATCATGCCCGATCCAGGGTTTGGCGTCACGCCCCGCGACGGCTACCCTGGCGGCACGAAACGGGAGACGTTCATGAACGCCGGAAAACCCCAGCACGCCTGGGCGGCCATCGCCGCCGTGACGGTGCTGAATCTGCCCTTGGGGTCGATCTACGCGTTCAGCGTGTTCCTGAAGCCGATCGAGGCCGAGTTGGGTATCCACCGGTCGGAGATGTCGCTGGTGTTCGGGCTGGCTTCGGTCGGTTTCACCGTGGGGATGCTGCTGGCGCCCTATCTGTTCGGGCGCCTGTCGGCGGGGCGGCTGATCGCGCTCTGCGGCGCGGCGGCGGTCGCGGGGATCGGGCTGTCGGCCGCGGCGAACGGGCTTCTATTGCTGCTGATCGGCTACAGCGTGCTGTTCGGGCTGGGCGGCGGCGCGGCCTATATCGTCGCGCAGCAGAGCGTGAATTTGCTGGTCACCCGCAACAAGGGCCTGGTGAACGGGTACATCGTCGGGCTTTACCCGGCCGGAGCGATGCTCTCGGCGCCGCTGTTCGGCTGGGCCAACGCCGCGTTCGGCTACCGGACGACTCTGATGGGCCTGTCCGGCGTGCTGCTGGTCGCGACATTGTCCGCCATCGCGCTGCTGACCCATGCCGGCGCGGCGCTGCCGCCGCCGAACACCGTCACCGCGTATGCCAAGGGCCGCACAGCGATCTTCATCCGCATGTGGACGGTGTTTTTTGTCGCCGCCGCCGCCGGGCTGACCGTCCTAAGCCAAGCGGCCGGCATCGTCGCGGCCTATGGCGGCGGAACGTCGCTGGCGCTGGCCGCGACCACCGGCATCACCGGCGCCATCGCCGTGGCTCGCCTGTCCGGCGGGTGGCTGACCGATCGCTTCCCGGTCCCCTATGTCGCGGCCTTCGCGCAGAGTTTCGCCCTGGTTGGCGCCATCGCGCTGACCTTGTTCCCCTCCCCCATGGTCGCCTGCGTCGCGCTCGGGATGGTGGGGATGGGATACGGCTTCATCTCCGGCGCCACCGCCGGAGGAATCGCCGCGTACTGGCCGCCCGAGGTCTACGGCCGTATCGCCAGCCGGTTGTACATCGCGTGGTGCCTGGCGGCGGTGACGCTGCCGATCTTGGCCGGGCATCTCTTCGACCTGACGCAGGGCTACGGCACGACGGTCGTCATCGCCGGCTGCGGCAACCTCATCGGCACGATCGTCGCGCTCGGGTTGCCGCGGTCGCGGGCCTGATCGGTCAGAGCGTGGTTCGAACCCGGCTGGGTGAGCCAACGGCGCGCCGCATCGACGTCCTCACGTGCCCGAGGCGCGTAGATCAACCGGCGGGGCACAGGATCGCCGGGTCAGAGACGGCGGGTCGGGGGTGATGGCAGCTCGTGAGCAGTGCCGACGGAGGCGATCCAGGCGTCCATCTCATCGGCGTCGACGTAGGAGCCGGCTTCGATTTCCGCGTCTGCCTCGGCGATCATCTTTGCTTCCCGCGCGAGTCGGGATTGGCCTTCGGCGCCGGTTTGCGAATTTGCCGGTTGGCCGGCATGATCGTGTCCGTGAGCACAGTATAATCCCGCTCGTATCCAGGTACCACAAATTTTGGCCAATTCGAGCGGGAAATCGGGGGTGGCCGGCCCGGCCGGTCGGTAGCGAGCCCCACAATAATCTGCGAAATCCGCGGACAAAACCTGCATATCCACCCACGCACCCGGCCTGCATTCCGGGGAAAACAATGCATTTTTTGTCCGCAGATTACGCAGATTACGCAGATTTTTACCCAGCCCCTGGAAACGTCGCCCCTACGGCCGCAACATCACCTTCGATGCCGCGCGCTGCCGAGCCAGCTCGAACCCGCGGAGCCCGTCCTCCAGCGGCAAACGATGCGTGATCATCGGCCGGAAGCTGTCCGGCTCCCGCCCGAGGATGGTTAAAACTTTGTCCCAGGTCGGCCGCTCGCACCCATGCGTCGCGCGCAGTTGATGCCGGTTGCGCACGAAATCCGTCAGCGGCAGGGTCAGCGGCCCCGGATGGATGCCGGCCACCACCAGCACGCCCCCCTTCCGCAGAACCCCCAACCCATCCGTCACGCTCGGCGGATAGCCCGTGGCCTCGATGACGACATCGACTTTAAGGCCGTTCAGCAGTTCCGACAGCGGGGCCTCGGCCACGTCCAGGATGTCGTGGAACCCGAGGCTCCGCAGCACGTCGAAGCGCGGCCCGTCGGCTTTGCCGGCGATGAACACCCTGCCCGCCCCCGCCGCGCGCGCGAACAGCGCGATGGCCTGACCGATCGTACCCGGTCCCATCACCAGCACCGTGTCGCCGAGACCGACGTCGCCGGTCAGCACGGCCTCCGCCCCCACGCACAGAGGTTCGGTCAGCGCGCCGAGTTCGGTGTCCACGCTGTCTGGCAACGTTAGGCAGTTGGCGGCGGGCACCGTCACGTAGCGGCCGAACCCGCCATCGCGGGTCAGCCCGATCGCCGACCGATTCAAGCAGTTCCGGGCGTTGCCCGGCCGGCAATTGGCGCACACACCGCAATCCACGCCGGGCATGACGGTGACCCGCGCGCCCTCCTTCAGCACCGATCCGGCGCCGGCCTTCACGATATGGCCGGCGAATTCGTGCCCCATGACGATGGGCAAATGCGGCACCATGAAGCCGTAGCCGTCCGTCCATTCATACGCGTGCACGTCGGAGCCGCAGATCCCCGCTGATTCCACCCGGATGGTGACGTCCTGCGCCGAGGGATCGGGCGCCTCGGTGCCGTCGAACAGGTCGAGGCCGAAGCCGGGTTTGGTTTTGCGGAGAGTAAGCATGCCATCAATCCTAAAACTGAAAAAACGCCCGCTCACACTCGTCGTTGCGAGCGAAGCGAAGCAATCCAGTGCCACGTCCCCCTGGTTTGCTTCGCTCCGCTCGCAATGACGAGGGGGCGTCGAACGAATCTAAACCGGCACGTAAATCCGCCCATCGAACAGCCGCCGCGCCGTGCGGTAGAACGCTCCGCTATGCGCCACCCAGGCGCCGGAGGCATCGCGCCCGACATCCGCATCCACCGTCAGAATGCCCGATGGCATGCCGATGCGGATCGATCCCGCGGCGTCCGGCCCCAATGCCTGATGGGTCACCGTCCCCTCGATCCGAGCGGCCACGGCCGTGCAAAGCGACGCCGTCAGCGGCAGTGCCCGGTGCGGCTGCCCGTTGGACAGGAAGCGGGCGGTCAGATCGACCTGGGAGGCCTGAATGACCTCGCCCGACAACGTGGGCGAATCCATGGGCGGGGCGACAAACCCGATGATCGGCACGCCGGCGATGCCGCGGGCCTCTTCCTCGTTCTTCGCGATCCCCATGGCGACAGAGGCCGCGCGGCGGATGTTTTGCAGCGTCGCCAGCAGCTCCAGATTGGCATCCAGAGCTTCCGGCAGTTCCCGCCCGGTCAGCCCCAAATCGCGGGCTCGCACGAACACGCAGGCATTGGCGGCATCCACCAACGAAACCTCGATCCGCCCTAGCCCTTGCACGTCCAGCCAATCGGTCGGGTGGCCGGTGGGCAGCAGCTTGCCGGTCG
>Ga0214179_1000052_pt1 | contig 10201 bp, 10 predicted proteins | sample TroBogEpilimnion_21_FD_153017 | JGI IMG/M metagenome (GOLD analysis project Ga0214179, IMG submission 153017) | Freshwater microbial communities from Trout Bog Lake, WI - 01OCT2007 epilimnion | ecosystem: Environmental > Aquatic > Freshwater > Lake > Epilimnion/Euphotic zone | place: Trout Bog... | reverse complement strand
AAAGCGCGGCGGCGGCGCCACCCAGGGGCAGGCCGGCCCGCCGAGACGTACCGGCCCTTTCCCCTACCGCTTCTTCCTCTTCGCCTTCCGGATAATAATCTTCCGGATGACGACGATATTGACTTTGTCTGCCAAAATCGCGAGTATCAACGGAAGGAAGATGAGATGGTTGTGCACCTCATGACTCCCTTGGTTGGCCGGCGGGTGAATTCCCGCCGGCGTTCCCAAGCTACCGAACGAGGGTTAACGAACCGTCAACGCCACCATGGAAAATCGTCGTTTCCGACAGAAAATTTCATGTGCCGCATCGCGGCTGGCGCACTTCGCGGCGGCGAAACCACCCAGGGGCAGGCCGGCCCGCCTAAACGGACCGACCCATTCCCCTACCGCTTCTTCCTCTTAGTCTCCCGGATAATAACCTTCCGAATGACGACGATGTTGACTTTGTCTGCCAAAATCGCGAGTATCAACGGCAGGAAGATGAGATGTTGGTGCATCTCGACCCTCCTTGAGTGAGCCGGCGGGTTTATTCCCGTCGGCGAACCCACGGTAAGGAACAAATGTTAACGAACCGTTAACACCGCCCCTGAAATCGCCCCTCCCCCTCAAAAAATATCCTCGCCCGCCGGGGGGCTTACGCTCCCCCGCCATCCGCTGTAGCGTCCGCTCATAAACGCCGGTTCGGCGAACGACGGAGGAAACACGCATGGCCCAAGCCATCGGATATCGCACGTCGCGCGCCGGCTGACTTTTGCCAAACGACCATTCACCAAGGAGACCGAAAAGATGGCGGAACTCACAGGTTCGGAGATCATTGCCAAATGCCTGGAGAAAGAAGGGGTCAAGGACCTTTTCTACATCATGGGCGGGCCGATGCTGCTGGCGGAAGCCACCTGCATCAAGGAAGGCATCCGCATGATCGACGTGCGGCACGAACAGGCCGCCGCCTTCGCATGCCAGGCGTATAGCCGCCTGAAACAGGTCCCCTCGGTGTGCATGGCCGCCTCCGGCCCCGGCGTTACCAACCTGACCACCGGCCTCGCCAACGCGCTGATCGACTGCTGCCCGGTCGTGGCCTTCGGCGGCTCCAGCCCGCTCAGCCAGTTCGGCCGCCAGGTGTTCCAGGAAATCGATCAGGTCGAGCTGATGCGCGGCTGCACCAAGCACGTCGATCGCCTGATCAACCTCAAGCGCATTCCGCAGCAGATCAACTTCGCCATGCAGAAGGCCATGACCGGCAAGCCCGGCCCCGCCTACATCGATTGCCCCGGCGACATGCTGTACCAAAAGATCGACGAGAACCTCGTCGACTGGTCCTACGCCGGACGCCCCCTCGTGGACTCCCGCCCGCTCGGCGATCCGCGTCAGGTCGATGCTCTGGTGAAGGCGCTGCAGAACGCGAAAAAGCCGCTGATCGTGTCCGGTTCGGGCGTGATCTGGTCGCGCGCCTGGGAAGAAATGCAGCAGTTCGTGGAAGCCGCCGGCATCCCGTTCTACACCACCCCGCAAGGCCGCGGCGTCGTGCCGGACGATCATGAATATGCCTACCTCGCTATGCGCTCCGGCGCGTTCCGCGACGCCGATCTGATCATCGTGCTCGGCACGCGCATGAACTACATCATCGGGCATGCCTCCCCGCCGCGCTTCGGGCCCAACGCGACGATCGCCCGGATCGACATCGATTCGACCGAAATCGCCACCGCGGCGCGCTACGTCGATATCCCCATCGTCGGCGACTGCAAGGCCGTGCTCCAGCAGCTCCTGGTCGGCATCAAGGGCAAGATCGATTCGTCGAACTTCCGCGACTGGCGCAACAAGCTGTCGGAAGGCGAACAGGCCAAGCGTGCCGCCGCCGGTGCCAACCGCCCGGTGGAGGATGGCGACATCCACCCCGTGCGCATGCTGGAAGCGGTCCGCGATTTCGCCAAGCGGGATGCCATCCTGTGCGTCGATGGGCAGGAAACGCTGAACTTCGGGCGTCAGACCATGCCGACGTTCTCCCCGGCGCATCGCCTGAACTCCGGCCCGTTCGGCACCATGGGCGTCGGCCTGCCGTTCGGCGTCGGCGCGAAAGTCGCCTGCCCGGATAAGCAGGTGATCGTGGTGCACGGCGACGGATCGATGGGCATGAACGCCATGGAGATGGACACCGCCATCCGCCACAAAATCCCGCTGCTGATCGTCATCAGCCTGAACGGCGGCTGGACCGGCGATCCGAAGCGCGAGAAGCCCGGCCGCGATCTGGGCTACATGCGCTACGACCTGATGTGCGAGGCGTTCGGCGGCTACGGCCAATACGTCACCGAAGCCGAGGAGATCACCCCGGCGCTGGAGCGGGCACAAAAGGAAGTGGACAAGGGCCGCGTCGCACTGGTCAACGTCCGCACCGACTACCGTGCCCGTTTCGCGGGCGCGGCGTTCTCCGACTACTCGACCTAAATCGGGTCACACGGGAAGGGCCTGGGGGCAACCCCGGGCCCTTTTTTTGCGTCCGCGCGATGCGGCGAGCACGGCCAAACCCCACCCCAACACCGATATCGCGGCCGGTTCGGGCAGGTCCTGACTGTCGGCCGAGGGATCTGCCGGCTGCGGGACAATCGCGAAACTGTCGGCGTCGTGCGACAGCACGATGCAGTTGCCGCAAACGGCGATGGCGAATCCATATCCCCCGTCGTTACCCCAGATATTGCCCTCCTGCCCCGCGATGCGAAACAGCAGCCCGTTGCCGTCCAGCAACCGGGCCGCGTCGGGAAACAGAATATTATCGTAGGCGAAAGCCCCCGTCGGCGACGACGCGGGTGCGGTCGGAGCGCCCCCCTGCAACCCCTCGATCGTTTCCCCATCGATGGTGCCGGTGAACCCAACGATCGCCGCACCGCCCTCGTCCTGCGCACCGATCGCGATCGTGCCGGAACCCTGGTCGGCGCCGGTCAATGTCCAATCGAACACATTCGCGTGACTACGAGGCGACAGGAATAAAAATATCAGCGCCACAATGACATACAGGAACAATCGGCACATGGGATGAGCCTTCCGGGGACGGTGTAGTGTTTCAATAATAATACTTTGCGCGATAAACAACACGAATCGACCGGTCCCGGAAAATAGTTGCATGCATCCGTATCAAAATCCGCAGACATACCGATGCATTTCCGCCAATCCGGCGAACCGTCACGGTATCAACACCATTGCATGCGGCCGAGCACCACCGTAGTCTCGCCTTGAAAGTCGTACCCGCGACCGCCGGTACCGAAGGAGCCTGCCCGATGTCCGCTATCCGTCGCCTGTTGCCCAGCCTCGCATTCGCAGCCGCCGCCATGCTCGCGACCGCGCCAGTTCAGGCTTATCCGGTAACGCTAGCACTCGAAAACGCGACGTTTACCGATGGGGGCACGGCCTCGGGCGTCATCACCCTGAACAGCTACGGCAACATCGACACCTACAGCGTGACGACCACGCCCGGCTCTCCGGTGACGCCGGGTTTCGCCGGCGTAACCTATTTCAACGGCACGCCGATCGGCGGCGTTTCGGGCGGCGGCACCATCATTGCCCTGTTCGCGAATACCTATGCGGAGAGCATGGGTCTTTTCTTCGCCAGCAACGTGACCGTGGACGGGCCGGCGGTGTCGCTGAATCTTGCATCGTCGTATGAGTGCGTCGGCTTCAGTTGCACGGGCGCCAGCATCCGCACTTTCGCGTCCGGCGACGTGGAAATCCCCGAACCCCTCACGATGACCATTTTCGGCGCCGGGCTGATCGGTTTGGCCGCCGCACGCCGCCGCGGGTGATTCCAGCCGGCGCGGAAACCGGCTAGACAGGGGGCGAAGGAGCCTTCGCCCCATGCATGTCGCCACCTCCCCCGCCTTTAAGGAAAACGCCACCAAGGCGATCGGCAACATCGGCCTGCAAAAGGCCCTAGCCCGCAGCGGCCCCAGCTTCATCGCCCGGCGGGCGGCGGCGGTCGCGGGGCTGCCGGAGTTCGAGGCGCTGCGGAACACCGCCCGCGACATCAAAAACCACGCGATCGCCAACCTGGACTTCTATCTGGAAGAGTACGAGGCGAACGTCGTCAAAGCCGGCGGCCAGGTCCATTGGTGCACGGATGCCGATGCCGCTCGCGCCGCCGTCCTGTCGATCTGCCAGCGGGTCGGCGCCAAGACCGTCACCAAGGGCAAATCCATGATCGGCGAGGAAATCGCCATCAACCACCACCTCGAACGCCACGGGATCACGCCGGTCGAGACCGACCTCGGTGAATACATCATCCAGCTCCGCGACGAGCTCCCCAGCCACATCATCGCCCCCGCCTTCCATCTCAATATGGAAGATTGGGAGGAAGCGTTTCGCAAGCATCACACCGACCTGGACCCCGCCCGGGAGTTCCTCGAACGCCGCGATATTCTGACGGAAGCCCGCACCAAGCTGCGATCCCGCTTCCTCGCCGCCGACGTGGGCATCACCGGGGCGAATTTCCTGATCGCCGAGACCGGCAGCAGCGTCATCGTTACCAACGAGGGCAACGGCGACCTGACCCAAACCCTGCCCCGCGTGCACATCGTGCTGGCCAGCATCGAGAAATGCGTCCCCACGCTGGAAGACGCGACGTCGTTGCTGCGGGTCCTGGCGCGGTCCGCCACCGGCCAGGATTTCTCGGTCTACACCACATTCTCCACCGGCGTCCGCCGCCCCGGCGATCTGGACGGGCCGGAGGAATACCATGTCATCCTGATCGACAACGGCCGCTCCGGCATGATCGGGACCGAGTTTCAGGAGATGCTGCGCTGCATCCGCTGCGCCGCCTGCATGAACCATTGCCCCGTCTACGGCGCGGTCGGCGGCCACGCCTACGGCTGGGTATATCCCGGCCCCATGGGATCGGTCCTGACCCCAGGCCTGATCGGCGTGGAGCAAGCCGGGCACCTGCCGAACGCCTCCACCTTCTGCGGCAAATGCGAGAGCGTGTGCCCGGTCAAAATCCCCCTGCCCAAACTGATGCGCCACTGGCGGGAGCGGGAATTCGAACGGCATTTGTCGCCGGAGGCCTATCGCACGAACCTCGGCCTATGGGCTTGGTTCGCCCGCCGTCCGGCCCTGTATCGCCTCGCCACCCGCGCCGCCGCCGCTGGCCTGGGCTGGTTCGGCCGCAAGAAGGGTCGGTTTACGTCGCTCCCCTTCGCCGGCGGCTGGACCGGCGGCCGAGACCTCCCCGCCCCCGAAGGCGACACCTTCTTCGCCCGCTATGCTCGGGCGCAGCGCGACGGGACGTTGTGATGATGACGCTCCCCCCGTCATGGTCGGGCCTGACCCGACCATCTCCATCCAATTGGCCTGAGGTGGCCGGGTCAAGCCCGGCCATGACGAGGGGGAATGGTTATGAGTAAGTCGCTTGTCCTGAACGCCATCCGCCGCGGCCTGCGCCGAGGCGAACTGCCGGCGGATCAGCAAACCATGCTCCGCGGCCGCCTCGCGCAGCACCCCCGTCACACCATCCCCGCCCGATCCCGCCTGCCGCACGCGCAACAGGTCGATCTGTTCGTCGCCAATGTGGAGAAGGAGTTCGGCTCCGTCGCCCGCGTGTCCGACCTGTCCGGCGTGCCGGCGGCCGTGGCCGACTACCTGACCGCGCATAACCTGCCGAGCCGTCTGGCGATGGCGCCGCACCCGGATTTGCAGGCGGTGCCGTGGAGCGAACGGCCGATGCTGGAAATCCGCGAGGGCCGCGCCCAGGCAACCGACGCCGTCGCAGTCACCCAAGCCTTCGCCGCGATCGCCGAAACCGGCACGCTCATGCTGCCCAGCGCCCCGGAACGCCCGACGACGCTGAACCTGCTGGCGGACACGGCGATTGTCGTGCTGCGCGCGTCCAACCTCGTCGGCGCCTACGAGGAAGCTTGGGACAAGCTCCGCGCCGAGATGGGCGGGATGCCGCGCAACGTCATGCTGGTCACGGGGCCGTCCCGGTCCGCGGATATCGAACAGACGCTGGAGCTGGGCGCCCATGGGCCACGAAATTTGCACGTGGTGCTGGTGGAGGATTGAGGGATCGCCTCGTCACGATCGAAGGCGAGCATCGAGGCGAACTTGCCCGATCCCCACCAATCGTGCCACGTCATCCCCAACCCAACCGGAGGCCCCACCATGACCCAGGACATCGACGCCCTGCTCGGCTTCGCGCCCGACTACGACGCCGCCATTTCCTACATGCGCCAGACCCGCGAGTATTACGCCGCGATCGGCTACACCACCCCCTACCGCTGGGCGCACTATATCGACGCGCCGTTCACGCCGCTGCGCAAACCCCTCAGCCAATCCCGCGTCGCGATGATCACTACCGCCGCCCCGTATCAGCCCGGCAAGGGCGATCAGGGACCGGGCGCGCCGTATAACGGCAGTGCCAAATTCTACGCGGTCTATTCCGGGGATACGTCGAAGGACCACGACCTCCGCATTTCCCATATCGGTTACGATCGTACCCACACCACGGCCACCGACTGCAACACCTGGAACCCGCTGCCGGCGCTCCGCCGAGCAGCGGCGTCCGGCCGGATCGGCGAAGTCGCGCCGCGCTTCCACGGCGCCCCCACCAACCGCAGCCACCGCGTCACCGTGGAAACCGACGCGCCGGAGATGCTGGCCCGTGTCCGCGAAGATAAAGCCGACGTCGCCGTGTTGGTCCCCAACTGCCCGGTCTGCCACCAAACCATCAGCCTGACGGCCCGGTATCTGGAGGCCAACGGCATCCCCACCGTCGTCATGGGCTGCGCCAAGGACATCGTCGAACACGCCGCCGTGCCGCGCTTCTTGTTCAGCGATTTCCCCCTCGGCAACAGCGCCGGCCGGCCGCACGACGTTGCGTCGCAGGATCAGACGCTGGAATACGCACTGCAAGTGCTGGAAAGCGCCATCGGGCCGCGCACCACGATGCAGTCCCCGCTCCGCTGGTCGGAAAGCGCCGACTGGAAGCTGGATTATCTGAACCTGGAACGGATCGGGCCGGCGGAACTGGCGGCACGACGGGCGGAGTTCGACCGGCAAAAGGAACTGGCACGCCCGAACCGCGTCGAGAAGGCAGCGTAACGATGTCCGCTCGCCCTTACGCGGGAGTCCGCATCCTGGATTTCACCCAGGTCCTCGCCGGTCCCTACGGCTCCTATCAGCTCGCGCTGCTCGGGGCCGATGTCATCAAAGTGGAACGGATCGGCGGGGAGGATATGCGGCGCACGCCGCTGTCCCGCGAATGGGCGGATCGCGGCATGGCGCCGTCCTGGCTGGCGATCAACGGCAACAAGAAAAGCCTGACGCTGGACCTGCAAAAACCGGAAGCCAAGGACATCGTCCGCAAGCTGGCGGCGAAGGCCGACGTGGTGATGGAGAATTTCCGCGGCGGCGTGATGGATCGCCTCGGGCTGGGCTACAAGGCGCTGTCGGAAATCAATCCGAAACTGATTTATTGCGCCATTTCCGGCTTCGGACAGACCGGTCCGTATTCGCATGAGGCCGGATACGACGGCAAAATCCAGGCGCTGTCCGGCATCATGTCGATCACCGGTCATGCCGAAATGGGCCCAACCCGAGCGGGGTTCGCGGTGTGCGACGTGCTGTCGGGGGCGACGGCGGCGTTCGCGGTTTCGTCCGCGTTGTTCCAGCGCACCCACACCGGCACGGGCCAGTTCATCGACGTTTCGATGCTGGAGGCGAGCCTCGCGTTCCTGTCAACTCAGGTGGCCGATTTCACCGTCGCGGGGCATCATCAGCTACAGGCCGGCAATCAGGCGATCAGCCGCAAGGTGACCGCCAATCTGTTCGCGGCAAAGGACTCTTACTTGCTGCTCGCGGTGAACGATGAGAAGCAGTACCGCAATCTGATGAACGCCATCGGCGCCACCCAGGTGTTCGACGATCCCCGTTTCGCGGACTGGTTCACGCGCAAGGACAACGAAGCCGCGTTGCGGGAAATTATCGAGGCCGCGTTGCAGGCCGAGGACGCCAAGACCTGGGAACCGCGCCTGAACGCCGCCGGCGCGCCCTGTGCGAGCATCTGGAAGATCGAGGAAATCATCGAACATCCGCAGGTCGTCGCACGCGGTGTCCTACAGACGGTGGACAGCGTCTATGGGCCATTGCGGCTGATGGGGTCCGGCTTCCAGATGGCCCACGGCGGCGGCAAACTGGACACGGTCGGTCCGGCGCTCGGGGCCCACACGGACGCGATTTTGGCGGAGATCGGGTACGACGCGGCAGCGGTGACGGGGCTGCGGGAACGCGGCGTGGTTTAGCACCAAGCGAACGAGCCATTGACGCATGCGGCGACGCCCCCACCGCGTCATGCGCGGACTTGATCCGCGCACCCCAAGCGGCACAATTTCGCGATTAGGTGCCGCTTGGGGTGGCCGGATCAAGTCCGGCCATGACGGCATTTCGGCCCGAGCTATGGGTCGAACGTTCGGCCTGTCGGTATAACCCCCCAACGAAAAAGGCCGCTCCGAAGAGCGGCCTTTCCGTTAATTCAAGCTGTAAAGCTTGAATTACATGCCCATCAGCATAGCGGAGGTCTTGTCGTCCGCCTTGCCCGTCACCTTCAGCTTGTGAGCCTTCTGGTAAGCGGCGATCGCGGCGGCGGTCTTCTTGCCGGCAATGCCGTCGACCTTCAGCTTCGCGCCGTTCTTGTTCAGCGCGGTCTGGATGGCGGCGGTCTTTTCCTTCGCGGTCATCGGCGCCGGGGCCGGGGCCGGAGCAGCGGCGGCGGCCGGGGCGGCAGCCGGAGCAGCGGCCATCTTGTCGTCAGCGCAAGCGGCCAAGCCGGCGGTCAGCGCCAAGCCAACGATCAAACCAAAGCGGGTCTTCATCCCAGTCGGGGTCGCGGTCATACGATTCGTCCTTTCCACATTACCAGAGGCGGTAAGCCCCTCCGTGATGGGAAACGATCCCTGTGTCAATGCCCAGCGGACAGAAAACGACATAGTTTCCGCCTCTTGTCGTACACCCGTCGCATACCGCACTCTGGCGGCGGATGGAGGAACGTCGCATGACACAAAACGAACATTGGGTCGGCACATGGACCGCCGCGCCCGCCCCCGCGGAAGGCGTGGCGCTGGCCAACCTGACACTGCGCATGAACCCGCGCATCAGCCTCGGCGGCAGCACATTCCGGGTTCGGCTATCGAATGCTTACGGTACCGGCAAGCTTCGGATCGGCGCGGCATATATCGGCCGGCGGGCGAACGGGGCCGCGGTGGTGCCGGGGTCGAACCGGCAACTGACGTTCGGCGGCGCGACCGAGGCCACCATCGCTACCGGCGCGCTGCTGATCAGCGACCCCGTGCAGATGGACCTGCCGGCTTTGGCCGACGTCGCGGTCAGCATTTATCTGCCCGATAACATTCCCGCGAGTTTCCAGATCACCGGCCGCTACGCCCGCCAGACCAATTATCTGTCGCCGCTCGGCAATCACGCGGCGGCGGAGAACATGCCGGTCGGGAAACTGGTCGACGACTGGTATATCCTGAGCGGCCTCGATGTCGTGACGGAAGCAACGACCGGCGGGATCGTGACGATCGGGGACTCCCTGACCGACGGGAACATTTCCACGCATGACGCCTATTGCCGGTGGCCGGACCAGTTGGCACGCCGGCTGTTCGCGCGGCGGTCCGGCCGGACGATGGCGGTGATGAACCAGGGCCTCGGTGGCAACCGCATTCTGCATGACGGGCGCGGCAGCAGCGGGTTGCGGCGGTTCGACCGCGACGTGCTGTCGCAGCCCGGCGTCACGCACGCCATTATCTGCCTGGGCATCAACGATATCCGCAACCGCATGGGCAAGGCCGACGAGAATGTCGCGGCCGAGCAGATGATCGCCGGTTTGAAACAGTTGGCGATCCGAGCGAAGGCGCGCGGCATCAAATTCTACGGCGGGACTTTGCCGCCGTTCGAGAATGAAACATTCTTCCCAGGTGCCTGGACCCCGGAAGGCGAGGCCAAACGGCAAGCGGTAAACAACTGGATCCGCAGCGGCGGCGCCTTCGACGCGGTGATCGATTTCGAAGCCGGTGTGCGCGACCCCGACCACCCCACCCGCATGCTGCCCATCTACGACTGCGGCGACCACCTGCATCAGAGCGATGTCGGCTACAACCGCATGGGCGATATCGTCGATCTGTCGCTGTTCGACTGACTCTTCAACGGTTGTCATGGCGGGTGCGCT
>Ga0214179_1000047_pt1 | contig 10740 bp, 6 predicted proteins | sample TroBogEpilimnion_21_FD_153017 | JGI IMG/M metagenome (GOLD analysis project Ga0214179, IMG submission 153017) | Freshwater microbial communities from Trout Bog Lake, WI - 01OCT2007 epilimnion | ecosystem: Environmental > Aquatic > Freshwater > Lake > Epilimnion/Euphotic zone | place: Trout Bog... | reverse complement strand
GTGTTGAATTTTTTTTTTTGAAAGGGTAGCTTTTACGATTCTACACGTTTAAATTAAATTTATATGAGCTTTATGTGGGAATTATTTAATTTTCTCAAAGTGAGTTAATATTATAAATACTCGGAAAATTGCTATACTTTAACAATGTGTACAAACAAAAATAAAGCCTAACACACTCATTTATTTAGGTTTATGTTAAAACAGACCTTTTTTAAGAAAAAAAAACAAAGCTTATTACATGGTCGTATGGCTTTTGGGCGCTAGAAAAATCTAAAGTTGAGAACCCATTACTCACTCAAATACAACCTCGATCGGACGGACAAAAGGCTAAAAAATTCAATTTTGTCAAAATCGTCTAGAAATCTTAAAAAAAATATATTCGAGAATTTGTTTTGAGTTTAAAAATTTTTTTTCAAACTTAAAAGACAAGATTGTTGTCATACCAAAATAAATACTGTTTATTTATTCTGTGTTTTTGATATTATACATATACAAAAACGATAAACACAAGGAGCTGCGTTTATTATTTTAAAATTATAATTTATGTGTTTTTTTTTTAAATATACTGTTTCCTTTGAACGCATGTTACTTTAAATTTTCTCAAAATAAGAATCAAAAAATTTTTTTTTAAATGAATTCGAGTCAAAATATGAAAAAATTATGGTTTGATGAATATTTAAAAGACCCTTCTCAGGATTTTGGAAAAAAATTTAATGAATTATTACAAAAGATTAATATGGTATAAAATATATTTGTTATGAATTACATTTAAATCAATATCTTCCAATTTATTTCTGAAAAATCATGATAAACATTAAAGAGATCGAATTTTTTTTATTTTAGAAACTCGGTAGCACATCCTTTCGTTTTTCTATGAAAAAAACGCCTAATCGCGAGAAGTACCGAACATTTTTTTGAGATATTCTGTCTATGATTTGATTTTTAAAATCTTTAAAGGTCTCAGGTAAATCCTGCAAAACTTGCAAGAACTTTAAGGTAAGAAGATGATCTGACCTGGATCTTGTAAGATCAGTGTCGTAGCTCATCGTATATCATTTGAGTACCAGCTTTCTTAGTATCGAATTAAACAAAAAACACACTTGATCGGTCTGAAAACTTCAGCTTGAAATTTGACACCACCTACGCTACTGCGATTAAATTACCGCAAGATGTCTTTGACGAAATCCTGAAACGAAAACTTTTCGGGCTTACTTTAATAATGGTACGGTACTGCTCGCGTTCTGTTATTTCGATATCGAATGTTCTGTGATCGTGATTTATGAGAATTTTCTGACAATTTTTTCAAAGCATATTTTATATTTAAAAAAAAAGATAAAACCGGATTCGTGGGCTCGAATTAAATTGGGTATTTACAAAGGCGATCTTGCTCAAATCGTAAGAGTGGAAATGGCTCAAAATCAAGTTATACTCAAACTTATACCGCGTATTGACTTCAGCTTAAAGGATGCTTCAGTTCCAGAAGTATATTTGTTTTATTTTAAATTTAGAATAAAGAGTTAGAAACAGTGAAATTTTTTATACTAAATGTTTTAAAAAAAAATGAAATCAGGTTTCTATTTTACAGACATTTTTTTAAAGAAGGAAAAATCCGAAGTTGATAGGCAAGAAATTTTTTTGGTGGAAATTAAGCTTTTAAAACAAGATTTTTTGCTTCGTCGGCGAGAAAATCTAAATCAATTTTACACTTAGAGTTAATTGAAGGCATATTTATTAGGAACATCAGAATTTTGCTTTTTTACTCGCTTCATCGAGAGTTTCAATTAGCAGTCTAGTAATCCAAAACACATATAAATTATAGGTCATTTCGGGTATCCAAGCATCCACGTCGTACACGTTCTTTTCTGAAATATTTTATCGAAAGAGGTTTTCCCCAAGATTTTTGACTCCTGAAAGATTTTACATGATCCTAAAAATTTTAAAAGAACAAAGAAGCAAGAAAAAAATAAAAAGGGATAAGATTTTTCCAAATTGTGTAAGATTTTAAACAAGGATTTAGTTTAAGCGTTTCAAAAATTAAAAACATACTAAAAGTAATTCGAACATAACAAATCTGGTCTTATATACCTCTATCGATTTGTTCGACGTTGATGCTTACATACCTGAAATGACAAATAGCTTTGATGTGTTTTGAGTCACACTATCGATTAAGCGCATAAGAAAGCATGATTCCGATATATTCCGATAATATGCCTCCAATTGACCTTCAATTAACTTTTTATCATTTTGCCTCTCTAACGATGCTAAAATCCGGCCGAAACGTATGAATTTTTTTTAGTTTATTTTGTTTAACTACCGGAAGAACCCGTATTTGGTACCCCGGCTTAAGCTCATTTCGACTTTTTTATTTTTATGTTTATCCGGGGTACAATGTACATGTCGGTTATTTTTTTGATTTTTTTATGGCCTTAAAACTCATTTTTATGACCGGGATAAATCGGCTAAAAATAATGTTTTCTACTTTTATCCTCTCATTTTTACTAGGCTATTTGACCCGGGACTAGATGTGAAAATCCATTTCAGCTTTAATCGAAACTTCAGCATTAAAATATCTAAATATAATAATATTTTAATATGAACATATTTGTACTCGTTATTTTGAGAATTATTAAAAAAAATTTATTCGCTTATTCGCTAATATTTAATTTTAGACATTAAAAAATTTACAATTTTTTTCGTTTCTTTGAGAGTTTTTTCGTTTCTAGAAACTTTTGAACACTTAGAGTTTTGCAAAAAAAAATTTTCCTCTTAAACTAAGAATACAGCCCCTTAAAGCTGAAATTTCGATCATATTTTCACATTTAGTCCCGGGTCAAATAGCCTAGTAAAAATGAGGGGATAAAAGTCGAAAACATGATTTTTAGCAGATTTATCCCGGTCATAAAAATAAGTTTTAAGGACATAAAAAATTCAAAAAAATAATCGACATGTACATTGTACCCCGGATAAACATAAAAATAAAAAAGTCGAAGTGAGCTGCCCGGAGTATCAAATATGGGGTCTTCCGGTAACTAAATAAATATTTAAAATCGTTTTTCGTTTTCATTAAAAACTAGTTATTCGCCAAAAAGATTTTTTTAATGTTATTTACAAAAAAAGCCTATTTAATATGCCGGTATTCGACAATATTTTTTAGCTTCTATAAAATGCTCCTTTTTATTTTAAAATAGGCGGTATGATGATGCCAAATTAAATAAGATTTGAGGGAAGGGTTTTTTAAAAAGTATCTTTTATGGATTTATCCCAATCTCAAAGTTTAAGTTTAAAAAGGAAAACTGAAAATTATAAAAAAAATTTAAATTAAATTTTTTTAATTAACAAAATTTCTAAAAGGGAAAATTAAATGGACTTGATATTAGGAAAAAAATCCGCCCGCCAATGCAACTTTTTGATTTGGAGTTCGTCAAATTAATGGGTCATGCCCCTTTTAAACAAAAAGACATTTGGGTCTTGGAAGAAAATCAATTTAACTCAAAAGGCTTTCTTATTAAATCTTTTGCATTGAATTTAGTGGAAACTGAAGCCATTAAACCAACACTTGCCGAGCTTCAACGTTTTAAAGACTTTTCCGGTGTTTTCGTTACAGAAACGGCTGCCAATCTAAATAAGAAATCGTGTGACAAGGCACATCATTTTGGTAACGAAGGTCTTGTTAAAATGAGTCAAGATGAGTTTTTAACAATTGACATAGGAAGAAATTCAGGTGAAAATTTTAAATATTTTATGCAATTCTCGAGATTATTTATTATTGAGCATGATACACGATTTGAAACTTTTAAAGTCTTTGAAATTATGAGATTATTTTAAATCAATCAAAAATCAATTAACCAATCTTTCCTAAAGGATACGCAACACAAAAAAAGGAATTAAAAGAACAAATTAATCTAAACTTGAGCGACTTTTATTTACAGTTTATGGACGATTAAGAAAGAAAGTGAAAAAACGCGTAAAATTTACCGATTAAGCTTCCAGGTTTTTATGTTCCGATACCGGGAAATTTAGAATGTTTGCAATCGCACCAATCCAGCCGAGCTAAGCACCTCGGCTGGATTGGTGCGATTGCAAACATTTTTTGTTTGCGATTGCAAGCGAGAGTCATTTAAAAAAAAACATTTTGGTCAAAAATGCAAGTTCTCTAGGTGAAAAACTGTTATTTTTTTATTTTTTTCTACAGGGAATTCTGTCAGACATTATGGTGTCCAATAATATTTTTGGACCTTATTTCGAACCCTAGGAATGGGGTCAAAGGTGATCGTTTACGATTTTACTTAAACCGACCTAAAAACTTTTTTTCTGAGAGTTTTTCATCGGGAATAGGCTTAAAATCACCGCAAAAGAATTCTACACAAAAAAAAGTAGAAAATTTTTCTTGGGTATCTGGACCCTCCTGACCGATGGCAAAAAGTGACCAAACGGCAGATCGACTTGTCGATTTTTTTTCTCAAAATCCCTAAAGGCCTGTATAAAGCCAGGCATTTTTTAGATACACCCATGGCCATAATTTAATTTAAAATAATAAAGTTTACCATAGGTCACGTTAACGGGCCACGGTAGTCACGGAAATTATGATCAAAAAATACCAAAAATCTACTACGTTGATTTTAGGATATCTCTTAATCCAGAAATGCTAGAATAAAGGTTAATGGCTCATTTTAAAGCTTGACGGTATTTCTTTAATTTAAAATAATAAAGTTTAACATAGGTCACGTTAACGGGCCACGGCAGTCATGGACATTATGATCAAAAAATACTACAAAACAACTACATAGATTTTGGAATATCTCTTAATCCAAACATACTAAAATAATCGTTAATAGCTAAATCTAAAGCTAAGGGGTATATTTTAAATTAAAGATATGCCCTCTAGCTTTAAAATGAGCTATTAATCTTTATTCTAGCATGTTCGGATCAAGAGATATTTCAAAATCAATGTAGTAGATTTTTGGTATTTTTTGATCAAAATGTCCGTGACCTTTTTTTACATCTTTTTTTATGATTTGTCGCGATCAAAATTGTAGCGAGTTCTTCATTCCTTTTCCTCCTTTGTTTTCAAAATGATAACCCCTTAAAGAGATCTTTATACCAAAATATAGATTAATTTATTTGTTTTTTTAATTGTAAATATCATTTTTAATATAACGGATATTTTGGGCATTAAAAAAGTAAAATTAAATGGACCTTTAATTCATTTATGTTTAATTCATCTTTAATCATTCAGTTTATTAATGATTTAATCTTCAGTTTAAATCATTTATGCATAATTCTTTTAAATATCCATGAATAATAGAGCGAAATAAATTTTGATGACTTTATAAAACAAAAACTTAATAATTTCAAGTTGTATGACTAATAGTAATAATAATTTCAAGCATAATGCCATCGTTAATTCACATTTAAACATAAATGATTCAAAGGTCCATTTAATTTTACTTTTTTAATTCCCAAAATATCCGTTGTTTTAAAAATGATATTCACATTTAAATAAAGAATAAATTAATCTATATTTTGGTATAAAGATCTCTTATATGGGCTAAGCATTCGCTGGGCGGAAACCATTTCAAGCAAATGCATGGCTGTTTATATTTTTAGCCATATCACAAAATCACTTTTTTTTTTAAGTGCCTAAGAGTGATTTTTTCAAAAAGGTTTTTTGGGTGAACCCTTTTAAAAAATACTCTTTATTCGAAAGATCATTCATATGGTTGATTCACCCTTCTTAAAGGGTTGTTCAACATAAAAAGGGCTGATTCACCATTGAATGTGAATGAATACACCCTTTTGAAGACTGTATTTATTTTACAAAAATTCATCGGAAAAAAATATTTACTGCCGTGCATCTTAATTCAATGAAAAAATATTTAGTATATTTTATAAATCACATGTTCTATATATGAAATACATAGGAATATTTTTTATATTCGTGATTCACCATTTTAGGGTTTATACTCGTATATCAACTACATTTTAATCTGCAATTCAAAAAGCCTTTATTTTTGATTGAACTATCTTAAGTTCTTCGAGGATAGCTTTCGGAAAAGGTAAAGTTTCAATCTGTCATTTTTTATTCAATATTAAAATTTCATTTTAAATAGTAGGTCTTGAAGAAAATTCTAAAACGTTTTTAAATGTAATTATACAATATTTGTTTCTTGAGTAAACCTCCAGGTAATGTTTGTTTTTTCCCAAAATTGGTAAAATTAATCAAAATCAAATAGTTGGTTAGTGGGCAAATAATCAAATTATTCGATTATTAAAGCTTAAATTAAATTTTTTGAAAATTGTTTAAAAAAAATAAAGTTTTTAATGTCCAGTGATCTGGAATGGGTGCTCTTAGAAGAATCTGAAGTTGACCCATCAAAACAATTAGAGAAGATCCCAGGTCCCAGGGAGATTCCAGGGGAATTTTTTTTGGAGAACTTTTTTTTTACCAAAACCGACCCTCAAATCAATAAAAATAATTAATCTCAAATCTGATAAAAACTAGTCTTCGCAGTTGATCCTCTTAAGTTTGAAAATGTTAATTGTAATCAAATAATTTTTAATAAAAAAGATTGCTGGAAGGAAGAGTTGGTTTGTGGTGAGGTTACAACGCATTTTATTTTTTCAAAAGAAAAACATTTAAATAAAAGAATATCTATTGAGCTGAGTCAAGCTAATTTTAAATCAAAATTGCAGATTGTTGATATAAATTCAATTCAAGGTAGTTTATGACTTACATTTTATTTATTGATTATTATTCTAATATTTTCATACTGCACTAGCAAATTTTCGATGTCCTCGAAACGTACCGCACTGTAATATTTTTAGACTTTCGTTGAATCGAAAATGCTTTATTTTTCCGTTTTTATTGTTAAAAGCACCAATTCAATCGTGATTGAGGAAAATGTTTTCCTTTAGAATGTTTTCCTTTAATTCAAAAAATACGAACTATATCGCTTTAAAGTAAAAAAAGTTATCAGTTTTTGAAATGAAACTAGGTATAATATAGGTAGATTATTCTTAACTTTTCTATGACGGATTCCGGCATAATAAAAAAATTGCTTTATTTTTTCATATTCTTCAAAAGAATTTTTTAAAATGTCTTCACACAATAAAACGGACCTCCAAGTTCCAAACAATAGATCCTTGTCAATTTAAAGAGGTATCCGAATCTTTTTACAAATTAGAATAAAAATTAAACAGTGGACCTGAATATAATTTTGGCCAAAGGGCTTTCTCAAGAAAAAATTCTTAACTAAGTTCAGCTAATACCACAAAAATTATTTCGCCAAACGAAAGTGTAAAACGGTACGATACATTATTGGATAATGTGAAAATTTAATTTGCAGTATTTAATTGACAGAAATTCGCTAAAAAATTTAAAATTCATTAAAAAGATAATTTTAGCTCACATCTGGAAAATCAAGGAATAATAAATACGACTGATGACCATATTGGCGACTTTTCACCAGCTCTTAGTATAGTTCCAATACTGCTTGACGATCATCTCAGTGTTTTAACCAACAAAAATGCAACCAATCATGGCAATAAAAATAAGTCAGATGATGATAAAGAAATGAATAAGCACGATGTAAATAGTAAAGAGTCAAATTTGCTGAAAAATTTAGATGGATCATCAACTGAAACTAAGAATTCTAGTACATTAAGAACAGCTGGTAAGAAAAAAGTTCTTGCGAAACGACAAAAGCCAATTATTGACGATGTTAAAGAGATCGATTCCAACACAATGAAAGAGCAAATAAGTAACACTTCGGGGATACTAGGCTCTCTAGATATGGCACCACCTAATAGTCTACTCATGTACATGAGAGAGTATGATACTGCAGATAAATTGTTCTCTATAACGTCGCGTCCATTGAGAAATAAACTGCTTCAGAAGGTAAAATTTTTTTCTATTAATCTTCAAAACAAAACAATCAAACTTTGAAGTCTTTAAAAAAACCGTTAGTAGAACACATATCCCTCCAAAAACAGATCAACTAACGTAATAGTAGCCAACATATAATCATATTTTATCAATTTTTGTCTACTTTCAGAATTTGTTTAAATACTAGTGAATTAACCTCTCCTTACTAGGTCAGCATCGCTTTAAACCATTAAGATGGTTATACATCCTCCACTTCCATATACACAATCTTCGCTGTCTTCATCAAAAATTTTCAGATTCTAATTTCTATCATTAAATTCTCTACAAAATGCATCTTTTATCAATTAAATTGGACTGAGTTTTTAAAGACAACTAGAATTTGTACGGAATAAGTTTTTTAATCTTTACCGTAAACTCTCATCCAGTTTACCATGGGGTATTAGTTTGTGCAACATGGAAAAGACTAATAAGTTGTTATTAATAAATACTTTTATTTTGTTGAATTTCATCTATTATCCCGTTACTGGGGCCTTAAAAAAATCGTTCCAGATCCTTAACCTTAGTCTATCCATGCCTTTTGTAAATTTGATATATGTCATTTTATCGGCCTAAAACGACCTATACTATTTTTTTAGTAATTTATACATTCTTAATTAAATCGACCTATAGTGTTTATCGAAGAACTCAAGTTTAAAATTCATCTTAAAAATAGTATAGGTCGTATAAAATACTGCAAAACGACCTATGAACAAATTTAAAAAAGAAAACAGATATAATTTACCATATGCATTATTTAACATAGGTCCTTTAAACGTTCTGTATTATGTTTTTGTATTATTCAAACAACTTATGTATATTTTTAAAACGACCTATACTATTTTCGAGGATTTTTATTATTAGAAAGATTCACATTCAAGAACGTATGAAAAATGCATAGGTCGTTTAAAAAACGCCATAGATCGTTTGAATAATACAAAAATATAATAAAGGTCGTTATAAGGACCTATATTATAATTTTTTTATGTTAAAAATCCATCTTCAAAAAAAACGGCAAATTTGCCACCCATGGACGGACTAACGTTAAAACAAATTTAATAGATATTTAATTAAAATTTGATTTTTTTTAGTTTTTTAAGCAATAGGCCAAGTCTTTTATAACCTTGGTAACCATGAGACACACACTTATACCCCGTGTCAGACTGAGTGAGAGTTTTATTGATTGTGAAAGAAAAAAAATTTCCGTCATGAGACATATTTTAGTCTTTTCTGATTTTTCACGTTTCATTAAACGTAGATTCCCTCCTATTTTAAATAATGTTTTTAGTGGCACTAAACACATGGAATTTTAGCACAGTGCTAGCACAAAACATAGTTAGCTTATTTTTTCCTATTATAAGTACAGTAAAAATAGCGTAACTGTGATCAATGCGTGACATGACGTGACGTTACACTGGCGTGATGAGACGTTACACTGGCGTGATGAGTCGTTACACTGACATGATGAGACGTTACACTGGCGTGACGTAACAATTTCTAAATTTTCTTGAACTCATTCAAAATAGATGTGACGAAATGAAATTTTGACGAAATGTTACTTATGATGAAATGAAACTGTGATGAAATGTCACGATCCCACACATGTACTAGATAGCAAATTTGCTATCAAGCACATGCGCTTGAAATGACACGTTTTAACACTGTGCTAAACGCTATTGTGCTAGCAAACATTTAAAATTAAATAAAATTCTATCTTTCAAGAAGTAACTTTGTTTGATTTAGAAAATATTCTGTTATATAGATCCTTATAATTACATTTTTTAATTACTTGTGAGCTATTGCCATTTTCAAGGCTAAATTTTTAAGTTATCAAAAGTTCGCGATCTCGAGTAACTAAAGCAACTAAAGTATAGAAAATTTGAAACTCAAGCTACTCTCTCGTAATTCTATCCTTATCAACTGTGATTGCCACACTTTTTATAAATATGTCGTACTCATCACACTCACTCTAAATATCTTGCGCTAGATTTTGTGCTGTATCTAACCGTAAACCCCTTTAACGCCTAAATCAAATAAATTTCTCAAGGAAGTAACGGGATTTTATTACTTAGAACTCTACTATTTTTACTTGAGGTTTAACTAACTGCTGTAATTGCTTTTTCTTTTAAATTAGATACTTTGACCTTTTCTTTTCTTTAATTACCGTAAAAATTTACTAAAAGTAAATGTTACGTGCTTGCCGCCAACACTGGTTTTTTTAAAAAATGATATTTCTTGATGAGTATTATTAGCTCCACAAAATGCACATTCGTATTCGTCTGCGTCAGCGGACGGTGTATTATCTTATAGAAAGAAAAAACACATAGAATCGAAAAAATTCATATTTTTTATCTTCATAGAATTAAAAATACATAGAATAAAAATTCATCGAATTAGAATTACAAAGAACGCACACACATAGATACATACAAAAAATAGAATAATTACACATAGATAGGCAAAGACATAGAATTACCCATGCGAAAAATCTCATGTGAGGTAAAGATGAGAAGAGATCTCATTAAAATAAGAACTTATCGAGATCTCTTAGCCTCAAGTTTATCATTTTTTCACTTGATATAATAAAGATAATTTTATTCTGGACAAAAATTCTTTGATAAAAAAATTTCTATGCTTTTAAGTTCTATGTCTTTGTTTTTTTATTCTTTATATGATTATTCTATGTTAATCAATAAGTTAGAAAAAATATGTCTATGAGTTGGTTCAAAATTAATACTACCAGAGTGTTTACGGCCCGCCAAATAAAAACTAATTACAAATATTATGACAATTTCATAAAAGTTTTTCCGGTATAAAAT
>Ga0214179_1000044_pt1 | contig 11145 bp, 11 predicted proteins | sample TroBogEpilimnion_21_FD_153017 | JGI IMG/M metagenome (GOLD analysis project Ga0214179, IMG submission 153017) | Freshwater microbial communities from Trout Bog Lake, WI - 01OCT2007 epilimnion | ecosystem: Environmental > Aquatic > Freshwater > Lake > Epilimnion/Euphotic zone | place: Trout Bog... | reverse complement strand
CGCCCGTTCGGCGATCACTGCGTCGGCCTTGCCGAGCAGCATCAGGCCGAACGCCGCCACCACCAGCACGGGGAGGGTCAGCTTCGACAGCGCCTGACGCGCGGGGATGGACAGCCGGATCATCTGAGGCCCGACAATAGCGTGAACGGCCGCCAGACGCGACCGGGAACTGGTCTCAATACATGGACATCAGCACGTTGTGCAGCCGCTTGCGCTCTTCCAGCGCGCGGCCAGTGCCGAGGGCGACGCATTGCAGCGGGTTTTCCGCCACCGCCACCGACAGCCCGGTCGCGTCGCGCAGCACCTGATCGAGGCGATACAGCAGGGCGCCGCCGCCGGTCAGCACGATGCCGCGGTCCACGATATCCGCCGCCAGCTCCGGGGGCGTATTTTCCAGCGCGACCTTCACCGCTTCGACGATGGACGACACCGGTTCCAGCAGGCTTTCCGCCATCTGGCGCTGGCTGACCAATACCTCCCGCGGGACGCCGTTCATCAAGTCCCGGCCGCGGACTTCCTGGTAGGGGCCGTCGTCGTTGTCATCGTCCGGCGGGCGGGCGGCACCGATGCTCATTTTAATGCGTTCGGCCGAGGACTCGCCGATCAGCAGGTTATGCGTGCGGCGGATGTAGGAGATGATGGCTTCGTCCATCTTGTCGCCGCCGACGCGCACGCTGCGGGCGTAGACGATGCCGCCGAGGGAGATGACAGCGACCTCCGTCGTGCCTCCGCCGATATCGACCACCATGGAGCCGGAGGGTTCGGTGACCGGCAGCCCGGCGCCGATCGCGGCGGCCATGGGTTCCTCGATCAACTGCACCTTCCGCGCGCCCGCGCTTTCCGCGCTTTCCTGAATCGCGCGGCGTTCGACAGCGGTGGAGCCGGAGGGGACGCAGATGATGATCAGGGGGGAGGCGAAGCCGCGGCGGTTATGCACCTTGCGGATGAAGTGCTTGATCATCTCCTCGGCGACTTCGAAGTCGGCGATGACGCCGTCGCGCAGGGGGCGGCTCGCGACGATGTTGCCAGGGGTGCGGCCAAGCATCTGCTTGGCTTCCTCGCCGACCGCGACGACCTGTTTTTTGCCGCGCCATTCGGCGATGGCGACGACGCTGGGTTCGGCCAGGACGATGCCGCGCCCCTTGACGTAAACCAGGGTGTTGGCGGTTCCGAGGTCGATGGCCATGTCGGCCGACATGAAACCCAGCATACGGGCGAACATACAGAAACCTTTGCCGAACTGGCGGTGGCGGCGGCGCGCGGGAGGTGCGGCCCGGCATGGGCCGATCTGGCGTGCAACCTGGGGGGCGCAGGGAGGCGGTGGGATTAGCCTTGTGGCGGGGGGATCACAAGGGGGGATTGTCGCGACAGGGTACGGCCGGCAGAGTCGGGAAATGGCAGACCGCATGACCCCGACGCAACGCAGCCGGTGCATGAGCCGAATCCGCGGCAAGAACACCCAACCGGAACTGCTGGTGCGGCAGCTTCTTCATCGCCTCGGGTACCGGTATCGGCTGCATACGGCGACGCTTCCCGGACGACCGGACATCGTGTTCTCGAGCCGCGCCAAGGTCATCGAGGTTCGAGGCTGCTTTTGGCACCGGCATCCCGGTTGCCCCCTCGCGGCGACACCCGCGACCAGAGCGGATTTCTGGGAAGCCAAACTGCGGCGGACGGTGGAGCGGGATGCCGAAAACCTCGCGGCACTGTCGGTCTTGGGTTGGAGCGCCTTGATCCTTTGGGAGTGCGAGGTCGGCGATGCGTCGGTGCAGCAGCGGCTTGCCGATTTTCTCGGACCTCCCGGCGGTCGAGATGCGGGATCGTCTTCCGCCACGCGTTAAAGAATTCCGGCGCGATCCGAAACCGGCTATACATGCTGTTCGCGTCAAACCGATTCCGACGCCAGGAACATACAGATGGATGCGGTTACCTTTCCCGACCTGACCGACGACACATTGCAACGCAAGCTGAACCGTCTCGTGGCCGGCGGCGCGCCACGGGTCCTCGACCTGTTTTCGGGTGCGGGCGGGATTTCGCTCGGATTTCATCGGACGGGGTTTCAGATCGACGGTGCGCTGGAGATCGAACCGCTGCCGGCGTTGACCCATGCGCTGAACTTCCATGGCGGCGCGCCCGACAAGGTGGCGATCCATGCCCAACCGCGCGACATGACGCGCGTCGAGCCGGACCAGCTGGTAGCGGAACTGGGCTTGGGGCCGGTCGAGGATGCGATCGACGTTCTCGTGGGAGGGCCGCCCTGCCAAGCCTATGCACGGGTCGGGCGGGCGAAACTGCGGGAGGTCGCGGATCACCCGGAAGCCTACAAGGTCGATCCCCGCGGCAACCTGTTTCTGCGGTATCTCGCTTACGTCAAGGCATTCAGGCCCTTGGCGCTGCTGATGGAAAACGTCCCCGACATTCTTCATTACGGCGGTCATAACGTGGTGGAGGAGATGGTCGAGGCGCTGGACGGTCTTGGCTATACGGCGCGCTACAGTCTGATCAACAGTGCGTTCCACGGGGTTCCGCAAATGCGGGACCGCGTATTTCTGATCGCTTACCGGCGGGAATTGCAGGTCAAGGTGCGGTTTCCGGCGGCCACGAATCACATGGTCCTGCCGCCGGGTTACGCCGGAACGCGGGCTGTCGCGCTTCGCTATGTCGATCTGCTGGGCGGTGCCGGCTACATGCAGCCGAACCTTGGGGACGAAAGCCTGCCTGGTCCGGTGACGGCCGCAGACGCCATCGGCGATCTGCCGCCGATCAAGGGAACAAGCGTCAAGCGCGGCGCCCGCAAGTTCACCGAAATCTCGCGCTATCTAGCCGGGACGCCGGATACGCCGTACCAAGCGAAGATGCGGCAATGGCCGGGGTTCGAGGCCGGCTCGGGCGTCAAGGATCACGTCATTCGCTATCTGCCGCGCGATCACCTTGTCTTCGCGGAGATGCGGCAAGGCGCGGAGTATCCGGAGGCCCATGCAACCGCCATCGGCATTGCGCAGCGGGAGGCCAAACGTCTGGGCATTTCGGAAAAATCGAAAGCCTATACGGCTTTGTACGACAGCATCGTGCCGCCTTACGATGTATCCAAATTTCCCAACAGGTGGTGGAAACTTCGTTCCGATTGGCCGGTTCGCACCCTGATGGCGCATATCGGCAAGGATACGTATTCGCACATCCATTGGGACGCCGAGCAGGCTCGGACCATTTCCGTGAGGGAGGCCGCACGCCTGCAATCCTTCCCGGATGGATTTTTGTTTCAGGGGGCGATGAACGCGGCGTTTCGTCAGGTCGGTAACGCCGTCCCGCCGTTGATGGCCGCTGCGATCGCGAATGTGATCCGTGACACTCTTATGGAGGCGACGGAACGGCTGGCGCAACAGGTGTTCCAACCCCTCCTTCTTCCTCCTCAGGCCATTCAACATAGGTTTCAGGCCTCCAGGTCAGCGCGCTTGTAGCAACTGAAAAGCCATCTACCCGTACGCCCGCGGGAATATGCGTCTCATGAAGTCCCTTGAGCGTTCGGGCAAAAGGACCGAGGTCATCGGACATGCGCAATTTGCCGCCATCGGCGGTGAGTTCCGACACCCTGACGATGCGATAAGGATCACCTCCCGCAGCCGCGACGATTTCTGCCAGAGAAATATGGATCGTGTTCTCGAACGGCCCGGACGTGCTTTTCGCATCGATTAGGGTCCGTTCTCCCGCTGCCGAAAATGTCTCGAAATCGAACGGCGCAACGGCATTGGCGGCAGCGGTCCAGGTGTATCGTGCCAGACGACCCGCTGCGACTTCGGCGGCAAGCCAAGCATTCACCAGCCCCTCGCCTTCGCGCCCGATCCGTTCGGCGTTGGTTCTGGCTTTGGCGAGGTCTGCGCTTGAAATCGAACGACCGTTGCTGTTGCGCAGCAGCCTGTCGGTCCCGGCCTGCCCTCCTTGGGCGGCATCTTCCAACGCGGCCTCCAGCTCTGTATTCGCTACAGCGATATGTACCGGGTGTTCGATGGGGATACCGGCGCCTTGTATGGCTGAACCGATCTGAGCTGGCGTCACTTCGATCATGGAGCGGCTGCCGAACAGCGATGACAATGCCGCCAGTACAGGTTCATCTGCGTGCGCGGCTTGGCAGACTAAAATCAAGTCCAACCCGTTCGGAACCGTAACGCCCTTGAACGCCATAATCGCGAGATCGCCGGGGCGGATGTTATCGTACCGTGTGGGATCGCCGGGAGGCCCGGATATGAATTCACCGTTGAGGCGCCAGTTTTTGTAAGATGGGTTCTTGATAATTTTTCGTGTCAGGCGATGCGCCGGCTTCGCGTCAGGTCCGTAGATCGCGACGGCAAGCAGGATTGCATTGTCTGTCGCCACCGCTGCAGCTGACAGGTTCGGATAGAGTCGGCCGACCAGCACGTCAGCATTCAGATTGATGCTCTTCTGGTTACCAGCATCGATCGTACGGAACACCGCCTCGAACAACGTGCAGTCGCTGGCGGTCAGGCGCTTGATCGCAAAATGGTCGGCCATTCCGTTTCTCCCTCGGCGATACGGACATAGCATTGCCTGCATGTGGCGGGCTACCGGACGATTTTGCTTGACAAGGCGATTTTGTATGTTCACTATACGTTCATGTCCGATGCCCCTGCCACCGTCCGGCCGAACCCGACCGATCCCTCACCGGCTCGGGCCAACGACGGCAGCCCCACGGGCCGAGTTCTCGTGCTGGTCCGGGCGCTGATCGTGTACGGCCAGCAGTTGCTGGACGGGCTGCGTCAGCCTCATCCGGACCCGATGCTCGCAATTGGCTTCGGACCGATCACCCTGGCTTCGATCATCGCCCGCGTTCTGCGCGCACTGCGGATCGCCGCGGCGCTGGAAGAACGGCTACTGCGGCCGGAGCGCAAACGCGAAGCGGCGGCGGATACGCCATCGCCCCGGACGCCGAGCGTTAGGAAGCCGCGGGAAGCAGGGCGCAAGGCGGCGCGGTGGGACGATGACGACCGGATGCCGACAGCCGAACAGATCGCTGCCATGCTCCGGGGCCGGCCGGTTGGGTCGGTGCTCGTGGATATCTGTCGCGACCTTGGGATCGGGCCGCGGCATCCGCTGTGGCGCGATCTGCGTTACGCGATCATGGATACGGGCGGCGACGTAACCAAGCTCGTCATGGGCATGATCCGTCGCCACACATCCGGCATGTTCCGGGAGCCGTTTACCTGCAAAGCACTGTCGGTGGACCTCGATTGGCGCTCGCTGTCCTCGGGGGCGACCGGGCCACCGGGGTTACGGCCGGCGTTTTAACTTGCGATGCGCGCACGGGGCCGGATGCCGGCTGGCCCCGCTATGCCGATTCCGGGCGCGGCGACGCCGGATCGTATCGCGACTCGCCAGCTTCATGGACACGCGCAAGACCGGTTGCTAGAAGGCCGCTTCACCGGCACCCCCCGACCGGCCCACGCCCAACCCCATGGCCCCCGCACCATGAAGATTGTCGCCTGCAACAGCAACCGCCCGCTCGCCGAGGCGGTGGCCAAGACATTGGGCCTGACCCTGGCCAAAGCCTCCATCCGCCGGTTCGCGGACATGGAGGTCTTCGTCGAAATCCAGGAAAACGTGCGCGGCGAAGATGTCTTCGTCATCCAGCCCACGTCGTTCCCGGCCAACGACAACCTGATGGAATTGTTGATCACGCTCGATGCGCTGCGCCGGTCCTCCGCGCGCCGCATCACCGCCGTGATCCCCTATTTCGGCTATGCTCGGCAGGACCGCAAAACCGCCTCCCGCTCCCCCATCAGCGCGAAGCTGGTGGCGAACCTGATCACCGAGGCCGGCGCCAACCGCGTCCTGACCATGGACCTGCACGCCGCGCAGATTCAGGGGTTCTTCGATATCCCGGTGGATAACCTGTATGCCGCGCCGCTGTTCAGCCGCCACATCCAGGAAACCTACACCAACCACGACGTCATGATCGTCTCCCCCGATGTCGGCGGTGTGGTGCGCGCGCGGGCAATCGCGACGCGGCTGAACTGCGACTTGGCGATTATCGACAAGCGGCGCGAACGCGCCGGCGTGTCGGAGGTCATGAACGTCATCGGCGACGTCGCCGGCCGAGACTGCATCCTCGTGGACGACCTCGTGGACTCCGGTGGCACGCATTGCAACGCGGCGGAGGCCCTGATCAAGCGCGGTGCTCGCTCCGCCAGCGCTTACGTCACCCACGGCGTGCTGTCGGGCGGCGCGGTGGCCCGCATCGACGACTCTCCGATCGCGACGATGACCATCACCGACTCGATCCAGGCGACCGAGGCCGTGGCGAACTCCGCCAAGGTCAAGCAGTTGCCCATCGCGCCGTTGCTGGCCGAAGCGATGAAGCGGATCGCCGAGGAAAGTTCGGTCAGCTCGCTGTTCGACTGAACCAAGCACGCCGGATACCGTCCCCGCGTCATCCTCGGCGAAGGCCGAGGACCCACGCCTTTGATGGCATTCCAAGGGGAAGGGCAAATGCCCCCCTACCGGAACGCCACGAAATAAACCGCGAACCCCAGCGCCCCCAAAAGATAAACCGCCGCCGCCGTCAGCCGGATGCGGTGCGCGTAAGGCCGCAGCGGTGGAACGTACCCGACGAACATCGTCACGATCATCGTCCAAAACGTGAGCAATTGTCCGGCCCGCATCTCCGCCGGGGTCACGGTCTCGAAGAATCCCATTCCGCGCTCTCCTGTGCCACACTCCCCTCATAACACAGTCCAGGACCCCACCCCATGCTCGGCAATCCCCCGATCCTGACCATTCATCGCGGCCATCGCCGCCCCGATCCGGCGCTGGTCGCGCAGTTCCGCGGCGCGCAGACGTCGCATCTCGCCGACGCGATGGAGGGACGGGGCGCGCTGGACTACCGGATCAAGCCGCTCGATCCGGGGAATGCCGTGTTCGCCGGACCCGCACTGACCGCCTTCGCCTACCCCGCCGACATCGCCGCCATGTTCGGCGCGCTGCATGAGGCGCAGGCCGGCGACGTCATCGTGTGCGCCAACGACGCGTTTACGAAGACGGCGGTATTCGGCGACCTCGCGGCCGGGCTGATGAAGAACAAGGGCGTCGCGGCCTTCGTCACGGACGGGCTGGCGCGGGACAAGGCGGGGATTATCGCGACCGGCCTGCCGGTGTTCTGCCAGGGCATCCAGCCCAACTCCCCGGCCTTGAACGGCCCGGGAGTCGTCGGTGCGCCCGTCACGCTCGGCGATGTGTATGTCCGGCCGGGCGATGTGATTGTCGGCGATGCCGATGGCGTGGTGGTCGTGCCGTACGAACACCTGGAACTGGTGCTCGACCGGCTGCGCCAGGTGCGGGAAGCCGAGGCGCGGACGGAAGCGTTGGTCCGCAACGGCGCCACGATGCTCGCGAACCCGATGCGGGTGATTGCCGAGGCGACGATCGTCGATCACACTCCACCCGGCTGAACCAGGAGCATCCGCCCATGGACATGATCGCGCCCGACCACATCATTCGCGACGAAGCGACACTGAACGCGCTGTATGGCGAAATCTCCCCCGGCGCGATCGCCAAGGAGATCGACTACATCCACCCGCATTATCGCGCGATGATCGAGGCGTCTCCGTTCGTGGTGCTGGGCACGAGCGGCGCGGAGGGTCTGGATGTGTCCCCGCGCGGCGACCCCGCCGGGTTCGTGCATGTGCTGGATGAGCGCACGCTGCTGATCCCGGACCGGCGCGGCAACAACCGGGCGGACAGTTTGCGGAACATCATCCACGATCCGCGGGTGACGCTGCTGTTCCTGATCCCCGGCGTGGGCGAGACGCTGCGGGTGAACGGTTCGGCGGTGGTGTCGGTCGATCCGGCGCTGCTGGAGCGGTTTCCGTTCCGTGGCACGTTGCCGCGCAGCGTGATCGTGGTCACCGTGGATCGCATCTACTTCCAGTGCCCGAAGGCGATCGTGCGGTCGGAGCTGTGGAACCCCGAGAAGCATATTTCCCGCAAGGCGCTACCGAGCACGGGAACGATTTTGGCGGATATCACGGCGGGGACAGTGGGCGGGGAGGAATACGACCGCGCCTACCCGGAACGACTGAAGACGACGCTGTATTAAACCCTACAGCAAGTCCAGCGGCATCTTCCGGCGTGGCGGCTTATGCACCGCGTCGATTGCCGCCAGATCCTCCGGCGTCAGCACGATCTCCGCCGCCGCGGCGTTGTCCCGCACATGCGCGGGGTTGGACGCCTTGGGGATGGAAATCACATGCGGATGGCGCAACCCCCAGGCCAGCGCTACTTGCGCCGGCGTGACCCCGTGCCGCTGGGCAACCTCGTTCAGTGCCGGAGAACGCAGCAGATGCGCCGTCGTGTGGCTCAGCGGCGAATAGGCCATGACCGCGACGCCCAGTTGCTCGCACCAGGGTAGCAGGTCGAACTCGATGCCCCGGCTGTTGGGGTGGTACAGCACCTGATTGGCGGCACATTTGCGCCCGTTCGGCACGCCCGCGAGTTCCGCCATATCGGCGGTGTCCAGATTGGACACGCCCCAGTGGCGGATCTTGCCTTCCGACTTCAGCTTCTCGAACGCTTCGACCGTCTCAGCCAGCGGATACGACCCACGCCAGTGCAGCAGATAAAGATCGATCCGGTCGGTCTTCAGCCGTTTCAAGCTTGCCTCGCAGGCCGTCGGCACGCCGCGGCGGGAGGCATTGTGCGGGTAGACCTTGCTGACGATGAACAGCTTGTCCCGCTGGCCGACGGCGGCCTGCGCGACCACTTCCTCGGCGCCGCCGTTGGCATACATCTCGGCGGTGTCGATCAGTGTCATGCCGAGGTCGATGCCCAGCCGCAGTGCGTCGGCCTCGGCCTTGGCGGCGGCGCGCTTCTCGCCCATGTACCACGTTCCCTGCCCCAGACAGGGAACCGTCTCGCCACTGGGAAGCGCGACCGTTCGCATCAGCCCGCTGCTTCTTCCACCACCCGCATCACGCGGAGGAAATTGCCGCCCCACAGCTTCTCCAACGCGCCACGGTCGTAGCCGCGGCGGACCAGTTCGGCGGTGACGTTGGCGCTGTCGCCGGCATCGCGCCAGTCGCGGATCCAGCCGCCGCCGTCGAAATCGGAGGAAATGCCGACATGGTCGATCCCGATCCGCTTCACCGCGTAGTCCACGTGGTCGGCGAAGTCGGTCACGCCCGCTTCCTCCGGCTTGGCGTGCGGACGGAGGAAGGCGGACACGGCGGTGATCTGGATCACGCCCTTGACCGCTTTGATGATGTCCAACTGCCAATCCGCCATGTTGCGCGGGTGGTCGCAGAGCGCGGTGATGCAGGAATGGGTCGACACGATGGGCGTCCGCGACACCTCCGCCGCCTGCTGCATCGTGTCGCGGGAGGTATGCGCCACGTCCACGATCATGCCGACCCGATTCAGCTCCGCCACCGCCGCGCGTCCGACGGCGGACAGCCCGCCGTGTTCGGCTTCCCGGTCGCCCAGGTCCCGGCGTGGGTTGCAGGAATCCGCCAGCGCGTTGTGCCCGTTATGGGTCAGAGTCAGGTAGCGTGCGCCCCGTGCCCGGAACTGGGCGATGCGGGACAGGTCGGTGCCGACCGCGAACCCGTTCTCCACGCACGGCACGATCGCCCGCACGCCGTCGCGCTTGGCAGCTTCGATCTCGTTGGCGGTCTGGGTCACACGCGCGGTCACGCCAGCCTCGGTGCGGCCCATGGCGTTGATGTGGTCGAGCATGGCGATGGCGCGCGCGTACGCCGCATCTTCGTTCGCGACGGTCCGGGAGGCCTGGGGCACATAGGCGACAAAGCAGCCGGCGCTCAGCCCGCCGCGCACCATCTTCAGCATGTCAACCTTGCGCGGCCCATCCTCGAACGGGCTCGGGCCGGGGGGCCACGGGATATCGATATGAGTATCGAGGGTTACCAGCGACTGGTGCAGCGCGGCGGAATCCGGGGAGATGGCATCGTTCATAGCGCGCACGGTCGCAGATAACCGCGTGACACGAAAGGGGCGGGTTCCTAAAATCGCATCCCAATCCGAGGGATAGGTCGCCGTATGCCGCATGGAACAGGCCTTTTTGGCTGGGTCTTGGCCTTGTTGCTCAGCGCCGCCCCGGCCTGGGCGCAAACCCCCGCTCGGCCGGCGCAGGAACCGATCGGAAGCTGGGTGCTGACCTGTCCGACCGCCGCGGAGGAACCCTGTATCCTCCGCCATCGCGACTGGGTGCTGCCGCCCGGCAATGGTGGCCCGAGCGCGGCGCTGGAGGTGCAGGGACGGGGGAATTGGCTGGTGCCGGTCGTCACCTTGCGCGGTCTTCCCACGGCAGCCGCGGTCGGTGGGTCGCTGGTCGCGAAGCCCACGGTCTCGCTCAATCTGGATGGCGGCAAGCGGGTGGAACTCGGATGCGGTATCAGCGGTACCTATTACGCCTGCGCCCCCGCGGCCGAGGCGGTTCCCGGCTTGGCCGCGGCGTTACCCAAAGCGCGCCAGTTGTCGGCAAGCATCGCGGTGGCGATCCCAGGTGTTATCGCGCTTCCACCACAGGAACGGTCGCTGGACCTGACCGGCACCGAGCCCGCGCTGGTCCGCCTGCGGGCCGTAGGTGCGGCGGGGGAGGCACTGCCGGCGCAACAGGGCCTGGATTTTCAAGGCCTTCTGGACCGGATTCTGCGCGATTTGGGCTTTTCCAACGGTGCGGCGGACGTGATGCCGAGCCTGATGCCGATCGTCCGCTGGTTCTCATCCTAGCTCGGCGACGGCTTTTGGGGCAGGAAATGGTATAAAAGAAAAGAATTTACATCATTTTATAATCAAGTCTTGCGCGCTGCGCGCCATTGCGGCACAACCCTCCCGAGATTTGATGACGGAGGTCCGTGGGCGCTGACCGTCCGGATCGCAGTGCAGCTATTGCAGCCCGTACCATGCCGGTTTGCAACTTGATGGAGACGCTTTAGTGAGATTTCGTCGTTAAATGACCATCGCGACTGGTAGCACCGTGCTCATACCGAACCACTCCAGCGATTGTCGCTCTGTTCCTAGCTCGTCAACCTGTCCGGTTTATGTAGCTCTTGATCTGTCCGCTTCGTTCTTGCTCTGTGCCGGGGCATGCCCCGGCACAGAGCTGCCATCCTGGAAGCG
>Ga0214179_1000043_pt1 | contig 11151 bp, 11 predicted proteins | sample TroBogEpilimnion_21_FD_153017 | JGI IMG/M metagenome (GOLD analysis project Ga0214179, IMG submission 153017) | Freshwater microbial communities from Trout Bog Lake, WI - 01OCT2007 epilimnion | ecosystem: Environmental > Aquatic > Freshwater > Lake > Epilimnion/Euphotic zone | place: Trout Bog... | reverse complement strand
GGGCGACGAGGACCGCGAGGACATGAAGAACAGCCCCGATACGCCCCGGGATAGGGCGAGGTTTAGGAGAGGCCGGACTGGTCGGGGCTGCTCGGGTCATCGGGATGGTGGTAGCAGAGAAAATAGAACAAAGCAAGAATTAAATGATCGAACTCCCAACATGACGGGTGAATGGCGAACGGGCGCGTGGCTCGGCGCTCATATGCGATTGCCCTGTGCTGCCGCGCGCCCCTTGCACCGCGGCGCAACATGGCGTAGGTTCCTCGTTCACATATCCCTTAACCGGAGACTGGCCGTATGGCGCGCGTTACCGTCGAGGACTGCGTTCAGAAGATCCCCAACCGCTTCGAGCTCGTGTTGCTCGCAGCGCAGCGCGCCCGCAACCTGTCACGCGGTGAGGAACTGACCGTCGATCGCGACAACGACAAGAACCCCGTCGTGGCCCTGCGCGAAATCGCCGAGGAAACCATCGAGCTGCCGAAGATCGAGCAGGATCTGATCCGCTCCCTGTCCCGCTCCCCGGAACCGGAACCGGCGGACGAGGAAGTGCTGGACCTTATCCCGACCGACCAGAACATCTTCGGCCTGCAGGATGTATCCGCCGAGGAGGAAAACGCCATCCTCGCTGCCGAAGCGGAAGACTTGTCCCCCGACGACCTGGAAGCAGCCATCGAGGCGGAACTCGGCGGCCGCACCCATCGGTAAGCCGATGGACGGCCAAGCAGCATGACCCAAAGGGGGACCGGTCGCGCGATGCCGCTCGCCGCCCCCGATGGCGCGGCAGCCGCGCTGGCTACAGCGGAGCCAAAAGCGCGTCCCGACATTATCCGTCAGTTCGAACTGACGGAAAAAATCCATGCCTACGATCCGAAGGCCGATACCGGCCTGATCGACGCGGCCTACGTCCTGGCCATGCAGGCGCACGGCAACCAGCGGCGCGATAACGGCGATCCCTATATCACCCACCCGATCGCCGTCGCCGACATCCTGGCGGGCTATTGGCTGGACACGGCCTCGATCGCCACCGGCCTGCTGCACGACACGATCGAGGACACGCCGCTTCGCCTCGCCGATATCGAAACCCGCTTCGGCAAGGAAATCGCCGGGCTGGTGGACGGCGTCACCAAGCTGACCCGGTTGGAACTGCAATCCGACCGCACCAAACAGGCGGAGAATTTCCGCAAACTCGTCTTGGCCATGAGCAAGGACATCCGCGTCCTGCTCGTGAAGCTGGCCGACCGCCTGCACAACATGCGCACGCTGCACTTCGTGCAGAAGCCCGATCGCCGCCAGCGCATCGCTCGGGAGACAATGGAAATCTACGCGCCTTTGGCCGAACGCATCGGCATGGACGCGGTGAAGACAGAACTCCAGACCTTGTCGTTCGCGGAACTGGAACCCGAAGCGTATGGCACCATCCAGGCGCGCTTGAACTTCCTGCGCGGCCAGGGCGCAGACGTGATCGATGAAGTGCGGGAGGAGCTCGCCCGCATCTGCCGTGAAGCCGGCGTGAAGGTCCTGGAGGTCACCGGTCGCGAAAAATCGCCTTACTCGATCTGGGAGAAAATGCAGCGCCGCAACGTGGCGTTCGAGCAGCTTTCCGATTTGATGGCGTTCCGCGTCGTGGTGGAAACCAAAGGCGACTGCTACGCGGCATTGGGCGCGGTGCACTCGGCCTATCCGGTCATCGCCGGGCGATTCAAGGACTATATTTCGACCCCGAAAACCAACGGCTACCAGTCGCTGCACACCGGCGTAACGCTGCGGGAGCCACGCAACCAGAAGATCGAAATCCAAATCCGCACGCCGGACATGAACGACGTGGCTGAAAACGGCGTGGCGTCCCACTGGTTGTATAAGACTCACGACGCCAAGATCGACGGCAAGGAAACCCAGCAGTTCCGCTGGGTGCAGGACCTCCTGGAAATTCTGGAAAACTCGGCTTTGCCCGAGGATTTCCTGGAAAACACCAAGCTGGAACTTTACGGCGATCAGGTCTTCTGCTTCACGCCGAAGGGACAGCTGATCCAGCTTCCGCGCGGCGCCACGCCTGTGGACTTCGCTTACGCCGTGCACAGCCAGATCGGCGATACCTGCGTCGGCGCCAAGATCAACGGCCGCCTGCTGCCGCTGCGCCACCAGCTGCAGAACGGCGATCAGGTCGAAATCATGACCGCCCGCGGCGGCACGCCGTCGCCGCAATGGGAACGCTTCTGCGTCACCGGCAAGGCGCGCGCCCGTATTCGCCGGTTCATCCACCAGGAACAGCGCGAGCAATCGCGCGACGCCGGCAAGGCCGAACTGACCAAGGCATTCCGTCAGGCGGGCGTCGACGGTTCGGAAAAGGCGCTGGAGCCGCATTTGAAGGCGCTGAAGATCGGGGCGCTGGACGATCTTTATATCGCGGTGGGCAACGGCAACCTCAGCCCGCGCGACGTCGTCACGACCGCGTACCCCGAGTTGAAGCAGGCCGCCCGCTCGCAACGCGTGGTGCCGGGGCTGCTCGCGCGAACGGCCCGCGGCACCAAGCCGGATCATGGCATGCCCGTGACAGGCCTCGTGCCCGGCATGGCCTTCAGTTTCGCCGGCTGCTGCCACCCGGTGCCGGGCGACGAAATCGTGGGCATCGTCGCCACCGGCAAAGGCGTGACGATCCACGGGCGGGACTGCCAAACCCTCGCCGGTTTCGCCGCGACGCCCGAGCGCTTCATCGACGTCGATTGGAATTATGAGGTCCTGAACAAAGGCGGCCCGAACGGTAAGCCACCCGGCCATACCGCGCGCATCAGCATCGTCACGGGCAACGACCCCGGTGCGCTGGCGGTCCTGACCAACGCCATCGCCAAACAGGACGGCGCCATTTCCAACCTGAAAATCGTCAACCGCCAGTCCGACTTCATGGAGACGATGGTGGACGTGGATGTGCGCGATTTGCAGCATCTAGCGAAGGTCGTCGCCGGTTTGCGCGGCGCCTCCGGCATCCAAAGCGTTGAGCGGGCCAAAGGCTGATGATCCTCGGGCTGGGTTCGGACATCTGCGACATCCGCCGGATCGAAAAGGCCATCGCGCGTCACGGCGACCGGTTCCTGGACCGCGTCTTCACCGAGCAGGAGCGGGCGGAGGCGGGGCGACGCGCGGAGAAGATCCGGCCGTCCACCTATGCCAAGCGCTTCGCGGCGAAAGAAGCCGGGGCCAAGGCGCTGGGCACGGGGTTCGCGGGCGGCGTGTTCTTTTCCAATCTCGAAGTGGTGAATTTGCCCGGCGGCAAACCCACATTGGTACTCACGGACGGTTCGGCCGAACGGCTCGCGTCGCTGGTCCCGTCGGGGATGGCGGCGCAGGTCGATCTGACGATGACGGACGAGTACCCCTACGCCTTCGCGCAGGTCATTATATCGGCGGTGCCGGCATCGCGTCCTTGACATAGCGACCACGGGCGGGCTTGAACCCCGCGCAATCCTACCTTGAAAGCCCCATCCCCCATGGCGACCAGCAAGGCCGCGCCCAAGCGCCAACAAGGCGTATGGGCCGAAAACATCAAAACCATCGTGTATGCCATCCTGATCGCGGTCGGCGTGCGGACGGTGATGTTCGAGCCGTTCAACATCCCGTCCGGCAGCATGATTCCGACACTGCTGGTGGGCGACTACCTGTTCGTATCGAAATACACCTACGGATATTCCAAATACTCCATGCCGCTGTCGCCGCCCCTGTTCCACGGCCGTATCTTCGGCTCCTTGCCGAAGCGCGGGGATGTGGCGGTGTTCAAATGGCCGCGCGATAATTCAACCGACTATATCAAGCGGATCATCGGCCTGCCCGGCGACCGGATTCAGGTGAAGCAAGGCCAGCTCTACGTGAACGGCGAACTCGCACCACGAACGACGGAAGGCACCTTCACCGCGCGGGACCAGGGGATCCGGACCGAGATGCGGCGCTACCAGGAAACCCTGCCGAACGGCGTGAAGCACGATATCCTCAAGGCGACCGATGGCGTGACCAACGCCCAACGGTCGGACTTCGATCCGGCGCGAGAATTCGATCCGAACAACACGGTGGAATATGTCGTGCCGCCCGATCATGTGTTCGCGATGGGCGACAACCGCGACATGTCCTCGGACAGCCGTTTCATGAACAGCTCCGGCGTCGGCTTCGTGCCAGTGGAAAACCTTGTCGGACGGGCGGAAATCCTGTTCTTCTCGATCGAAAGCGACCCCAACGACGACTGGTGGGCGTTCTGGGAATGGCCGTTCAAGATCCGCTACTCCCGCATCCTGAAACCGATCCGTTGACGACACCGCTCGAAACCATCCTCGGGCACAACTTCGGCCGGCCCGATCTCGCGCGGGAGGCGATGACCCATCGGTCGGCCTCCTCCGGCCGAGGGTCGCGCGGATCGAACGAGCGGCTGGAATTCATCGGCGACCGCGTGCTGGGTCTGATCATGGCCGAGTGGCTCGCCGAACATTTTCCCAGGGAGCAGGAAGGCGACCTCGGGCGGCGGCTGGCGCATCTGGTGTCGCAGCCGGTGCTGGCGCAGGTGGCCGAGGATATCGGGCTTGCGAGCGCCTTGTCGGTGTCGGTCGGGGAAGCCAAAGCCGGCGTGAAGCAGCGGGCGACCGTGCTGGCGGACGCGCTGGAAGCGGCCCTGGGCGCCTTGTATCTGGACGCCGGCTTGGCGCCGGCGCGCGATTTCATCCGCCGTGCCTGGGACCGAGCGATGACCGAACACGCGGAACCGCCGAAGGATGCGAAAAGCGCGTTGCAGGAATGGGCGCACAAGCGTGCCCGCACGACTCCCGTCTATGCCGTGACCAACCGAGCCGGCCCGCCGCATGCACCGGAATTCACGGTGACCGTGACGGTGGGCGAGCTGTCCGGGGTAGGGATCGCCGGCAGCAAACAGGCAGCGGAACAGGCAGCCGCGGCAGCCTTGTTGGGGAGCGTACGGGTATGAAATGCGGTTTCGTCGCCATTGTCGGCGCGCCCAACGCGGGTAAGTCCACACTGCTGAACCGTCTGACCGGCGCGAAGCTCTCGATCGTCTCCCCCAAGGCGCAAACGACACGCTTCCGGGTGCTGGGCATCATGATGCGCGGCGAGAGCCAGGTGCTGCTGGTCGATACGCCCGGCATCTTCCACCCACGCCGCAAGTTGGACCGCGCGATGGTGAAAGCGGCCTGGACCGGCGCGGCGGACGCCGATCTGGCGGTGCTGCTGGTGGACTCCAAGGCCGGCGCCACCGCCGATGTGCGGGCCATCGCCGCACAATTGGGGCAGTCCGGCCGGCGCTGCTGGCTGGTGCTGAACAAATGCGATCTGGTCCCGCCGGGGGCGTTGCTGCCGCTCACCGCCGCGCTGACCGAACTGGCGACCTTCGAGGAAACCTTCATGGTCAGCGCCTCCACCGGTGACGGGCTGCTGGAGCTGATGGACGCCTTCGCCGCGGCCATGCCGGAAGGCCCGTTCCTGTATCCCGAAGACGACCTGACCGACCTGCCGGAACGCCTTCTGGCCGCGGAAATCGTGCGTGAGCAGATCTTCATGCAGACGCATGAAGAAGTGCCCTACGGCACGACTGTCGAAACCGAGACCTGGACCGAACGCAAGGACGGATCGGTGCGGATCGACGTGACGGTTTACGTGGCACGTCCCGGCCACAAGGCGATCCTGATCGGAGACAAGGGGTCCAAGATCAAGTCGATCGGTGCCCGCGCTCGGCAGGACCTGGGCCGCCTGCTGGAACGCACGGTGCACCTGTTCCTCAACGTCAAGCAGCGTACCGGCTGGGACGAGGAAGGTGCACGGCTGCGGGCGATCGGGTTGGAGGATCCGGGATAAATATCAGAAATACGCCGTCGTCCGTAGCGTGAACATCGCGGCGGGTCCGCGTTTTTCGGACGCTGCCGGGTTCACGTAAATCTGCACATCGGGGGTGATCTGCAGGCCTTTGAAGACGGTATACCGGTAGTAATATTCCATACCCCACTCCGCCGGCCGTATCGATGGGTCGAAGACCCGTTCGTTCGTCTTGTTCCAGAAAAACCCGGCGGCCAACTGATCGCCTTTCCGGTGCCCAAACGGATCGTTGTAGATGGCGCCCCAACCTATCGAGGTTTCGATCGGGCTGACGGCGCCGGTGGCGTGACTGGCGCGCAGGAACAGCCCCCATTTCTCGCCGAAATTCTGCACCGCGCTGAACGATACGCCTTGCGCGGCGGCGGGCTGCAAAGGGACCGAAGGCTGCGCATACCAAATAACACTGTAGGTCGCCCCTGGCAGGAAGGCGGGGACCCACTGTCCGTATATGAAATAGCCGTATTTCTCGCCGCTCAGGCCGCGCGTCGCGATGGTCGAGCCATCGATATTGGTCGCGCTCTGGAAGCCGCCCGCCAGCGAGTACTGATTGTCCGGACTGGTGGCCTGCACATAGGATCCGATGCCGGCGGTGGCGTAGGCCTGGGTGCCGTTCTGCGCCAAAGCTAAGTTGATAAAGGTGTCCTGGGTGCTGTCGGCGTATTGATTGTTGTCGAAAGCGTCGAATTCGTATTGACCGACGGTGACCGACAACCAGTTCCAATCGCCTGGCAAAGTATGGGTATAGGTGAGCTGGACGAATTCGTTGCCGGCGGCAACGTCGCCATTGGGCGGTGTCAGCAGGCCGAGGCGGGTCTGGTTATCGGCGGTCGTGGTGCGGGTCCAGTACTGGCGCCGCGCAAAGGCGAACGTAAAGGACCCGGACCCGTAGGCCGTATCCTTGAAGGGCGTCCAGGTAATGGTGGGCGCATATAGAAGCAGGACCGATCCAGGTCCGCCGTTCGGTGTTCCCCATTGTGGGAAGGCCGATACCTCCATCGAGTAGACGATGTCGGTATGGTCCTGGAGGCGCTGTTTGAACGCTTCGTAGTCGGCATACATGGCATCCAGATCGTTGATGGCATCCGATATCGCGGGTCCCGCGCCAAACCGACGGCCATGCGGTGCTGGCGGACGCCCCGGCGATACACTGATCGGGTTGTCAGACGATTGCGCGACAACAGGGCCGGCCGCGATCGCGGTCAGGCACGAAAGCGCTGCTCCTTGGACGAGCGTCCAATGACCGATATTTCGAGGGGATAATATCATTCGACCGCGATACTAGAACGGGTCCCAGCCAGCGGCATAGACCCTATGCGCTTTATCGCGAAGCGGTCACCCGCGACTCGGCAGCCACCCAGGGATCGATGCAGCCAGCCTTGCCGCGGCGATAGACCGTCAGGCCGTCGAACGACGCGATGGGTTTGTAGCGGGTCCAGACACGGGCAAAGGACGGATCGGCGGCGCTCAGGACCCGGATATAATCGGTGGTTTCCCGTGTATCGACCACAGCGATGTCCGGGCAGCCGGCGATGAAATCGTGCGCGACCCAGCGGCGGATGGGAAACTCCTTCGTGCCGGCGGGATCGAAGCGCGCGCGCCACTGCTCCCCCTTCAAGGCCCACATCGAATCGAAGCGGGACGCCCAGGCAACGCCGGTGTTGTTCACGACGGGGAAACCCAGCGCGATCCACTCGGAGAAAGCGATGTAGGTGCGGGCGTGCTGCTGGCGGACGATCTGTTCCAGCTTCTGGACGGTCGTGACCTCGGGCTCCATCGCCAGCGCGACCTCGGGTTCCAGGCGCTGGAAGGCGGTCACGCTGAACACCATCGCGGCGATGCCAGCCAGCGCCATCGGCAGGCGCAGGCTCCGGGAGTCCGAATGCCGGTGCAGCCAAGCGGACACCGCCCAGCATACCAGCGCCAACACGGTGACAATCGTGGCGGGCAGGCGGTGGTAGAACCAGTCCTTGCCGTCGACGAAGCAGATCAGCGTGCTGGCGGCGGCGAAGGTCACCAATGTCAGCAGCAGATTGCGCTCCGGCAGGTCCCCGCGGGCATGGCGCCACAGCAGGAAAGCAACCGCCTCACCCAGGATCAACGGCAGGCTGTCCACCAGCAAGGATGCGAACGGCACATCCGTCCCCCCGTACAACGCCAAAGCCAGCGGCACCGCTCGGCTCAAATAGGCCGGGCAGACCACGGCGACGGCGGCGCCGTACAGCGCCATGGTCGCGGCGGCCGCAATCGGCATAACGCGCCAGGGCCGCAGGCCTTGCAGGAACGCGACACATTCCAACGCAACGAACACCCCGGCGTAGCGAGGTTTCAGGGCGCAGCCGAGGCCGGCCAGAATCCCGGCGGCAATGGCGATGACCCGCTTCGGCGGCGCACCATCCAGCGATCCCGCGAACAGCACGAAATAGGGCAGCATGGCCGCGACCAGCAGATGCTCCCGCTGACCGAGATCCGCCGCCGGCACCACCAGCAGCACCGACCCGATGACGGCGAAGACCGGCAGCCGGTCGGCGAACAGCCCGCCCCGCGCCCGCAGCAGCGCCGCCGCCCACCACGCGCACCCCATGACGGAGACAATGAAGAACGGCATCGCAATGCGCTGGGGGTCGATATCGAGCCAGGCACCGATCTGGATTGGCACGGCCGAAAGCCAGACAATCAGCGGTGGGTTCACCTCCACCACGTCCACATACAGCGCGCGCCCCGCCATCCAGCGGCGTGCGACGTACAGCAGCCAAGCAATGTCGTCCTTGAGCGGTGTGCGCATGACAGCGAACAGCATGATCGCCAGCGCGGCCCCCAGCAGCAACACGCTGGCGACGCTTACAACGGCTCGTCGAGCCGGACTGGCTGGAACGAAGGCGCGTGTCTGGGTTGGATTCATGGGTAAGCGGAGCAATCGGATAGAGGCTGGCCGGTGCGGCGGCGCCCTGTTGCCATAACATGAACGCTCGGCCAAGTGGCAGAATGATGGCGTGTGTTCTTGCTGGCTGCCTAAAGCATGGCCAATCGAGGCGTGGCGTGTCGGACCACCCGGCGTTGCCACCAGCAGAGTAGCGGGGTCACGACCAGCTCCATCGCCAACGCTGCCTTCATCGGCGCCGAGGGCGTGCCTGCCGCGAATACCCCCAACAAACGTCCCAACCCACCGATGAATACGATCAGTGTCAGCGCGCGGAACAACGCGGTGTGCCGCTCGATCCGCGGCACCAGGGACCAGAAGGTCAGCCCGATCCCCAGCAGCAGGCCGGACAGATAGCGCACATGGCTGTCGAGGTCGGTCCCGCCGCCCCCGCCCGCGACGCCGGGGCCGAGGAGTACCCCGGCCAGCCCGGCGGATACCGGCACGATGCCGGCCAGAAGAACGGCGACCTGCAACAGCCGCCGTTCCATGGGCTTACAAGACGCGCGCACTTCGTCGAATTGTTGGTCCGGCACGGTATCTCCCCGTCGTCATGGCAGGCGCAGGCCTGCCACCCACGACTTTCCTTAGGAGCGCACGACCAAGTCGTGGGTGGCGGGCCTGCGCCCGCCATGACGATTGTGGAGTGTGCCGCGGAACAACGGGCGACGACCTTTGCTGGTCGCCTTAGAACCCCACCCGGTCGCCGCCCTTGAGCTTTAGGATTTCCCGAGCCTCGGCCGGCGTGGCGATTTCCAGGCTCAGGTCTTCCAGGATGCGCTTGATCTTGGCGACCTGCTGCGCGTTGGACACGGCCAGCTCGCCCTTGCCGATATACAGGCTGTCTTCCAGACCGACGCGGACGTTGCCGCCGTAAATGCCGGCCATGGTGGTGAACGCCATCTGGTGACGGCCGGCCGCGAGGACGGACCACACGTACTGATCGCCGAACAGCTTGTCGGCGGTTTCGCGGGCGAACAGCAGGTTGCGCGGGTCGGCGCCGATGCCGCCGGTGATGCCGAAGATCGATTGCACGAACAGCGGCGGCTCCACGATGCCGCGGTCGAGGCAATAGGCCAGATTATACAGATGGCCGATGTCGTAGCACTCGAACTCGAACCGCGTGCCATGGCCCTTGCCCAGACGCTCGACGATGTTCTCGATGTCCTTGAAGGTGTTGCGGAAGATGAAGTTGTCGGTGGCGTCGAGGTACGGCTTCTCCCAATCGTATTTCCACTTGGTGATGCGGTTGCCGGCCTGGGAGATGTTGAAGTTCATGCTGCCCATGTTCAGGCTGCACATTTCCGGGCTGGCCTGGATGCCGGCCGCGAGGCGCTCTTCCAGCGTCATGCCCAGCCCGCCGCCGGTGGTGATGTTGATCACGGCGTCGGTGTTCTGCTTGATCCGCGGCAGGAACTGCATGAACAAAGCCGGGTCGGGCGAGGGGCGGCCGTCGTTCGGGTCGCGGGCGTGCAAATGGATGATGGCGGCGCCGGCCTCGGCGGCCTCGATGGAGGATTTCGCGATTTCCTCCGGCGTGATCGGCAGATGGGGCGACATGCTGGGTGTGTGGATGCCGCCGGTGACGGCGCAGCTGATGATAACCTTGGCCATGATGGCGCTCCTTCTAGGGACGGTGAGTGGGTTTCTGCCTCAAGCGGGCGGACGCGGCTAGAGCGCCGCCAAAAGATCGGCTTCCTGAACGACGGAATTCCCTGGATGCGCCACCGACAGCCCGGCGGCGAGGTTCGCCAGCCGAACCGCGACCGCCAGCGGCTGCTTGGACGCGATGGCCGCCGCCAGCGTCGCCAAAGCCGTATCGCCGGCGCCGGAGGTATCCAGCACCGCAGGCGCCTCCGCCGGGAAATGACGCACACCCTCCGCGTCCACCAGCGTCATGCCGTCGTTCGCCCGTGTCACCACCACCGCGCCAAACCCGAATTTTTCGCGCAACGCCAGTGCGGCGGCGACGATCTCCGCCTCATTCCCCGTCGGCATACCGATCGCGGCGGCCAGTTCCGGGCGGTTCGGCATCACCACATCGGCCCCAGCGTAACGGGCGAAATCGGCGCCGCGCGGATCGACGATCACCGGTCGCCCCATCCGACGGGCGTTGGCGACCAAAGCGGCTGGTACTTCTCCCGCCAGCACGCCCTTGCCGTAATCCGACAGCACCGTGACCGACGTCGCGGCCATCGCGTCGCTGGCGATCCGCACCAACCGGTCGGCGAGCTTGTGATGGATCGGGTCCGTCTGCTCCCGGTCGGTGCGCAATATCTGCTGGCCGGAGGCGATGAAACGGGTCTTCAGCGTCGTGGTGCGGCTGCCCTGCACCAGCAACCAAGGCTCGACCCCCGGCTGCCCGCCGATCAGGG
>Ga0214179_1000042_pt1 | contig 11458 bp, 9 predicted proteins | sample TroBogEpilimnion_21_FD_153017 | JGI IMG/M metagenome (GOLD analysis project Ga0214179, IMG submission 153017) | Freshwater microbial communities from Trout Bog Lake, WI - 01OCT2007 epilimnion | ecosystem: Environmental > Aquatic > Freshwater > Lake > Epilimnion/Euphotic zone | place: Trout Bog... | reverse complement strand
CCGCGCCGAAGGGCTTCATCCAGCCGTCGTGATGCGCTTCCAGCCAATGGGCGCCGTTGGCCTCCTGGCGCTGGGCTTTCACATCCGTCGGCCGGCGGCCGAGGCCGTTGGGCTTCAGCTCGCTGCTGTTGGTGTCGCCGATGACCAGGGTCGAGTGCGCGGCGGTGGCGCGCGCGGCATCGCGCCAGTCGGCGGATCCGGCGGGGTAAGCGCCGCAGTTCACGATCAAGCGGTCGCGGCCGATCGACAGCTCCATGGACAGCGTGCCGGCATGGGCATAGCGGTCCACGCCGACAGGCGGCGGGGCGCCGCAATCGACGATCAGGACGCTGCGCCCGGCTTGCAAGCGCTGGAACCCGCCGTCGATCAAAGCCGACGGGCCGCGTCCGCCGCGTCCGGCCTGGGTCAGCACTTGGTCGATCAGCGTGCTGCTTTCCTCCCGCGTGCCGTTGAACAGGGCCAGTCCGCCATCGCCGTGCCGCAGCACCCGCAGGGCGGGTGCCATACGCTCAATGGCGTTGGTCAAAGGTTGCGGCGGCTGGGTTTGACCAGCCTGCAGCAAAGCGCGAATTTCGGTGAGGTCCTGGAGCGCGGCCAGTTGCGCCGCCGGGCTGCGTTCCACGTGGCAACCGTCCGGCAGCACTTGGCGCAACACCTCGTGCGGCAGGAATTTCAGCGCTCGGACCGTGAAGCCGGTGTGTTCGGGCAGCGCCACCGCCGCGGCAATCAGGCCCTTCAGCGCGGTCAGGGCTCTTGCGTCCACTTCCTCGGCCGGCAGGGCGGCGGACAGGCCACGGGCATCCGACACCAGACGCCCCATCAACCGCTGCCGGAAGGCATCGTCGGCGGTGGCGGCGAAGAAGTCATAGTGGCCGAGCCAGGCGGTGATGCGGGCGCCGATGACGTCGGGGCGGTAGGCGATGGCGTCTTGCGGTGGGGCGGCGATCCACTCCGACACCAATTGCCGGGCACGCAGCCGGGCGGCGTCGGTGCCCAGCGCGCGCAGGTCGCGCAGCCAAGTGAAGCCATGGGCACAGGCGCGCAGCAGCGTGGAACCCACGACCTCCTGCCATTGGCCGGGCAGCAGCGGGCGGGTTGCGCCGCCGTATTCGAGTTCGCCTTTCAGCAAAGCGGCGCCTCGGCCGGGATCGCCGGGCCAGGGGTCGCGGACGGGGAGCGCGGGGGCGTCCGGGACGCGGCCCATGCTGAGGCTGGGCAGGCGCGCGATGACGCGCCGGGCGTCGCGGAGCCAGCGGCGGGGATCGGCTGGGTTCACGCGGCGGCCTCCGTGCGCAGGCCGGCGATGGCGGCGGCGTAGTCGGGGGCGCCGAATACGGCGGTTCCGGCGATCAAGGTGTCGGCTCCGGCCCGCAGCACCGAAGGCGCGGTGTCCGGCGTGATGCCGCCATCGACCGCGAGGGCAATCGGACGGCCGGCCGCATCGATCATCCGCCGCAGGGCCGCGATCTTATCCAGTTGCGAGGGCAAAAACCGTTGTCCGCCAAATCCAGGGTTCACCGACATGACCAACACGATGTCGGTCAAATCGAGCAACCATGCAATAGAGTCGGGCGGGGTTCCAGGGTTCAGCACGACTCCGGCTTTTTTGCCGAGCGAACGAATCAGTTGCAGCGTTCGATGCGGATGCGGCCCGGCCTCGGGGTGGATGGCGATATGATCGGCTCCCGCGTCGGCGAATGCCTGGATGTAAGGATCGGCGGGCGTAATCATCAGATGCACGTCGAACGGCAACTTGGAGTGCTTACGCAGCGCCGCGAGGACAACGGGACCGAAACTGATGTTGGGCACGAAATGCCCGTCCATGATGTCCAGATGCAGCCAGTCGGCGCCGGCGGTTTCGATGGCCGCGACCTCTTCCCTCAGCCGGCCGAAATCGGCGGCGAGCAGGCTGGGCGCGATGGTGGGACGCCGAACGTGCGCTTGGGACATGATTGCGTTCTAGACATCCGCGCCGATGCCATACAAGGCCGGATCAGGTCTTTATGAGCCGAGCGGCGAAGAAACCGTCCATGCCGCCGCGTTCGGGCCAGAGGGCGGGGTGGGTGCGGAGGTGGCCGTCCGGGGTGCGGGCTTGCGGCAGCGCGGCGAGTTCGTCGGGGGTGAAGGGGTCTGGCCGCAGGCCCGAAGCGGCGAGGCGGGGGGCGCCTTCCTCGGGTTGCAGCGAACACACGGCGTAGATCAGGCGTCCGCCCGGTTTCAGCATCGCCGCGGCTGCTGCCAGCAGACGGTCCTGCGCGCCGGTCAGGGTTTTGATGTCGTTCGGGCGTTTCAGATACGGGACATCCGGGTGGCGGCGGATGGTGCCAGTGGCGCTGCAGGGGGCGTCCAGCAGGATGGCGTCGAATTTTTCCGCCGGGGTCCAGGTTGTGGCGTCAGCCTGGATCAGGTCGGCGTGCAGGCCCCAGCGGCGTAAATTACCGGCGAGGCGTTCGATCCGGCCGGGATCGCGCTCCAACGCGGTGACATGGGCGCCGGCGGCGGCGAGTTGGCCGGTTTTGCCGCCGGGGGCGGCGCAGAGATCGGCGACGCGCTCTCCGGGTCGGGCGTTCAGCAGGCGTGCGGGCAATGCGGCGGCGGCGTCCTGGACCCAGAGAGCACCGTCGGCGAAACCGGGAATATCGGCGACCAGCGTGCCGGCGGGGAAGCGGATGGAGCCGGTGGGCAGCAGTTCCGCGCCCTCGGGGACCGGTGTGCCGGGTTTCAGCGTCAGGTCGAGCGGGGCTTCGTCCCGATGCGCCGTCGCGATGGCGCGGGCGTTCGCGCCCCAGGACGCCCAGAGCCAGTTCGGCGTGTCCAAGCGCGGGGCGTCCAGAGTTTCCAGCGCGTCCGTCCCCCCGGTCGCGACCTTACGCAGCACCGCGTTGACCAGCCCGGCGAACGGCGTGAGGCCCTTGCGTTTGGCCAGCGCCACGGCGGTGCCCACGGCGGCATGGACGGGGGTTTCCAGCAGCAGCAGGCCGGCGGCACCGATCCGCAGCACAGTGCGCACTGGGGGCGGCGGTTCCTTGCGCAGATAAGGCTCCAGCACCGCGTCCAGCGTTCCGGCCCGGCGCAGCACGGACGCGGCAAGGCGATGGCCGGCGGATCGGTCGCGGGCGTCCATTTGCGGGAGCGCTGTCAGCGCTTCCTCCAATGGGCGGCCGCGTTCGAGGACGGCGGTCAGAAGATCGAAAGCGGCTTCGCGTGTGGGATCGGGCATAGGCTGCTTATGCCGTGGCGGCGGGGCGAGAGCGAGATACCCCGATATACTCGTTCCCGATTCATGCGCCGCCGTTTTGGGAACCACATCGCACGGGACGTTTCACAAGCTTGCCGCGGGCGCCAGATCGCCGATTGACTTGCCCTTTGCCGCCTGCCTAGTCTTCGCCCACGGAAGAAGAAAGCCCGCATATGGGCACGAGGGAGGAATAACGATGCCGAAGATCGCACGTCTGCTAGCCGTCGCTGCACTGACCGTCATGGCTTACGTCCTGCCCGCCGCGGCCGAGGACACCATCAAGATCGGCCTGATCGATCCGCTGTCCGGCGCCTTCGCTCAGCAGGGCGATGCCAATCTGAAGCACTTCAACTACCTGTTCTCCCGCATCAACGCCGAGGGCGGGCCGCTGGGCAAGAAGATCGAGGTCGTTCCCGTCGACGACAAGCTGCAACCGGCGGAGGCGCTGATCGCGCTGCAAACCATCATCGATCAGAACATCAACTTCGTGATGTCCTGCACGGGATCGAACATCGGCGCGGCGTTGCTGGACGGCGTGGCGAAACATAACGCCCGCAACCCGGATCATCGCGTTCTGTATTTGAACTGCGGCGCGCTGGCGTCCGATCTGACCAACGACAAATGCGATTTCTGGCATTTCCGCTTCGACTCCAACACCGGGCAGCGGGCGGAAACTCTGGTGCGCGGCCTGCCGAAGGACCTGAAAACGGTTTACATCCTGAACCAGGATTACCTGTTCGGGCAGACGCTGCATCGCGAAACCAAGGAAAATCTGGCCAAGCTGCGCCCCGATATCAAAATCGTGGGCGAGGACATGATCCCCCTCGGCAAGGTCAAGGACTTCACGCCCTACATCACCAAGATCCAGGGTTCCGGGGCCGAGGCGCTGCTGACCGGCAACTGGGGTCCCGACCTGAACCTGATGATGAAAGCCGGCGTCGATGCCGGGCTGAAACTGCAATATTACACCTATCTGTCGCACGTCGTGGGCGGCCCGACCTCGGTCGGAGAAACCGGCGACAAGCGGCTGCATACCGTCGTGGAATTCCATCCCAACGTGCCGGCCGAACAGAACTCGGCGGCGGGCGAGGAATTCGTGGCCACCTGGCGCAAGGACCACGATTTCGACCTGTTCCAGATGAATAACTACATGATGTTGAAGATGCTGACGGCGGCGATCAACAAGGCTGGCAGCACCGATCCGCTGAAGGTTGCCTTGGCGCTGGAAGACAGCACCGCCAAGGACATGATGGGGCACACCTACACGATGCGGAAATCCGATCATCAGCTGCTGGAGCCGCTGTACGTCGCCCAATTCGTCAAGGGCGCGCGCTATGATTCGGAAAAGACGGGCCTGGGCTGGAAGACCGACGCGGTGGTGGAATCGGCCGATCTGAACCAACCGACCACCTGCAAAATGAAGCGGCCGGCGTCGTAATCGTCGTCATGGAAGTCCTTATCGTCTCGCTGCTGAACGGGCTTGTTTACGGCATGCTGCTGTTCATGCTCGCCAGCGGCCTGACGCTGATCTTCAGCATGATGGGCGTGCTGAATTTCGCCCACGCCAGCATCTACATGCTGGGCGCGTACTTCGCGTTCGAGGTCAGCCGGTGGGTGGGTTTCATCCCCGCGCTGATTATCGCGCCGATAGCGTGCGGGGCGATCGGCGCGGCCATCGAGATCTTCGGCCTGCGGCGTGTCCATCACAACGGGCACATCGCGGAGCTGTTGTTCACCTTCGGTCTGGTGTTCATCATCCAGCGCGGGTTGCAGATGATCTGGGGCATGCTGCCGATGCCCTACCGGGTGCCGGCGTTCCTGGATTTTCCGTTGTTCGTGCTCTACGGCGCCAACTTCCCGGCCTATCGCGGCTTCATGCTGTTGATCTCCGCCGTCATGCTGCTGTCGATCTTTTTGCTGCTGAAGAAGACCCGCATCGGGCTGATCATTCAGGCGGCGTTGACGCATCCGCAGATGGTGTCGGCGCTGGGGCATAACGTGCCGGTGGTGTTCACGACCGTGTTCGCCGGGGGCTGTTTGCTGGCCGGCCTCGCGGGGGTGATCGGCGGGAATTACCTCACGACCGAGTCCAGCATGGCCGACGCCATGGGACCCATCGTTTTCGTGGTGGTGGTGTTCGGCGGTTTGGGGTCTCTGGCAGGGTGCTTCATCGCGTCGATCCTGATGGGCATGATCCAGACTTTCGCCGTCGTGTTCGACGTGACATTGGGGGATTTGCTGGCGCCGTTCGGGGTGAACGCCAATTGGGACAATCTGCTGGGGGAAATCTTCACCGTGCCGATGGCCCGCATCGGCCCGCTGCTGCCCTACGCGATGATGATTTTGATACTCTTGTTCCGCCCACGGGGCCTCATGGGGACGCGCGATACATGAGCGGATCGTCGGCGAAATGGTGGATCGCGCTGCTTTTGCTGGCGCTCCTACTACCCTGGGGATTCTACGACTGGGCGCATGCTCGGCACTCCGGCTTCATGATCTCCATGCTGAGCCAGTGCGGCATGATGATTATCTTCGCACTGTCGTACAACATGCTGATGGGGCAAGCGGGTCTGCTGTCGTTCTGTCACGCGGTGTTCTTCGGCATCGGCGGTTACACCGTGGCGCATGTGCTCAGCACCATCGGGCATGGCGATCTTGCCATACCGATGGAGGCTGTGCCGCTGTTCGGCGGTCTGGCCGGTTTGGCGATGGCCATCGTGTTCGGCTACATGGCCACCAAGCAGCGCGCCACCGCCTTCGCCATGATCACGATGGGAATCGGCGAACTGGTTGCCACCGCATCCGTCATGTTCCGCCATTTCTTCGGCGGCGAGGGCGGCATCACCACCGACCGCATGATCGAAAACAGTGTGTTCGGCCTGACGTATTCGCAGGGCATCCAGGTTTATTACCTGATCGTCGCCTGGACCGTCATTGCCGTCATGGGCATGTATTTCCTGACGCAAACACCGTTGGGCCGCATGGCCAACGCCTGCCGCGATAATTTCGAGCGTGCCCAATTCGTCGGCTACGACCCCAAGATCGTGCGCTTCGTGCAGTTCGCTCTGTCCGGGTTCTTTGCCGGCATCGGCGGGGCTTTGTACGCGGTCACCTATGAGATCATGACCTTCGACGCGTTGTCGGCGCCGCTGTCGGCCAATGCGCTGCTGATGGCCTATATCGGCGGCACTACCGTCTTCGCCGGCCCCATCCTCGGCGCGGTGCTGATCACCGTGTTGCAGAGCTACATCAGCCTGCTGTCGAACTCCTGGCTGGTTTATGTCGGCGTGCTGTTCATCGCGATGGTGACCTTCGTGCCGGCCGGTCTGGCCGGGATTATTCTGGCGCACAAACCGATCCAGCAGGCCGGCCAGATGAGGCGCCTGACGGTGCCGTATCTGCGGCTGGTCATACCCGGCGTGGCCGTGGTGTTCGGGTTCATCGGGATGGTGGAGCTGCTGTCCTTCCTGACGATCGGTGCCGCGCAGGGGAAGAAGCTGGTACTGGCCGGTTCCACGATCGATGTCGCGGCGTTCATGCCCTGGGCCGTGTCAGTCGCGTGCCTGTTCGGCGGGGGTGTTTGGCTGCGGCTTGAATCGCGGGTGTTCAACCGGGTGTGGGAGCAGGTGACGCTGGAGATCAAGGCGCGGGAGGCCGTGCGATGAATATCCGCTACCCACACCCGTCATGGTCGGGCTCGACCCGACCATCTCGTTCCATTGGGCCTGAGATGGTCAGGTCAAGCCCGACCATGACGAATAGCGGGAATACCCGCCGATGACTGCCCTAATTCTCCGCGATGTCCGCAAGAACTTCGGGCCGACGGAAATCATCCGCGGCGTCAATCTGTCCATCGCACCCGGCGAACGGCACTGCATCATCGGGCCCAACGGCGCCGGAAAGACAACGTTGTTCAACCTGATCAGCGGGCGGTTCCCCATATCCTCGGGTGAGATCGCGTTGAACGGCGCGCGCATCGATCAGCTGCCGCCGCACAAGATCAACCGCATGGGGCTGTCGCGCAGCTTCCAGATCACTTCCATTTTCCACCGCCTGTCGGTGTTCGAAAATCTGCGTTGTGCTCTGCTGTGGAGCACGGGCTACCGCTATTCCTTCTGGTCCCCGCTCTGGCGGCAAAAATCGTTGAACGAACGGGCGGAACGTCTGCTGGAAGACCTGAACCTGAGCAGCCGCCGCGATATTCCCGCCGGGCTGCTGTCCTATGCCGAACAGCGCGCGCTGGAGATCGGCATGACGATCGCCGGCGGTGCCTCGGTCATTCTGCTGGACGAGCCGACAGCGGGCATGAGCAACACCGAAACCGACTATGCCATGGCGCTGATCCGCCGCGTCACCGAGGGCAAGACCCTGTTGATGGTGGAGCACGACATGAAAGTGGTGTTCGACCTCGCCGATACGATCACGGTGCTGGTGTACGGTCAGATCATCGCGTCCGGTCCCCCCGCCGAAGTCAGGGCGAGCAAAGCCGTGCAGGAAGCCTATTTGGGAGCGCTGGAAGAATGATTCTGTCCATTCGCGACCTACATGCTTTTTACGGGCAGAGCCATATTCTGCACGGCGTCGATCTCGATGTGAACGAGGGCGAAATCGTCAGCCTGCTGGGGCGCAACGGCGTCGGCCGTTCGACCCTGTGCAAAGCGATCATGGGGCTGCTGCCGCCGCAGGGATCGGTGCGCTACCGCGACAAGGAAATGGTGGGGTTGCGCGCCGATCTGATCGCGCGGGCCGGCATCGGCTACGTGCCGGAGGACCGGCAGGTTTTTCCGACATTGTCCGTGCGGCAGAACCTGGAACTCGGCCTGAAACGCGCCGGCAAATTCGGGCGTTGGACGTTCGACGACGTATTCCGGCTGTTCCCGAATCTGGCGGCCCGGCAGAACACCCCCGCCGGCGTGCTGTCGGGCGGGGAGCAGCAGATGCTGACCATGTGCCGCACCTTGATGGGCGACCCCGATCTGGTACTGATCGACGAACCGACCGAGGGGCTGGCTCCGTTACTGGTGGAACAGGTCGGTGTGCTGCTAGCCGAAATCGCCAGTCGCGGCGTGGCGATTTTGCTGGTGGAACAGAAGCTGACGATCGCGCTGAAAATCTCCCACCGGTTGTACGTGATGGGGCATGGGAAAATCGTGTTCGAGGGCACGCCCGACGATCTGCACGCCAATGCCGATGTGCGGCGGGAGTGGTTGGAGGTCTGAGCGGCGTTCAGCGCTGCCGCCACGCCGCGAGCATCGCCGCCATCGACGGCGGCGTGACGCGCGCTGCCGCGTCCACGCGTTCCCATACAATCGACTGGGCGATTGGGCGTGTGCGGCGGCTATCCATGTGGTGTTCCGCCCCATTCGTCTCCGGTATGATATAGTCCGGGTGGACAATACCGTTCGCGCCCAGGAATGGCGTCATGGCATCGACGAAGCCGATCCCCAACGAATTGGCCGCGTTGCGCAGCCGAGCGTTGAAATGTGCGTGAATTGCTGTGCGTTCGGCGATATTGGCCATTTCGAACGTGCGCAGACGCATGGACAGATCGTGCGACGACAGGTCGCTTTCGCGCCAGACGATGTCGTCGGTGACATACCCTCCGCGCAGGGCATCGTCCGACAAGACCGGTGGAAACACCGATATCAGCGACATGCGCGGCCGGCCCCGTAGGTTGGCCAGAAAGCCCGCGTAACGTGCCACGGTGTCGTCGCAGAAGCTCCGGTAATCGCCGAGGTCCAGCCGCGGGCGGTTTTCCCGGACACGGTTGTAATTGTAAACGAATTCGAGATCGACCTGCCCGAATTGCAGGAGGAACGGGACTTGTTCGATACCGGGCAAGGTCTGGATCGCCGAAGCGATATCCTTCAGCATGGTGCCGTAGCCGGACACGGATTTGGGATTGGCCAATCCGCGCGCCGAGCCGGCCGAACAGGGGATATGGACCGGCAACAGCCACGCATCCTCGCGTGCGGCGTTATGAACGAACCACCCGGCATGACTGTCGCCGGTTATGAAATACGGACGCGCCCCGATCTCCCGCAGCGCCACGACCGCGGGCCAGCGTTCGGCGATATAGGTGCCCGACATGGTTTTCTTGCTGTCGAATAACTGCCTGGCAAGCGCGGACAGCAAATTTGTCCGTAGCCATTGGCTGTCGATTGGGAGACGGGCCAATGCCAGGAAGGCCGTGGGGTCGAGATCCATCGACATCGACCGGCCTTCCTGCAAGCCATGGCTTAAAAAATGCGCGAGCGCCTGCGTGGGGTCGAACCCCTGTTCGGCGAGATCGCCGAAACTGTCTCGATAGGCGCTGGGCGAAAAGCCGCTGCGCAAGAGCAGATCGATGAAGTCCGTCGCCGAGGCCGGGGCGCAAACCCCGGCGAAAACCGATGCGTCGATCAGGGCCCGTTCAGCGTTCATGCGTCATCTTGCGGCCAGAGGCGTTGTTTTCAGGCTGCGACGACCGCCCGCCCGAACTCAGGTTACCCCGAACACCGTCTTTGCGTTGTTCAGGAATACCGCCCGCCGCTGCTCCTCGGTCATTTTCATCGGCAGCGCGTGCTGGGGATCGTCGAAATCCCAATGCGGGTAGTCGGTGGCGAACAGGATGCGGTCCCAGCCGATCCAGTCGAAGATTTCGCTGAGCTGGCTACGCGGCTCCGGTTCCTCGATCGGCTGGGTGGTGAACCAGATGTTGGAGCGGAGGTATTCCGACGGCAGGCGCTTCAGATGCGGCAGTTCCTGCTTCAGCTTCTTGTATTGCGCGTCCATCCGCCATCCAAGCGCGGCAGCCCAGGAGACGCCGCCTTCGATAAGGACGACTTTCAGGGTGGGGAAGCGTTCGAACACGCCTTCCAGGATCAGGCTGACGGTCAGGGCCTGCTGGGCCTGGGAATGGCCGACCATTTCCTCCAGGTAGTAGGACCCCCAGCCGGAGGACGTGATCGCGTTGCCGCCGTAGCCGAAGGCATGGATGCCGACGGGCAGGTTTGCGGCGACTGCGGCTTCGTAGATTGGCCAGTACTGGCGCTGCCCGAGCGGCGCGGCGGTGCGGGAAAGCATGAGGATTTGGGCGAAATTCTTGTCGCCGGCGCGGAGTTCGATTTCCTTCACCGATGCCGCCGCGTCCTCGTATGGGATCACGACGGAGCCCTTCAGGCGGGCATCCACGGACGTCCATTCCGCCTTCTGCCACTCATTCGTGGCGTGGGTGATGGCGTTGGACAGGTCCAGGTTCATCGCGCCCTGGCCGGAGGTTAGCGGGTTCAGAATGCCCAAAGTGACGTTGTTGGGGTCCAGATGCTGTTGCGCCATGAACTCCAGATCGCTGCCGGGTTGCTTGCCGGGCGGCCATGCGTCGATGCGCGACGCCTGCGGCTGGCCTTTGGGGTACGCCGAACCTTTCTCCCACGGCTGGCGGTAGGTCATGCCGAACGCTTCCACATGTTCCTGCCACTGCTTGGACAGGTATGGGTAAAGCGATTTGGAAATACCGCCGATGCCGGCACCGGCCGGGCGCGGATGGATGTCGCAATCGGCGATCGCCAGCCGGGACGCGGCGGCGGGTTGCGCGGTCGGGCGGATCAGGGTGTCGGCGGTCATGGCTCGGGTTCCCTATGTGTAGACCGTCATCGTTGGGTTACTCGTCCCCTCGTCAACGGGTTTCTTATTTCATCATCCTCGGGCTTGACCCGAGGATCGCCCACTGCACTCACTCGCGAACGTGTGCCGCTTGGGGTCCTCGGGTCAAGCCCGAGGATGACGAAAGGGTAGCGAATGTTTCTTGTAGCCGAGGATAGGTACGCAGCGGGTTCTCCGCCATGATTTTGTGCGCCAGGGCCTTGTCGAAGCCGTCGGGCATCGCGCCTTGGCCGTCGAACTGCCAGTGCGGGTAGTCGGTGGAGAACAGGATCATCTCATCCGACCCCATATGCTCCATCAGGCGCATGACGCCGCCTTCGTCGGGCGGGCCGTCGAAGGGCTGCAGGGTCAGGCGCACGCGGTCGCGCACGATGGAGGCCGGGGGATCGCTGACCCAGGGGATTTCGCTCCGCAGGCCTTTCCAGAATTTCGTCAGGCGCCAGAGATAGGCGGGCAGCCAGCTCACGCCCGATTCCATCAGGACGACGGTCAAATCGGGGAATTTGGCGAACACGCCCTCGGCCATCAGGCTGGTCAACTGCGACTGAAAGCCGGGCGCCTGATTGACGTAATCTT
>Ga0214179_1000037_pt1 | contig 11784 bp, 12 predicted proteins | sample TroBogEpilimnion_21_FD_153017 | JGI IMG/M metagenome (GOLD analysis project Ga0214179, IMG submission 153017) | Freshwater microbial communities from Trout Bog Lake, WI - 01OCT2007 epilimnion | ecosystem: Environmental > Aquatic > Freshwater > Lake > Epilimnion/Euphotic zone | place: Trout Bog... | reverse complement strand
CAAACCCTCAAACCACAGGCGAAGCCCCCCCATCCATATTAATCGCCGTCCCCGTCGTGAACCCGGCGTGATCCGAACACAGGAAGCACGCCATGGCCGCGAACTCCTCCGCCTTGCCCATCCGCCCGACCGGAATGGAAGCCCCGACCTTGGCGACAAACTCCTCGAACGGCACGTTCGCGCCCTCGGCCGCGTGGCGCCGAGCGACCTGATCGGACACGATCTGGCCCACCAGCATGCCGTTCACCAGGATGCCATGCGGCGCGCCCTCGGCCGACATCACCTTCATCAGTGCCATGCCGGCGGCGCGCGATACCGCCGTCGGCGCCCCGTTCGCGCGCGGGGCTTTGGCGCCGGTGTTCAGCACGTTGATGATCCGGCCCCATTTGCGGTCCTTCATCCCCGGCCAGCAGAGCCGAGACAGCCGGATGGCAGCGAACAGCTTCAGATCCAGGTCTTCCTGCCAGATTTCGTCGGTGATCTTGTCCGACGGCATGGCGCGGGACATGCCGGCGTTATTGATCAGAATGTCCACCTTGCCGAAGGCCTTCACCACGTCGGCGAAGGTCTTCTCGATCTGGTCGGCCTTGGACACGTCGCAGCTGAAGCCCGCGACCTTGCCCGATGCGCCCTCGGACGCCGACGCCACGGCCGCCTGCAACGAGTCCGGGCTGCGCGCCAGGATGGCGACATTGGCGCCGGACGCGGCGAATTCCTTGGCCATGGCATAGCCAAGCCCTTTGCTGGCCCCGGTGATGATGGCCACGCGGCCGTCGAGACGAACTTCCATGGTGTTTCCTCCGTTAATCGAAAACGCAGTTTGGGGCAGCGACCACCCCAGGTCTAGAGGCTCAAAGCCGTCCCGACCCGCCCGCGGCATTCGCCGAAGCCGATCGAAACCTTGCCGGCCCCGCCGCAATGCGCCTTGAAGACGATGTCGTCGCCGTCTTGAAGGTACGTCCGGGTTTCGCCGTTCCCCAGGTCGATGGGGCGGGAACCGCCGCGGCTCATTTCCAGCAGGCAGCCCTCGGTGCGGACGTCGGGGCCGGACAGCGTGCCGGTGCCGAACAGATCGCCGGGGATCAGGTTGCAGCCGTTGGACGTGTGGTGCGCGACCATCTGGGCGACGGTCCAGTAAAGGATCTTCGCGTTCACCGCCGACAGGCGGTGGGGTGCGGTACCCTCGGCGCGCATCTTCTCCGTGTGGATATAGACCTCGAAATCGATATCCAGCCCGCCGGTCGCCTGATCCGCCTCATCCCACAGATGCGGCAGCGGCTTCGGATCCCCCTCCGGGCGCGGCGGTTGGACGCGGCGGAACGGCGCCAAAGCCTCCGCCGTCACGATCCAGGGGGAAACAAAAGTCGAAAAACTCTTGCCCAAGAACGGGCCGAGCGGCTGGGATTCCCAGGATTGGATGTCGCGGGCGGACCAGTCGTTCAGCAGGCAGAAGCCGGCGATGTGGCGGCCGGCCTGACCGATGGGGATGGGCTCGCCGACATGGTTGCCTTCGCCGACCCAGACGCCGAGTTCGATCTCGTAATCCAGATTGCGGCAGGGGCCGTACGTCGGCGCGGCCTCGTCAGGCCGTTTCCGCTGCCCATTCGGCCGCACCAGCTTCTCCCCCGACACCCGCACCGAAGACGCTCGGCTGTGATACGCAACCGGGACGTAGCGGTAGTTGGGCAGGACGGGGTTATCGGGCCGGGTCATTTGGCCGGCGGTGATGACGTGGTGGATGCCGGCGAAGAAGTCGGTGAAATTGTTGACCCGGTTCGGCAAATGCATCGTGCAGGCGGAGGCCTCGTGCAGCAGCCGGGCGGCATAGGCCTGGCCCGCGCCGCCAACCGCCAACAAATCCGACACGGCGCGCCGCAGCGCCTGCCGCGGGGCGGGGCCGGCGCCCATGAAATCGTTCAACGTGCGGCCGGAGGCAGCCTGCGCCGCTTCCAGCGCGGCGCCGGAGAACAGGCCGAGTTCCAGCGCGGCCGAGATGTCGAAGATCGAATCCCCGATTGCGATGCCGCCGCGCGGCCCGCCGCCGGCCGGGCTGAACACGCCCAGCGGCAGGTTCTGGATGGGGAACTCCGTGTGTCCGTTGGCGGAGGCCACCCAGCTCGTGCGGGCGGGATCGAGGGTCGGGTCGGTCATTCTGCGTTTCCTCTGAACAGTTTGGGCAGGCCGTTCCACACCGAATCGTAGTCGGCCTGCAATTGCGGGATGGACATGGCGTGCGCCGTGGGGCGCAGCACCTGCCGGGTTTCGAACATGAACGCCAGCGTATCCCCGAGTTTCATCGGCGCCAAATTCTCGGCCGTGGCCCGCTCCACCGTGGTTGCGTCCGGTCCGTGGGCGGCGAACAGACCGTGCAGCGACAGGCCGCCGGGCAGGAAGCCGTTGGCCTTGGCGTCGTAGACGCCGCGCACGAGGCCCATGCACTCATTCATGATGTTTCGGTGAAACCAGGGCGGGCGGAATGTGTGTTCGGCGACCATCCAGCGCGGCGGGAAGATGGCGAAATCGACGTTGGCGACGCCGGGGGAGTCGGTGGGGGACGTCAGCACGGTAAAGATCGACGGGTCGGGATGGTCGAAGCTAACGGTGTTCACGACCATGAAGCGCGCCAGATCGTATTTGTACGGCGCCAGATTGCCGTGCCACGCCACCACATCCAACGGCGAATGATCCAGCGTGGTCGCCCATAGCGATCCCATGAACTTCTGCACCAGCTCGGTCGGCTGGTCCTTGTCCTCGAACCACGCGACCGGGGACAGAAAATCGCGGGGATTGGCCAGGCCGTTGGCGCCGATCGGGCCGAGTTCGGGCAAGCGCAGGGCGGGGCCGTGGTTCTCGCAGATATAGCCGGCGGCAGTGCCCTCCGGCAGGGCGACGCGAAAGCGCACGGCGCGCGGGATGACCGCGATCTCCCCGGGCGAAACATCCAGCAATCCTAACTCGGTAGCGATGGCCAGGGTGCCCTGCTGCGGGACGATCAGCATTTCCCCGTCGGCGTTCCAGAACACGCGCTCCATGTCGGTGTTGGCGCGGTAGATATGGACCGTGACGCCCGTGCCGGCCGCGGTATCCGCGTTGCCGAGCATCGTTGTCAGGCCGGCGAGGAAGTCGGTGGGCCGGTCCGGCAGCGGCAGTGGGTCCCAGCGCAAGCGGTTCGGATTCGGGTCGGACAGCGCGCCGCCGAGCAATCCGTTGTCGACCCGGCGGTAGGGACGGTGCGCGGCGGAGGGGCGGATTCGGTACATCCACACCCGCCGGGATTCGTTCCGCGGCACGGTGAACGGCGTGCCCGACAGTTGTTCCGCGTACAGCCCCAATGGCGGCCGCTGCGGGCTGTTTTGGCCGGCTGGCAGGGCGCCGGCCGCCGCCTCCGTGGCGAATTCATTACCGAATCCCGACATGAATGCAGGCATGTTGTTCTCCTTTAGTTCCCGGTACCTCGCGGCGGTTTTACTTGCGGGGCGGCTCGGATTGTCTATAATGACCGGAAACGGGATAGTTGTAAATGAAAGCAAATGACAATAGGGGAGTGGAGACGGACACGGCGGCGGGGACGTTCGATTTGGGACAGTTCCTTCCGTATCGGTTGTCCGTCGCCACGAGTCAGGTTTCCAAACTGTTCGCCCGCCATTTCGCGGAACGGTTCGAGTTGACCATTTCCGAATGGCGCATCCTCGCCGTGCTCGGGCGTGTCGGCACGTGCTCGCCCACGGCGGTGGGGGAGGCCGCGGCGATGGACAAGGTGAAGGTCAGCCGAGCGACGGCGGCCATGGTGGATCGGGGGTTACTGCGCCAAAGCGCCGATCCGAATGACGGGCGCGGGCGGCTGCTGCGGCTGACCCGCAAAGGGGCGGCCCTGCATGGGCGCGCGGTCCCGGTCGCGCTGGAACTGGAAGCGGCCATCGCCGCGGGCATGACGCGGGGGGAGTGGGCCGCGCTGGACAAGACGCTGGTGCGGCTGACCGAACATGCGCGGACGGTCGAGGGACCGGGCGGCACCGCGGCACTTTGATTTCGGTCAATGCGGTTCCGGCCGGCGATCGTTCATGGTCGTGCCGGCCCAGGAGGATCGCCATGACCAGTTTTTCCGACCGCGAACAGGCGTTCGAAGCCAAGTACGCCCATGATGAGGAGTTCCGCTTTCTCGTCTCCGCCCGCCGCGACAAGCAGTTCGCGCACTGGGCCGCCGCCGAAGCCCGCCTGTCAGGTGCCGATGAGGATGCTCTGGTCGCCTCGGTGGTGCATATCCGGGACGATTCCAGCCACGATGAGGCATTGCTGACGCATGTCGAGATGATGCTCGCGGCGCATGGTGCGGCGCGGCCTCGGGCGGCGCTGGTCGCGGCTTTGGAGCGCAGCGCCCAAGAAGCCCGCCGGCACTTGATGGACCACCCGCCGGTGCAGACGGAGATTTTGTGAACCGGCCGGCTGTGGACACCGATTGCCGTCTCACAATTCTGTCATCCTCGGCGAAGGCCGAGGACCCACGCCTTTTGAATGGCGTATCTAAGGCGTGGGTGGTCCGCCTGCGCGGACCATGACGAAGAAGGGGTTGGTGCCCATCGGCCCCGGTTCAAAAATCCAGATCGTCGTAATGCTTCGGCGGCGTCGTCCCCGCCACCCGGTCCTGCAGCAACGGCCGGAATGAGGGCCGGCTTTTCACCCGCACGTACCAATCCTTGGCGGCCGGGCACAGCGTCCAGTCCACGTCGCCGATGAAGTCCAACGACGACAGATGCGCCGCCGCCGCGAAATCGGCCAGCGACAGCGTTGAGCCGGCCAGCCATTTGCGGGTTTCCGCCAGCCAGCCGATGTAGTCCAGATGGTAGCGCAGCGCGGTGTAGCCGGTGCGCATCGCCCCCGGATCGGGGTTGCCGCGTCCGGCCATGCGCCGCATGTGTTTTTCGCCCAGCAGGTTCTCCGTCACTTCCCGGCCGAACTTGCCGTCGAACCAGGCCGTGAGCCGGCGCACCTCCACCCGTTCCGCCAGGGTGTGACCCATCAGCGGCAGGTCCGGATAGGCTTCTTCCAGATATTCGCAAATCACCCCGGAATCGGGGATCGCCAGACCGTTGTCCTCGACCAAGGTCGGCACCGTGCCCGCTGGATTCAAATCCAGGTAGGCTGGGCGCCGTTCCCAGGTCTTTTCGACCCGCAGCTCGAAGGGCAGCCGCTTTTCCGCCAGCATCAGGCGAACCTTGCGGGCGTAGGGCGACAACGGAAGGTGATACAGCAAGCGCATTGACGGGCTTATCGCACCGGTATCGGAGGACTGCAAAACCTCATGTGGCCGGTGTGGCAGTTTTCGTCATGGTCGGGTTTAACCCGACCATGACGGGGAAGGGCCCATAGTCACCGGATCAATGGGTGGCCGGCGCGGCTGGGGCGGCGGCCTGTTTTCTGCCGCCCGGCCGGAAACGGCGCAGGTAGAACGGCACGATCAACTCCATTGGCGTCGGCACGACCCCCAGATCGGAAAGCCCCGGCATGCCGGAGGCCACGACGTTGTCGCGCGCCAGCATCAGCAGTTGGTCGCGGGTCAGCAGCTTGCCCGGCAGCCGCTCCAGCACCGCGGCCTGCAAGCGCGCGACGCAGGCGGGCACCGCCATCGTCATCCGCCGATGGCCGGTTTCGCGCATGATGTAATCCAGCAGCGCGCGCATGGTCAGCACGACGGGACCGCCAAGCTCGTAAAGCCCACCCTGCGCTTCCGGCAGGGTCAGCGCCGCCATGACCGCGTCGGCCACGTCGCCGACATAGACCGGTTGCAGCTTGGTGCCACCGGAGACGACCGGCATGATGGGGAACATCCGAACCATGCTGGCGAATCGGTTGAAGAAATGGTCTTCCGGTCCGAACACGACCGAGGGCCGCAGGATCGTCGCACCCGGAAAATTCTGCCGGACCGCCTGTTCCCCCGCCGCCTTGGTCGCGCCGTAGCGGCTGCTGCTCGCCGGGTCGGCCCCGATCGCCGAGACATGCACCAGCCGCGATACGCCCGCCGCGGCGGCGAGGCGCGCCACACGGCCCGCGCCCTCGGCCTGGGTGGCCTGGAACGTCGCGTCGCCGCTTTCGGCCAGAATGCCGACCAGATTCACCGCCAGCGCGGCGCCATGCAGCGCCCAGGCGACCGCGGCCTCGTCGGTCACGGGCGCGGCGAGCGGCACGATCTGTCCGACCGTTCCCATGGTCTTCAGGAACAACGCGCTTTCGGGATCGCGTACCGCCACCCGCACGACATAGCCGCGTTGCGCCAGGCGCTTGACCACATAGCGCCCGATGAACCCCGAACCGCCAAAAACCGTCGCAATGCCCGCCGTCGTCATATCCACCGTCTCCCGCGTTACCATTCGCGGCCGTCTTTTCTCACTGGCTGAGTCACTTTGCCATGGGGAATCTGACATAAGTGGGCTGATAGCGGTTGACGGCCATCCGCGCGGCGGTTACATCGCCGCCCCTACCGGACGCGGTGCGCCGCGGATTGCTCCTGTTGCCCAGGTGGCGGAATTGGTAGACGCGCAGGTTTCAGGTACCTGTGGCCGCAAGGTCGTGGAAGTTCGAGTCTTCTCCTGGGCACCAACAACATGAGCACAACGCAATTCATGCCAAACGCCACTATCCACCTGCATAAACACGATCTGCCGGACGGACTCTCGCTCGGCCCCGTCGTGGCTGTCGATACCGAAACCATGGGCTTGAAGCCGCACCGGGACCGGCTGTGTCTGGTGCAGATGTCGTCCGGCGACGGGCACGCCCATCTGGTGCAGCTCATCCCGCCCGCGCTCGGCGGACGCGGGTTCGATTGCCCCAATCTGGCGCGGCTGATGGCGGACCCGGACGTGGTCAAGCTGATGCACTTCGCCCGGTTCGATGTCGCGGTGCTGCAGCACAGCCTGAGCATCACCGTGGCCCCGGTGCGCTGCACCAAGATCGCCGCCAAGCTGATCCGCACGTTCACCGACAAGCACGGCCTCAAGGACCTGTGCAAAGAGTTGTTGGGCGTCGAGCTTTCGAAGCAGCAGCAGTCCTCGGACTGGGGTTCGACCGAATTGACATCCGAACAATTGGCCTACGCGGCGTCGGACGTGTTGTATCTGCACCGGTTGTGGGACAAGCTCGATGCGATTTTGGTGCGCGAGGGACGCCGAGCCTTGGCGCAGGAATGCTTCGACTTCCTGCCGACCCGCGGCCGGCTGGATCTGCTGGGTTACGAGGACCCCGACGTTTTCGCGCACTGATGTCACGCTTCGGTGTAACGTTTTGATATGCGCGATTCGTTGACCCCCAGACTGCCGGGGGTCATATGAACAATTGTAACACCGCACGGGATACGCCTTGCCCCACGATGTCGCCTCGATCGAAGCTCCCTTGACCGCCGCCGGGTCCGACCTGGATGTGGCGCGCCATGTGCTGACGACCGAGGCCAATGGGCTGCTGGCGCTTGCCGCGACCTTGGATGACACATTCGCGCGCGCGGTCGACCGTCTGGCAGCCGCCACCGGGCGGATCGTCGTCACCGGAATGGGCAAATCCGGCCATGTCGGGCGCAAGATCGCCGCCACGTTGGCCTCCACCGGCACGCCTTCGTTGTTCGTGCATCCCGCCGAGGCCTCGCATGGCGACCTCGGCATGATCGTACGGGGCGACGCGGTGCTGGCGCTGTCCAATTCCGGCGAAACCATCGAGCTCGCGGACCTCGTCGCCCATTGCCACCGCTTCGGGCTGCCGCTGGTCGCGATCACGGCGCAGGCCGACTCGGCGCTGGCGCAGGCGGCCGACGTGGCGCTGCTGCTGCCGGAAGCGGCCGAAGCGTGCCCCATGGGGCTGGCGCCCACGACCTCGACGACCATGCAGATGGCGCTGGGCGATGCGTTGGCAGTGGCGCTGCTGACGAAGCGAGGCTTCACCGCCCAGGACTTCCGCCGTTTTCACCCCGGCGGCCGGCTCGGGCAGCGCCTGCGGCGCGTGAAGGACGTGATGCATGCCGGCGATGCGATGCCGTTGGTCGGCCCGTCCACGCGCATGGATGCGGCCCTGCTGGTGATGACGAACAAGCGCTTCGGTTGCCTGGGCATCGCTGGGAGCGACGGCCGCTTGATTGGGATTCTGACCGACGGCGACCTGCGCCGTGCGATGGACCCGGCGTTGTTGCAACGGGAGGTTGGTCAGATCATGACCCGCGATCCGCGCACCATCGGGCCGGATGCGCTGGCGGATGAGGCGTTGCGCGCCATGAACGCCCCGGAACGCCCGGTCACGACCTTGTTCGTCGTCGATGCCGCGCACGTCCCTGTCGGCATTCTGCATATTCACGATCTTTTGCGCGTGGGGCAGATGTGATCCCGCGTCCGCCCCAGATCGCCGGTCATCCCGGCACGGCCCATGCCCCGCGGAAGCGCGCCGCGCTGGTCGCGGGCCGTCTCGCGCGCCGGCGCATCGTTATCACGCTGACCAAACTCTTGTTGCCCATCGGGGCCGCGGCGTTGCTCGCGACGGTCGCGCTTTGGCAGGACCTCGAAGGCAGGCGCGATGCGACCCGCTTCTCTTTCGCCAATGTCAGCGGTGCGGTAGAGGGAGGCAGGCTGAAAAATGCCCGCTATCGCGGTTTGGATGAGAAGGGGCGCCCGTACACCTTGACGACCGACACGGCGCGTCAGATCGACCCCGAGCATGTGGAACTGACCCGGCCGCAAGGCGACGTCACGCAGGAAGGCGGTGCCTGGCTCAATCTGAAGGCCGAGCACGGGATGTTTATGCAGAAGGCGAATATGTTGGATTTGTGGCAGGATGTCGTGCTTTACCGCGATGACGGCATGACGTTGACCACGGCCAGCGCCAGCATCGACATCAAGAACGGCTCCGCGACCGGCAAGGTGCCGGTCCACATCGAAGGGCCGTTCGGCACCCTCGACGCACAGGCCTTTTCCGTGACCGACAAGGGCACCGCGATGCAATTCACAGGCCCGGCCCACGTCGTGCTGAATGGTGCGTCGCGGTGACGGTTCGAACGTGGCTTGTCGCGGCGCTGCTGCTGATCCCTGTTGCTACACGGGCACAGCAGCTCGATCTGTCGCACGGCGGGCCGATCGACATCACGGCGGCCGAGGGCATCGATTGGCGTCAGGACGACCATGTGATTATCGCCCGGGGCGATGCGCGCGCGGTGCGGGACAACGTGACGGTGCTGGCGGATTCGCTGACGGCTTGGTACCGCCCTAAGGCCGGCGCGCAGGCGACACCCGCCCCCGCCAGCGTCTCCGCCGGTCCCGACACGGGCGGGAGCGAAATCTATAAGCTTGAGGCCCTGGGCAACGTGCGTATCTTCACGCCCACCGATCAGGCGGTGGGCGACAAGGCGGTGTACGATATCGATCAGGCAGTCCTGGTCATGACCGGGCACGCGATGAAACTGACAACGCCGACGCAGGTTCTGACCGCGCGGGACACGTTGGAGTACTGGTCGCAGTTGCACATGGCCGTCGCGCGCGGCAACGCGGTCGCGGTCACCAACGATGCGCGCCGGATCGCGGCCGATACGCTGGTCGCTTACACGACCCCGAGCGATGAGGCGACCGCTGCGCCCGCACCGAAACCCGCGGCGGCGTCCGCCACGCCGACCGATCCTCTGGCCGCGTCAGGCAAGCTCAAGAAGATGGAAGCGTTCGGCAACGTCTCCCTCCGCACGCCCACCGACACGGTCACCGGGGATCGCGGCGTCTATGTGCCCGACACCGGGATGGCGCGCCTGTTGGGGAAGATTCGGATCACCCGCGGGCAGAACCAACTGAATGGGGCGGAGGCGATCGTCAACATGAAGACCGGGGTCGCCCGCTTGGTGTCCGGCAAGGCCGGCCGGGTGCAGGGACTGGTGATTCCGGGCGATCAAACCAGCAGAGCCTTGTCGAACACCCCGGCGCCGGCGCCCTCGCCGCCGGCGAAGGCCGCGCCGTGAACGATTCGCAGGAAACCCTCGCGCCATCGGCACCGCGCGCCGCATCCGGCATGGATGGGCTGGTCGCGACCGGTGTGGGCAAGACCTACAAAAAGAGAGCGGTGGTCCGGAACGTATCGGTGCAGCTCCGTCGCGGCGAAGCAGTCGGCCTGCTCGGCCCTAACGGCGCGGGTAAGACCACGACGTTTTATATGATCATGGGACTGGTGAGGCCCGACACCGGCGGCATCATGCTGGACGGCACCGACATCACCGCGTTGCCGATGTATCGCCGCGCCCGCCTGGGCATTGGATATCTGCCGCAGGAGGCCAGCGTGTTCCGCGGCCTGAATGTCGAACAGAACATCATGGCGGTGCTGGAGGTCGTGGAACCCGACGCCGATACCCGCAACCTAATGCTGGACGAACTGCTGGCCGAGTTCGGCATCTCCCATTTGCGCCGCACCAACGCTTTGGCTTTGTCGGGCGGGGAGCGGCGGCGGGTGGAGATCGCGCGCGCCTTGGCGAGCCAGCCATCCTACATCCTGCTGGATGAGCCGCTGGCCGGTATCGATCCGATCGCCGTGGGGGAAATCCGCGATCTGGTCGGGCATCTGAAGAACCGCGGGATCGGGGTGCTGATCACCGACCACAATGTGCGGGAAACGCTAGAAATTATCGACCGAGCGTATATTCTGCACGACGGTCAGGTGCTGATGGAAGGCCGGCCGGACGAGGTCGTCGCGCATGAGGATGTGCGGCGGGTGTACCTTGGGGAGAACTTCACACGGTAGTGTGGGATTTGGCTCGCCCCGTCCGTCATTGCGAGGAGCGTAGCGACGAAGCAAACCAGTGCCGCATGCTCCTGGATTGCTTCGCTACGCTCGCAATGACGAATGCGTGTGTCTGCTGAGCCTGAACTCCGTCTAGCACGGAATTTGCATGCCCTAATGTACGTTTACGATTGACCTGGGCATCCCAGGGCCGATAATCGCGCCCGCATGGCACTCGTCCCACGTCTCGATTTACGGCAAAGCCAAACGCTGGTCATGACGCCCCAGCTGCGTCAGGCCATCCAGCTGCTGCAATTCAACAATCTGGAAGCCGCGACGTTCGTCGAAGCCGAGTTGGAGCGGAACCCGCTGCTGGAACGGGACGAATCGACCGATAACCCGGATCGGGAACGCGCGGCGCTGGATCAGGTGGTGCCTCGGGCCGAAGCGGCGGGGGACACCGCCACGACCGTGGGGGCCGACACCTTGCCGGCCGAGGGCGCGGCGCCGCTGGATACCGATTACAGCGAAAACTACGACGCCGGGGGTATCAGCGACGGCGGCCCGATGATGGGCGGACTGGGCGGCGGCGGCAGCGGCGGCAACCAGAATTTCGACAGCGACGACCGGGGGATCGACGACCTCGCGGGCGCGCATATGACCTTGCGAGAACATCTCGGCGAGCAACTCCGGCTGAGCATCTTCGATCCCGTGGACCGCATGATCGGCGCGCATCTGATCGCGCTGCTGTGCCCCGCCGGCCGCCTGACCGCCGCACCCATCGACATCGCCGTGGCCATGGCTCTGCCGCTGGAGCGGGTCGAGGCCGTACGCCACAAGATGATGGCGTTCGACCCGCCGGGCCTGTTCGCGCGCGATCTGGCGGAGTGTCTGGCGGCGCAGCTCAAGGAGAAAAACCGCCTCGACCCCGCGATGCAGGCGCTGCTGGCGAATCTGCCGTTGCTGGCGGCGCGGGAAAACCGGAAGCTGATGGAGATATGCGGCGTGGATGCCGAGGACCTCCGGGATATGATCGCGGAGATCAGGGCGCTCGATCCCAAGCCG
>Ga0214179_1000035_pt1 | contig 11882 bp, 6 predicted proteins | sample TroBogEpilimnion_21_FD_153017 | JGI IMG/M metagenome (GOLD analysis project Ga0214179, IMG submission 153017) | Freshwater microbial communities from Trout Bog Lake, WI - 01OCT2007 epilimnion | ecosystem: Environmental > Aquatic > Freshwater > Lake > Epilimnion/Euphotic zone | place: Trout Bog... | reverse complement strand
GTCTCCAAAACTAAAAACAAGGGTTCAATTCCCTTCTCTTTCGGACAATTTTTTTGGCAAAAAAGTTCAATTAAAAATATGTTTTCTAATACAACTCTAACTAGAACCGTTCAACACAACCCCATAATTGTTGCGGCTGTTTGAATAAATATGAGATAAACTGCAAATCAGTCACATCATTGAGCTTTCGTGCTTCGCCTAAAGTAACCAAAAATAATGTTAATTCAGTTAAAAAGTGTTTAATGCGAGGTAAAACAAGTTTATCATCAACTACAATAAATTTTGAATTTGGTAAATGACAAAATGTTAGCGGATAATAATAACTAGTCAATTTAATTAAGCGCTCCATAACAATAATTAATTTTAAGTCAATAGTATCTAACAAACCCGACATACCCGCTGAAATCACTAGTAATTGAAAGCGTATATCTAACGGTTCAAATTGTGGTTGTTTTAAAATCTCAATAAGTCGTGTTCCACGATTTAAACTTCTTAAAGTTGTTGCATCTAAATCCGATCCAAATTGTGTAAAAGCTTCCACTTCGCGAAATTGTGCTAATTCGAGTTTTAGCGTTCCAGCAATTTTTTTCATTAACGGAATTTGAGCTGACGATCCTACACGACTAACCGATAAACCCACATTAATCGCTGGGCGGACTCCTTTATAAAATAATTCCGCTTCTAAAAAAATTTGTCCATCCGTAATAGAAATTACATTTGTTGGAATATATGCTGAAACATCACCCGCTTGTGTTTCAATAATTGGTAATGCTGTAATAGAGCCCCCAGCGCGTTTAACTAAACCGTGTTGTTGTAAAATTGGATATTCGTATTGGTTTAAAGTAGTTAAAAACCTTAATTTTGCGGCACGTTCTAATAAACGAGAATGCAAATAAAACACATCACCTGGATAAGCTTCTCGTCCGGGTGGACGGCGAAGTAAGAGTGACATTTGACGATAAGCAACCGCTTGTTTACTTAAATCATCATATATCACTAAGGCATGTGCATTACGGTCGCGCCACCATTCGGCAATTGCACAACCAGCATAAGGTGCTAAAAATTGAAGCGGAGCTGAATCCGATGCTGTCGCGGCGACGATAGTTGTATAATTAAAAGCTTCAAAACGTTTTAACAATTCGACAATTTGGGCCACGTTGGAACGTTTTTGGCCAATCGCAATATAAACACAAATCATTATATTATAAAAATCATTTTTTTTTTGATTTAGAATACTATCAATTGCAATAGCGGTTTTTCCAGTTTGCCGATCGCCAATAATTAATTCACGTTGGCCACAGCCAATTGGAACCATACTATCAACGGCTTTTAAACCTGTATGCATAGGTTCACGCACTGATATCCTTGGAATAATGCCGGGTGCTTTTACTTCTACTAAATTTCGCCATAAACTCGTTAACGTTTTTCCATCAATCGGTGACCCTAATGCATCGACTACGCGGCTTAAAAGCGTTGGTCCAACAGCGACATTAACAATTTGTTGAGTTCGTAAAACTAAATCTCCTTGTTTAATGTACCGATCATTACCGAATAAAACTACACCAATTTGTTCGGTTTCTAAATTTAATGCTAGACCGCGTACTTTTTTTTTTGCACCAAAAATATAAACCATTTCTCCCGCTTTAATTTGCGGTAAACCCGCAACACGTGCAATACCATCTCCAATAGCTAATACAATTCCTAAGTTTGAAACCTGTTTCGAATAAAGTTGCTGGTTATCAAAAAATGCAGTTGTATTAGAAAACATATTTTTAATTGAACTTTTTTGCCAAAAAAATTGTCCGAAAGAGAAGGGAATTGAACCCTTGTTTTTAGTTTTGGAGACTATTGTTCTACCAATTAAACTACTCTTTCGGAAAAATACCTGATAATTAACTAAAGTGAGGACCAACAATAACCTGATCTAAGATAAAAAGTCCATGCACTATCAAAGCAATAATGCACCAATCCCACAAATCCTTCTGGTGTTCAAGTCGGGCTAATTCCGTTGCCCTTGGTTCCACTCCTTCTCGAGAAAAATCAGGGTAGGGGTGTGCTTTAACACTAAACGTCTTCATAAATCGATTCAAATCCGTATTCATATCATGAATCTCTTTCGTGACCTTATGATTAATATGTTCAAGATCAGCCTCTATAATCAAATTATCCTGAACATAAGGACGAACGTCAGGTATAGGCGTTAACGCCTCATTAATATAAGCAAGTCTTTCAATATATTCAGTAAGCCTTTGCTCAAGACCCGGAATAGTAACGTCCGGATTATTCCGTCGTATACTACGGAGAGCATGAATATTATTCGAAAGCTGCTCTACCTCGCCATTAACTTGAGGCAAATACATTTTAGCAGAACCATTTGTACAGATACGCATTTGCCATAGGGCATTATTCCGCTCTATTGTAGTAGAAATGGTTGTCATACCTTGCCCTAGCATAGTAAATTTTTCGTCTTCACACAAAGGCCCCAATGATGCTTTCATCGCACTGCTGTAACTACTGATATGACTATACAGTAGCTCATTAAAAATATTAACGTGATGCTCATATATATTAATCGTAGTCATATGCATTGTAAAAATTTTACTGTTCTGAAATAGATTAAAGATATCATACCAATCAAACTTATTAACATCGTTAGAAAAATTATTCAGATCAATAGTAATAGTCTCAATAAGAGGAATAACCTGTGATAGCAATTTCAGCTGTGCGGTAATTTCTTCACTTGACAATTTAGTAATGGTAGGATCAACCAATAATCCCCGCAGCATCGTGTCAATAGACGACTGCATAGACTCAAAAACGCTTAAAATCGATTCAATAGAATAGAGTGGGATTCGAGCGTCCGTCACAAGCAGTCTCGTCTTTATAATAGCCGAACCAAACTCATAATTTATACTCATTAATATATTAATAATCTGGGTGTCTGCTCTTAACGGTAGGAACGAATAATTGAGATTATTTGTTGGCGTTTGGATCATAGTAATATTCTCCGGCTGCCGCATTAAAAAATAACTTAGTATACTGACACAAAAAATATGCAATAATAGTTGCCAAAAACTATAGGGTAAAGAACAAAGGAAAAAATAAATATAAGCTATTAGTTGCCACAGGATGTTCGTGATGTCACGCCATAGTATTGTTAGAGATCGTCGAGTCATAGTAGGTGGTTAAATATAAATATAAAGATTATAGGAATAAGGGCGGGAGCTACACCCGCATTTGACGGTTAACGTCCACTTTACTGGTTAAGTTACCTTATTAAGTCTATCCAAAGCTGTTCCGGCTAACATTAAAAATAAAAATAAAAATTTAAAAGGTGTATCGGTAACGCTCCACTGTAATATAAAACAATAATAATAAACATGAAAAAACTAAAAGTAAACGGAAGAAAAACTTTCCATCCGAGATCCATTAATTGATCATAACGATAGCGTGGTAAGGTAGCTCGCACCCATACAAAAAAAAATAATAATATCGTCGTTTTAATACCTAATATAGCACTTTGCAAATAAGGATTACTAATTAGTAAACCAGGAACATGCCACCCCCCTAGAAAAAAAATAGAAATTAACGTGCTTAAAAATGCCATATTTGCGTACTCCGCTAAAAAAAATAACGCAAAAAGCATTCCTGAATATTCAACATTATAGCCCGCAACTAATTCGGCTTCAGCTTCCGGTAAATCAAATGGGGTTCGATTGGTTTCCGCTAAACTTGCGCATAAAAAAAGACCAAACAACGGAAGCAACGGAATAATTAACCAAATACTTTGACTTTGAAATAAAATAATATCCACTAAGTCTAGCGTTCCACAAATACTTACAATACTTAAAATAATAAAACTGAGGGATAATTCATAAGAAATCATTTGAGCCGTTGTCCGCAATGCACCTAATAAGGCATATTTTGAATTACTTGCCCAACCAGCCAGAATAAGACTGTATGTTTCAATAATTTGAATAGCGAGGATAAAAAGAAGAAGAATAGGTAACGATACCGTCGGATAGCTATTTAATGGTAAAAAAAACCAAAGATAGAGACTAATAATTAACCCTAAACCTGCAGCAAAAAAATAAATACCAAAATAACTTTTTTTTGGCCAAAAAAATTCTTTAACCAATAATTTTAACCCATCCGCTAATGGTTGGAGTAACCCTTTGACTCCGACAACATTTGGACCTTGCCTTCGTTGAATACTTCCCATAAGTTTTCGTTCCAATAGCGTTGCGTACGCTATAATAATAAAAACAGGGATTATAAATACAATAAAAAAAATAACTAACCAGACAATAGGTTCAATTAAATATACAATATCTAAGTAGTACCAATTAATATAAAACAAAATGTCTGCAAAATCTTGTAATTGTCGAATAGCCTTATCTAGAGTAGTAACGTTATTAATCGTACAATTCGTAACAATTTGACTAAACTTAAAAATACTATTCAGCGTAGAAGCGAAGCTAACTACTTCGAATCTATCTGCGAAATCCGAAGTAGTCAGCAATCGCCAAAAATCCGCTAAATCAGAAGTTTTAGTAACCTGCTTTGTCAACAGATTACTCATGGTTCCACAAAGAGTCATAAAAAACGTTAAGATTAATGAAAAAAGCATTGGTTAATGTTTTAAATTATTAATTAAATGAATATCCAGACTTTTCGTTAAACGAAATAAGACCATAATTAAAGCGAGTCCCAATGCCGATTCCGCGCCGGCTAGAGTTAGTAAAACGAGTGCGTCAATTTGTCCCATCACGTTCATATTATAAAAACTAAATAATACAAAATAAAAACTTAAACCTAACAATAGAAGCTCAAGAGAAATTAAAATTAAAATTAAATTACGATTATTAATCATTAAAAAACCAAACAATCCAAAACCAAAACAATAACTAGCAAGTGAAAAGAAAAGTAATGTCATAAAGCTTAATCCGGTCATTTTATTTTTATATGGTGGAAAATGGTGTTACCAGGTTTGAGTTTCGTGAACATAGGCTTAAGTGGATTCGAACCACTGACTTTACACTTATCAAGTACACACTCTGCCAATTGAGTTACAAGCCTAACAGCTTTCCGGTTAAAAAAAATAAAGCCTTCGATGAAATTAACTAATACTGTGTTAATAGAACCGTAACCAATTCTAAAATTCCTAAACTATATGGAGCTAAAAAAATAACAAATAAAAAAATAAAACCTAATACCCAAAGTAGACCGCTAAAAATAACTAATTGCCATGTATCAAACGTTTGTATATTATAAACAACGTTTTGTAATTTTAGACGCAATTGATAATCTGCAAATACAGCGACGAGAGTTCTTGGAAATAACCGAAAGGACGATTTTAAGGTTATTTCCCAAGTCTGAGCGTCTAAAAAGCGATTTGATTCAAATAAACTAATTTTTAAAAATCGTAAATACATAAACGTTCCAATGAGGATGGCAATAACCAAAAACAGCACTAAATAAAATCTATTTTGCTCTACTAATACGCTAAGAATAAAAAATTTAGCAAAAAACCCGGCAAAAGGCGGAACTCCTGCAAAGGAAAATAAACAAATAACTAAACATAAAAAAAGAAAAAAGGACGTTTGAATCGATAATTTTAATTGATTAAAATAAATTAAACGCGCTTGGGTATCGACTTGCATCTGGCAAATCAGTAAAAAAGTAAAAAAACAAATATTAGTAAAAATATAAATAATAAGATAAAAGAAAAAAGAAAAATAGCCTAATGTGGTATTAAAACAACAACCTAGTAGCATAAAACCTAAATGGGTCAAAGCCGAATAGGCAATAAACCTTTTAATACGCGTTTGGTAAAATGCGCCAAGCGTGCCAAATACGATAGACAAGAGGCCTGTTACCAAAAACAGGTGATAAACAATAGTTATAGAAACAGGAACCCCCGTTAATAATTTGAAAAAAATACCCAACTTAAACATTAAAGCGGGACTAATTAATAAAACAAGAAAGGCTGTAACTAAAGTTTCCGCACCTTCATAAACGTCAGGAACCCATTGATGAACGGGAGCTGCACCTAATTTTATCAGATACGCAAAAAAAAACGCTACTTGTAACAAAATTAATTGTTCAGTAAAAAAAATGCATAAAAACGGGTATTTATAAAAAAAAAAAACGATATCATTAAGATTCGTACTCGTTGTTACATAAAAATACCCACAAATTGATAATAATAGTAACGAAACTGCAAGTGCATTAATAATAAAATATTTAAGCGTAGCCTCGATTGATAAACTATAATCAGTGGAGGATACACTTTGTATACCGATAAAAATAATACTGCAAAACGCGGAAATTTCAAGTAAAATAACAAGCAATATAAGATCGTTAGCTGCAATAAATAAACGCAAGCAAAGCAGTGTACATACTATCAAAAACGGAATTTCGTGACTATATTTTATAAATTTCGTTGTACGCGAAAAAACAAACGCTACTAAATAGGTATAATATAATGTCAATAAAGTTAAAAAAAAATTAATTAGGGAACTTAACAGATCATGGCGAAAAAAAAAATTACCATTATGAGACAAAATTTGAAACGGCGCAGCACTAAATAATAAATATAAGCCCTCGATTAAAATACAAAAAAATAAAATACCTTGTGTTAAGCGTAATACAAGGAAAAAGATTTTTTTTTTCCGTGTAACAGAATTAAATAATAAATCGTCTTGTGGTAAAAAAATAGGAAGACCCAATAAAAAGGGCAGAGTCACAAATAGCAGGCCTTCAACAAAAAATGAACTTGCAACTGGAAAATACACCGATAAAAATGTAAGCATAACGAAATAATAAACGATATAGAGGATTTTTAAGGAACTTTAAGGAAATTTAAGAGCGTTCTCTAACTCTCAAATACCATCAGACGATGAATGGACTCGAACCAATGTCTTCGGGTCATGAGCCCGATGGGTTACCAATTACCCCACACCGCCGGGTACAAATTCCTTGTTGCGGCGTGGGTAATAACGGGCTTGAACCGCTAACTTTTTCGGTGTAAACGAAATACTCTAACCAATTGAGTTAATCACCCGCAACAAGGAGAGAACTGCATATTGGGAGAGACGGGACTTGAACCCGCGGCATTTAGCGCGACAGGCTAACACTCTACCAATTAAGTTACACCCCCCTCTTTGAGGTGTAAAAAACTGGAAACGGAGTTGAACCGTCGTCTTAGGATTTGCAGTCCCATGCATTTACCACATATGCTATCCAGTTTTTTTTAAAAAAAAAAAGTAAAAGCGCGCAACATTAGAGAATTTTTCCTAATTTGCGTATAGCTTCTTACAAAGCGTTTAACAATTAGGCTAATTGCGTTTCTTACGTCCGTCATAATCTATAACGCTAACACAGAAAAATTGTTCAAAAAGAGTTTCCTGCTTATATGTATTCAGCAGTTATCTCGAAATAACGTAGCATTACAGCCATGCTCGAGGGAACAACTTGTTATACCAGCGGTTACCACGTCTCGATCCTCTCGTACTAGAAACATGTTTTTTGAATTTTTACATTTACGGTAGATAGGGACCGAACTGTCTCGCGACGTTCTAAACCCAGCTCATGTACCACTTTAATCGGCGAACAGCCGAACCCTTGGAACCTCCTACAGCTCCAGGATGTGATAAGCCGACATCGAGGTGCCAAACGACTCCGTCGATTCGATCTCTGGGGAGTCATTAGCCTGTTATCCCCGGCGTACCTTTTATCCGTTGAGCGATATCTTTGCCACACAAGAATATCGGGTCACTATGACCGACGTATCAAAGCGCTAAGCGCTTCGAATATCTCTGTTCGACCTGTCAGTCTTACAGTCAAACAAGTTTCTGCCATTGCACTCAACCAAAGTATATCAATATGGACTTGTCTTTGTACACCCCCGTTACTTTTTAGGAGGCGACCGCCCCAGTCAAACTACCAATCAAGCATATGTCACCTCATGAAATTTTTTTAACTAAGGATTAGGTATTGCTTATCTTACGAGGGTAGTATCTCATTTGCGCATGTCAAAAAACTAGGGAATTACCCTATCGTAAAATGTTTTTAAATGCTCCTACTTTGAGTGTGCTCGCAGACTAAACAACCCGATACTAGATTATAGTAAAGGTGCACGGGGTCTTTCCGTCTAGCCGCAAATATTCCGCATCTTCACGGAAAATTCAATTTCACTGAGTTAATACTGGAGACAGTGGAGAAGTCGTTATACCATTCATGCAGGTCGGAACTTACCCGACAAGGGGTTACGCTACCTTAGGACCGTCAGTGTTACGGCCGCCGTTTACTGCAGGTTCGATTTGATGCTATATTACATCTTTTTTTAACTACGCAGTGCCGGGCAGGCCTCAGACCCTATACATCATTTTACAATTTTGCAGAGTCCTGTGTTTTTATTAAACAGTCGCTTCTCCCAGTTAATTTTGCCTATTTTAAAGGCCATCCTTATCCCAAAGTTACAGAGTTAAATTTGCCGAGTTCCTTCAGTATTATTTTCTCAAACGCCTTAGTATACTCTACCCATTGACCTGTTACGGTTTACAGTACGGTGGTTTTCGCATAATAAAAAAATATTATACGTTAAAAGATAAAAATTATTTTCTTAAATTTTTTAGATTTACGAATTACACAATCCTCCAATAATTAATCGAGATACAGCGTACCTACAAAAATCGTCATTTTTATCCCAAACAGGAATATTTAAACCTGTTAATCATCAGTTTTTGCATTCGCAAAAAACCTAAGACACCGTTTTACTCTACGTTGCCTCAACAGAGCATAGAAAACCTTCAATTTTCGGCGACAATGATTTCGACATTGTTTATTATTACTCATACCAGCATTCTTACTTCTGATATACAATATTATTTTTTCAAATAATACTATGTTATACAGAACATTCTGCTACCATAATAAAATGACAGCTGTCATTTTATATTCAGAACTTCGGTAAAGTTTTTATTCTCATTACATTTTCGAAATTAAAACGATTCTTTGTTAATGATCTTTTACGAACTCTTTAAAGGATGGCTGCTTCTAGGCCTACCGCTTAACAATACAATCGATAACATTTCTTCGTAAGAAAAACTTTTTTCGAGACCTTAGTTACTGATCTGGGCTGTTTCCCTCTTGACTATGGACCTTAGCGCCCACAGTCTGTCTACTTAACCAATTATCGCTAAAAAGAATAAAATGGGTTTTAAGTATTCTAAGTTTGAAAACCAGTAGCCCGTAAAACGGTATACCAATAATTAGTGCTTTACCCCTTAAAACTTTAAGTGCTCTACTAAAATAGATTTCGCAGAAAACCAGATATCTCCAAATTTGATTAGCCTTTCACTCCTAGCTATTATTCATCCCAGTATTTTGCAACATACACGAGTTCGATCGTCTACCCTAGAGGTTAAGGCTTACATCTGATAATAGCTAGATCATTTGGTTTCGGGTCTAATAAATATAACTTAGATTACCCTTTCGGGCTCGCTTTCGCTGCACGTAAAAACTCAGATTATTAGTTCTTCCGTTTGCTATATTCATTAAGTTGCTGATCCATTATACAAAAGGTACAATGTTTTGTAAACTCCAATTGCTCTAAGACATTCAATTTTTAGTTCTTTTCACACAACATGCCTATAGTACAACTTATAGACACCTAGTATCTTCAAAGATTCTTTTCATCATTCCCTCACGGTACTTTTCGCTATAAAAAATTAAATCATATTATAATGTTAGAGGGTGGGTCCCCTATCTTCAAACAATCGCAGCATAAATCGTTTTACTCATTTCCTCTTTTTTCCGTAGAAATTTTTGGACTAGCACCAACTTTAGGTAAAGTATTCAAACTTTTTTTATTTAAAAAATAAAGAGTAATTCGCATTTAAAATCCAATTTCGCTCGCCACTACTCTTAGAATCTCGGTTGATTTTTTATCCTTTAGGTACTGAGATGTTTCACTTCCCTAAGTTTTACGTTTTTTTATCAAATTTCTTTGTTGCGAATACTCTATCATTAAAATACTAAAAAAAAAGTATTACGAAATAGATTATCGATTAATTAACGTTCGCGACGAATTAATTCCATAGATTGCTATTAAATGTCTTTTTTTTTTTACCACAATTAACACAGGATTTGTAAAAAGAACTTGGATTTTTAGACAAAATGTATAAAAGATTATCAATTTTCCACAGCAGCAGGTTCCCCTACCACCACCTTGTTACGACTTTGCACCAGTTAACAGCCCCTAATTAATAGCTGATTACTAATGTTTTTTTTTTCGAAAGTAAAAAAAATCGTTAAAAAATAGCTATTTTCTCCTTGACCAATTTCCAGCACGTGACGGGCAGTGTGTACAAAACTCGAGTACTTATTCACCGTAGCCTGCTGATCTACGATTACTAGCGATTTCACCTTGATAAAACCGAGTTGCAGATTTTAATCCGCACTACGGATAATGTTCGAGATTTGCTTTCTATCTCCATTTCTAAAGTGCACCTCATTGAAAAATCCTTTGTAGCACGTGTGTAGCCCCGTTCATGAAGACCATAATGACTTGACCTTGTCCGATCAAATTATAAGACATAATTTACGTTCCTCGTTCTCATACATACTAAATATTAACTTATAATTGAGGATCTCACCCATTAAACCACATATCCCATAAGAACCTTTTTTGCTTGTTTCAAAGTTTATTTACCCAAACTAACAATAAGATAAACCTCGGAACTTGTAAGCGCGCAACAACTTAATGTCGCGCTTACAAGGAAACTAGCCTTCGGACCCGTGTAAGTGGCCGTTTTCAAACATGGGCTTCCGACAGCCATGCAATCTTGAATAATTATTTTTTATACCACAATGTTAAAACTATTACATACATCAATGGATTTAATTATTTCCAAAAACTGGTAAGATTCTGCGTGTAGTATCGCATTAAACCACATACCTCACCGCTTGTACAAGTTTCCGCCAAATCCTTTGAGTTTCAACCATGGGGTCGTATTTCCCAGGCGGAGTGTTTACGCGTTAGCTTTAACCTATACTATGTATAAATTTAACACTCATCTTTTAGGGCATGGACTACCAGGGTCTCTAATCCCGTTTGATTCCCATGCTTTCGCACCTCAACGTCCGACTACCTTGTAGACTGCCTTCGCCGTTGGCATACGTACTAATATCATCATATTTTACCTTTACATTAGTAATTCCATCTACCTCTATCATCGCTGATTGATTGTTAGATAAGCAAAAACAATAGTTTTATTGTTTTTTTTACTTAGCCAATAACCATCGTCTACTCACCCTTTACGCCCGCTTATGATGAATAACGCTAGCCCCTCCCGTATTACCGCGGCTGCTGGCACGAAATTAGCCGGGACTTAATTACTTAAATACATATCATTATTGGTATTTACAAAAGTGGTTTACAAAGCTTGCCGTCTCTTTCGCACAATAAATATTACTGGATCAGGCTTCCGCCCATTGTCCAAGATTCCCCACTGCTGCCTCCGAAGAGTTTGGGCCGTTTTTCAATCCCAATGTGGTTGATCATCCTCCCAGACCAACTAGATTTTATCGGCTTGTTAAGACCCTAACTCTAACAATTACCTAATATCGTCTAAGCTATTTTACCATTAATACTATTATGGCACTATATTTTTCTTAGTTTTTACGCACCCGAACGCCTGTTACTAAGTTAATCTTAGTAATCCCGACTCGCATGTGTAAGGCATATTTACAGCGTTCATTCAGAGCCAGGATCCGACTCATCAATTTTTGTCATCAATGATATAAATTTAAACTCAAACAAATTCGTATCCCTTATGAGATTTGAACTCATGTCCGTGCCTTGAAAAGGCAATGTC
>Ga0214179_1000034_pt1 | contig 11948 bp, 21 predicted proteins | sample TroBogEpilimnion_21_FD_153017 | JGI IMG/M metagenome (GOLD analysis project Ga0214179, IMG submission 153017) | Freshwater microbial communities from Trout Bog Lake, WI - 01OCT2007 epilimnion | ecosystem: Environmental > Aquatic > Freshwater > Lake > Epilimnion/Euphotic zone | place: Trout Bog... | reverse complement strand
CGTAGGGCCGCGCTAACGGCCAGCACGAATGCCGCGGACTTCGATCACATGGGAATGACGGCTGGCCAAATGCCGCGCTTCCGTCGCGATCCGGTCCCGCAGCACCGCGTCGGCCATGGCCACTATGCCGCCGCGCGGGGTGTCAAGTCGCGGAAGCCAGTCGGCCGTTACCGGCACCCGCGCCAAAACGCGTAAATCGAGATGGAATGGATTTTGGTTCACGGCACGCGCTGCGGCCTGATCGAATTCGATCACACCGACCGGGATGCGGTGTCCGGCCGGCCTCCACGGTCCCGAACTGGTGTAAGCCAGAAGCAATTCCCGCCCCTGGCTGGTTTGTCGGACACCCAGACAATACGCGATATGCGGAACGGGTCCCGGCCGATCGGGCGGGTCAGGTGGTCCGAACGGGAAATTGGTCAGGACGAAGGCGCCTTCGCCTATGTTCGGCGCCACGGCCCTCAGCTTTCGCCCAGGAGGATCCGTAACGTGTCGGCGCGGGAGGCGTAACGCTCGTCGCTTTCCCCGTCCTCCCGCAGCAGTATGCCCGGTGGTTCGTTCTCCAGTTCGGGCGCGGTAAAGACGTGAATGACTCGTTCCGCCTCCTCGCGCTCCTTCAGGTCGCGTTCTATTAATGTCTGGACGTAGCCGGCAATGGACCGATGCTCTCGTTCGGCGATGCGCTGAACGCGGTCCTTGGTGCGGAGGTCCAGCCGGACGGTGATACCAGTGCGGCCGATTTGCGCTGCTTCGCTCATGACGGTGAGGGTCGCATCATATCGATGCAAATTTCAAGGACTATCGCTAAAGACGGTCGAGAACACGTATAAACGGTGAAAAGCGCATGATGTCCCGGCCACCCAAACATTGTACCGACAGCCCCGAGACACCGTCCGATAAACCATCGACCTGGGACGGTTTCCTCGCCGCTGTCCGGGCCGTGGAAACACCGAACGGCCTCCTGGACCTCCGTGACCGCCGAACGCAAGACCGTGACCCATTCGAGGGTTGGCGGGAATAACCCCTAACCCGCCTCCGCCAACACCAGCCGCCGCCGAGCGACCGCTCGCACCGGCATGGCGGCGTACACATCCTTCACCGCTTCGGTGATCGTCACCCCCGCCAAGCCTGGGGCAACGCGCCGTCCGGCATCCTCGATCAGCGGCGCCGCCCGCAAAATCAGCCGCAGCCGCGTAGGCGGCACCCACAGCGCCGCATCGTGCGCCTCCGCTCGGAACAGCGCCGAGGCCAGCAGTTGGTCCAACTGCCGCACCGAGTACGGATGCCCATGGCCGAACGGCGTGCTCTCCCAATAGGCCCACATGCCGGTGCGGTTCGGCGCGACGACCAGCAGCCGCCCGTCGTCCTTCAACACCCGCCAGACCTCCCGCAGCATGCGCCGAGCGCTTTCGGCGGCTTCCAGTCCGTGCACCAGCAGGATGCGATCGAAGCTGAGGTCGGGGAAGGGCAGGGCGTCTTCCTCCGCCGAACACGACAGGCTCGGTCCCCCGGCCGGCCAGCGCGCGGCCCCCATCTGCGCGGGGGTCAGCGCGATGCAGGACAAAGCCTGTTCCCGCCACAGCCGCAGATACGGCCCGGCGTGCCCGATGCCCAGCACGGTTTGCCCTTTCAGATTGGGCCATTGGGCAAAAAGCCGCTCCCGCAGCAGGCGCGCGGTGACGGCCCCCCGAGCGGAGGTGTAAAATTCGGCGGTCGCTTGCGCATCCGAGGCCATGCCACGATGCTATAGCACAAAAGCCGGTCTCCGGCGGTACCGTGAAAGGCTCCGATCATGACAATATCCGCGACAGCCGTACCCATCCTGAAGGACAACTACGCCTGGCTGCTGAAAGACAGCGAAACCGGCGCCACCGCGATTGTGGATCCGGCCGACGCCAAGCCGATCATCGCCGCCATCGAGGCCGCGGGCGGGCGCCTGGACATGATCCTGCTGACGCATCACCACGCCGATCACACGGCCGGCACCGATGAAGTCCGCACCCATTTCAAATGCCCCGTCGTGGGAGCCGCCGCCGACGCGCACCGTCTGCCGAAGCTGGATGTCGCGGTGAAGGAAGGCGACACGGTCGCGCTGGGCAACGCCAAGGGTCAGGTCATCGACACCCCCGGCCACACCCGCGGCCAGATCAATTTTTTCTTTCCCGAAGGTCCGGTCCTGCTGTCCGGCGACACCCTGTTCAGCCTCGGCTGCGGCCGCCTGATCGAAGGCACCGCGGGTGAGATGTTCGACAGCCTCGCCAAGCTGGCGGCGCTACCGGGGAACACCCTGGTCTGCTGCGGCCATGAATACACAGAGAGCAACGCCCGCTTCGCGCTGTCCGTCGATCCCGACAACGCCGCCCTGAAGGCCCGATCGGCCGAGGCCTCCGCCCAGCGCGCCGCCGGCAAGTTCACGATCCCGTCGGTCCTGTCCGACGAACTCGCCGCCAATCCCTTCCTCCGAGCCAAGGACGTCGCCGCTTTGGCCGACGTGCGCGGCAAGAAAGACAGGTTCTGAGCCATGAAGTTGCACTACTCCGGCACCAGCCCCTACGTCCGCAAGGTCATGGCCTGCGCCATCGCGCGCGGCCTCGATGGCCAGATCGAAAAGCACAGCAGCAACCCGCACGCCTCCCCGGCGGACCTGCTGGCCGACAACCCTTTGTCGCGAGTCCCCTGCCTCGTCACCGACGACGGCGTGTCGCTCTTCGACAGCCCTGTCATTTGCGAATACCTGGATAGCATCGGCGACGCGCCGGCACTGTTCCCGCCCGCCGGCCCAGCACGCTGGCGCGCGTTGAAGCTGCAAGCCATGGGCGACGGCATCCTCGACTCCGCCGTCCCCTGCCGTGGCGAGCTGGGCCGGCCCAAGGAAGCCGCGCGCGATGCGGCGATCGCCCGCTACAAAACCCAGATGCTGCGGACCGTCGCGGCGCTGGAGGCCGATCTGCCCGGTCCCGGCCTCGATATCGGCACGATCGCGGTGGCCTGTGCCCTCGGCTACATGGATTTCCGCTTCGCCTCCGACCCCTGGCGCCCCGGTCATCCGAAGCTGACGGCTTGGTACGAGGCCATCGCCGCGACTCCGGCCCTGGCCGCGACCGCCCCGAAAGAATGACGGATTTGCGCGATCCCGGGGCCGACTCGGCCTCGGTGATCCAGGCGTTGGGCCTGCTTCCGCACCCGGAGGGCGGGTTTTACCGCGAAACTTGGCGCGACTCACCGGAATCCGGGGCCAGGGGCGCGGGGACGTCCATCCTGTTCTTGCTGCGGGACACCGATAGAAACCGCTGGCACCGGGTGGATGCGGCGGAATTGTGGATCTGGCAGGCCGGCGCGCCCCTGGCACTGACCGTCGAACCCGCCCCGCCGCTGCGCCTGGGCCCCGATTTGGCGGCGCACCAGGTCCTGCAAGGCTTCGTCCCCGCCCACGCATGGCAAAGGGCCGCGAGCCTCGGCCCCTGGACGCTGTGCACCTGCGTCGTGGCGCCGGCTTTCCGCTTCGAAGGCTTCGAAATGCGGCCGGAATCGGGGGCGTGACCGTCGTGTGTCGAATCCTGCTTAGAGCCGCTTGACTCCCCGATAAGCCGCAACTAGTTTCCGCGCCCTCGGCCCACCCCATGTTCTACCAAGGTGGTTGCCGGTTGCAGGCCAAAGATGCAGGCGGCGCCGCTCCCCTCAGGGGTGCCTAGGCCGCTTGTTTCAGGGACCCCGCGGGGTGGGACCATTCCCACGCCGGCGGGCGTTGTCTGTTATCGGTGACTAAGCGCGGCGTTCCAGGGTGGCGCGACCAGGATTGTGAAAGAGGCGACATGCCCACTATCAACCAGCTCATTGCCCACGGGCGCGAGCCGCAGAAGACGCGGAACAAGGTTCCGGCGCTCGAAGGCTGCCCGCAGAAGCGCGGCGTTTGCACGCGCGTCTACACGACCACGCCGAAGAAGCCGAACTCGGCTCTTCGTAAGGTCGCCAAGGTGCGTCTGACCAACGGCTACGAAGTCGTGAGCTACATCCCCGGCGAAGGCCATAACCTTCAGGAGCATTCCGTGGTGTTGATCCGCGGCGGCCGCGTGAAGGATCTTCCCGGTGTGCGTTATCATATCCTGCGCGGCGTGCTCGACACGCAGGGTCTGCCGAAGCGTCGTCAGCGCCGGTCGCTGTATGGCGCGAAGCGGCCGAAGTAAGGGAGCGATCGCATGTCTCGCCGCCGCCGCGCCGTAAAACGCGAAATTCTGCCGGACGCCAAGTTCGGCGACGTCGTCCTCAGCCGTTTCATGAACGCGCTGATGTACGATGGCAAAAAGTCCGCCGCCGAATCGATCGTCTATAATGCTCTCGAGGTGCTGAAGCGCCGCGGTGGGCCGCAGGCCGATCCGGTTCGCATGTTTCATGAGGCGCTGGACAACGTGAAGCCGGCCGTCGAAGTGCGGTCCCGCCGGGTCGGCGGTGCCACCTATCAGGTGCCGGTCGAAGTCCGTTCGGAGCGTCGTCAGGCGCTGGCGATCCGGTGGCTCATCGATGCCGCCCGCAAGCGCGGCGAACATACGATGCAGGACCGGCTTTCGAACGAACTGCTGGACGCGGTGAACAATCGCGGGTCGGCTGTGAAGAAGCGTGAAGACACCCACCGGATGGCCGAAGCCAACAAGGCTTTCAGCCACTACCGCTGGTAAGATTATCAGTCACTCAACGGACCATCACCTGGATCGCTGGAGCATACGACGATGGGTAAAGCTAAATTCGAGCGGAACCTTCCGCACTGCAACATTGGCACGATCGGCCACGTCGATCATGGCAAGACGTCGCTGACCGCGGCAATCACAAAGGTCCTGGCCGAATCCGGCGGTGCGACCTTCACGGCGTACGATCAGATCGACAAAGCCCCGGAAGAAAAAGCCCGCGGCATCACGATCTCCACCGCGCACGTGGAATACACGACGACGAACCGCCATTACGCGCACGTCGACTGCCCCGGCCACGCCGACTATGTGAAGAACATGATCACCGGCGCCGCGCAGATGGACGGCGCCATCCTGGTCGTGTCCGCCGCCGACGGCCCGATGCCGCAGACCCGGGAGCACATCCTGCTCGCCCGTCAGGTCGGTGTGCCGGCCCTGGTGGTGTTCATGAACAAGGTCGACATGGTCGATGACCCCGAGCTGATCGAGCTGGTGGAGATGGAGCTGCGCGAGCTGCTGTCGTCCTATCAGTTCCCCGGCGACGACATCCCCATCATCCATGGTTCGGCCCTGATGGCGCTGGAAGGCACCCGTCCGGAAATCGGCCATGACGCGATCCTGAAGCTGATGGCCGCCGTGGACGAATACATCCCGCAGCCGGAGCGCGCTCTGGACCGTCCGTTCCTGATGCCGATCGAAGACGTGTTCTCGATCTCCGGCCGCGGCACCGTCGTGACCGGCCGTGTCGAGCGCGGCATCGTGAAGGTTGGCGAAGAAGTCGAGATCGTCGGCCTGAAGGACACCGTGAAGACCGTCGTGACGGGCGTCGAAATGTTCCGCAAGCTGCTCGATCAGGGCCAGGCCGGCGACAACATCGGCGCGCTGCTGCGCGGCACGAAGCGTGAAGACGTGGAGCGCGGTCAGGTTCTGGCCAAGCCGGGCACAATCACGCCGCACACCCAGTTCAAGGCCGAAGCCTACATTCTGACGAAGGAAGAGGGCGGGCGTCACACCCCGTTCTTCACCAACTACCGCCCGCAGTTCTATTTCCGCACGACCGACGTGACGGGCATGGTGAAGCTGCCGGACGGCGTCGAGATGGTGATGCCCGGCGACAACGTGTCGATGGAAGTTGAGCTGATCGCCCCCATCGCCATGGATGACGGTCTGCGTTTCGCCATTCGCGAAGGCGGCCGCACCGTCGGCGCCGGCGTGGTGGCCAGCATCCAGAAGTAAAAAGCGACCTCGGGTTCGGCGGCGCGACCATTCGGGCACGCCGCCGAATACCGAAACCGGCCGCTGACGTTGGCGGGACCCCAGAAGAGCGAACGATGGACAACCAGAATATCCGCATCCGGCTTAAGGCCTACGATCACCGCGTGCTGGACAACAGCACGAAGGAAATCGTGAACACGGCCAAGCGCACGGGCGCCCGGGTTCGCGGACCGATTCCGCTGCCGACTCACATCGAGCGTTTCACCGTGAACCGCTCTCCGCACGTCGACAAGAAAAGCCGCGAGCAGTTCGAAATCCGGACGCACCGCCGCTTGCTCGACATCGTGGAACCGACCCCGCAGACGGTGGACGCGCTGATGAAGCTCGACCTCGCCGCCGGCGTGGACGTCGAGATCAAGATCTAGGCCGGGAGCGAGGGAATTATTATGCGCACCGGATTACTGGCCAAAAAACTGGGCATGACCCGCATCTTTAAGGATGACGGCACGCATGTTCCAGTGACAGTTCTGCATCTGGATCAGTTGCAGGTTGTCGCCGCACGAACCCAGGAAAAAGACGGCTACACCGCCGTTCAGCTCGGCTTGGGCAAGGCGAAGGTCAAGAACGTGACCCAGCCGCAGCGCGGCCACTTCGCCAAGGCGAAGGTGGAACCTAAGAAGAAGCTCGTGGAATTCCGCGTCGCCCCCGACGCCCTGCTGGAACCCGGCGCGACCCTGTCGGCGGCGCATTTCGCCGTCGGCCAGAAGGTCGATGTCTGCGGTACGTCCAAGGGTAAGGGCTTTGCCGGCGGTATGAAGCGCTGGAACTACGCCGGCTTGGAAGCCAGCCACGGCGTGTCCGCCAGCCATCGTTCGCTGGGTTCGACCGGTAACCGTCAGGATCCCGGCAAGACCTTCAAGAACAAGAAGATGGAAGGCCATCTCGGCGTGGAGCGTATCACCACGTTGAACCTGGAAGTCGCCGGCGTCGATGCGGACAAAGGTCTGCTGATGATCCGTGGCGCCGTCCCGGGCGGTAAGAACGGCTACGTGCTGGTGCGCGACGCTGTGAAAAAGGCGCGCCCGGCGGACGCCCCCTATCCGGCGGCGCTGCTCGACGCGCCAGCGGTCGCGGGCTGAGGACGAGAAGAAATGCAAATCGCAATCACCACGCTCGATCAGGGCAGCGCCGGCGAAGCCGACCTCCCGGACGACATCTTCGCGGTGGCCCCGCGCGCCGACATCATGGCGCGCGTCGTTCACTGGCAGCTGGCCAAGCGCCGGTCCGGCAACCACAAGGTCAAGGGGATGGCGGAAGTTTCCGGCACCACCAAGAAGCCTTACAAGCAGAAGGGCACCGGTAACGCCCGTCAGGGCAGCCTGCGGTCGCCGCAGTTCCGCACCGGCGGTGTCGTGCACGGACCGGTCGTGCGTTCGCACGAATACAGCCTGAACAAGAAGGTTCGCCGTCTGGGCCTGATTTCCGCGCTGTCGCAGAAGGCGGCCGAGGGCAAGCTGGTCGTACTGGACGCGGCGTCAGGTTCGCTGAAGACCGGCGAACTGGCGAAGAAGCTGAAGGCGCTGGGCTGGAAATCGGCTCTGATCGTGGATCGCGCGGTGGACCAGGATTTCCTGCGCGCCAGCCGCAACATTCCGCATTTCGATCTGCTGCCGACGGTTGGCGCGAATGTCTATGACATTCTGCGGCACGACGTATTGGCGATCACCACGGCGGGCCTTGCCGGTCTGTCCGAACGCCTGACGCCCAGCGCGGGAGAAGCGGCATGAGCGAGACCGTCAAAAAGCGCAAGCCGGTGCTGTCGCGCGAGGCGATGTACGAGATCATTCGGCGCCCGATCATCACCGAAAAGGCGACGATCCTGTCCGAACAGAACCAGTTCGTGTTTCAGGTCGCCATCGACGCGACCAAGCCCGAGATCAAAACAGCGGTGGAAACCCTGTTCAACGTCAAGGTCGAAGGCGTGAACACGCTGATCCAGAAGGGCAAGACCAAGCGCTTCAAGGGTCGTCCGGGCGTTCGCTCCGACGTCAAGAAAGCCTTCGTCCTGCTGGCGGCCGGTCAGTCGATCGATTTCACCACCGGCCTCTCATAAGGCGCACGCGAGATGGCACTGAGACAATTCAATCCGGTCACCCCCAGCCTTCGCGGCACGGTGCTGATCGATCGTTCCGACCTGTGGAAGGGCAAGCCCGTCAAGGGTTTGACCGAGGGTCAGCACAGCCACGGCGGCCGTAACAACCACGGCCGTATCACCACCCGGTTCCGTGGCGGCGGACACAAGCAGGCCTACCGCGTCGTCGACTTCAAGCGTCGCAAGTTCGATGTGCCGGCGGTGGTGGAGCGTTTGGAATACGATCCGAACCGCACCGCGTTCATCGCGCTGATCAAGTATCAGGACGGGGAGCTTTCCTACATCCTGGCGCCGCAGCGTTTGAAGGTTGGCGATGCCGTGATTGCCGGCGCCCGCGCCGACATCAAGCCGGGCAACGCGATGCCGTTGGGTGCGATCCCGGTCGGGACCATCATCCACAACATCGAGATGAAACTCGGTGCCGGCGGCAAGATCGCCCGTTCCGCTGGCACCTACGCGCAGTTGGTCGGCAAGGATGCCGGTTACGCGCAGATCAAGCTGATGTCCGGTGAGCTCCGTATGGTGCGCGCCGAGTGCATGGCGAGCATCGGCGCGGTGTCCAACCCGGACAACATGAACCAGAAAATCGGCAAGGCCGGCCGCATGCGCTGGTTGGGCTTCCGTCCGCATAACCGCGGTGTCGTCATGAACCCGGTCGATCACCCGCACGGCGGTGGCGAAGGCCGCACCTCGGGCGGCCGTCATCCGGTCACGCCGTGGGGTCTGCCGACCAAGGGCTACAAGACGCGCACCAACAAGCGGACGGATAGTTTGATCATCCGCCGCCGCAACAAGGGTAAATAAGATGGCGCGTTCCGTCTGGAAGGGTCCGTTCGTCGACGGTTACCTGCTGAACAAGGCCGAAGCGTCGCGGGCTTCGGGCCGCAACGAGATCATCAAGATCTGGTCGCGTCGCTCGACGATCCTGCCGCAGTTCGTCGGTCTGACGTTCGGCGTCTACAACGGCCACAAGTTCCTGCCCGTGCAGGTCAACGAAAACATGGTCGGCCACAAATTCGGCGAATTCTCGCCGACCCGGACGTTTACCGGGCACTCGGCCGACAAGAAGGCGAAGCGGGGCTGACATGAGCAAGCCGAACACACCGCGGGCGCTCGCGGATACCGAGGCACAGGCCATCGTCAGCAACCTGCGGGTCAGCCCGCGCAAGCTGAATCTGGTCGCCGCGATGATCCGCAACCTGCCCGCGCAAAAGGCCGTCGCCACGCTGACCTTCAGCAAGCGGCGTATCGCGCAGCAGGTCAAGAAGGGCCTGGAAAGCGCCATCGCCAACGCGGAAAACAACCATCAGCTCGATGTCGACCGTCTGGTCGTCTCGCGCGCCGAGGTCGGTCGTTCCGTGGTGATGCGCCGGTTCCATGCGCGTGGCCGCGGTCGCGCCGCCCGCATCGAAAAATGGTTCAGCCATTTGAAGATCGTCGTCGCCGAACGCGCCCAGGAAGAGGAGGCCGCATAATATGGGTCACAAAGTAAACCCGATCGGTCTGCGCCTCGGCATCAACCGCACCTGGGACAGCCGCTGGTACGCCGGTAACGACTACGCCACCCTGTTGCACGCCGACGTCGCGCTGCGCGCGCATCTGCGGAAGAAGCTGCATGGCGCCGGCGTGTCCCGCGTTGTGATCGAACGTCCGGCCAAGAAGCCGCGCGTCACGATCTATGCCGCTCGTCCGGGCGTGGTCATCGGCAAAAAGGGCCAGGACATCGAGACCTTGAAAAAGGATCTCACCAAGATGGCCAAAGCCGAGGTGTCGCTGAACATCGTCGAAATCCGCAAGCCGGAAATCGATGCGACCCTGGTCGCCGAGAACATCGCGCAGCAGCTGGAACGTCGCGTTGCTTTCCGTCGCGCCATGAAGCGCGCGGTGCAGTCCGCGATGCGTCTGGGCGCTCAGGGCATCCGGATCAATTGCGGCGGCCGTCTCGGCGGTGCGGAAATCGCCCGCGTGGAATGGTATCGCGAGGGTCGCGTTCCCCTGCACACGCTGCGTGCCGACATCGATTTCGGTGTGGCCACGGCGAAGACGACATACGGCACCTGCGGCGTGAAAGTCTGGGTGTTTAAGGGCGAGATTCTCGCGCACGATCCGATGGCGCAAGACAAGCGCGCCGCGGAACAGGCTCCTCAGAGGTAACGGACCATGCTGTCCCCCAAGCGCACCAAATATCGCAAGCAGCACAAGGGCCGGATTCACGGCGTGTCCAAAGGTGGCACGACGCTGAACTTCGGGGCCTTCGGTCTGAAAGCTCTCGAACCGGAGCGCATCACCGCGCGCCAGATCGAGTCCGCCCGTCGTGCCATCACGCGCGCCATGCGCCGTGCCGGTCGCGTGTGGATCCGGATTTTCCCGGATGTGCCGGTCTCCACGAAGCCGGCCGAAGTCCGCATGGGCTCCGGCAAGGGTTCGCCGGAATTCTGGGTGGCGCGCGTCGCCCCCGGCCGCATCATGTTCGAGATCGACGGCGTTCCCGCCGAGTTGGCGAAGACCGCCCTGACGCTGGGCGCGGCCAAGCTGCCGATCAAGACCAAATTCATCGCCCGTATCGGAGACGCCTGATATGGCCAAGTCGGTGCAAAACAAGGCGAACGACGTACGCACGAAGACGCCGGACGAACTGGCGGCGCTGCTGCTCGATCTCCGGAAGGAGCAGTTCAATCTGCGCTTCCAGCGTGCGGCGGGACAAAATGAGGGCATCGCCCGCGTCAAGCAGGTGCGGCGTGAGATTGCCCGTGTGAAAACCATCGCGGCGGAGAAGCAAGCTTCTCCCGCCACGCAGTCTTAAGGAGCCAGGTCGATGCCAAGGCGCGTCCTGACCGGACGGGTGACGAGCGACAAGATGGACAAGACCGTCACGGTTCTTGTCGATCGCCGCGTGATGCACCCGCTGTACAAGAAGTTCATCCGTCGCTCGAAGAAATACGCGGCGCATGACGAAGAGAACACCTGCAAGATCGGCGACACGGTTCGCATCGAGGAATGCCGCCCGATCAGCAAGCGCAAGACTTGGCTGGTGATCGAGCGCAACGGCGCGCCGTTGGCCGAACACGCGGCTGAAGGAGTTGCGGCATGATCGCGGTAGAAGCCAATCTGGAGGTCGCCGACAACTCCGGCGCCCGTCGCGTTCAGTGCATCAAGGTGCTGGGCGGCTCCAAGCGCAAGACCGCGTCGGTCGGCGATGTGATCGTTGTGTCGATCAAGGAAGCCATTCCCCGTGGCAAGGTGAAGAAGGGCGACGTTCATCAGGCGGTGATCGTGCGCACGTCTTATCCCGTCCGCCGCGCCGATGGCTCCGCGATCCGCTTCGACCGCAACGCGGCGGTGCTGATCAACAAGCAGCAGGAGCCGATCGGCACCCGTATCTTTGGGCCGGTGGTGCGTGAACTGCGTGGGCGCAAGTTCATGAAGATCATCAGCCTTGCGCCGGAGGTGTTGTAATGGCCGCGCGTATTCGTAAAGGCGACACAGTCGTTGTGATCGCGGGCGCCAGCAAGGGCCGTCGGGGCGAAGTGCTGCGGGTTATGCCGCGGGACAACCGAGCGGTCGTGCAGGGTGTGGCGTTGGCGACGCATCACGTGAAGCCGACCAGCATGGAACAGGCCGGTGGCATTCAGCGGCGCGAAGCGGCTGTGCACCTGTCCAATCTGATGTTGATCGATCCGAAAAGCGAAAAGCCGACCAAGGTCGGGTTTCGTGTCCTGGAAGACGGTCGCAAGGTTCGCGTCGCCAAGGCGACCGGCGACGTGATCGAAAGCTGAGGCGAGTATCATGAGCGGAACAAAGAACGCCAAGGGCGGCAAGCCCGGCGGCAAGAACGCCAAAACGGCCGGCGGCCGCGCTGGCGGTCAGGGCGCGGCTCCGCCGACCCGTGAGGCTCGGCGTGC
>Ga0214179_1000031_pt1 | contig 12191 bp, 10 predicted proteins | sample TroBogEpilimnion_21_FD_153017 | JGI IMG/M metagenome (GOLD analysis project Ga0214179, IMG submission 153017) | Freshwater microbial communities from Trout Bog Lake, WI - 01OCT2007 epilimnion | ecosystem: Environmental > Aquatic > Freshwater > Lake > Epilimnion/Euphotic zone | place: Trout Bog... | reverse complement strand
TATTTTTTTTTTTTTAAATCAAATGAAGAAGAAGAAGAAAAATAAAAAAATCTCATTGAAAAAAAAGAAAATTTAATTTTAATTTTTCACAGATTTGTCTTTAAATTTTTTTTATAGAATTAATAAAATTTTTTGTGTTTAAAAACAAGAAGTGAGTGATTTTTTAAGTTTAAAAAAAATATTTAAAGAATTAATAAAATAATTTATTCTAAAATTTTAAATATATATATTGAAGATTGTTTTACTTATTTTTTTATTTTTAAGATTTAGAAAAAAGAAAATTTTATGGAATTAGTAAAAATTAAAAATATTTTAGATCAAAAGCATTTGCTTAGAGAACTTTCTAAAAAAAAATCGCGATATTCAAAGCTTATACTAAATAATGCAGATTCAAATTTAATAAAAGCGATTTGCGAAAGTTTATTGAACGTATTAGAAGGAAAAGTTTTTTTGGAAGATTCAGACAGGGCAAGATTAAAAAAGTATAAATTTGTTCTCAGAGAATTGATAAAAAAAGGTGCATTAAAAAGCAAAAAAAATATACTAGTTCAAAAAGGGGGGTCTATTTTACCATTTTTTTTACCTTCTGTTTTACAAACATTAACACAGGTAGTAGGAGATATAATCTCAAAAAGAAATGAAGTTCACTAAAAAATTCAGAGTTGTACCATACGTGAGCCATCAACTTCAAAAGCCTAGTGAAAACTACGTCGAAAACTTAGATAATAACATGACTCGCATTATAAAAGACAAAAATTTACCAGACGACTACAAAATTAAATTGTATCATCAAAACCTAAATAAATTTTTAATGAAATATGATCCTGAGTCATATGGAGTTGCTCCTAGCATTACGAAACTAGTAAAAGTTGTTGGAGATTATTTAGAGAAAAAAAATACCATTGAATTAATAGATAGAGACCTGAAAACTGTGTTTAAAGAGAATTTCAAAAAAGAAGTTTCTAGTGAAAATGAAGAAGAGAACGACGAAAATAAAAAGAAATTGTCTTATTTAGCTAAAAACAGTTTTAATAAAGGCTCAGATCTTATTGAAAAATCGATTGAAAGAAACAATCTAGAGTTTAACGATAATTATTATAGATTCAATCCAAATTACAGTTTATTTAATAATGAAAGTTATATAAATAATGATTCAGATTTAAATTCAGACTCAATTTATCCATCGGCTACTAAAATTTCAAGGAATACTAGAAGTCAAACTGAAGCCACTCATCCTGAGGGACTTCAGACTGTTTCAAGAAATATAAAAAAGGTAACAGAACCAAAAGATCAGTTCGAAGAAGAAGAAAAGAATCGAAAAAAAAGTGCAAAAACAGCTAGAACTCCTCCCAATAAAAACGTGAATACTCTTGAAAGAAATTCATTTTTTAATTCTAAGCCCTCTATTAATAATAAGTACAGAAACAGTCCCGACTTTAAAAAATTAGAAAAAAACAATGCATCAAGTCGAAGAGACACTGAACCAAAAAAACAAGGAGGAGCAGGACACCTCTACTGGAGTACTTGGAAAAATTAGTTTCTCCTCTAGTAAATTTTTGAATTTTGTTTACCTAATAATTTTACTAGCTGTATTAGTACTAATAAGAATTCTTGAAAACAAATGTGAACAAAAGAGTAAATAGCTTTGGTAAAAAAAAAAAAAGTAAAATGGCATCCTATGATGATTATATTAACTATTTAAATCCAGGTGCTTTTAGTGGTATTTCAGGATTTTATAAAAATAATAAAACAAGAAAAAAAGGCTTAATTAACGATATTTTAAAAAGTGAAGTTTACACATTACATAAACCTCTGAGGAAAAGATTTAAGCGTTGTAAAGTATTTGTTACTAAAATAGACGAACAGTGGCAATGTGACCTTATTGACGTAAAAAATATTAAAGGTCATAATAATAATTATTCTTACATTTTCACATGTATTGATTCATTTAGTAAATATGGTTGGGCAATACCAATTTTAAGAAAAACTTCAATAAATTGCAAAAATGCATTCGAACATATATTGAATACTTCAGGGCGCAAGCCCCAACATATTTATTTAGATTCGGGAAAAGAATTTTTAGGAGAATTTAAAAAACTTTGTGATAAGCACAGTATAAAAATAATACTCACAGGATCTTTTTTTAAAGCTTCTATTGTCGAAAGGTTTAATAGAACATTGAAAGAAAAACTATGGAGAATTTTTTCGCATCACAAAAATTTAAAGAGAAAATTTCCCAATAATTATAAAAATTATATTGAAAAAATTGTGGAATCCTACAATAAGTCCTATCATAGGGCAATTAAAACTAAGCCATGTTTGGTAACTGAAAAAAATGAAAAACTTGTATTTAGAAATTTATATGGAGATCTAGATATTGTTGTGAAATTTGGTTTCAAAATAGGTGAATACGTCAGAAAATATAGAGAAAAGGGGATTTTTTCAAAAGGTTATGAAGAAAACTGGTCTAGAGAAATTTTTATAATTAGAAGTATTTTACCATCTAATCCTCCAAGATATCAAATTAAAAACTTGGAAGGGAAAGAAATTATTACAAAATTTTATAGGGAGGAACTTCAAAAAGTTTATAAAGATGAATTCCCTTACGATTCTTTTAAAATTTTAAATGAAAAAGGAGATTCTCTGTTAGTTGAAAAGCTGAATTCAGATAGAAATATAAAATGGATAAAAAAGAAGTTATTTATGAACTAAAAATTTATTCTTTTAAAAAATTATTAATATGGCTTTATTTTTTGTTATTTTTTAAATTTTCAGGAAATTAAAAAAAATATTTTTGTATTTTATTTAATTTTAAAAAAGCTTTTTTTTTTATTTTTATTCTAAAGAAATGAAAGAAAGGAGTTTTTATGTTACCTTACCTAGTAATGCTTCTTTAAAAGCTTATCCAAAAAACACCAAGGCGAACTATACAACTTTGTTGGAAGAAGCGATAGATATAAACAGTAAATATGAAGTTGCTTTAGTTGAAATTTCAAATTTTTCGAGTTTTTTTGTAGAGTTTGGACATATAACATATGAAAATCCCTTAAATTTTTTTTTAATGGGAAAAAGGCCTAGTAAGATTGAATTAAAACTGAATATAAAAAATGGAATAACACTTATTGATTTTTGCAAAAGTATTAATACAGCAATCTTTCAAAATTTTATAAAAACTGAGTATCTATATCGATACCAACAAGCATTTAAAGAAGGAAAGGCAAATAACAACAATAATAATAAAATGGAAGAGAGAGTATTAACGCTTTTTAAAAAATCAGTTCCTGTTGAATCTTTTGAACTTCATTACCATGATCAATTTAAATTCCACGATGAAATAAGAGAAATTGGAGGTATCTTAGATTCAAAAATGGCAAAATATGTTTTTAATAATATAGAAAAATTATCTGAAAATTTTGATTTAAATATTCAAAAATGTCCAGATTTCGAAATTGATGAGTCAGTTTTTATGCGAGAATCATTTTTTTATGATAAATTTAAACTATTCAGCGAGGATTATTTGCTTTTGAGAAAGAGTTCAAAAATATCACCAAGCAAGATTTTTTCTTCGATTAATTTACCAAATGATTTTAAGAAAATAATGCTTGAAAAGTTTAAGGAAATAAACACAGAAAACATACAAAAAGGCAATAGAGTTTTTTCTTTTAATTTACCATACTCAGATTTTTTACCGAAATTGAACGCTCTAGAAGCAAACATACTTGAAATACGCACATATACCGAAACTAAATTTGTTGGATTAATTTCAAAATTAATAACAAATAGTAATTTAGAATCATATATTTGTTATAAAAATGAAATTTTTTCAATTCCTGAAAATATTCAAACTATCAAAAGTGTAGCTATTTATAGTGATATTATTGAGTCGCAATACTTTGGTGACGTGAGAAGCCAAATCCTAAGGGTTTTAAACATTAAATCCTCAAACTTAGAAGACACTTTACATATAGTAAATCCCCATTATTTAAACGTAAAATGTTCAAGAATAAGTAGTATAAATATAGAAATTTGCGATATAACTGGAAAAAGCATAAAATATTTTGACAATTTTTCAAGTTTGAATATTACCTTACATTTTAGGATAAAAATTTAGTATTTCTCATCTAGGTTTTTTAAGATGAGTTCAATAATTGACTGGGAAAAATATTATTTAGCTCAAATCGGAGGAGAATATAACTATTTTAGAGGTGCAAATTTTCAACCAGGCTATGGCCTTAACTATCAGCATGGTGCCGGTTTAGGGACTATGTTTAGGAGACTTGCGAGTTGGGTAGTACCTATATTCAAAAAACATGCATTACCCGTAATTGAAAGTGGCATAAAAACTGTAGGTCAAGAAGCATTAGATTCTGCTGCAGATGTAGCAAAAGACCTGATTTCAGGAAAAAATCTTAAAGATGCTTCCTCTGATAGGCTCATTACTGCTATTGAAAATTTGAAACAAAAAGCTGAAAATAAATTAAGCGGAAAGGGTATAAAAAGAAAAAAAAAACTAAAGAATTTAGTTATTTTGAAAAATAAAAAATTGAGAACACAAGATATTTTTGATTAGAAAATATGCAAATGGGAGGTTCTGAACCTTGCTCAAAAAATGAGCTTGACCTTTTTGCCATTCCACCAACTCAAACAGTAATAGAAGAGGGATTTTTTGATGATATTCATGCCCATAATAGTTTTGCGACTTCAAATGTTATTAGATTTGATATCGACGGAGATACCAGGCATTACTTAAACTTAAATGAAACAGAGCTTCATTTAAAAGGACGAATTTGCAATATTGGAAATCCTTTAAACTTAGTTGAATTAAAAACTAACGATGCAACAGGCCCTGTAAATAACCTTTTTCATTCCTTATTTAGTCAAATAGAAATCGAAATAAATAATAAATCTGTAGAAAATACTAATACAACTTATCCATATAGAGCTTATATTAGGAATCTTTTAGGCTATAGTGAGTCTCAAAAAAAGTCTGCACTGTATGGTGAATGTTTCTATAAAGATCAACCGGGTAGATTTGATACTGTTAATTTAAAAAGTGATGAACAGCCAAATTCAGGTTTTTTAGAAAGAAGAAAACGTTTTATTGGAAATTGCGTTGAATTACAAGGCAAACTTGATTGTGATTTATTTTATTTAAATCATTTAATTGTAAACTCAGTAAGCTTTCAAATAAAGATAACTAAAAACAATCCTAACTTTTACATGCTAGGAAATGAAAATAAATTTGCTTTTGTTTATGATGAAGTTTTTTTGAGAATTAAAAGGCAAGTAATTAGCCCAAGCGTTATGGCAGCATTAACGAAAGTTTCAGAACAAACTCCTTTTAAATATCCTCTAAAAAGAACTGTTCTGAAACCTTTTGTAATTCCACATGCCTCCAATAAATTCACATTACCTATATGCAAAGGTATAATGCCTCGAAGAGCCTTGTTTTTTTTTATTGAAACAACTGCATTTGATGGTGCAATTGGAGAAAATCCATTTAATTTTAAAAACTTTGGTGTGAGCACACTGAATTTAAAAATAAATTCAAAATCTTTACCAAATACAAACGGAATAAATATGAATTATCCAAAGAATAATTATTTAGAAGGTTTTAAATCCCTTGTAAAGTTAATTCCTGATCTGGATATTTCTTATGAAGAATTTAAAAATGGATATGCAATTTATGCATTTGATCTAAATCCTGATATATCATCAACAGAGCATTATAGTCTTCTGAGAGATGGCGTCATGGAATTAGATGTAAAATTATCAGAAAAGATAGATAAAAGTATAACTTTAATGGCTTATTTAGAATACGATAACGTTATTGAAATTAATAAATATCGACAGCTTTCGTTTGACTATTTGGTATAGATCTACGTTTACTTATATTACTTGCTTAGGAACATACTCTTTCAAAAATAAATTTATTTTTGAGAAAATTAACAAAAATAGATTTAGATATCATTCAATTTTTGTTGTATATCTAATATGCTAGAGTCAACAATTTATGAAGTTCTCTCGCAAGATGAGGTTACAAATTCGATTTTTTTGGGAGTTTTTGCAAGAGATGAACTACCCTTAAATTTAGATTATCCTTGCTGCTTTGTTTGTAATACAGCACCGCGTTCAAATGCAGGAGAGCATTGGCTAGCTTTCTTTTACAATGATAGAGGGTTCTGTAATTTTTTTGATTCATATGGCAAGGAACCAGGTATTTTTAACTTTGAGGAATATCTAAATAAGACCTCAATAAATTGGAGTTATAATAGAAAACGAATTCAAGGTTCTTTGCCATATTGTGGTCATTATTGTGTTTTTTATTTGCTATTTAAAGCTAGAGGAAAGGAGATTAATTTTTTAAATAATTTTGGAATAAACTATAATAAAAATGATGAAGAGATTTCAACTTTAATTAGAAATTTTTAATTATTTTAAATTTCATTAATAAAATAAAAATTATTTTTCTATCTTTCGATAAATTATCCTTTCTTCGTTAATAAAAACTCCAGTTTGAACTCTATTAATATCATTTGTTTTTTGATGAAGATCTAGCAAAATATATCCATAATTTATTGTTGAGATTGCATCGACATATGCTTCTAAAATAAAATTTGAGCCAGTGGGCATTATTTGTCGAGCTAAAACTTCGATTTGTCTTCTATCTCTAGGGCTATTAGTTAAAATCATATATTGACAATTCAAACTAATAGAACGAGCATATTTTTCTTTAGGAAAAATGTTTTGAGACAAAATGAAAACTGAAATATTAAGATGATGAGAGTCCCTTGTAAAAATATTTAATATATTTTTATCATTCGCACATTCAAGCATTAGATCATCAAGAATAAGTAAATTATTTTCATTTCGGTCAAATTTCTCTATTTCTGGTAGTCCCTTAAAAAATTCTATATTTTTGTATAATTTTGTAAAATGCTGAATTATTTCGTCGTAAGCTGTTTGCCATATCGAAAAGCAATAGATTATCTTCGTAGGGCTGGGCTGAATTATTTTGCTATCGAAAAGAATTTTTTTTATAATTGTGGTTTTTCCCGACTGACTTGGACCTGCAATTAAACACGCACAAGGATGAATAAACGTAAAAGATTCAAGAAGCTGAGAATTGTTTGCCATTATATACTATTTAAAATTTTCATTTATGAATTCAAGATTTTTGATTAAATTCAACCACATTGCCTTTGTCAGAATTAATTTTTTTGCTCTATTTATATTAAAATCTAAGATGAGATCTTTATATGATTTTGAATATCTTAAGGTTGCAGTTTTATTTTCAGATAAATCTATAATAAAATCTTTGAATTTTTCATTTTTTATTCTATTCGAAATTTCAAGATTTTTAATTTCAATCATTTTTTGAGCCATCTAATGTAAAAAAGAAAAGTTAATTCAACAAATTATATAAGGAAAAATTAAGTTTTATTGAAATTGTATAAGCAAAAATTTAGTTTTATTGAAATTATATAAGCAAAAATTTAGTTTTATTGAAATTATTAAAATTAAAAATTATAAAAAATATAAGCAAAAATTTATTTTGGAGTTTTTATTAGGGAAACGTTTTAAAATCCCCATGGTACTGTTTTTAATCTTTTAATTATTTTTCGCTTATCATATTTTATTTTATATTTTTTATCAACAAAAGAAGTTTTTATTAGCCATTCAGCTTTATCCTTATCAAAGTGTAATTGGGGAACTACTATTTCATTTTTTTGGTCTTTAAGTACTGTATATTTTAAACTTTCAAAGTTTAAAAAAATGCTACTTAAATAATTGACTTGATATCCCTTTATGATGCAATCAGTTGAACCAGATGCTAGCTTATAAGCATAGCATTTAGGTCCACCACTACAGAATTCTGTTATATAATCATTCTCTTTTATTTCATTAGTTAACATTCCTAAAAAGTCACCTAATTGAGGTCTATATTCTCCTGGCTTTTCCAAAAAAATCAAAGAATCAGTATCACAATACAAAATGCGATCTCCTAGTTTAGAAATTTCATCGTATAACTTTAATCTTGCTTGAGCGGTCGTGAATGCAGCAATAACAACGTTTGTGTTTAAGCCACCAAAGCAAAATTCGTCTCGTTGCGAAAAAGTTACTTGAACAAAATCATCGTCTGTAAAATCGATGTGATGAACAATAAATTGATCATCATTTAGTAAATTTTCCAAGTCAATTGGCTTGGTTAATATTTTAAACTTAGCTTTATTTGAATTTAAAGCAAAATATCCCCAAAGTGAATTTAAAATTAATTTAGCTATTTCTCTCATACCACTATTTTTTTCAATTTTAGATTTATCTAAAACTATACCTTCCCAGTTAAAGTAGTCATCAATGAAAGCATTTTTTTCATCTTCAGTTTTTACATGATCTGGCCACCCTGATGCCATTTGTTTATTTTTTAAATTAGTGTTAACAAATTCAGCAAAAAGACCCCCACTTTTTGTTTTTATATCATATTCGTATTTTTCTTCATATTCATATATCCCCATATATTCTACTAGTTTGTAGCCTTGTTTCAATGCTTTATCGAATTCTAATGAAACCCAAGTTCCCTCAATTATTCTTTCTGATTCGGAATGATTGCATGAAATTTTAGGATTTCTCTCAATTGCACATTTTGTACAAAGTGGAAATATTAATTTATCTAATTTTAAAGGTAGGACAGGATGCAAAAGCCCCTTTGGTGGTAAAAGCCTTGCCTTAATTATTCCGAAATAATTTTTAGTGTAATCAAAATTTTCTGTAATATACTTTCCTTGACCTTTAGGATATACACCATTTTTCATTATATAGGGATATAAAGAACAGAAATCATAATAATTTATTTTTTCTTGTGGTTTACATTTATGATAAAGGCAAAATGCATTTGTGTGACCCCCATATAAGGCATCCCGCAATTCAAGTCTGACAATCGGTTTTGAAGACTTCAAAAAATTTCTAAATTCTAAATCGTTTTCACACATTTTATCATATTCATGCTCCCAACATGTAATTATTTCAAAATCCGGAAAATTAAATTTAAGATAATTTAATTTCTTCCTAGTTCGCTCTCTTAAAGTACTATTCATTACTTGTAGGACAGGATTAAAGGAATTGTAGCCAAAGCATTTCTCACAACCATGGTATAAACAGCCGTTAAATTCAAAAATCTTTTTAGATTTTTCGGAAAAACCATCAAGCAGATATTTTCCAACTCGTTTTTCGCCGCCGTTTTTTGCATGCTGAATGTGTATTTTTTCCTTATTTGCTAAATATTTAAGCCACGTTTCAGCTTTTTTTGAAGTGTTTTCTAAAGGATTATATCCATTAGAAGGAATCCAAGGAATGCTATCCTCTTGCATAAAGTTTCGTCTATAAAATTTATTAACAAAAGATGAAAGTGTAATACTTTCAACAAAAGGATCAAGTCCTGGATCATTTGGGTCTTTTTTAGAAATCTCTTTCATAATCCTACTGAACTCAAGGCAACCGTTACTTAGTAATTCTACATCATTCCAACAATATTCACGTATTTCTTTATCAAAATCAAAAATACTATCTTTTACACTATCATACCATAAATTAAATTCATCTTTTTTACCTGAATTAAAAAATTCACTTTTGTAAAATTCTTTGGCAGGATATTTGCCAACGTAAAAAAAATTACTTTGCCTATTGAAATCATGGGGCCAAAATCCTTTTTTGAAATTTTTCAAATTGAAAGTTTTTGAAAATGTTTCCAGCGGTTTTGCAATAAACAAACTCGAGTCTTTAAAAATTCGTTTTCGAAATTCAAAAGACATAATTTTTTTACCATTTGTTATTGCTGACACATTTGTGTCACGAATCGTTTTAGATTTTTGCAAATACCTCATTACAAAGTAATGGTCATAGTTTTTACCATTATGTGAAATAAATATAAAGTTCTTATTTTTTTCATTTAATATCCAGCTTATAAAATCTTCGATTTTCGTGAATTCATATTTTAAGTTACATTCAGAGCAAATGCTTGAAATGTTATAAACATTTAAGCAGTTAGTGCAACGTCTTTTAGCCATTATTAAATTTGCCTCGTGAAAACCGTCCTCATTAACGAATGCTTCGATATCATACCATATAAAGCCTTGGAATTTCTTTTTTTCATCATTTTCAGATGGTTTTTTAATAAAACATCGATGCTCAAAATCAACAGATTTTTTACAATTAGGACACCATTTACTTTTTTCGCCACATACATGAGGATGTTTTTTTGACTTCTTATTACCACAATCTCTGCATAAATTTAAACTAAGACAATGTGAAGATTCATGCAGATATTTACAGTAACTATTTTTAGGAGTCAAAAAACAATCCTTGCAAGCTGAAATTTCTAAATTTTCTTCTTGTATTTCTTTGCATACATAATTTAATCTAAAGCAGCAGGCACACACACTCTCACAATTATGATCACCTAAATTTTGATACTTAACTCTGCAATGCTCACAATAGTAAGAGGAATTTAAGTAAGCTGTCATAGAAGTTATAGTATTAAAATGGTTATCTTCGTATGTAATGTTTATAAACTTGGTCAATTTTCTATCTCTTCTATTACTTGTAGGATAAAGAATTGTTGATCCATCAGCAATAGAATCATAGAGGGTTATTTGATACTCTTTTAAATAATTATCAATTACATTTAGGTCCTCAATGTTAAGGTGCCTATCGCTTAAACCAAGCGTTGACACAAGTTCTTTTACCCTAAAATTAAGTATTCTATTGTTTTTTCTTAAAAGCAAATATGCATTCTTTTCTTTATCGGCAAAAGCCTTGCCTACCAAAACAGCTCTCACCAAACAAAAATTATCAGAGTTTATAATTTTGATGGATCTTGAGTTTTTCAAATAATCTTTTTGGTTTATAATTTCTCTCTTTTCCTTACAGATACGTTTTTCTTTTTTTTTGCTATCGAAAGCACCTCCTTGAATCTGACGATTCTCAATTATATTAAAAATAACCTTAAACCTATTATGTGTTTGAACTTCATCAGGTTTTTTTCTTGACTGCAATACTGATTCAAATTCATTTTGCATGATTGTTGGGCTGCTAAAATCTTTTCGTCGCATATAAAAAGATCGTATAGGATTTTTGAAAGAATCATGACTAAGAATATATTGAACAAAATAGTGCGAGTTAAGATGTCTTATATGCTCATCATATATTTCTTCAAAAAATTGATCGACCAAATTACTCGCTTCAAAAAAGTTTTCGACTTCATTGTTATTTAAAACGTATTCAATTGTTTTTTGATTGCATTTCCATTTTTTGTTCCTAAAATTTCTTATTCGCGGTAGCCCATCATAAAGTTTTCCACCAGATGATTGTTGATTCATTCTTAAGAAACTTTTATCTGGTTCGTTTGAATTTACTTTAATTCGAGTTTTTTATCAAATTTATTGCCTTGATAATTGCTTGAAAACTCTTTTGCTATGAAATTATTAATATTTGATTCTCAAAAAGTATTTTTTTAAGTAAGAATCTAAATCAAAAGAAATTTTGAAAATAAAAAATTTTTAATTTAAAAGATTTTTATAGAATATAAATTTTAATATTGCTTTAAGAGGCTTTAGAATACGTAAATTAAGTTAAAAAACATTTTATAAAATGTTTTAATTTTTTCAAATTATTAAAAGACAATTGTTTGAAAAAATTTAAGGGTCCTAAACTTTTTCTATATGCTTAGTAATCGCCAACGTCAATAAAAGTCAAGGTCAACGATCTATCTGATTGCTTAATTAGACATATTTATGAAATATTTGTACTTAAGCTAGATTTTAACCAAATTTTTTTTTAAATATAATATTTTCGTAGGGAAAATGAGTACAAGGGAAATGAGAAATGAATTGTAATAGTTGGAGATGTTTAAAATTTGAAATGCAAAATATTGGATAAAGGCCTTAAAGTCAATTTGACTTTACTGATCTCATTTCCAGAGAAGTCACTAATTAATTTTAAAATCAGTTTTTTTTCGGGGTTAAAGTCGTTTTTTCTTGGTTTAAGTGTAATGGTAAAAATGCATTTTCTTTCTTCTTGTCATTAAAAATATCGAAAATCAAAATCATGAATAATAAAATCTGTAATAAAATCATAAATAATATTTATTGAATTTAAAAATTAAAATTTTAATCCTTGATAAAAAAAACTTGAAG
>Ga0214179_1000025_pt1 | contig 13266 bp, 9 predicted proteins | sample TroBogEpilimnion_21_FD_153017 | JGI IMG/M metagenome (GOLD analysis project Ga0214179, IMG submission 153017) | Freshwater microbial communities from Trout Bog Lake, WI - 01OCT2007 epilimnion | ecosystem: Environmental > Aquatic > Freshwater > Lake > Epilimnion/Euphotic zone | place: Trout Bog... | reverse complement strand
CGACCCGCGCGCTCCGGAAGCCGATGCCCCAGTGCCGGTCGATGAAATGCGGCTCTCGGAGGTCTGGGGCGGCGAGGCGATCCTGCTACGCGCCCAACGCGGTCATGCGGAAGCCGATCCTCCGTTTACCCTGCGCTGGCTCTTCGGGCTGGTGGGACAGGAACGCGCCGCGCTGCGCGATATGTTTATCGCCTCCATCGCGCTCAGCATTCTGACCATCTTCCCCGCATTGATGGTGATGACCGTCATGGACCGGGTCATCACCCACCACAGCTATTCGACCCTGGCGCTCGTCTCGGTCATCCTCGGCATCATGATCCTCTATGAAACGCTGCTCGGGCACGCGAGACGCCTGATCATCCTGGTCGTCGGCGTGCGGGTGGACGCGAAACTCAACCTCCATGTGTTCAATCGTCTGGTTCGCCTGCCACTCGACTATTTCGAACGGCATCCCGCTGGCGAGACGATGTACAAACTCACGCAGATTCATCAGGTCCGGCAGTTCATCACCGGCAAACTGATGGCGACCTTTCTCGATATGATCACGCTGGCGATCCTGCTGCCGATCCTGTTCTGGCTGAATGCCACGTTGGCCTGGATCGTTATGGTGTGCGCCGCGCTGATCCTGCTGATCATCGTGGCCTATCTTAGACCCATCCGTATGCTCTTCGGCCACGTCGTCAAGGCGGAGACCGACAAACAAGCCGCCCTGGGCGAGACGATTTTCGGGATCAAAACCGTGAAGTCGCTGGCGCTGGAGCCGCAGCGCAAAGCGCTTTGGGACGAGCGTGTCGCTGAAGCCGGCAAATGGCGCTTAGCGTTCGGCAAGATGTCGAATTGGCCGCAAACGCTGGTCACGCCGATCGAGCGCTTCATGTGGGTCGGTATCGTGATGATCGGCGCCTATATGACTCTTTCCGACGAAACGGGGGTCGGCGTTGGCTCTCTGTTCGCCTTCATGATGCTATCGCAGCGCGTGGGCACACCGCTGGTCGGCTTCGCGCGCCTGATGGAAGAATGGGAAGAAGTCGGCGGCGCCATGAGCCAAGCGGCCGACGTGCTGAACCGTCCATTGGAAATCGACAACGCCGGGACGGGCGTGCGCCCCAAATTCTCCGGCGCCGTCGAATTCGAAGACGTCACCTTTACCTACCCGGGCACGAAACTACCGGCGCTCAACAAGATTTCGTTTCAAATTCCGGCCGGGACCATGTTGGGTCTGGTGGGGCGGTCGGGTTCGGGTAAATCGACCATCACGCGCCTTCTGCAGGGGATCAACCGGGAATATTCGGGCTTCGTGAAGATCGACGGAGCCGACCTGCGTGCCATCAATCTGCGCCACTTGCGGTCCAGCTTCGGCGTCGTCCTGCAGGAGAATTTCCTGTTCCGCGGTTCGATTCGGGACAATATTCTGGCCGGACGTCCGGGCTTGACCCTCGACGACGCCATCCGCGCGGCGCGTCTGGCCGGTGCCGAGGAATTCATCGAGCGGATGCCGAACGGCTACGAAACCTACATTGAGGAAGGCTCACCCAACCTTTCGGGCGGGCAACGCCAGCGGCTCGCAATCGCCCGAGCGGTGATCACGGACCCGCGGATTCTGATCCTCGACGAGGCGACCAGCGCCCTCGACCCGGAAAGCGAGGCGCTGGTCAACGCCAACCTGCTGCGCATCGCCCGCGGCCGCACGATGCTGATCGTGTCGCACCGCCTCTCTTCACTGGTGGATTGCGATCTGATCATGGTGCTGGACAAGGGCATGCTGTTGGATATCGCACCGCACGACGTCCTGCTGGAGCGTTGCTCAGTCTATCGCCAGCTTTGGGCGCAGCAAAATCGTCATCTCGACAGCCAAGGTAATCGCAATGCCGCTCTTGCCGCGCCCCGCACCTAAGGCGCTCAGTACCACGGTCGCGGATCGCGCCGATCCCACGCTGCCGGTCATTCTGGAATTCCGATCGCCTTCCACCGCGATCATCGCTACGCCGACCCCGAGGTCGGCGCAACACATCAGCTGGGTCATCACCTCGATGGTGATCGCGATGATTGTGGCGGCGTTTGTTATCAAGGTCGATCGCGTGGTCTCCACCCCCGGGCGGGTGGTCGCATTGGCGCCAACACAGGTCGTTCAACCGCTGGAAACCTCGATCGTGCGCTCGATCGAGGTGCGGGAAGGTGACGCCGTTCACGCCGGTCAGATTCTCGCCCGGCTCGACCCCACGTTCGCGGCAGCCGATCTTGGCGCGCTGGCGGCGCAGGTATCGACATATCAGGCACAGGTCTCCCGCCTTCAAGCCGAACTCGATAATAGGCCGTTCGCATACACCGGCCTCGACCCGAACCTCGCGCTACAGGCCGCGATCTTCGCGCAACGGCAATCGGAGTACACGTTCAAGCTGGAGAATTATCGACAGAAACTCGACAACGCGAGCGCGCAAATTCGCAAATCCAAGTCCGATGCCTCAAGCTATCGGGATCGCTTGGTTTACGCCCGAACGCTCGAGGGAATGCGCAAGGAACTCGAGAGCCTAAATGTCGGCAGCAAACTCAATACTTTGTCAGCGATGGATAGCCGGGTGGAAATGCAGCGTAATGCCGAATCCGCCGAGCAGCAGCTCCAAGCCGCGCAATCGGATCTTTCGGCGCTCACCGCCGAGCGCGACGGATACGTGCAATCTTGGCACGCCGATATCGCAGAAAAGCTGGCCGACGCGATCGGTAAACTGTCCGACGCGCGAGAATCGCTCAACAAAGCCCAATTGCGTCGGCAGCTCGTCGAACTGCGGGCCGATCGCGACTCCACGGTCTTGACGATAGGCAAAGTTTCGATCGGATCGGTCGTCTCCGCGGGCCAGCAAATGTTTTCCTTGGTGCCGACCGACGCACCTCTAGAGGTGGAAGCCAATATATCCGGTGGCGAGAATGGCTACGTGCATGTTGGCGATCCGGTCGCGATCAAATTCGATACGTTCCCTTACACCCAGTACGGCATGGCGCACGGCGTGATTCGAACGGTCAGCCCGGACAGCTTCACTGCGCAGGAAGAGCAACGGAACCCGACCGGATCGGCTCCGGCTCCACCTGCCGGATCGGGAACGGCCATGTGGTACCGGTCGCGCATCACACTTGACCGGATCGATCTGCACGACACACCCCCCGGATTCCGGATGATTCCCGGTATGTCGGTCACCTCGGATATCCTGGTCGGCAAGCGATCGATCATGAAGTATCTGATGGGCCGCTTCGCACCCGTGACGCAGGAGGCGTTGCGTGAGCCTTGATCGCGATGTTTTCGGTGACTGGAACCGCCGCTTATGTCGATCCTCGATCGTTTGACAGCACCGTTCAGTGCCGCCGGGGCACTGCGCCGGGGCATGGCCTTGCTGGAAAACGGGGACGCCAAGCGCGCGTTTCCGCTTCTCGCTAAAGCTGCCCAAGCGGGGTTGAAAGACGCGGAACATCGTGTCGGCCTTTGTTATCTGGAAGCCGTGGGTGTCCCACCCAGCCGGCCGAACGGCATTCGTTGGATGGAGCGTGCGGCCAATCATGGACATGTTGGGGCACAGGTCGTTATGGCCGCAGTGCATTTGCACGGTCTGACGGATGGGTATGTGCCGGGTGGCCAAGCGCCATCGTCGTTGTTCGTCGCAAGCGATCAGTCCGCGCCGGACTATGCCAGCGCGATGAATTGGGCCAGGCGCGCGGCAGATGGAGGATCGGCCGAGGGTCAGGCCTTACTCGCCTTTATCCTGGCCAATGGACCGGAAGATATCCGCGATGTCGAGGAAGCGGATCGCTGGTACAAGCAATCCGCGGCTGGCGATTGCCCTCAAGGTCATCTGGGCCACGCGCTAGCGTTGTCGCGAACAGGCGGCGGCGATGCCGAGATCCAGGCTCAGGTTGTTCATCACCTTCGTACCGCCGCCGACGCCGGCCTGCCGGTGGCGCTGTTTTTGTACGCGACCATCAGTGAACGCGGCGTCGGAGTCCCCCAGGACCGGGCATTGGCGACCGACTTCTATCGCCAAGCAGCGATAAAGGGTCATCGTGGCGCGCAATCCCGCTGGGGATTCGCCCTGTTTAAGGGTCTAGGCGTCCCACAAAACGTGTTGGAAGGCGAATCCTGGCTGCGCCGAGCCGCATTGGCGGGAGATTCCGAGGCAGCAGCCGCGGTGGGCGATATCTATGCGCAAGGTGGCACGCTGCCGCCCAACTACGCCGAAGCCGCTACATGGTTCCGCCGCGCGGCGGAAACAGGACACCGAGGCGCCGCGCGAGCTTTGGGTATGCTCTATCTGACAGGTGCTGGCGTGCCGCGCGATCAGGCGGAAGGCGTCAGGTGGCTGCGTCAATCGGCCGAGGGCGGCGACCAGCGTGCCCATGTCGATCTCGCCAATCTTCTGCTGCGCGGCGAAGGCAACGAGCAGGACTCCGAACGCACCCGTACGTGGTTCGAGACAGCCGCTGCCAACGGCGATCCAATCGCGGCTTTCAATTACGCGGTGTGTCTGGCGGAGGGTGTCGGTATCGAACGCGACGAGCGCAAAGCCGCCGAGTGGTTCCGCAAAGCGGCAGACACCGTCGCGAACGCGCAGTATTGGCTCGGCCGCATGCTGATCGAAGGCCGCGGGGTTGACAGGAATGAGGAGGAGGGCCGAGCCTGGATAATGCGGGCTGCATCGACCGGGATGACCGATGCATTGGTCTTGTACGGCGATCTGCTTCTGACCGCCCGTGGCGGCCCGAAAAGCCACGCCGAGGCCCTAATAGTGTTCCGGCAGGCCGCGGACCAGGGCCACTCCGGCGCGATGTTCGCGGTCGCGGCCCTACTCGGTGGTGGGCATGAGGTGCCGACCGATCGGCCCGAGGCGCAAAAATGGTTTCGTGCGGCCGCGGAACGTGGGCATCCCCACGCGCAAATGATGCTGGGCCGCTATCTGTCGCGTAACTTGGCGGGAGAATTCGACATGGTGCAGGCGCGTATCTGGTTCGAACGCGCGGTGTCTCAGGGTCTGGAGGAAGCGAAGGCCGATCTCGCCGCCCTACCGGTGGAGGCGAGCGCCTGATCGTTCCGGCTCAGACGACGGCGTCGTTGGCACTGTCGGCTTGGGCCGAAGGCATGGCGGCGCTTCATGCCGACGATCGGCCACGTGCGATTCGATGGTTGGAACGCGCGCACCGCCTAGTCCCCAATGACCCGCAAATCGGCTTGGCACTGGCGACGGCATGGCTCGACCACGATAACGCGACAGCGGCAGAACTGTATCGCGGGATACTGGCCGTCCACGATATCCGTGAGGCATGGTGGGGGCTGGCCGCCGCCTGTTCGCGCCTCGGCCGGAACGCGGATGCGGCGCAAGCTATCGAACAGGCATTACGACGATTCAGCCTCACCGATGGCGTCGCCGAGCTCGCCGACACCATCGCCACGGCATCGGGTGCGCCCGGCTGGTGCGGTTTGCTGGGCAACGGGACTGTCCGGACGAGCGTGATCGGCACGGTCGATATCCGTCTCGACGGGCGACCGCTTGTCGGCATGTTGCCGCACGACGCATGGTCCAGCGGGGCGCAGATCGGCGTAACGAAAAATGGCCAGCACCTTCTTGGCAGCCCCATCGACATTCCGGCGATTGCACGCCTCACGGGATGGGCGCGGTCTCTTCCCGTTGGAATCGAAGGCTGGGCCTGGCATCCCGGCGACCCGGAGACCGAACCGGTTTTGACAATCCGCGATGGCGCGGGCCATGCGGTTCTGGAGGTACGGGCATCGGACGAAGCACGTGAATCGCCTAACCATGATGGGTGGTCCAGACCGCGCGCCTTCCTCGTGCCCGCCGCGGCTTTGGCAACGTTTCGCGGGCCGTTCGCGGTCGTCGGGCGGGACGGACGGGATTTGCCGACGAGCCCTTCGTCCCGGCTGGCCGACACGTCCGAATCCGCGCCCGACGCGCGCCAAAAACCGAACCGCGCCCGTTGGCGATCCCAATGGGCAAAAGAGGCCGAGTCGGTTATTTTCGTCACGCATGCGGATGGGGGCGGCGTAGAACGGCGGGTCGCGGGCGCGGCCAAACTGTGCCGGGACAGCGGCCGTTGGCCGATCGTATTGCGGCCCGCGCCTTCGGCCGAAGGACCGGACGTCGTACTCGTTTGCGACGGGACCGAAGGCCCACTCCCCGATCTCGCCTTCCCGCTACCCCAGAAACTGCCAGCCCTGCTCCGCTTGCTCCGCGCCACCCGGCCGGCAGCCATCGAGGTACATCATCTGCTGAATCATCCTCCCGCGATCTACCGGCTGATCCAACGGTTGGGCGTGCCCTACGATGTTCATCTGCACGATTATGCCTTGGTTTGCCCCCGTATTTCCCTGGTCGGGGCCGAGTACCGATATTGCGGCGAACCCGATCTGGCGACGTGCGAAGTCTGCATCGAAACCCGCGGACGCCTGATCCGGGAAACCATCGGCGTGGCGGCTCTGCGCGAACGGTCGGCGGCCTTCCTCGCAACCGCGCGGCGTGTGATCGTGCCGTCCCGTGACACCGGCACACGGATGCGCCGCTACTTCCCCGATTTGCGGACCGTCGTTGTACCGCATGGCGACGACAGCGCCCTACCCGCGACGCAAATCCCGTCCAATCCGAAAAGTGCGGTCCTGGTGTGCGTCGCCGGCGGCATCGGCCCGCATAAAGGATACGACATCCTCCTCGGCTGTGCCCGCGACGCGGCGGAACGGTCGCTGCCCTTGGAATTTGTCGTGGTCGGCGACACCACCGACGACGACGCGTTGCATGCGACGGGTAAGGTTTTCGTAACCGGCACATACCGCCCCGACGAGGCCATCAACCTGATCCGCCGCCAAAATGCGGATCTCGGATTTCTGCCATCGGTGTGGCCGGAAACCTGGAGCCTGACGCTAACGGAATTGTGGCAGGCAGGTCTGCGGGTCATCGCGTTCGACATGGGCGCGCCGGCGGAACGCATAACGGCCACCGGTCGAGGCCTTCTGCTGCCCTACGGATTGCAGCCGCCCGCGATCAACGATGCGTTGCTTGCGGCATCGCGCACCGCCGTGCATGAAGGGCTGCGTCGGTCATGACAACCGAGCGGCATTTCATGACTCCTGATTTGAATGCGTTTGCCGTAGAAGCGCCGCAACACGCCGTCCCTTAATAATAGAGTGAGAACCCCGATGTCCGAAGCCGCCAGCGCGGTGCCTGCCCAGCCCGAAAACCAAGCGGCCATACCACCCGCCGGCCCCAATGCGGATCAGACGCCGGACGCCGCGAACCGCATCGCGGAGCTGCGTGTTTCCGGTAATCTGATGACCCTCGATACCGGCTTGTTCTGCGTCTTCCAGGCGCCAGGCAGTCCCCCCACTGATCCTGCGACCGGCCTGCCCGGCGTGCGGGTTTCCCTGGCGCCCGGATCGATGGCACGGCCGGAAGCCGTATCCATCAGCACGTTCCGGCAGGATGGCTGGCTAGATGGGACAGGCGCGCTGGTACGCGTGACCGAAGGCCCCGCGAAAATTCTGGTAACAATTTATCAATCCGGTCAGCATTCGCAGGATACCGCACCGCGCCTACAGGTCCTGAAGCTGAACGACGGCCCGTCCGCGCCTGCTGTGGCGCCGCAGGCGCCCGCCGTACCCGCGGCGCCGCAGGAGGACCCGGAACTCGTCGCCCACGTGCAACGCACGGGCGATGTCGGCGGCGCGATCGGCGATTGGATCGGTGTGCGCGGCAGCCGCCTTTGGATGGAAGGCTTCGGCATGGCCCCGCGTAACGCCATCGCGCCCGAAGACGTGGAATACCAGGGCGTCCTGGGACGCGGCTGGTTGTCGCCTTGGGTCGATGGTGGAAAATTCTGCGGCAGCCGCGGAATGGCTCTGCCCCTGCTGGGCTTCAAATTGCGTTTGAAGGGCGACGCCGCGAAGGCGTTCACCTGCACCTATTCGGCGACCTTCGTCGATGGAAGTGCGGTCGGGCCGGTCCCCGCTGGAGAATCGTGCGAAGCCGAAAGTCTCGCAGCCCTCGAAGCCTTCCAGATCGAGTTGCACCCGCGGAAGGCCGCTACGAAAGCGCCGCGTGCCAAGGGTGCCGCTCGCACAGGCGCGCGGTAGGAACGTTGACGTATTCGCTTGGGGTGACGGCCGCGTGAAGTTTCTGTTCGTCCACCAGAATTTCCCTGGTCAGTTCCTGCATATCGTGCGGCACTTGGTGGCCGCGCGGCAGCATGAGGTCGTGTTCATCACCGAACCCAACGACAACCATATCGAGGGTGTGCGGAAAGTGCCGTACGCCAAGCCTGAAGGCCCGGCTGGACAGACGCATATCGCCGCGCGGGAGCTCGACGCGGCGGTACGACGCGCGGACGCCGTGGGCAGGACGGCCGACAACCTTAAGCGCCTGGGATTCGATCCAGACATCGTCATCGGTCATCATGGTTGGGGCGAAATGCTCAACCTGCGCGACGTCTGGCCGAAAGCGCCCATGCTCGGGTACATGGAGTTCTACTACCAGACCGAGGACGTGGACGTCGGTTTCGACCCCGAATTTCCCATCGGCGTGGAAGATTTCCCGCGAATTCGCGCGAAGAACGCCATCAACCACATCGCGCTGAATTTGGGCGGCGAGGGCCAATCGCCGACCGACTGGCAGATTTCCACCTATCCGGACTGGGCACGATCGCGCATCAACCTGCTGTGGGAAGGCGTGCAACTGGACCGCTGCAAACCCGATCCGAAGGTGCGACGCGCACCATTAACCATCGACGGCATGACGATCGAGCCATCCGACAAGCTGGTTACTTATGTCTCCCGCGATCTGGAGCCGTATCGCGGTTTCCCGCTGATGATGCGGGCGGTCCCGCATCTGTTGAAGGCACGGAAAGACATCAAGATCGTGATGATCGGCGGCGACGGTGTCAGCTACGGCAACGCTCCGCCGAATGGCGAGTCATGGAAGACCGTGATGTCGCGCGAAATCGGCAACGGCCTCGATCCCTCGCGCGTGGTCTTCCCCGGACGTGTTGCCTACGAGACTTATCTGTCCGTCCTGCAACGTTCCGACGCCCACGTCTATCTCACCTATCCGTTCGTCGCGTCCTGGTCGATGAGGGAAGCTTTGGCAACCGGCTGCGCCATCGTTGGCAGCGACACCCAGCCGGTCCGGGAATTCATCACGCATGGCGAAAACGGCTTGCTGACGTCGTTCTTCGATCCGCCCGCGCTGGCGAGAACCATCGTCGAACTTATCGAGGATACCGACCTGAATCGCCGGCTTCGGGCGAACGCACGCCGCTACGCGGAGGCACGCTTGTCGATGACCGACTACCTGGCGGCTTACGAAGCCTTGATCGAACGCATGACCGGCATGAAACTGCCGGAAGCCGTCGCGACCATGCCCACTAAGCGGTCGCGCGCCAAAAAATAGCGCTACAGGCCGTGCTTCTGGCGGAATGCCGCCGCCGGATACACGCCCAGCACCCGCACCTCCGACGAGAAGAACGATAATTCTTCCAATGCGCGGCGCAGGTTGGGCTGCTCGGGGTGACCGTCAACGTCGCACAGGAATTGCGTTGCCGCGAACTCCCCGTTGATCATGTAGCTTTCCAGCTTGGTCATGTTCACGCCGTTGGTCGCGAAGCCGCCCAGCGCCTTGTAAAGCGCCGCCGGCACGTTCCGCACACGGAAGACGAACGTGGTCATGAGGTTGGGCGTCGTCGCAGCCGGCGTCACCGGCCGCTTCGCCATGACGTAGAATCGGGTCGTGTTATGCGCCGCGTCCTCGACGTTGGATCGCAGGATATCCAGCCCATAGATCTCGGCCGCCAACGACGACGCGATGGCCGCGTCCTCCTTGTTGCCCCACTGGGCGATCAGCTGGGCGGAGCCGGCGGTATCGGCCTCGATCACCGGGGTCAGGCCCAGGTCGCGCAGAATCAGCCGCACCTGCCCCAACGCGACTGTATGCGAATGGGCGCGCTTCAGATCGGCAATGGCGCTGCCCTTAACCCCCAGCAAGCAGTGCTCGACCCGCTGAAAATGCTCCCCGAGCACGAAAAGGCCGGAATCGGGCAACAGATGGTGGATGTCCGGCACCCGTCCCGCGAGGCTGTTTTCGCATGGCAGCATCGCCAAATCGGCGACCCCTTCCCGCACCGAGTCCATCGCGGTTTCGAACGATTCGCACGGCAGCGTGGTCATGCCGGGATAGGCTGCTCGACAGGCCAAGTCCGAATAGGCGCCGGGAACGCCTTGAAATGCGATTTTACCACTCATGCCGGCGTACCCTTCGGTTTCAGAATAAGACGAGCGCGTTCCAGATCGGCCGGAGTGTCCACCCCGAACGGGCCGTAATCCATGCGCGCGCAGGCGATTCGCATGCCCGCTTCCAGTGCCCGCAGCTGCTCCAGGCTTTCCCGCTGCTCCAGTGGGCTGGGCGGGAGAGACACGAAGCGATCCAGCGCCGAGCGCCGGTAGGCGTAGATGCCGACATGATGCCAGCGCGGCCCATCGCCCCACGGTATGGGCTGGCGGGAAAAATACAGCGCGGGCGCCACAGATTGCCCATCCTGGAACGCCACGGCGGCTTTGACGAAAGACGCCGTATTGGCTTCCTCCTCCGAGTGAATAGGCACCACCAGCGTCCCGATATCGATCCCGGCATCGACCAGCGGCGTGACGACAAGACGAAGCTGCCCCGCCTCCAGCGTCGGAAAATCGCCCTGTAGATTGACTACGACGTCGTGCCGCCGATACGGGTCCAGTTCCGCCATCGCGGCATGCACCCGATCCGATCCCGAAGGCAGCGCCGGATCGGTCAAAACTGCTCGGCCGCCGGCCTGACGCACCGCGTCGGCGATGGCCGCGTCGCCGCAGGCGACGGCGACGGGCCCAATGTCTGCCTCCAATCCGCGTTCCAGCATATGCACGATCATCGGTTTGCCGCCGATATCGGCCAGCGGCTTGTTGGGCAGGCGCGTGGACGCCAAGCGGGCGGGAATGACGACGATAGGGTTCACTTCGATCCGATCCGGTTCGATTTGGCGATGTGGGTGGGTTGAAGGCTTGGGACGGTTTCCTTATGGTGCGCCCAGCTTATGGACGCGTTGTCCCGCGCGCAACGGCGTGCGTCCGCTGAACCTGTCGCCTGCGCCACTCGACGAGGATGTTACGCCTTATGGACAGTACCGAGATCAACAAGGGCATGGCCGCGATTCTGGTCGCCGGGATCGCCTTTTTCCTTGCCGGCTGGATTAGCGTGAACCTCGTCCACCAATCCAAACCCGAACACGAAGTGCTGAAAATCGAGGGCGCTGCCGCCCCCGAAGTGGCCGCCGAACCCGCGAAAGCCGAACCGCTGGCGCCGATCGGGCCGCTGCTGGCCGCCGCCGATGTGGCCTCCGGCGAAAGCATCGCGAAGAAGCAGTGCGTGTCCTGCCATACCTTCAACGAAGGCGGCAAAGCTGGCCTCGGGCCGAACCTGTATGGTGTGGTGGGAATGGAACGGGGCCGCATGGCCGGCTTCAATTACTCCAATGCCATCAAGGGCAAACCCGGCCCCTGGACATTCGAGGATCTGAACGCCTGGATCGCGAAGCCTGGCCTGTTCGCCCCCGGCACGCGCATGACCTTCCAGGGTTTGAAGAGCCCGCAGCAGCGCGCCGATATCATTGTGTATCTGCGCAGCCTCTCGGCCAAGCCGGTGCCGCTGCCCTGATTCAAGACCTGGACCGGCTGGTAGCGGCGGCCGAAGCCGCCGCGGACGTCGCTGGAGCGGTCGTGCGGCCGTGGTTCCGAACCGGTGTGGCAGCGGATGCGAAATCCGACCGCTCCCCCGTCACCATCGCCGACCGGACCTCCGAACAGGCCATGCGCGCGGTGCTGCGGGAGCGGTTTCCCGGCCATGGTATCCTCGGCGAGGAATTCGGGCTGGAACAGCCCGACTCATCGATGCGTTGGGTGCTCGACCCGATCGATGGAACTCGCGCGTTCCTGACGGGACGTCCAACCTTCGGGGTGTTGATCGCGTTGTTGGATGGCGACCGCCCGATCCTGGGTGTGATCGACCAACCGGTGACCGGGGAGCGTTGGGTTGGCGCTGCCGGGCGCCCCACGGTGTTCCGCGGCCCGATGGGTGGACGAATCGGCTGTAGACCCTGTCCAGCGTTGGGTAACGCGGAACTCTCCTGTACCAGTCCGGAAATGCTGGAGGGCGGCGACATGCCGCGCTGGCGCCGCTTGGCCGCGAAGGTCCGCCGCAACTACTGGGGCGGCGATTGCTACGCCTACGGGCTGCTCGCGCTGGGTCAGATCGACATCATCGCCGAATCGGACATGAAAATCTGGGATTGGGCACCTTTGGTCGCCGTGGTGGAGGGTGCTGGCGGCCGGGTGACCGACTGGAACGGCGATCCGCTCCGCCCCGTTGGCGACGGTCGGGTCCTGGCGGTTGGCGATCCCGCGCTGTTGCCCCTCGCGATCGCGGAGCTGCGCGAACCATCGGTTGCCTTGCCCTAGCGGGTGGCCCAGGCTGCGGTCTCGCCCCCCAACCATGAGGCACACCTTGCGCGCACTGGCCTGTCTGCTTCTGATCCTGCTCTTCCCGCTGACAGCGGCGCGCGCCGAGGACAACCCTGTCAAGCGTAGTCACGCCCTCGCCGTACTGGGCGAGCCGGCTTTGCCCGAGGGTTTTCCGTACTTCCCCTACGCCGATCCGAACGCCCCCAAAGGTGGGATGGTGACACTGGCGCATGTCGGGACGTTCGACAGCTTCAACCCCTTCATCCTGCGCGGCACGGCGGCGTTTGGCTTGACCAGCCCCTGGGTCGTCATGCCCGGCGGCTCCGGTTCCGGCACCTCCGTCGGCCATGTGTGGGAGAGTTTGCTGACCGGGTCGGCCGACGAAGGGTCTGTCGGCTACGGTCATCTGGCGAAAACCATCGAACTCCCCGCCGATAAGATGTGGGTGGCGTTCGAACTGCGGCCCGAGGCGCGCTTTTCCGACGGCACGCCAGTTACCGCGGAAGATGTGGCCTGGACCTACCGCACCCTGCTCGCGCAAGGGCGCCCGAGCTTCAAACTGCAATACGCGGATGTGAAGGATGTGGCGGTGGAAGGGCCAATGCGGGTCGTTTTCCACTTCAAATCCAACCAGAACCGCGACCTGCCGCTGATGATGGGCGGATTGCCGGTCCTGCCGAAACACTTCTTCGAGGGCCGGGATTTTACCCGCCCCTTGACCGAAACCCCCATCGGTTCGGTCA
>Ga0214179_1000021_pt1 | contig 13739 bp, 10 predicted proteins | sample TroBogEpilimnion_21_FD_153017 | JGI IMG/M metagenome (GOLD analysis project Ga0214179, IMG submission 153017) | Freshwater microbial communities from Trout Bog Lake, WI - 01OCT2007 epilimnion | ecosystem: Environmental > Aquatic > Freshwater > Lake > Epilimnion/Euphotic zone | place: Trout Bog... | reverse complement strand
AACGCCGCCGCGACCGCGGCACCCACCAAGCCGAATCGCGGAATCAGCACCAACAGCAGACCGACCCGCAGCACCGCGCCCGCCAAGGTCAGTCCCACCAGCCGCCCGAGTAGCGCATGCGCGCTCAGCAGATGCAGACTGAGATGGCCGAACACCATGATCGTGCCCGCGAGAGCCAGCACCGCCAGCACCGGCACTGTCTGGTCCCAGCCCGGCCCCAGCGCCAAGCGCACCAAAGGCGCGGACAAAAGCGACAAACCCAACCCGGCCGGCAGCGCCAGCAGCGCGGCGAAGCCGATCAACCGCAAAAACATGTCGGGCACCGCGGCGCCCGCGTGCCGAGCGGACGCGAATCCGGCGAAGGCGGCGCGTCCCAGCGGCTCGATCAGTTCGGTCATCGGCAGAGCCGCGACTTCGGCGCCGACGCTGAAGAAGCCCAACAGCGCCGATCCGCTCAGCCGCCCTAGAATCAGACGGTCGCACCGGTCGCGCAGCAGCACCGCGAGGCTCAAGAGCCAGGTCCAGACGGAGTAGCCGACCAACGCCCGCCAGGACCGCAGGCTGAACCGGGGGCGATACGGATGCATGACGTAGCTCATGACCGTGCGCAGGCCGCGATTCGTCAGCATGCCGACCAGCATGGCGACGTAGCTGCGCAGCAGAATCGCCACCAGGATCGCCGCCAGGATGCCGCCCAGCTTGGGCAGCACCATCAGCGCGAATTCCTTGTGGAAAGTCATGTGGCGGCGGAAATCGACGGTGCCGATATTGCCGATGCCGTCCAGCAGCGGCAGCGTCGCGACGACCAGCAGCACCGGCCCGAGCCTATCGTCGCCGAAGAAGCGGGCGACGGGGAACGCGGCAACGGCCACCAGCATGCTCGCGAACAGCCCGCGCAGCGCGGTCAACGTGAAGGCCGTATCGTAGATGCTACGGTCTGGCGCCTGCGCGCGGATCACCGCTTCCTCGGTGCCAAGGCTCATAAGCCCGTCGACCGACTGCATGAACCCGGTCGCGAGCGCGATCAAACCGAAATCGGCTGGTGCCAGCAGCCGCACCAGCACCAGCGTGCTGATCAGGCCCAGGACGCGCATGCCGAACCGCCAGGCCATCACCCAGCCGGCACCGCGCGCGGTGCGCGCGAACAGGGATTCGTTCAATCCACTGGTTCCCGTTCGGGGTAGACGCCGGAGATGAAGCTGTAGCCGTCTTCCGCATGGCGTTTCGTTGGAATGCGTTCGGCGAACAGCGGCGCGGCATTGCGCGGGCATACCCAGGCGCGCAGCGCCCGCCGCACGGCCAGCCCCGTTACCCCACCGACCTCATGAACCAGATCCGGGTGCAACACGGTCACCGATCCCAACGGTGGCGCGACAGGCACGCGTTCCAGGCCCGCTCGGCGGATTTCCCGCAGCAAATGATCGGTATGCGCGGCGGCTTCGCTTTCCAGGCCGCCCTCGGCCATCCGTTCGGCTTCCTCCAACGATTTGTAGCGTCCGGCATAGGCGAATTCCGGCAGGCGATGGCTGCCGGGATAGACGAACAGCGCACCCGCCTCCGCCTCTTCGTCCAGCGCGATCCACAAACCGGCGAACAACCGGGATGAGGCATGGCCGATCCACGCGGAATCCTGCCGCGGCGGTTGCGGAACAGGGCGGAGCATGCCCTCGCTCCTTTCGATCGTCAGCGGGCTGTCGAACAATTCCGTCAGAAAACCGGATGCCAAGGGGGCCAACATCAAGCGTCGGACCGCCGACGACAACGCATGGATGTCCAAAACAGCCGCGGCATGAGGCGTCAGTATGGGGTCCCAGGCGACGGGATCCGCGCCCAAATCGGGACAGCGAAAACGCGCATCGGGAAACGTGCCGGCAAACGCCTGCTCCAACGCCAGCGCGGCCGGTTTGATCCGGTCGCCGGCCGTTCCGATGTCAATCGTCACGTAACCGTCGCGCACCCAGGACCGAAGACGGTCCGCCTGCCGGTCCGTGATACGGCCGAGATCGAAGCGGTTTTGGATCGCGTCCATCGCATCCGCCCGATCGGTCCATCCGCCGCCGAAGGGCGATGGCGACCGGCCGGGATCGTTCGGCCGTGGCGCGGTCGCGTTCGGCAGATACCCGCGCGCTCGGCCGAACCGCACGAAATGCGCTGCCGCGTCGCTGCGGCCGGGGACGCGTCCAAGATCGGCGGCGACAATCGGATAGGCGGCGAGATAGAAGTCCGCGTCGACATCGTTGGGTAGGCGGCCCTCGCGCCGTCCGTGCTTGTCGTAATGATCCCAAGCATTCGATACGATATGGGCTTCGATCGCCTCGATCAGACCGGGATTGCGGCGCAGATACCCAGCCTCATCGAAAAGGTCTCGGTCTTGCTGGTTCATCGGGTCGGGCAAGGGCCGGTCCTTCGGCGATACGGCGGAAAAGCGGGCGCGGGGCGCAACATGCCGCGATATCCTCGGTGTTCCAAGAGGGGAAACGGCTCGTTGCCCGGACAGGAAACCGGGCTCGCGCGATCCACGGCGCCATAAACCGGCCGCTTTCAACGTACAACGTGCACTTCCCGACAAAACGTGTTAAGGCTATTGCCTGAGCGCTTGATATCACCAGCGGATTGCCAACATCGCCGCACATGTCGAGCATCGGCGAACCGGTCCAAGGGAGCCAAGGATGGCGACGGACGATTGCATGAACGACCTGCTGTCGCGGCGCCTTTTGCTGGGGCGGTTCGCGGTCGCCAGTGCGGTAACGGGCACATTTCTGCTATCGCCGACCGTGTTGGCCGCGACGAAGCACGGCAAGGAAGCAGCCGCGCCGACGAAACTCGGGACCAAACCGGCCCCGCCTCTGGTGATGCTGGACCCCGGCCACGGCGGCAAGGACCCGGGCGCGATCGGTGTATCGGGCACTTATGAAAAGCACGTCGCGCTCGCCACCGCGCGAGAGCTGAAAGCAATCCTGGAAAAAGGCGGCCAATACCGCGTCGAACTTACCCGGACACGGGACGTGTTCGTGCCCCTGAGCGACCGCGTAGCCCGCGCGCAAAAGCGCGGCGCGGCCCTGTTCGTATCGATGCATGCCGATGCGATGAACGATCACAGCGTTCGCGGTGCCTCGGTGTACACGCTGGCAAACCAGGCCTCCGACGCGCAAACGGCGATGCTGGCCAAACGGGAAAACAGTGCCGACCGGTTTGGCGACCCCGGCTTTCACGACACCCCCCCGGATGTCGCCCGCATCCTCGCCAGCCTCGTGCGCCAGGAAACCCGCTCCGGTTCGGCCCGCATCGCCCGGACTCTCGTGCGCAGCCTCGACCGGGAACTGCCGATGTTGCCCAACCCCGCACGACACGCCGGGTTTCAGGTCCTGAAGGCGGCGGACATCCCGAGCGTGCTGGTGGAGATGGGATTTATGTCGAACGCGCAGGATGAGGCCGCGCTGCGGCAGGCGCCCCATCGTAAGCTGGTGGCGGCGGCGATGAAACGGGCGGTGGATGGCTGGTTTGTCGCCACGGGACGGCTGTCCGTCGCGGAGCTGAGCACGGGATAAGAATCGGGGCTGGTTCTTGGGCGGGGAACACGCCATATCGCGGGCATGACCGGACGTTTGACCGCGGGCGAACCGCTCGTACCGCCGCCCTCCAAGCCTACCGCGAAGCCGCCAGCGAAGCGTCGCCGGCCAGTCCTTGGGTTCATCTGCGTAGTGTTCGGAATGCTGACCGGCATCGTCATTCTGGTTGGCGTGCTCGGCGCGGCCGCCGGTTGGGTGGCGTATCAGCGCTTCAGCGAAAACCTGCCCGACCTGGATCGCGTGCGGGAGTATCAGCCGCCGGTCATGAGCCGGGTTTATGCCGGCGATGCCCACTTGCTGGCCGAACTGGCGACGGAACGGCGCATTTTCGTGCCGGTATCCGCCATCCCGCCGATGGTGCGCCAAGCCTTCATCTCCGCCGAGGACCAAAGCTTCTGGCGCCACCATGGCATCGACCCGCTGGCGATCGCACGCGCCGGGTTCTTCGACCTGACGCATATGGGTCAGGGCCGGCGGCCCATCGGTGCCTCCACCATCACCCAGCAGGTCGCCAAGACCATGTTGCTGGACAATGAAGTTTCGCTGGCGCGCAAAGCCCGCGAAGCGATCCTCGCGATTCGGATCGAGGACGCGCTGCCGAAGGAGCGAATCCTCGAACTCTATCTGAACGAAATCTACCTGGGACTCAGCGCTTACGGCGTCGCGGCGGCCGGCCAGACATATTTCAACAAATCGCTGGACCAACTGACTTTGCCGGAAGCCGCGTTCCTGGCGACCCTTCCGAAAGCGCCGAACAACTACAACCCGTTCCGCTTCCCCGAGGCCGCGCGCACCCGCCGCGACTGGGTGATCGACCGGATGTTGGAAGATGGCGCGATCACGCCGGAACAGGCCACGGCGGCGAAGGCGACGCCGATCTCTCCCAGCGAGTTCCGCCGCCCGCCTCCGGTGCCGGGGTCGGAGTGGTTCGCGGAAGAGGTGCGGCGCCAGCTTGTGGGGCAATTCAGTGCGGAAACCGCGACGCAGGGCGGGCTGACGGTGCGCACCAGCCTCGACCCGCTGCTCCAGGCGACGGCCGAGACCACGTTGCGCGATGGCTTGATGGCCTACGACCGCAAAATCGGCGGCTGGCGCGGGGCAGTGACGCAGGTGACAAGCACGAGCCTCGACCGCGAATGGCCCGGCCTGCTAGGCGGCGTGCCGCGTCCGCCGGGGATGCTGCCGGCGTGGCGTTTGGCCGTCGTGCTGGCCGCCGCCGACGCCGAAGCCAAGCTGGGCTGGCTGGAACCGGCGGTGGGCGCGGGCACGATGCCTTTGCCCAAAACCGGGACGATGCCGCTGGCCGAGGTCGCCTGGGCGCGGCCGGTCAAGGACGGCAAGCTGGGACCGGCGCCGCGACGGACCGGCGACGCGCTGCATGCCGGCGATGTCGTGATGATCGAGAGCATCGCGGCCAAGGAGGAACCCGCCCCAACCGCCGCCGCGCGCGGCAAGCCGGCCCCCGCGCCCGCCGGCCCGCGTCTGGCGCTGCGGCAGATTCCGTTGGTACAGGGCGCTTTGGTGTCCGTCGAACCCACGACCGGGCGGGTGTTGGCCCTGGTCGGCGGCTGGAGTTCGGAGCAAAGCCAGTTCAACCGAGCGACTCAGGGACAGCGGCAGCCGGGGTCGAGCTTTAAGCCAATGGTTTATCTGACGGCGCTGGAGCATGGAATTTCTCCGAGTCAGCGTTTCATGGACGCGCCGATCGTGGTGGATACCGCCGCCGGGCGTTGGCGACCGGGGAATTTCGAGGGCACGTTCGGCGGCCCGACGCCGCTGCGGGTGGCGCTGGAGCAGTCGCTCAATCTGGTCACCATTCGCGTCGCGCGTCAGGTGGGCATGGATGCGGTGGCCGACACGGCGATCGCGTTTCACATGAACGACAGCATGCCGCACGTGCTGCCCGCCGCGCTGGGGGCGGTGACGACGACCCCGATGCGGGAGGCCGGTGCGTATGCCTCGATTGCCGCTGGGGGCAAGGAGGTCGTGCCGACGTTGATCGACAGCGTGCAGGACCGGAACGGCACGGTGATCTTCCGCAGCGAACCCGCCGTCTGCAACGGCTGCGGCAATCCCGCCGCCCCGCCCGACCTGACCGATCCGCGCAAGCAGATCGCCGACCCGCGGAGCGTGTATCAGCTGATCAATATGATGCAGGGCGTGGTCCGTCGCGGCACCGGATACGCGGCGGGCAAAGGTCTCAACCGGCCGATCGGTGGCAAGACCGGCACCAGCCAGGAATTCACCGATGCCTGGTTCTCGGGCTTTACCGCCGATCTGGCGACGACGGTATGGATCGGCTTCGACAACCCGATGTCGCTGGGCAACAACGAAACCGGCGGCGCGCTGGCGGCGCCGGTCTGGCACGATTTCATGGCGGTGGCGTTGAAGGACCGGCCGGTGGTGAACTTCACCATGCCACCCGGCGTGACGCTGGCGACGTGGGAAAGCGGTTCCGGCGCGGTGACCGACGCCTTCAAGACCGGCCAGACCCCCGGCGCGTCGAACGCCATCCTGACCGGATCGGCCGAACCGGTCGCGACGGGCGGCGGCGGTGGCGAGGGTTCCTCCGATCAAGGTCCCGTGCACGGCGGAGTCGACAGCAGCCTGGGCGGGCTGTATTGACCCGCTCCCTTTCCGACCCAGATTGAGTGCCATGTCCACCGAATCCGACGCCCTCAACGACCAGATCAAGCAGTCGATCGCGCTGCTGAGGAGGCATCTTTGACTGGGATGTCGCCGAAGGCCGCCTCGCGGACCTGAACAACCGCGCCGAAGACCCGGCCATCTGGAACGATTCCGCCGCCGCGCAGAAGCTCATGCGGGAACGCAATCAGCTGGCATCCGGCATGGAAGGCGTGCTGAAGCTGGAGGCCGAGGTCAACGACGCCGCCGAATTGATCGAGCTGGCGGAAGCCGAGGGCGATGCGGACATGGTGGCCGAGGGCATCGCGGCCCTGAAGGCGCTGGCCGAGGAAGCCAAGCGGCGGGAAATCGAATCCCTGCTTTCGGGCGAAGCCGACGCCAACGACTGCTACATCGAGCTCAACGCCGGCGCCGGCGGCACGGAAGCCCAGGATTGGGCGCAAATGCTGCTGCGCATGTATATGCGCTGGGCCGAACAGCACGGCTACAAAGCCAGCTTGATGGAAGAATCCGAAGGCGAGCAGGCCGGGATCAAATCGGCGACGCTCCAGGTCTCCGGCCCCAACGCCTACGGATGGCTGAAGACCGAGGCCGGGGTGCACCGTCTGGTCCGCATCAGCCCGTTCGACGCCAACGCCCGCCGGCAGACCAGTTTCGCCAGCGTCTGGGTGTATCCGGTGGTCGACGACACCATCGAGGTCGAGATCAACCCGTCCGACCTGAAAGTGGATACCTACCGAGCCTCCGGCGCGGGCGGGCAGCACGTGAACAAGACAGATAGCGCGATCCGCATCACGCATATCCCGACCGGGATCATCGTGGCATGTCAGACCGACCGGTCGCAGCACCGCAACCGCGCCAACGCGATGGAGATGCTGCGTGCCCGCATGTACGAGGCGGAGCTGCGCAAGCGGGAGGCCGTGACGGCGGCGCAGGAAGACGCCAAGACCGATATCGGTTGGGGCCATCAGATCCGGAACTACGTCCTCGCGCCCTATCAGTTGGTGAAGGACCTGCGGACCGGCGTGGAAAAGGGCAATCCGGACGCGGTGCTGGATGGCGAACTGGATGAGTTCATGGCGGCGGCGTTGGCCGCACGATCCGGGGCGACGCGGAGCGAAGCGAGCGCTCAGGCTCGGTAAGGGACCACGCCGTCGAATTTTCCATACGCGTGTAGGTTCCCTTTACCTTTTGTTAACCATTCCATGCCTAGAACCGGCGCATGGAAACGCTGCACGCCCGCGCTCACGAGCCCGCCCCATCCCGAGACCTGATCCGGTCCCTGCTGGCCGCCGAACATTATCCCGCGGTGCTGGACCGAACCGCGCTCGCGCTGGCCGCGCTGCCCGACGACGCGGAGCTGTACTTCGCCCGGGGCACCGCGTTCAGCGCTTTGCAGCGACCGGAGGCCGCGCACGCGGCGCTGACCCGCGCCGTGGTGCTGATGCCGGGTTTGGCGGCAGGCTGGCTGAACCTCGGCAATACCTGCGTGGACCTGGGTGAGGAGGCGGACGCCGAACGTCACTACCGGACGGCCATTCGGCTGGACCCGACGCTGGCCGAGGCACAAGCGAGCCTCGGCCACCTGATGATGACTCAGGCGCGGCTGACCGAGGCCCTTTTTGCGTGCGAGACCGCGGTACGCCTGTCCCCCAAAATGCCGCAGGCCCATTGGAATCTGGCGTCGGTGCGGCTGTTGACGGGCGACCTGGCACGCGGCTTGCCCGAATACGAATGGCGCAAGCGGCACCCGGCCTTTCGCCGCGACTTCCCACCTTTGCCCGGCCCCTATTGGTCCAGCGGCGATCCAGCCGGCAAGGTCATCCTGGTCCGTGCCGAACAAGGCTTCGGCGATACGATCCAATTCGCCCGATTTTTGGTGCAAATCGCCCAGGCCGGCGGCACGCCGGTTCTGCAATGCGATCCCAAGCTGGTGCCGCTTCTGGCGCGGTTGGAGGGAGTCGTGGTCCTCCCTCACTCCGCCCGCGTGGAGGGCTACGACGCCTGGACCGACATGATGAGTCTGCCTCTGGCAATGGGGGCGGACCTGGAGGCCCTGCCCGGGCGGAAGGGATACCTGCGGGCGGCCTCGCCGCGCGCGGGCGGAACAAGACGGCGCCGGGTCGGGCTGGCGTGGGCCGGAAACCCCGCCCAGGCGAACGACCGGCGCCGGTCGGTGCCGGCGGCGGCGCTGGCGCCTTTGCTGGCGATACCGGGGATCGAGTTCGTCAATCTCCAGGTCGGCGCACGGGCGCGGGACCTGCCGTTGCCCGACCATTGCGAGCGGCTGACGGACTTCGGCAAGACGGCGGCATTGCTGGAGACGCTCGATCTGGTGATCGCCGCCGACACCGCGGTAGTGCACCTGGCGGGCGCGATGGGGGTGCCGACCTGGGCAATGCTGGCACATGTCCCGGATTGGCGCTGGCTGATGGGGCGGGAGGACAGCCCCTGGTATGCCTCGATGCGACTGTTCCGGCAGGACCGGCCGGGCGATTGGGCGGGTGTGGTGACGCGGATCGTGGCTGACATCCAGCTGCCCCTTCCAACGGATACGCCCAAGGGATAACCCCGCTGGCGCACATGCAATCATGACGGGGGCAGTGAGCCATGGCATCATGGGCCCAGTTCCGCCGGACAGGAAAGACACCCGCTTATGCCCGTACCCGAACCGCGCCCTCTGGCGCTGACGATGGGCGATCCCGCCGGGGTCGGGGGCGAGTGCACGCTGCGGGCATGGCTCGCGCGCCGGGGCGGGCATCCGTTTTTCGCGCTCGACGATCCCAACCGTCTGGCGGCGTTGGCGCGTGGCCTAGGGTTGGATGTGCCGATCGACACCGTCGCGAACGCCGCGGATGCCGCCAAGATGTTCGGCCGAGCGCTGCCGGTGTTTCCGATGCCTCTGCCCGTCGCGGCGATACCCGGCCGGCCCGATTCCGCGAACGCACCGGTCGTCGTCGATTCAATCGCTCGCGCCGCCGCCATGGCAATGAGCGGTGAGGTGGGGGCCATCGTCACTAACCCCATCAACAAGGCCGCGCTGTACAGTGCCGGCTTCGCCCACCCCGGCCATACCGAATTCCTCGCCGCAATCACGGGCGTGCCCGGTGAATCGATCATGATGCTCGCCTGTCCACTGCTGCGGGTGGTGCCGGTAACCGTGCATGTGTCGCTCCGCGATGCCATCGCCATGCTGACGCCGGAAGCGATCGTCGCCGCGGCCCGCACCGTACATGCTGCGCTGCGCCGCGATTTCGGGATCGCACGGCCACGGCTGGCGATCGCGGGTCTCAATCCGCACGCGGGCGAACAGGGGGCGTTGGGGACGGAGGAAACCACGCTGGTCATGCCCGCGATCGAGCAATTGCGGCGGGAGGGTATGGACGTCTCCGGTCCCTGGCCGCCGGATACCATGTTCACCCGGCTCGCGCGTCCCCAGTACGACGTCGCGATCTGTCTCTATCACGATCAGGCGCTGATCCCGCTGAAGACCCTGGACATGGACCATGGCGTCAATGTCACGCTGGGACTGCCGATCGTCCGGACCTCCCCCGATCACGGCACCGCCTACGACATCGCCGGCAAAGGCATGGCCGATCCCACCAGTCTGCTCGCGGCGATCGACTTGGCGGGGGAATTGGCGCGGGCACGCAGCTTCCTTGGTTCCCCCGCCGCGCCGGGATAATCTAGCCGCATGGTGCGATTCGAGTCGGTAGGATTGCGGTACGGCCGAACCGGCGGGCGAAATGCCGCGCCGGATGTGTTGCGCAACATCAGTTTCGCGCTGCCCGAAGGTGCGTTCCGCTGGCTGCTTGGACCGTCCGGCGCCGGCAAGACCAGTTTGCTGCGCCTGATGTACCTGGCCGTGCTCCCGACCAGCGGGCGGTTAACGCTGCTGGGCACCGATATCGGCCGCACACCGCGCCGTGCCCTCCCACGGCTTCGGCGCCGCATCGGCGTGGTGTTTCAGGATTTCCGCCTGCTGCCGCATTTGACCGCGTTCGAAAACGTTGCGCTGCCCCTGCGCCTCGCCGGCCGGCCGGAGTCGCAGGTGCGGGCCGACGTCACCGAACTGCTGCATTGGGTCGGCCTCGCCGGCAAACTGTCCACCCTGCCGGACGAACTCTCGGGCGGGGAGCAGCAGCGGGTCGCGATCGCCCGTGCCGTCATCGCGCGCCCCAATCTGCTGCTGGCGGACGAGCCGACCGGCAATCTCGACGCCGCCCAGGCCGACCGGCTGATGCTGCTGCTGAACGAACTCAACCGCCTGGGCACCACCGTCATCGTCGCCACGCATAATGAGGCTTTGGTCGCCCGGTATCCGAACGCCGAGTTGCGTCTGGATCGCGGCCGGTTGGTACACGAGTCATGAAACTCCCCTCGGCCTCTGGCGGAGCCGCGCGCGGCGACGAACTCGGGCTGCGGCGGGCGTTGTCCGGGCTGATGCTGCCTGCCTTGGTTGCGGCCATGGCATTCCTCGCGGCTTTGGCGTTGGCGGGGTGGGAGGGTTCGACGGCGCTCGCGTATTCCTGGCGGAACGGGGCGCATGCAGCGCTGACCGTGCAAGTACCGCGGCCGAACGAAGCGGTTCCGAACGGCGGCAACCGGTTGGGCGTCGCCGTCGCGCTGCTGTCGGTTGCGCCGGGCGTGGCCTCGGTCCATCCCTTGACCGACGCCGAAGTCGCCAAGCTACTGCGTCCCTGGATCGGCGGCGATGGCGGCCCCGTCACGATCCCCTTGCCAGGGGTGATCGCCGTGCGGCTGACCGGCGACGACGCGGACACCGAAGCGCTCCACGGCCAATTGGCCGAGGCCGTACCGGGCATCGCGATGGAGGACCACGGCCAATGGGTGCGGCGTCTCGCGGATCTCGCCTGGAGCCTGCAGGCCTGTTCGCTGCTGGCGGTCGCGCTGGTGTCGGCGGTCGCGGTCGCGGTGATCGCGGTCGCGACCCGTTCGGGGCTGATGGCGCGGCGGGAAGCGATCGAGATTCTGCACGGCCTTGGCGCGAGCGACGGGTTCATCGCCAGCCGTTTCGCCCGACGCGCCACGGTGCTGGCCTTGGCCGGCGGTTTGGCGGGGATGGTGCTGGCGGTGCCAGTGTTGGCGATCCTGGCGGGTTTGGTCGCTCCGTTCACGGGTTCGGCCGTTCCGGAAGTCGCGACGCTCGAATCGACCATCGCGGCGGTACCGGTCGCACTCTGGGCCGATATAGCCGCTCTGCCGATGAGCGCGGCGCTGATCGGGTTCCTGACCGCGCAAGGCACCGTGCGCCGTTGGCTACGACGGCTGCCATGAACGGCCGGCGGCAAGGCCTCCTGCGTATCCTGGCGACCGCGCTTATCATGATAGTGCTCGGCTGGGGGGGCGGGTTCGTCTGGTATCTGTCGGCGATCGGTCGGTCGGCCGCGGATGTCGGTCATGCCGATGGCATCGTCGTCTTGACCGGCGGGGCCGACCGGGTCGAGGCTGGGCTGCACCTCCTGGTAGAGGATCACGCCCGCCTGCTGCTGATTTCCGGCATCGGCGGCCACGCCGATCTTGGGACATTGGCACGCGGGTCCGAAGTCGACACTGTTCCGCTGGCCCGACGGATCGCATTGGGGCGGACAGCGGCCTCCCCCCGCGGCAACGCGAGGGAAACAGCCGCCTGGGCGGCCGAGAACCGCATCGAGACACTGATCGTGGTCACCGCTTGGTTCCACATTCCAAGGGCGATGCAACAGCTGCACCGCGTCATGCCCGAGGTCGCTTTGATACCGGCACCGGTCCCCCCTCACGCGGGAACGGGTTGGACCGCCACGGCCCGACTGCTGACCGAGGAGTACAGCAAATACCTGATCGCGCTCACCGGTTTGGACGACTGGCTGCCCGCGCGCGAGGTACGAACGGCCGGGGGGCACGCGTCATGATCGGTTTCGTACGAGCCGTGTTGTTTTACGTCGTGTTCTTCGGCGGCACATTCTGCCTGTCCATCGCAGGCACCGCGGTCTACTTGACCTCGCCTTCCAAAATCCGCGACTTCGCCGTCCTGTGGGCGCGGTTGGGCGTGTGGGCCGCCCGCGCGATATGCGGGATCAGGGTCGAAGTAACAGGCCTGGAACACATTCCCGACGGTCCGGCGCTGATCGCCTCCCGCCACCAATCGGCATTCGACACGATGGTGTGGTTCCTGCTGCTACCGCGCTGCACCTACGTGCTGAAACAGGAATTGCTGCGTATTCCGTTAATGGGCCGGCTGATCGGCGCGACCGGCATGATCGCGGTCGACCGGGACGGCGGTGCTCGGACGATCCGCACCCTGGTTAAGGCCGGCGTGGCGGCGGCGAAAAACGACCGACAAATCGTGATCTTTCCAGAAGGCACGCGTGCGGCGCCCGGCGCGTTATTGCCGCTGCAGCCGGGCGTGGCGGCGCTGGCATCGTCCACCGGACTGCCGGTGATTCCGGTCATCACCGATTCCGGCCTGTATTGGGGGCGCCGAGCGTTCCGCAAGTTGCCGGGCACCATCCATATCGTGATTCGCCCCGCCCTCCCGCCCAAAATGGGACGGGAGGCACTCATGCTCCGATTGCGCCAGGAGTTGGAAACCGGGATACAGCCCAAGGATCGTCCCGACGGCTGACCGCGCCGCCGGTTTCGCGATTCGCTCGTGCACGGGGAAACATGGCGCGCAGAGACTGGATTTTGGTTGCATTGCTGCTGGTCGCGATACCGGCGGCCGACGCCATCTGGTGGCGCGTCGCCATCGGCCGCGTCGAGGCCGGTTTCGAGGCGTGGGCCGCGCGCGCCCGATCCGCCGGATGGACGGTCACGAACAGCCGGATGACACCGCATGGCTGGCCTTTGACCGCGACCGTGGAGGTCTCCGACCTCGCGATTCAGGGTGGGGCGGACTATGCATTCGGCGGCATCCGCTGGCATGCCGACAGCGTGGCTTTGCGTGTTCCCTTGATACGGCCGCGCAGTCTGGACATCGAACTCGACGGCGACCAGCGATTTCGGATCGGAAACCTGCCGGAGACCGTGCTGACGGCGGCCCGTCTATTGGCCGTATATTCGCTTGTGTCGTCCGACCAGACCGCCGAACTGGAACTGCTGGCGGATCGGCCGCAATGGACGTGGCCAGCGGGAACGCTCGGAGCCAACCGGATACAGTGCCAACTCCAAATTCCCGGCGAGGGACAATCCACCGACACGGATAGAGCCTTTTCGCTGAATATCGAGGGCGTCGCTTTGCCAGTCTCGATCCGTTGGCCCCTGGGCGGCACGATCGCGGCGATCGCGGCCGATGGCGCGGTCGCGGGGCCGATTCCTAAGCTACAAGCGCCCGAACCTTGGGCGAACGCATGGCGCGACGGCGGCGGATCGGTCCAGTTGCAACGTTTAGCCGTCGATTGGGGCCCGTTGCGCCTGACGGGCTCCGCGACTCTGGCGCTGGACGAACAATTGCAGCCAATGGGCGCGGGAACGTCGCATGTGGCTGGATACGAGGCGACATTGGATGCACTGGCCGCTGGCGGC
>Ga0214179_1000020_pt1 | contig 13874 bp, 10 predicted proteins | sample TroBogEpilimnion_21_FD_153017 | JGI IMG/M metagenome (GOLD analysis project Ga0214179, IMG submission 153017) | Freshwater microbial communities from Trout Bog Lake, WI - 01OCT2007 epilimnion | ecosystem: Environmental > Aquatic > Freshwater > Lake > Epilimnion/Euphotic zone | place: Trout Bog... | reverse complement strand
AAAGGGATAAAGATGGTCGGGTCAAGCCCGACCATGACGGAAGAGGGGCAGCTAAATAAACTTGATCCCCAGGATCTCGTATGACCGATCCCCACCCGGCGCCGGCACCGACACCGTATCCCCGACCTTCTTCCCGATCAGCGCCTTCGCCAGCGGCGACGACAGCGACAGGCGCGCGTGCTTGATATCGGCCTCATGCACGCCGACGATCTGATACGTCGCTTCCTTCTCGGTCTCTTCGTCGATCAGCCAGACATGCGCGCCGAACTTCACGTGTTCGCCGGTCAGGGTCGAGGGATCGATGACCTCGGCGGCGGAGACAATCACCTCCAGCTCTTCGATCCGGCCCTCGATGAACGATTGTCGTTCGCGCGCGGCGTGGTATTCGGCATTCTCCGAAAGATCGCCGTGCGCGCGCGCTTCCGCGATCGCGCGGATCACGGCCGGGCGTTCTTGCGAACGGAGTAGGCGAAGCTCGTCTTCCAACCGCTGAAGACCGGGGGCGGTCATCGGAAACTTCTGCACGCTATGGTCCTTCGATGGGCATGTATTGCGTAAGAGGGCAGTCAAGCACGAAAGCCGCGGCGGGGAGAAGATGCCTCCGCGCGCGGCGTTCAGCCTAGAACGAACCCCGAAAGTAGGACTGTAGCGGCGCGACTTCAAGCGTTCCCGTGCGTAAAGCCGCGATTGCGTGCACTGCGGCCCGTGCCCCGGCGAAGGTGGTGTAGTGCGGCACCCCATGCGTCAGCGCGCCGCGCCGAATGGTGGAGCTGTCCGCGACCGATTGCGGGGTGGAGGCGGTGTTGATCACCAACTGAATATCGCCGGAGCGGATGGCATCCACGCAATGCGGCCGGCCCTCCAGCACCTTGTTCACCACGGTCACCGGCAACCCGGCTTCCTTGATGCGCGCCGCCGAACCGCGCGTGGCGACAATGGTAAAGCCCATATCGATCAGCCGGCGCGCCAAGGCGGGCAGACCTTTCTTGTCGGAGTCTTTCACCGAAAGGAACACGGTGCCTTTCTCCGGCAGGATCACGCTGGCGCCAAGCTGGGCTTTGGCGAAGGCGCGTTCGAAGGAGGAGTCGAGGCCCATGACCTCACCGGTGGAGCGCATTTCCGGCCCGAGGATCGTATCCACGCCGGGGAAGCGCGCGAACGGGAAGACCGCTTCCTTCACCGCCACATGCGGGGCGATGGAGTCGTCGTCCAGCTTGAACTCCGAAAGCTTGGCGCCGGCCATGACCCGTGCGCCGATCTTGGCGACGGGAACGCCCGTGGCCTTGGCAACGAAGGGCACGGTCCGGGACGCGCGCGGGTTCACCTCCAGCACGTATATCGTGTCGTCCTGGATGGCATACTGCACGTTCATCAGCCCGACGACGCCCAGGGCTTTCGCCATGGCTTCGGTTTCCGCTTTCAGTTCGGTCACCATGGCGGGCGCCAGCGTGTAGGGCGGCAGGCTGCACGCGGAGTCGCCGGAGTGGATGCCGGCTTCCTCGATATGTTCCATCACGCCGGCGACGTAGACGGTGTCGCCGTCGCAGATGCAGTCCACATCCACTTCGATGGCGTCGTTCAGATAGCGATCGATCAGCACCGGGTTGTCGCCGGACACGATCACGGCTTCCCGCATGTAGCGTTGCAGCCCCGTGCGGTCGTAGACGATTTCCATCGCGCGCCCGCCCAGCACGTAGCTGGGGCGGATGACGACGGGGTAGCCGATACGTTCGGTGATAGCTTCCGCTTCCTCGGTCGAACGGGCGATGCCGTTCTCCGGCTGCAGCAGGCCGAGGCGATGGAGTAACTGCTGGAACCGCTCCCGGTCTTCCGCCATGTCGATGGCGTCGGCACTGGTGCCGAGGATCGGGATTCCCGCTTTGGACAGCGCCTGCGACAGTTTCAGCGGCGTCTGCCCGCCGTACTGCACGATGCAGCCGAGCAGGGTGCCGTTCTGTTGTTCGCGGCGGATGAGGGCGATGACGTCCTCGGCCGTCAGCGGCTCGAAATACAGCCGGTCGGACGTGTCGTAGTCGGTGGACACGGTTTCCGGGTTGCAATTGACCATGATGGTCTCGAACCCCGCGTCTTTCAGCGCGTAGGCGGCGTGGACGCAGCAATAGTCGAACTCGATCCCCTGGCCGATCCGGTTCGGTCCGCCGCCGAGGATGACGATTTTCTGCCGGTCGGTCGGGTCGGACTCGCAGACCGGCGTGCCGTAGCCGCCTTCGTAGGTGGAATACATATAAGGTGTGGCGGAGGCGAACTCGGCCGCGCAGGTGTCGATCCGTTTGTAAACGGGCACGACGTGCAGCGCGTGGCGCTTGGCGGCGACAGCGTCTTCCGGTTGTTTGGTCAGCTGCGCGAGGCGCTTGTCGGAGAAGCCGAGCGCTTTCAGGCGCCGCAGGGCGCCGGCTTCGGTGGGCAGGCCGTTGGCCTCGACGGCGCGTTCGGCAAGGACGATCCGTTCCAATTCCCGAAGGAACCAGGGGTCGAATTTGGTGGCGTCGTGAATGTCCTCGATGGACAGGCCGGCACGAATGGCCTGCGCCGCCATCACCAGCCGGTCGGGGCGCGGAGCGGACAGAGCCGCTCGGAATGCATCCTGGCTGCCGTCGCCAGGGGCGGCCACGGGGTCGAGACCCGCGAACCCGGTTTCCATGCTGCGCAGCCCCTTTTGCAGGGCTTCGGCGAAGGACCGTCCGATCGCCATCGCCTCGCCCACCGACTTCATGGACGTGGTCAGCAACGCCGGCGTGCCAGGGAATTTCTCGAACGTGAAACGGGGGATTTTCACCACGACATAGTCGATCGTGGGTTCGAACGACGCCGGCGTGACCATGGTGATGTCGTTGGTCAACTCATCCAGCGTGTAGCCGATCGCCAGCTTGGCGGCGATTTTGGCGATCGGGAAGCCGGTGGCTTTGGACGCCAAGGCCGAGGACCGCGACACGCGCGGGTTCATCTCGATCACCACCATGCGCCCGTCGGCCGGGTTCAATCCGAACTGCACGTTCGATCCGCCGGTATCGACGCCGATCTTGCGCAAGCAGGCGATCGAGGCGTCGCGCATCCGCTGGTATTCTTTGTCGGTCAGCGTCAGGGCCGGCGCGACGGTGACTGAGTCACCGGTGTGGATGCCCATCGGGTCCACGTTCTCGATCGAGCAGACGATGATGCAGTTGTCCTTGGAGTCGCGGACCACCTCCATCTCGTATTCTTTCCAGCCAAGGACGGATTCTTCGATCAGCACTTCGGTGGTTGGGGAGGCTTCGAGGCCGCCTGCGACGATCTGTTCGAACTCTTCCTTATTGTACGCGATGCCGCCGCCGGTGCCGCCAAGCGTGAAGCTCGGGCGTATCACGGCCGGCAACCCGGTGAGCGCGAGGCCGGCTCGGGCTTCCTCCATCGTATGCGCGATGGTGGAGCGCGGCGATTCAATGCCGATTTCCGACATGGCGTCGCGGAACTTGAGCCGGTCTTCCGCCCGGTCGATTACGTCGGCCTTGGCGCCGATCAGTTCCACGCCGTACTTCTTCAGCGCGCCGGACGCATCCAGCTTCATGGCCGTGTTCAGCGCGGTCTGCCCGCCCATGGTCGGCAGGATCGCGTCCGGACGCTCCTTGGCGATGATCTTTTCCACCATCTCGGGCGTGATCGGCTCGATATAGGTGGCATCCGCCAAACCGGGATCGGTCATGATGGTGGCGGGGTTGGAGTTCACGAGGATGACCCGGTACCCCTCGGCTTTCAGAGCTTTACAGGCCTGAGCACCGGAGTAGTCGAACTCGCAGGCCTGCCCGATGACGATGGGGCCGGCGCCGATGATCATGATGGATTTGAGGTCGGTGCGTTTGGGCATCGTATCGCCTATTGCTTCTTGTATGGGGTTTGCCAAACGGGAATGGTTCGGCGCAGGAATTCATCGAATAGCGGTACCGTAAAGGCTGTGTCGCCGTGCGATGGGCTGTAGATCATGCCCTTATGGATCAGTGCGCTGCGAAGCGGGCCGATATTCTGTATTCGGATGCCCAAAATCTCCGCAATATCGCCGGAACGATGCGGTCCTGGGCCAATCTCGGCCATCGCGCGCAGATAGTCCTTTTCCCGGGGTGTCAGACGATCGAAGCGCACCCGGAAAAAGCTTTCGTCGAGCCGCTTGATCGCTAAATCGGACGCCGCTCGCACATCGGTCAATTTGATCAGGTTCGAGCGTGCGATATTCCAAGTCTGATAGCCCCATTCCTGTAGGAAATACGGATAACCTTGGGTAATGCGCACAATCTCAATCAATGCGTCGGAATCGAATTGCGCGCCTTCCTTTTCGACGGGCAGCTCCAAGGCCCGAATCGCGTCCTCCGGCGGCAGCGCGTCAAGGGGCGGAAAATCAAACAATCGTTCCGCATAGGACTTGGATCGGCCACTGAGACCAACGACCTGAGGCAATCCCGCCGCGACCAACATTAATGGCAGACTGTTCTGCACGACACGGTGGAGCGCCATGATCAACGCGCTCATGTCCCGCACGGACAAATATTGCAGTTCATCGATCAATATAACGACAACGACCGATCGCGCCGCCGCAGCCTTGCCGACGGCCAAAAACAACGTCGGCAAATCGGCTTCGAGATCGCCGCTGTCGGCGGTCCCAACCTCTGGGTCCACGCCGAGCGACAACTCCGCTTCCCCGTATCGCAGTTTGACTCCGGACATGAAACTGCGCAGTACGCGTAGACCCCGCTTCACTTGGTCGCTGACGGCACCGAGGCGATCTAGCTCCAGCAACAGTTCTCGCAAACTTGGGACCAACAGTTCCGGCAATGATTTCTGCTCATGCGCCTCGATGAAGACGGGCTTACACCCAGCGCGTTCCGCCAAATCGCGTACCCGATTCAGCAACACGGTCTTACCTACCCCGCGTAATCCAACCGCTATAAAGCTTTTGGCGCTGCGACCGACACGCAAACGCTCCAACATGACCCGAGCATGCTCCAAAATTGGTTGCCTTCCAACCAATTCTGGGGGTTGAACACCAGCGCCGGCGGAGAAGGGATTGCGAACGGGGTTCATTTAGATGAAGTTTACCAATTTAGGTGAAAATGTCCACCTAAAAGCATAAATTGCCGCTACTCCGGTACGCCTGCGATGCTCGGCCTGCATCGAGCCTTCATGCCGGACCGAGATGAAGCGAGTGCTCATGACCTCCCGACCCAACCTAAGGCGTCAACATTCGGGGAATTCAGCCGGCTGCAAGGACCAACGGACATTGTCCGCGCCGCCCCAACCCCGGCAGGCGTCAATTCCAAATGCCAATGGCACTGCAACGCCCCCTCCGGCAGCCGGATCGGTTCGAGGATCAGGCCGTCGCGCACACACGCCGCGACCGTGTCGCAGAACGTCCCGTACTCGACCGAACCACCGGTCAGCGCGGAAAACCGTTCGAACCCCGCCTCCAGGTTCGGCTCATTGAGCCGATGCGTCAGAGCCGTGGTGAGAAGCAACCGGACAGCGTCCATCTCACCCCCCGACCCGCTCGATCATCTCCACAAACCGCCCGAACAGATAATGGCTGTCGCTCGGCCCCGGACTCGCTTCCGGGTGATACTGCACGGAAAAAGCCGGCCGGTCCGTGCAGGCCAGCCCTTCGTTCGACCCGTCGAACAGCGACACATGCGTCGCCTCCACCGTCGCGGGCAGCGTCTTCAAATCGACAGCGAAACCGTGGTTCTGCGACGTGATCTCCACCTTCCCGGTGGTCAAATCCTTCACCGGCTGGTTCGCCCCGCGATGCCCACGCTCCATCTTATAAGTGGAAGCACCCAACGCCCGCGCCAGCAGCTGATGCCCGAGGCAAATCCCGAACACCGGCAGCCCTGCCGCCAGCACGCCCTGGATCGCCGGCACCGCATAAACCCCGGTCGCCGCCGGATCGCCGGGGCCGTTGGACAGGAACACGCCATCGGGCTTATGCCGCAGAATATCCTCGGCCGAGGCCGACGCCGGCACCACCGTCACCCGGCACCCAGCCGAGGCCAAACACCGCAGAATGTTCCGCTTCGCCCCGAAATCCACCGCCACCACATGATGCTTCGGCGCGGACTGCCGGCCCTGGCCAACGCCCCATTCCCACTGAGTCTCATCCCACTCATACGTCTGCGCGCAGGTGACGTCCTTCGCGAGATCCATCCCCTCCAGCCCCGGCCATGCCGCGGCGCGCGCGGTCAAAGCGGCGATATCGAACCGCCCATCGGCGGGAAACGCCAGCACGCCGGTCGGGGCGCCGCCGTCGCGGATGCGGGACGTGATCGCGCGCGTATCCACGCCCGACACGCCCGTAATGCCACGCGCCTTCAACCACCCGTCCAGATGCTGGGCCGACCGCCAGTTGGACGGTTCGGTGATGTCCTGCTTGATTACCAGACCACGCGCGGAAATCCCGCCGGCCTCCAGGTCCTCATTATTGGTACCCACATTGCCGATATGCGGGAACGTAAACGTGATGATCTGCCCGGCGTAGGACGGGTCGGTCAGAGTTTCCTGATACCCGGTCATGCCGGTGTTGAAGCACACCTCGCCCACCGGATTGTCCGCCGCCGTATGCGCGCCGAAGCCGCGGCCCCAGAACACGGCGCCATCGGCCAGGATCAGGGCGGCGGTCGCACCCGAGGGAACATCGGTCATGGGTATTGTCTCTCCGGCGGATTCAGCCTGCAAATCACCCAGCGTCAGTCCTGTCGCCGCAATCACGCTCGGCCAGTGGCGCGATGGCACGGAACCGGCCTGCCGCCACTTGCGCACAGCCTCGGTGCTGACGTTGGTCAGGCGAGCGGCGGCCTCGGCCCCGCCCAGACGTTCGATGATGGTGTCGATGGAGGTTGGCATGACCGGGACCCTACCGGAGAAAATTTCCGCCGGCAAGCCAAACAGGATCGGACGGAAATTTTTTCCGGTCTCCGCATCCCAACCATACCTATAGTATAGAGGCGAATTCCCCGAAGGACGATCCCCATGGCATTGCGCGACGATTTCACCGATCAGCTGAAGACCTCCATGCGGGCCGGCGACTCCGCCCGCACCCTCACGCTCCGCATGATCCTGTCCAAGGTAAAGGACATCGACATCGCCGCCCGCCCCAAGGGCGTGGACAAGGTCCCGGATGAGGAGATCCTGTCCGCCCTACGCGGCATGGTGAAATCCCGCCGCGAGTCCGTGGACCTGTACCGCCAGGGCAACCGCCCGGAACTGGTAGCGAAGGAAGAGGCTGAGATCGCGGTGATCGAAAGCTTCCTGCCGCAGCAGATGGACGAAGGCGCGATGGAACAGGCCGTCGCGGATGCCATCGCGGAGGCCGGCGCCGCTTCCATCAAGGACATGGGCAAGGTCATGGCCGTGCTGCGCGCCAAATACGCGGCGACACTGGACATGGCCAAGGCCGGCCCGATCGTGAAAGCGAAGCTGTCGGCGTAATGGCGCTTCCGCCCAACTTCCTGGACGAGCTGCGTGCCCGAACCCCTCTCCCGGCGGTCATCGGACGGCGGGTGCGCCTCGCGCGGTCCGGGCGGAACTGGAAGGGGTGTTGCCCCTTCCATGGGGAAAAAAGCCCCAGCTTTTACGTTTACGACGACCATTTCCACTGCTTCGGCTGCGGCGCGCACGGCGATGCCATCGGCTTCGTCATGCAGAGCCAGGGTGCGGGATTCATGGAGGCCGTGGAGCAACTCGCCTCCGAAGCCGGCCTCGACGTGCCCAAACCTACCCCGGAAGCGGCCGAAGCCGAACGCGAACGGCATACGCTGGTCACCGTCCTGCAAGCCGCCGAAGCGGCTTACCAACGGCGCCTGTATCTGCCGGAAGGACGCGCCGCGCTGGACTACCTGCTCCGCCGTGGCCTGACCGAGGAAACGATCAAGCGTTTCGGCCTCGGCTGGTCCGGCGAAGGACGCGGCGCCTTGGCCGCCGATCTGACCCGCGACGGCATCACCACGGACCAACTGGTCGAATCCGGCCTGATGCGGCGCGACGAGGACTCCGGCCGGGTCTACGACCTGTTCTTCAACCGGGTGATGTTCCCAATCCGCGACCGGCGCGGCCGCACGATCAGCTTCGGCGGCCGCATCATGGGCGACGGCCAGCCGAAATACGTCAACGGCCCGGAAACCCCGCTGTTTTCCAAACGCCGCAACCTCTACGGCCTCGATCTCGCCCGCGCGGGTATGCGGGAAGGCGCCACGTTGGTCGTGGTCGAGGGCTACATGGACGTCATCGCCCTCGCTCAAGCCGGCTTCGCCGCCGCGGTCGCCCCGCTCGGCACCGCCCTGACCAAAGACCAGTTGGAGGAGCTGTGGCACCTCTCGCCCATGCCCGTCCTGTGCTTCGACGGCGATGCCGCCGGCGGCCGCGCGGCGGCACGAGCGGCAGAACTGGCCCTGCCGATGTTGGCGTCGGACAAGACGTTGGAATTGGCGACGCTGCCCGCTGGGGAAGACCCAGACAGTCTGGTCCGCCGCCAGGGCAAAGCCGGTTTCGACGCGGTGCTGGAGGCCGCGGCGCCGCTGGCCGACGCGTTGTACGACTTACTGAGGCAAGCCAACGGGGACTCGACCCCGGAACTGCGCGCGGCCTTTCGCAACAAGCTGGAAGAAGTCGCCAAACGCATTCCCGACAAGGCTTTGGCCAGCGAATACCGCAGCGCGCTGCTCGACAAGTTCTACGCCAGCCGGCAACGGCCCGCCTCCGCCAAGCGCGGCTTCACACCCGGTCGCAAGTTCCCCGGCTTCGTACCCGCGCCCGTGCGCACCGGCCCCAGGCCGCACCCCGCATTGGACATCACCGCCCAGGAACGCGCCCGCATCCTGACGGCCATCCTGATCCGGCACCCGCATCTGCTGCACGATGTCGAGCATGCTTATGCCGAGTTGGAACTGACCGACGGCCTGGCGCGGGTGCGGCTTGCGCTGCGGGAATGGGCTTCGGACAGAGATCACCTTGACTCTCAAGACCTGATGGACCACCTGTCATCGGCTGGGCTAACGGCGGACGTCGGTCAGGTCATGGCGCCGGTTCCGGTTCCCTTACCGGAATGCGCGGCCGCCGCGGCCATGCCGGCGGAAGCCGCGACGGGTTGGTGGCATATCTTCGGGTTCCTGAACGTGGACCGCTTGCGGGAAGAGCTGACTTTGGCGGAAGCCGAGGTCGCGCGAAACCTCACGGGCGATACCGCGCGACGTCTAGTTGCCCTGAAGGAAGCCTTGTTGAAGGTGCAGCGTGGCGATCCCGACGGGATCGATCTCGCCGCCGCTTGATGAATGGGGCGCGAGCCCGCTTTGACGCAGGAGTGTCTTGACCGATGGCCACGAAACCCGCCACTGCTTCTGAAACCGTGACATCCGAACAGGACGTGGAGAGTAACCTGCTGGACGTACAGACCGCTTCCGTCAAGAAGCTAATCGCGAAGGGCAAAGAGCGTGGCTACATCACCTTCGATGAGCTGAACGCCATCCTGCCGCCGGACCAAAACAGCTCCGAACAGATCGAAGACGTGATGGCCAATTTCTCTGAAATGGGCATTCAGGTCGTCGAGTCCGAGGAAAACGAGGAAGGCGATCTTCCCGTCGCCAAGGCTGAGAAGGCCGAGGAAGAGGAAGCCGAAGAGCAGACCGGCAACGTCGACGAAGCGAGCCTCGGCCGCACCGACGATCCCGTCCGCATGTACCTGCGCGAGATGGGCAGCGTCGAGTTGCTGTCGCGTGAGGGCGAAATCGCCATCGCCAAGCGGATCGAAGCCGGCCGCGACATGATGATCAACGGGCTGTGCGAAAGCCCGCTGACGTTCAAGGCCATCATCTCCTGGCACGATCAGCTCAAAGCCGGCCGCATGTTGCTGCGCGACATCATCGATCTGGAAGCCACGCAGGGTGCCGGCGCGCCGCCGCCGGAAGCGGTGGGCGAGGTCGAGGAAGGCGCCCCCCCGGTGGAAGCCTTCACGCCCCCGGCCGAAGACATGGATTCCGACGATGAGGACGGCGGCCCCAGCATGTCGCTGTCGGCGCTGGAAGAAAAACTGAAGCCCGAGGTTCTCGCGAACTTCGAGGAAATCGAAAACCTGTACAAGAAACTGCACAAGATGCAGCATCGCCGGCTGGAGACCATGACCTCGGGCGAGGAAATGACGTCCCGGTCGGAGAAAAGCTACGAGCGCACGCGTGAGGAGCTGGTCCAGAAGGTCGGTCAAGTCCGCCTGCACAACAACCGGATCGAGGAGCTGGTCACCCAGCTCAAGCAGCTCAACCAGCGTTTGACCACGCTGGAAGGCCAGTTGATGCGCATGGCCGAGGGCTGCAAGGTCAACCGCGAGGAGTTCCTGAAGAACTATCGCGGCGCCGAGCTGGACCCGAACTGGCTGGAGCGCGTGAGCCAACTGACAGGCAAGGGCTGGCGGCTGTTCGCAGCGAAGCACTACACCGATATCGGCAACATCCGCGGCCAGATTTCCGCCGTGGCGACCGACGCCAGCCTGCCGATCGACGAATTCCGCCGCGTCTACGTCACCGTCTCCCGCGGCGAGCGCGACAGTGCTCGGGCGAAGAAGGAGATGATCGAGGCCAATTTGCGCCTCGTGATTTCCATCGCCAAGAAGTACACCAACCGCGGTTTGCAGTTCCTGGATCTGATCCAGGAGGGCAATATCGGCCTGATGAAGGCGGTGGATAAATTCGAATACCGCCGCGGCTACAAATTCTCCACCTACGCGACATGGTGGATTCGGCAGGCGATCACGCGTTCGATTGCCGATCAGGCGCGCACGATCCGCATTCCCGTGCATATGATCGAGACGATCAACAAGCTGGTGCGCACGTCCCGCCAGATGCTGCACGAAATCGGCCGCGAACCGGCGCCGGAGGAACTGGCCGAGAAGCTCGGCATGCCGCTGGAGAAGGTCCGCAAGGTCCTGAAGATCGCGAAGGAGCCGATTTCGCTGGAAACGCCGATTGGCGATGAGGAAGATTCTCACCTGGGCGACTTCATCGAAGACAAGGCGGCGGTGATCCCGCTGGATGCGGCGATTCAGGCGAATTTGCGCGAGGCAACCACGCGGGTGCTGTCGTCGCTGACTCCGCGTGAGGAACGCGTGCTGCGTATGCGCTTCGGGATTGGGATGAACACCGACCACACGCTGGAAGAGGTCGGGCAGCAGTTCAACGTGACCCGCGAGCGTATTCGCCAGATCGAGGCCAAGGCGCTGCGCAAGCTGAAACACCCGAGCCGGAGCCGGAAGCTGCGCAGCTTCCTGGATGACTGATGCTGACGCGGCTGCGGGTTCACCGTTTCGGTGACCCGCGGCCGTTCGGCTACTCCGCCATAATCCGGCGCACGGTCTCCAACGTCATCATAAGCGTCATTGGGTCCAGCGGAGACTCAACGAACCCGCGCGACAGGTAAAACCGTTTCGCGGATTCCGAGATCGCGTGCAGCAAGATCGCGAAAACGCCCGCATCGGCCGCGACGGCAACGGATCGCAGCATTGCGTCGCGCAACAGCGCCTGCCCCAATCCCCGATTGTGATATCGTTCGTCGATTGCCAACCGCCCGAGCAACAACACGGGCAACGGGTCCGGCATGTTGCGTCGCATGGCTTTCGGCGCGGCATCGTGACCGATGGCCCCAGCGGACAGACTATAATAGCCAACGACGCGAGTATTTTCGCACACCACGAAACAACGCGAAGCTCCGGACATATGGTTCCGCAACGCACGCCGTTTCAGCCACGCGTCCAGCGACGGTTCCCCGCAGGTGAAGCCGTCCAGATCATGGGCCGCGGAAATCGGCGCCGGCGCGGTCAGCTCCGGCAGCACGGTCATGCGTCCCAGGGGGCTTTGGTTCGGATCAACCGTCGAAGTTGGTCGGTCGGTGGCAGCGGTTGGTCGAGCATCGCCTTGAACGCGGCGAAAGTTCCAGCATCGACAGAGAAATATGTCTGGTCCAACAACACATCTTCTGCCGCTTGGCACGCCGCTTCCAGCATGAAGTCTGACCGGCTGCGCCCAAGCCGCTCAGCCGCACGGTCGATCAGATCGCGTTGCCGAGCTTTTGCGCGAATGTTGATCGACACGGGCGATAAGGTTTGGGTCTGGCTCATGCATGGGCCTCCGTTAGTCCGAGCGGAACGGTATAAGTTTGTGTAGAAAAATGCAACACAAATCCCCACCTTGCCCCGCACCCCCCAACCACGCTAAGCACGGCGCGGGAGGTCGGCGGCGGACGAGCGCCTCGTCTACCCCGGTCAGATCCGGAAGGAAGCAGCCACGGTGAGTCTCCGTTTGGGTCGCATGCCGGCCTCCCACCCCTAAGCGAAAAGCCCCGCATGTCCGGCCTGTTCGGCGATGAGCCCGAAGACGAACCCCCGCCCCCTCCGCCGGAGGGGCCCGGCCTGTTCGGCGACGCGCCCGCGGCCCCTGCCCCCGAACCGATCCATGCCACGCCGTATCGCGTGCTCGCCCGCAAATACCGGCCGACCACGTTCGACGACCTGATCGGCCAGGAATCGATGGTGCGCATCCTGCGCAACGCCTTTGCCGCCGGGCGCGTCGCGCATGCGTTCATGCTGACGGGCGTGCGCGGTGTCGGCAAAACCACCACCGCCCGCATCATCGCCCGCGCGCTGAACTGCACGGGGCCGGACGGCAACGGCGGTCCGACAGCCGATCCTTGCGGCGTATGCTCCAACTGCGTCGGCATCCTCGCCGATCGCCACCCGGACGTGGTGGAGATGGACGCGGCGTCCCGCACCGGCGTGGACGACGTGCGGGAAATCATCGAGGCCACGCGCTTCCGCCCCATGCAGGCCCGCGCCAAGGTCTTCGTCATCGACGAAGTCCACATGCTGAGCCGCAATGCCTTCAACGCGTTGCTGAAAACGCTGGAGGAACCGCCGCCGCACGTGAAATTCGTGTTCGCGACGACCGAACTGCGCAAGGTCCCGGTCACGGTGCTGTCCCGCTGCCAGAGTTTTTCCCTCCGCCGCGTGAAGGTCGCCGAACTGCACGCCCATTTCGCCCGGATCTCCGACAAGGAAGGCGTGCAGGTCGAACCGGCAGCGCTGGATCTAATCGCCCGAGCCGCCGACGGATCGGTGCGCGACGGGCTGTCGATCCTCGATCAGGCAATGGCGCAGGCGGACGGGATCGTCACCACGGTGCAGGTCGCGGACATGCTGGGCCTCGCGGACCGGGACGCGGTGTTCGATCTGCTGGAAGCCGTGATGGCCGGCAAACCCGCCGCCGCGCTGGCGATCACCGATCAGGCGCACGAACGCGGGGCCGATCTGGGTGTGATCCTGCAGGATTTGCTGGAACTGCTGCACACCGTCACCCGCCTGAAATCCATCCCGTCGCTCCGCGAAAGCCAGGAACTGCCGGAGGCCGAACGGACCCGGGGCGCCGAAATCGCGGATCGTTTGACGGTGCCGACCCTGGGCCGCGCCTGGCAGATGCTTCTTAAGGGCGTGGGCGAGGTCGAAGCGGCCCCCGACCGCCGCGCGGCGGCGGAGATGGTTCTGATCCGGCTGTGCCACGTCTCCGACATGCCGACGCCCGGCGATTTGGTACGACGGCTGATCTCCTCCGGTGCAACGACAGCGGCAGCGGCGCCCGGATCGCCCAGCGGCGGAGGCGGCATGACGCGCGCCGTCGCCAATGGTGCGCCCATGACGATGGCGGCCCCGGACTCGGCCCCGCGTTTGTCCAGCTTCCGCGAAGTCGCGGCCTTCGTCGAAACCCAGCGCGAACCGACGCTGCACGCGCATCTGCTGCATTCCGTGCACGTCGTCCGCTTCGCGCCCGGCATCATCGAGTGGCGGCAGGAACCCGACGCCCCCC
>Ga0214179_1000019_pt1 | contig 14156 bp, 4 predicted proteins | sample TroBogEpilimnion_21_FD_153017 | JGI IMG/M metagenome (GOLD analysis project Ga0214179, IMG submission 153017) | Freshwater microbial communities from Trout Bog Lake, WI - 01OCT2007 epilimnion | ecosystem: Environmental > Aquatic > Freshwater > Lake > Epilimnion/Euphotic zone | place: Trout Bog... | reverse complement strand
CTTCAATGCCTTTTCTAACGCCCAGCCTGACAAAGAGATATGGGCTTTTGATAGTGACGTCGAATCAGACGATGAATCAGATTTCGACTTGCAATCACATGGTGCGTTTTTTGACCATGAGAAAGCATTGCGTGATCCGATTGACAGCGAGAACGAATCAGAGAACAACACTAAAATTTTTGAATTTTTTAAAGAAGCGAATTCTCATCGACAATGGGCAGGTTGCCAAAGATCTTTGGAATATTTTCAAAAAATTGAAGACATGCTTTTGGGACCGTGTAAGAATCTTTTGTTTTGGAAATCTATACTGCCTTACATCAGTTGCGTGAAAGCTGAACTACTAGCATGTATGGGCGAGACTTCCGAAGCCCTTCAGCAGGTGGAAAATGTCTTAGCAGACCCAAATGCGACAAGATTTTACGATGACGCCACCTTCGTACAGTTAGCCTGCAAATATTTGCTTGAAGCCAAACGTGCCGATGATTATGATGATCCCGATGGAGTTGATGATCTGGGAGATCTTAGAAAATTATTTGACGAATTCATGCAGTTTTCAAAAGATATGACAAGATCTTACGATTTCTACGAAGACTTAAAGGATTATGGTGATGTATCTTTTGACAACGATAAAATCGCATCTACCATGACTACGATAGTCGAGGAATCCATGGAATTCCAGGAAGTTAAACTGCTTTACCGATTACTTAATCTGGATTGGAGAAGAGGAGAAAAATACAAAAAAGAAGACTTTAAAAAAGCGCACAAGGTAAAGCTGATAAAATATCATCCGGATAAATTTATTGGAGAACCCCAAGAAGTGATTGAACAATGTAAAAGGAAAAGAAAATTTATTGAAGATGCTTACAGGGAACTTCTCCAGATAAATTATATCATGGAACAAAGCGACGAGGATTTCGAACACGAAAAAACCGACAGCGATAGATATTGTTATGCTGGACGAGGACGAAAGCGAAATTGACAATTTAATGTGGCTCCGGTCGTTGATGCTGTACCTCTTCCAGCACCTTTGCCTGTAGTTCACGCTTTGCCCGCACCACTTCCAGTCGTCCACGCTGCACCGATCGCTGCTGTTCCGTCGCCCATTTTCAGCAAATACCATTCTAGATGAGCTGGTTCAGGCTTCCCAAAATTAAGCCATTAAAGGGGATCACCTACTTTGTTTCAATTGTTTTTTGCTATTAATTTTATCAGATATTGGTTGTACTGATCTCTTATAGCGACCTCAATGTATATAAATACAAATACTGTTGTCAAAATAACAAAGTGTATTCTTAAGTTTTAATTTTTAGGACAAAAATATAACTGTATGACATAGAATGGCTTGAAAAAGTCCTTAGTTGCACCATTTACGTAATGCTTCAATATTTGATTATTTTTTTAACGACACATTCCTTATATCATAGCGCACGCACTCTAGTGTTTGCTTAACGAAGTATTTGCTCAAGTAGACGCCTGTTGCGACTCAAGGACGATCATGACGTAAGCCATCTGTCTCTCATAAAAATTAGCCATGAATAACATAAAATATCGCGCTAAATTCTGAATTTTAATTGAGTAATTTAGTTATTAATTAAATAAAATTATATTAGCGCGCGCGGGTTTAGTCAATAGCCGCGTGAATTTGTATCTTGTGCCATAAATCACGTCAAGTCTTTAAGTTGATTTGCAATCAACTTGTAGTTCACTAGATAAGGCTATAAAGGCATATAGGACGTAAATTATGTACATTTATATACAAACGTGTGCGACTATATGGTGTGAAATAACATGGGAGAAGACTACCTGCCGTGTTTATAAAAGGGTCTTGAGATCAACGAACCGATTACTGCAAGGTGTGCACGGCACATGCTTAGTCCTCACTTTTGTGATTTATAAAAAGGTGCAGTTGGGCACTTACTTTAACGACCAAGTTGCTCACACGCTTACTGTAACACATAAGCCTATATAAACGATATTCCAAAGTGTTGAATAATTGAAATGTTTGATTCATCTTTGCATATCCAGCAGTTGTATAATAAATTATGGCAAATTATTCACTGAAACAGTAGACGAGTTGCGGGTGGTATAGTCTACAGTGAATTATGATCCTATTCAATTCAGTTGAGAAAATGCCAAGAAATTCTATTGTCTGCTCGTATAATGTAATTGGATTTCTAGTTTATTACTGCTGATGATGCATACGTCCGTTATACTTAAGGACGTTAGTGTCGGCAAGTCCTCAAAGAGATGAGTGATATTCCGTTGTTGACTAAAAATAAACTGAATAAATCAAATTAGAATGGAGAAATTCTATAGTTTTTTATTCCTTAAATGGTATAAACAAATGAATTAAAATAAATGAATTGTTGATTTGAGCAACGGATAAGGGATACGTTAACAAAAAAGAAAATAATAAATTTGGCAACTGTTAGTTTGTTATAGAAAATTATAAAAAAAATTATAATTAAACAAACTGAAGTAATTTCTTCGGTTTTGAGTTTCAATTTTTTCCTCCTTTCCCAAGTATTCGTTATCATTTCACTAGCTTTGAATGTCAGTCTTCGTTTTTTATATCAATAATTTTTAATCCGATCAGATACTTGCTCTCCCACCATAATCTGGTTACACCAAATGATCAATTATAAACCAATTTTGTAATATATATTAAGTAGGCCTACCGCAATGGCGTTAGCGTTCTCAGAAGAAACCAGAGGAATAATTGAATTATCAGCCACTCGAAGACCTTTAATAGCTCGAACTCTCAGCTAAGGATCAGCCACTGAATCTGGGTCGGAATCAGGACTCATTTTGCAAGCACCGACATCAAGAACCATTCTTACGAAATAGCTTTTGACCCAACAGGCGATATAGTCATCAGCAGACCAGAATTCGTAACCTTCGCATCCCTGAAACGGCTTATCGTAGAATTCAGCTCCAAATTTCTTCAATGAGCGATACGAACGCCTTCATTCATCACTTTTAAATCTTGCAGATCGTCGCAATAATTGGGGTTAATGATGGGTTTTTCGTAGAGATCAGCTGATCGTAGGTTGTTTAGTTTTTAGTTTCAACCGCCCCTTCGCAGCCAAACTGGCCTTATATACTAAATATGTCCGTGTTAGAATAAATGGGTTTGAAATATTCATCCCAAACGGCGTCATACCGTGACCTCAACGCACGTTTTTACCACCATCTGAGACGTCGCCACTGGCTGCGATATGAAAATGAATATCCGGCGCCAATCATCATCTGGATCAGGGTATTTGGTCTTGACCCAGGCGAGAGCTTCTGCAGTTCCCGGGACTGAGAATGGAGTCCCGCCATTGACCGTGTAATTAAATACCGTAAATGGTCTCACAATCCGGTTCTCGAGTATTGAAACCGATTGATTAATCTGGAACATGAATCCACCTTAACCGATATGACCCTGAATCAACAGTTTAGTGCGATGATGCCAGCTGGAAATTATTTATTTATTTTTTTACCGGTAAATTTTGTCCGACAGGTAAGTTAGATAAGACATCAATAACGAATTCTCTAAGATGATCAACAGGACTAATACTGCTGAGCATCAGCTGATATAATTACTTCTTTGCTGGCTGTTACGGTATATTTGCCCGTTTTTCTCGAACGTCACTCCCGTCGTAGAAACCGATTTTCTATTCAGCAGCACGGACATCAAGGATTATTTTCTTGTCCAATCAATTCACTCTTGAATCAATAACACGATTGCGCAAGTCTCTTGGCAACTATTGACCGCTTTAAATGGGTGAACCTTGGATTTTATAATTAATTATTATTTTATAATCGACTCATCCATTATTTTTATGATGACCAACAGAGACTCAATAAAACTGCTAAGAAGATCTTATTAAAAACTTTACCCAATTATTGATTCCAGGTAGGATGGATGTATCATATACTGCGAAGGGTGTTCTCTCATTATCCACAGAGTTACGAAATACGGCTATGGTCCTTGAATTATTTAAGGATTTTGAACTTCCGGATCGAGCCACTTTTGCTGGTAGTGCCACTTGGAATCGTTCCATGTAAATACCGGCATCAAAAGTCAGTTAGAAAATTATTTATAGATCCCACAGTTATGTCCAAGAGGTTTGCTTAATTAACCTTTATTAATGTACCCTTCTAAACATTGATTATTAATTTTCAATTTAACATAGGAGAGTGTTTAATATCTCAGACCAAGTGGGTGACAATGGCGCTGACCCGGTAGTTCAGCGCACTTACCGCAGGACTTAACCGATCGCAAGTGTTCGACCAGCACTACATTATGAGAGACAACTACAAGAGATGATGCTTCAAAATCGTTAATATGTGACTAATGTGCCAGGTCGATATACCGTCACATCTTTCTATAGTTAACAATAATCGGTACCTAAAATAGAAAATAATTATTACCATCCAATTATAATACATTTATCAACTATGATTCTCTCAGTTTCTTCCATGGTAGAACATTGTATGAAACTATATACAGTTACTTAAGTTGCAGTTGAAATTTGTTGACACATTACGAACTACGGTTGTGTCAAATCTTCCATCGTCTGCTAGCAGCTCGCGATGTAGATTTCCGCTTTCCGTTTTTTTTTTCTTTTTTTTAACCCATATATGTGACGCGCGGAAAAATTCATAACAGGCGTTTAATGTCTGCTGGGCTTACATAGGTTGCAGTCAAAAAGGCTGTGATCATGAGTACCGACATCTAATGAAGGAAACATTATTCAAAAGCACGCAGCGCTTTGAGGGATATTTTTTACAGGCCAGCTTGATAGGCTTTGACTTCAACTTTCCGCTAGAGAAATAAGGAATGTCAACAAGCTGGTGTTTACTATATTCATACACGAAGGTTGTCTTCGTACTTGTGATCATATCCTTAGCATTATATGAGGCGATTTTACAATGTTACAAAGAACGGATTTTTTTGCTCAGCACCAAGAGAACTCAGTATATATATACAACCAATACGCAGGTGCAGTTCACCAGTGTTATAAACGCTCGGCTGGTTTCACCTGTGATCGGACGAATGTTTTCCAAGGTATTGTTATCAATTGGTTTAACTTCTGCCAACAGCTTGTAAGCAACTAACAAAACACATTAGATCAAATTAAAAGTGATCAATGGCCAGGAGCTACAGTAGTGTGCCATAAAGGATAGGTTTTGGTAGTTTCAATAGCTCTTGTTCAAAATGTAATGATCGAATTATATGAACTACTGTTAGATATGCGCTCCTCATACTGATGGAGAACGTGTTATTGACAGCAAATGTTTTTATGGTCGAGGTAGTTTTACCCAATTCGATCAATATAGTCCTTGGAATGAAGGTATAAGATATAATTTTTTAGCTATATAAGCACTATATTAAAGACTAAATTTAGGTTTACAATAAGAGATTTTTGTGAAGTTGGATTTTCTACTGCTTTCTCACTGGTGCATTTCACGTCCGTTTATTGATAAAGAATGATTTTACTTGAATACATGTATTTGATGTCTAATTAGGATGGAAACTGTTTGTATACCGGAGGAGCAAGTTGTGATACTAACGCCGGTGCATACAATTACTACTTCATTATTTACTTTACACCTTATAATCAGATAATTACATTCAATTGCAGATCGAATGTTTGCTTCCAATTGTTTATCAAATGTCCAGCTATTAAGTGCAGATATTGCTAATTTTGCATACGAGACGATGGCATCGGGTAAAATACTTATAATGGCTACGAAGGGTTAGTGGTCTCTGTAAGTTTCCATCAAAATACAGGTTTCGCCGGGAAGGTCAATAAGCTTTTAACAAATTGTTATATTAACTTTGAGACCGACCATGAAAGAAATTTATCTTCTTCATGTTCTTTTTTATGGATTCCCTAAATCAACCAAAAATACTTAATAGGTTGGATGACTATATTAACCTGGCGAACAGTTTGGTGGAAGCTTGGCAGTAACCGACCTCAACAGGGACGGAAGAGATGATATCATCATCGGAGCACCCCATCATACTGACTGTGAAAATCCCGAGCTTGAATATGAAACGGGTGCCATGTATTACCAGACTGCCCTAGGTGGGTTCCAGAGAGGGAGTCCATCAAACGAGCTCATTTTGAGAGGAAAAACATCGGGTGGTCGGTTTGGATTCGCCGTTGCAGCGCTTGGTGATATAAACTTATAGCAAAATAGCAATAAGTGCCCCATTTGATAATCGAGGGACTGCTATTTACATTTATCAAGGATCCCGAGTACATCACGCTTGAAAACAAAAAATGTCACGTACCAAGTGGTGGATTGCCAAAGGTAGTACCCTGTGCTAAAATGACGTATTGTTTAACTTACAACGGTCGAGAAACACCGGCTACAATCAACGTTAACATTTCGATTGGACTCGATGTTAGACAGCAGAGAGAAAAAAAAATTATTTATCGGTAACAGTGATTACAAGCTCTCACAAATCAAGACATTAAGTTTTGGTAGCAGTCGATTCTGCCTGGAACAAACAGTATACGTGAAGCCTGATATTCGAGATAAACTTTATCTCATGGATGCAGCTTTGCTTGTGAAACTAATCGAGCCTAAATGGCTTTATTTTGAGTTCATTGTCTATAAGATTGCGGGCCAGATCTCATTTGCATACCCGATTTACAGTTAAAAGCCAGCACGTAAGAATTTTTTAACATTATCGATTTATGTGTTTATTTAATTATAAGCTCATTGGAAATTAATTCAATTTCTGAAACTATTTAATATTTCAATAGGGATATTGATACTTACATTCAAAATTCGACAAATCGTTCATCGAATATTGCCGATGTATCAATATTTAACGCAGGAGAAGATGCTTTCGGATCAGAATTCTATTTACATTTACCATCGACACTGAGTTTCATCAAAGCGAATCGTGATGTAACCGTTTCCTCGATCCTTTGCTTTGCTCCGGGAGATGTGAAAGGTCCATCTTTACGCTGCGAGATTGGAAATCCATGGTTGGCTTCGAGAACGATCCGATTTAAGTTATCCTCCAATCTAATTCAGGAGATGGAGAAAAGTCCGCCATTTCAATCTTGGCCGATCGAAAATAATTGTACTAATAAAGAAGAACCGCATCAACTAGCTAACAGATAATAAGCAGCTTCTTGTTCTCAATTTCAAAGCTGAAACTTCTCTTTTCATTAGCGGGTACAGTGAAAATTCAATTGTACTGTCTTAAAGTACTCAATTTATTAATGAATATTTTCGCAATAAGATGGTCACAGCCCGAATCATTGGCTGTCAATAACACGACACTGCAGAACGAAACAGCTGGACCGACTTATATTCAGTTCTTTGAGATGCGCAATATATAGGCCCTTCGGACATCTTAGGTGCTCGGTTACAAATAGTCTCGCTCACTTAAATGAAATTTATTGTCATTTTTATTTCAGCAATTCAATCTGCTGGATTCGTTCGAGATTACTATTTATAATTTATATATGATTTATTCAATTTATAACAATTTCACTATGACTGCTAATATCAAAAGTCTTCCGTTTGGTCCGCACGCTTCATAAATTCCACCAGCGAAAACTGAAGTGAAATTTAAAGGCACTCCTGCTTAGGCACGGCCTTTGCTATTGAGGAAACGAAAATTTTCGTCGAATTGTTGTGTTTCTTGCGAATCTGAAATTATTTCAACCAAATCTGTCATTCGATCAAATGCGTCAAAGCATTGGTCTCGGCTCATATGATTAAAATATTCCAGTTGATTTCGAAAAACCCGTTGCCTGTCCCAGTTTTCAAAATCGGTCGTCTTCAGGGCGTTGATCTTCTCCATCTCATCATCCGGATAAGGGAGATTATATGTAGCGGTAATTTGAGGATTGTTCTCAAGAAATCTGGTAACGATTGGCATAAACATGTACCGAAAAATGAATTTCAGTACAATATTATTATAAGAAGACTGTTTTGAAAAAAAAAACTTGTTGATGTCCTCGGCCAATGTGTACCTTCTTTCAGAGCGTGAAAGAGGGAAAACCAAGCTTCGTGCTTTTTCAAATCTTGTTTTTGCTTCTGCTTTTGGTGTCCTTAATACTTCGGTTGCAAGGTCTTGCCAGTTGTCAAAAAAGGCCTGGATGTTTTGGCTGGCTACTTTGGACGCATCTGTTATTTTCGATAGAAAATTACGATGTTCGATAGTCTTTTTGATTATCCTGACAATTGAGGTGCATTTGCTGCATGACCGGTTTATGGCAGAACCAAATGGGCATAAACCACAGCACAGCGAAGGAGTTTTCTTTATTTCCTTTAGGTAAGTAATAGCATAGTCCTTAGGGGTTTGGGAGTGGATTCCAACTGTTGGGGCAAATGAACAAATCATTGGGTAGACAACAATTTTTTGTATCATTTGCAGATAGAAAATGTTGGCAATTTCCGTATCTGCCTCGATTATGTCTTGCATTTCCATAATGAGATTTACGCGGATCCATTCGGCTTGACGGTCTTGCAGTGATTTATAACGCGTAATAGCTTCACGACCGTACGGATTGTTACTTGTTCTATGCATCTTTTATCTTAAATTAAAGATAACTTGGGTGTGATCACTTGAGGTATTCAGACTTGAATGACGGACTGTCTTACATGATTGCGCTTTATATGCGGCTGCTCGTATACAAGGGGCCAAGCAAAAATAAAAGCGACTAGTGCGCCGCGTGGCGGCGATTAGTGCGCCACGTAGTGGCGGTTACTGCAATTTCGTCTTCTATTCAGGAAGATGAAGAAATGCTGTAAATGATTTATTCAATTTATTAACAATTAAATTAATTTGCGCGAAAATAAGTTCAAGAATATCCATGTTTTTGTATTAAGTTAAAAACCGGCGGAAACATTTATTCTATGTGATTTATGATCCTTAGCAACGAGCATTAGGATTAAAATTTTAAAGGTTCTTTTTTTTCGAAGGAACTTCAATGGCAATTTTTAAACAATACGATTTTATAATCAGCAGTCTTTAAACCAAGCAATACGTTTAGTAGAAGAAACAAGCGAATGACCATCCTCCTCATAAACACTCTTATAGCGTAATTGATCTCTTTGCTGTGCGACTGGCTTGGCAAGTGTCTCTGAATCACACCATACTTGTAGACGCCTCACACTTTTCGGAAAAAAAACATTAGGAATGGTCAATCATCTGCTTTTTATCATCATAATTTTGCAATCATTCATCATCCAATTTCAAATAGTACGGCGTCGCACAACCATGCTCACGCTCGTAGAGTATATCAATTCTGATCTACCGATAATTCGTGTGAACGAATCGTTGCTCTATTTCAATTACAGCAATAGTACCAAAAGTTTTATTGTTCAATGTACTTGCTGACCGGGAGATCCAGAAGAGTTTCTACAAAAATGACAAGGTCTCTGCTTCCTACCACTACGATTGCACCATCATTCATCAACCCCAACGTATGCGTTTCGCTACGTTACGCTACGTTACGTTCAATCGCTATAGCGATCGAATTAACCTTTGACCAAACATGAGGTTAATGAATGACGCCACTGTTGTAGCACTAACCACGGGATGGATCACCAATATTTTGTTCGTCATCGGAAGGTTTAACTTGTCCCGACTGTTCGTATTTTTTCTTCTGAATTTCTCGATCGGCTAGACACTGAATAATGAGGCTATACGTAAACTATTGCGTAGTCAGAACAAAAAACCACTCGTTCGTTGACATTATCAGCTGCTCCAAAATCGTATGGTTCTCGCATCAACGTCTTCCTTTCGAAAGATACGAAAAAATCGGTCTTTAAAATTTGTATTTTGCCCAGAATTGTATTTAAGTAAACTTTTCAAAGGGAATCGAACTGAGTAAACAAAAAAGCCATTTCGTTTGTAAACGATAACAAGTTTACCGCTGTCAAAATAAACAGTACCGAGTGACATCTGACGGTAATGATTAGTACAATTATTGAAAATTTTTCAAAGAAAGCTTATTTAAATATAAGAATACAGCAGTTTTGCAATTTGGTGACCCTGATTCGAGGGTACTGCTGAACCCCCTCAAAGTTGTATTTGATTTTCCAATCGGGTGTTCTCGTATCTATGAGCAGCGCTGTTGCATGAGTTCAAATTGGTTTCCTTGAGTCTTGTTTCGGACCAATTCTGCTGATGAAATTCGTTTTTGCTTCTCGTTGTTTAGTAGATTCCTCAGAATGGAATTCGCCTTCTGTAGCTGCTCGAATTCTGTGCTGGTTTCTTGATTTGTAATAACAGGTATTTGTTTGTTGTTAAGAATTCGGCCGATCCATAAGGAACGATCAAGTGGTTTCCCGGTTATCGAGTTCCATCCAGATCCAACTACAGCAAGAAAGTGTGATATTATTAACCAAAAAATACACTGATTGCTTAAATGGGAAATTTGATTGTGTCTTATACCTGTGATGTATACATTAAAATACGATTCAATTAAATTTAAAAAAAAATCAACAGCAGTTTTTCTCTGTGACTGAACACGGACGGGATTCGGAGGTGAAGAAGCCGATCGGCCGTAATTTGTGGTTCGGCCTCGTCCTGCACAACAAAAGTTAACAATAATCCCATTAATTACATTCAAGAGGCGATTTCAAACAGTCGCGATCCAACAAAAAATTGTGGAACCGCTTTTGACAGAAAATTGTAATCTGCTAAACGAGTTAAAGAGCGAACAATAAAAAAGAGTTGCTGCCCAACAAAATCTATACCGTGATCAATCACAAGGTTGTTGAGTTATTATGTAGCAGTCAAAACCAATAATTATACAATGTACAAGACTCCCAAATAAATAAATACATTTCTTGTTAACAAATTGACCGCAAGATGAAGTAACATTTTTTAGTATCATTGTTCACCGTCAGATGCTGCGTCTTTATTTTCAAAACTACGAACTGTCAAATCGGCTGCAAGTATTTATGTTTGTCTGTTTGATTTAAAAGAGTTAATAAATAGATGAAGACGTGGTTAGAGTTCTTAACTATATTAACAGTTGCTGGCCAGAATTTCCTTTTACTCATAACGATATTCGAAAACCTACTGGAAAAAGTTTCGTTACATTTTGCGTAAATTTCTTAAAGACTTTCTCGGGGGCAACTATCAGCTCCCCAATGTAAATATAGAACCTATTTTGTGTTTACTCCTGTAATGGTCTTTTAACCTCTATTTTATTGTTTCAGGTTCACCCTTCACTTGTTTTCTCGCAACCCTGGAATGTATACTCACACTGAGGGAAACGTTTCCATGCTCAAGGAGATTACCCAGTTGCATATCACGATGAATGCCAACCCCATGAACTGTCTCATGAAGCCCTGTACATATCGCTTAACTCTTATTTAAAACATCAGACTACATGTTTTTATTTGTTTAGCTCCTGGCACTGTCAATGATGTCTTGGCGTGCCTGGTAAACTTTTGGCTTACTTTGAAGCAGAAGAATAAGCCACTCAAAGAGAGCACTGAAGCTGAAATCTTGCAGACAAAGCAGCAGATGATGCAGAACAAGAAGCGTCTGAATGATGAGCAAAGGCACTTGGACCGCTGCAAAAGGTTTAGCTAACAAAACTGTTTGATCAAGTTAATAATCTTTAAACCCCATTTTTCATTCCTTAAGAATGCTGAGGAGAAGAAAATCCAAGAGACAGAGTTCTGTCACGTGTTGATGAGCCGTAAAGAAAAGTGTATGAAGGTTGAAGCTGGGATTGAAAGATTTGAGTCTGAAGTGGACAAAAACACCAAGAGGATGATCAACATCCAGTCCAAGATTGAACAGAGATCCATCTCTCTTAAACAAGTATTAATCGTTTTATAATTAAGATAAATCAGAACATTCATTACCTGTTTTACTGTTCGACAGGTGGAGGCCGAGGAAGAAAAGGCTGCTGAAGCTGTTGTCCCCAATCCAGAAGCCCTGGAAGCTGAGCTTCAAAAGAGTTACAGCGACAAAGAGACCCTTATTGCTGATTATGTGTCCCTGAAAGCCCGTTTGCCTGTGCTCGAACAGCAGATTCAAGAGAAGACTGCCCTGCTTCAAGAGCACAAAGACATGCACCAACGTTTGGCTCAGTTCAAAGCTCGTGAAGCCAAAATCAGGTAGCAGTTTAATGTCTAATTTTGTTTAACACACCCTGTTTAATCATTTATTTTTAGAACTGAATGGCTGAAGGCTGAAACTGAGTTTAGACGAGTGGAGGAGGAAGGTCAGTTGTTAAGGATCAGCTGGAAAAGGAGACAAGTCTTAATGAGAGCAAGAAGAGGATGTTGGATGAGTTTAATCTCAACGTGGAACAGTTGAGTGCCCAGTTGGAAAAGGCCCGTTCAGACCTGCACCACTAAGTTTATTCATTTCTCAACACTCATTGCCATTAATTAACTTTTTTTTGTTATTTAAAGGTCTGCCAGTGCTGAAGAATCTTGTAGGCTTCAGCTCGAGTCTCAGCTATTGGCCATTAGGAATGAAATCGCTTCATCGAATCAGGAAATTGCTCTGGGACAAAAGGCGTTGGATGAAGGGGCAGCTGTGCTCGAAGCCATTCACACTAAACACCAGCAGAATGTATGTTAATTTACTTAATTTTTCCTCTATAAAATCAGTTAACCTTGAGTTTTTTTTAGTTGAAGGAAGCCGAATTTTTATTTAAGTTTATGTTTATGTTTATTAAAATTTATTTTAAGCTTTCATTTTTATTCTACGACTTTGAAAAACTGGTCCAACAGGCAACAGTTAATGTCATAACCTTTTAAATATTCAAAAAATTTTAAAAATAAACTTGCTTTCAATTCATATGTTATCCAATTGGAAACTTTTTACATCATTACACAAACGACAGACACTAAAAAGAGTAAATAAACATTTGGCAAAATGAAGAAAGCAGCAGACGATGGTGTTGATGTTGCTATGACCACCGGTGACGTCATCCAATCGATAAATTCTATAGCCAAATCCTTAATGGTTCAAAATAATTAAGTAATGGCCCTGCAGAAATGTTACGTTGTCCAGTCAGAGCTTCCATTGCATCAGGCCAAGGCCGAGACGATCCCATTTGAAGCATTCGTCTGCAAAATTAATTTCAATGATAAATCGATTAAAAAGTTGTTTTAAATACTGACACGCGCAAGGGCAGTTCCTGCTTCTTTTGATTGGTAAATGTCACACTGATGTAACGGTCCGACATGTCCGGCTGCATTGCAAAGTGCCTCGGCAAACCGGAATTGAATAATAGTGTGCATAAAATATCGAATCGTGTCGTATCATTAGCGAAATGAAACAATGCCGCAGCATCTAAAACGTCATCTGGACGTTCCACTGATGGGGCGACTCCAACAACTCGTATCTTTTTTTTCAATTATTTCAGTTATAAATTGTCAATTTTAAATTAAATTAAATCGTTTACAGCATTTCTTCGTCTTCCTGAATAGAAGACGAAACTGCAGTAATCGCCACTACGTGGCGCACTAATCGCCGCCACGTGGCGCACTAGTCGCTTTTATTTTTGCTTGGCCTCTTGTATACGAGCAGCCGCATATAAAGCGCAATCATGTAAGACAGTCCGTCATTCAAGTCTGAATACCTCTAGCGATCACACCCAAGTTATCTTTATTTCTTTATGCATTAAGTGCAACTATAAGAAGAAACAATTATTAACGATGTATACAACTTCTAAAAACAAACTCAGCGCAATGCAGCCTGAAAATGGAAAGGGTGTTAAACCAAGGTTTAACTTGTCCACGAAAGTTGTCTACTATGATTCAAATTCCATCCCACCCTTACCCGGAAAGAAGCAATCCTACCCCCGCCATGCCAAACCACGCGTCGATTGCTGGAACAAATCAATGTCATCAGGTCAATGTCAAGTGAAAAAGGATAACGACGATGTTAAAGTGACTCTTACATCTACCTCTGGAAATGAGGTCATTGCTGACGATGAAGAATGGTTCTTAGACAATCTGACGGAGGCGATAGATATGAATGTACGCATTGGTCTTCCTGATGAAGAAACCATCAATGCCTTTTCTAACGTCCATCAGCCTGACAAAGAGATATGGGCTTTTGATAGTGACGTCGAATCAGACGATGAATCAGATTTCGACTTGCAATCACATGGTGCGTTTTTTGACCATGAGAAAGCAAAGAAGGCGAT
>Ga0214179_1000018_pt1 | contig 14157 bp, 10 predicted proteins | sample TroBogEpilimnion_21_FD_153017 | JGI IMG/M metagenome (GOLD analysis project Ga0214179, IMG submission 153017) | Freshwater microbial communities from Trout Bog Lake, WI - 01OCT2007 epilimnion | ecosystem: Environmental > Aquatic > Freshwater > Lake > Epilimnion/Euphotic zone | place: Trout Bog... | reverse complement strand
AAAAGCTCTAAAATTTACACGTTTTTGATATTTTTTTTATGACGACAAGCGTGAAATATAATTTCAAAAAATTGCCCCTCAAAAAATTGATTCGGTATTCCCCAGTTACCCATTTTCAAATGCCTAATCTTTCTCGACACAACCGTTTTTTTAAAGCGATGTCGATGATTGATATAGGTAGTTTCGTTTGAGATTTAAAAGTTAAAAACGTCATGCCAAAAATTCTAATTCAAAGAACACATTAGAAACGTCTCTCTTTATTTAAATCCATATTGTCAACTCATTAACACTCTCTCATAGCAAAAAAAAATGATTTGAAAAATCTAAAAAAATTCCATTTCGATATAAAAAAGTCAAGTTTGAGATGTGGATTATTCAATCTAAAGTCATAGAGAATATAATGTAAGTCTATTAACATTGAAGCGTTATTGAAGAATATAGAGAAATGGTTCGCAAACAAAAAGAGTTTATCATGCACGAAATGGACGAGTTTAAGGCGCAAGAGGAGGAAGAAAAATCACGGAGATTTTATAGTGAACGTTTAATTGAACAAGTTTTATGAGCGATTTTTATAGTGGTCGCTATTGAATTGAGCATAGAAATCTCATATTTTTCTAAAATGAACGCTTAGATTGTTGTGTCAGTCAATAAACGATAACAAAACGTAAGCTAAATTGATTATCCTTATTTCTATAACGAAAAAGACCTAGTAGGCTCCTTCGAGGATTAAAATCTGATTTATTTATTACAAAAAAAATGTCTAAGCATTTCCTTGCTAGGAACCAAAGATTTTTTTAGCTTGATCCTCTCTCTACTCGATCTTTTAATGAATTTGCTGAATCTTAGAAAATGTATTTTTGTTTTTTAATGTTGTTTATTAAGTCAATTGGAAAATACTAAATGGCTTCATCACTTATCCGGTATAATAAAAGAAGCGTGTAAAGTAATAAGTAAAATCGATCAATATGCTAAGCCCGTTCTAATTCACTGCTCTATCTAAACTCCTACTCAATCCTTATTATAGAACGATTAGCGGTTTTCGAACACTCATCGAAATTGATTGGCTTCAATTTGGTCATAAATTTGCTCAACGCAACGGTCACATAGTCAACATTAATGACGCAAACGAGAGGTGTCCCGTGTTTTTACAATGGCTCGATTGCGTTTATCAATTATCGAAACAATTTCCATCGGCATTTCAATTCAACGAAAATTATTTACTTAAACTGTGTCACCATTCTTATTCGTGTTTATTTGGAAATTTCTTATGCGATTCACAAATCGAAAGAGTCAATGAGCACACGGATGAGCGGACATTTAGCATATGGTCTTATTTGAATGACAAAGATAGAGAAATGATCAATCATTTATACGATGATCAAATCGACGAAGTTTTATATCCAAAATTTGAGCTTGTCCACATGCAATTGTGGCAAAAGTTATTCTGCGAATCCGAACTTAAATATCTAGTTAAGTTAGATCGAAATGAAATTCACAATTTTAATGACTCATTAGATGCGGGTCTTTACGGCTCATCGCCGCCTCTAGACGAAATACAAAAGCAAGATGGTGGCGACAGTTTGAACGAGGATTTGAACAATTCAAAGTTGACGACTTCAACGTCCGTTTCGTCATCGACATCGCGAATAAACAATCTAATCAAGAATGCAATTGACACAAATAGCTTTATTGTAAATTCAAATCAAAATATAAGCTCAATAAAATTGTCTCATTTGGACACGCAAACAGGCAAAACACGGTCTTATGACGACTTGTCTAGAATGCAAAAGAATAATGCCACTACTCGAAGAGAAAAAGACTTACTCGAACTTAAAGAACCAGAGATTAAAGCTCATTTGAATGATTCGCTGAGCAATGAAGACCTAAATACCTTAGAAAGTGGAAATTTGCCCATTCGTAATGTAGACTGAGTGAATCGAATTTGTTATTTGACGCTCTTCAAAATTCTTCAAACATCTACATCTCCCAAATTCACAAACAGTAAGTTGGACGAATACACTTTCTTCTAAGACAAGGTTTTAACAAGGTTATACCGAATAATTAAACATGTTTTAATTTAAAAAGATAATAAAACACCATTGGAAGAAAATAACAATGAAAATAAGCCCGGTTCAGCTTTTGATTCAATTCAAAATGAAATAAAATCAATATAGGAGAATTAACTCACAAATAATAATGGAGAGAATGAAAAAGCACTGAATGAAACTGGTGAGAAAAAACAGACCTCAATAGCTTTGAATGTGAAGAGCAAAAACATCCAGCTCAATCAAGTTTAACCCATGAATGATACTTTGTTCAGTTTCGAATAATATCTCCAGGATGGGATATTTATGTTTTTAAATATAATAGCCCTTGTTCTTTTATAACACATAAAATCCCATCCTGGTTTATTAGCAATTGCATAGCAATAAACCAGTGACCCCGTATGAGGACATTGACCATTCGGACACTAAAAGTCTCCCATGGGACATCCATGTCCCATCCCATGTTCCCATGGGTTTCCGGTAGGTTTTCCTGAGCGTTTTAAGATCATCTTCAAACGCTCAAAAACGGTCATGTAGACGTTTATGCAAATGACGAGGGACTTTGTACATAAAAGCCAACCTTTCAATTCTTGGATTTCGTCGTTCATTCTTATTAAAATACAGTGGTTGATAACGTGTTCGTTCGCATTTACGTGAGGATTAGGATGTTTCAAAATCAATTATCTAAGAAACTAACGATAACAATGAAATTTTGCAAAGTTAATGTTTTTTAAAGAAGTGATCAAAAAGGGATTGTGTCAAAACCTTTCGAACTCTTTTAAAGTTTAATCTTTTAGTCTCTTTAGACTATTTGAAGGCGATTAGAAAGAATTTTTGTCAATAAAATTCTTTCTAATAATAATATTTTACAAAGGATAAAATTAAAAACGCCGCCAAAAAATGACAAAAATTTCCCCAAAAAAAAACAAAAATTCCCCCATCGTTTTTTCCCCCAAAAAATACAAAAAATGCAAAAATCCCCCCAAAAAATACAAAAATCCCCCCAAAAAATGCAAAAATCCCCCCAAAAAATACAAAAAGGGCAAATTTTGGCAAAATGGGTCAAAATGGGGGAATTTTTGTATTTTTTGGGAGAATTTTTGTATTTTTTGGGAGGATTTTTGTATTTTTGGGGTGAAAAAACGATGGGGGAATTTTTGTATTTTTTGGGGGAATTTTTGTATTTTTTGGGGGCGTTTTTAATATGACCTTGGCGTTTTTAATATTTACTTTTACAAATAAAGCAATATTGCATATGCGTCTCTTTAAAAGATGACTACAAAATTCAAACGATTTGATAGCTGAGCGGGCTTTAGACGATGGAGAAAATATAGAGAAATACTTGTTTCGATAATTAATTTAAAAGCCTAGAAATTGAAATAAAAAAAAAATTATTATGAAAAATTTAATTGCTTTTTGATATGAAACAAAACGATTAGCATTTACGATTAGATTAGTGTTCGGAATTCTTCTATTTTTTTCCTTCTAAAATTTTTTTGTTCTATTGACGAATTTTTATTTTTCGTTACTCTCTTTTTTATATATATTTTTAGATTAAAAAAAATTAAATGACTATTGATTTAAGAAAAACAATAAACTAAATATCAGTCAAACATGTCTCAACCGTACTAATTTCTTGACAGCCTATTAGACTCGTTGGGTTTTGAGCAATGGAAGATCGTGACAGTCTCAATTGTTTTGCCCATTATAAACATGTTGAGCATCGCATTTTGTTCGTTGAGATTTCAAAAGTATATAAAATTATTAAGACTAATTTCTTTTAAAAGTCAATTTATAATCTGGTCAAATTCCACAAAGCAATGCCATTTGAGTTAAGGCCATTACTCGCCAAAAGTTCTTGGCTTATCATCTCAAACGAGGTCACGTTTTGTTCGTGAAGAGGCGAGGTTAACCCATATTTTTATACGACCATCCACGTGTCCACTTACCAGTAGTGACTTACTATTATTGCTTGTGGTTAAAGATTTCAATGAGAGTACACTCAATAATGTGTGCATCGTTTTCATGCGTCTATAATCACATGTGGCCAAACACCATAAAGTAATCGAGGCATCAAGAAAACCGCTTGCCAAGGTCTGCGCATCGAGAGGTCACGGTGTTAAAGTGACCTTTGCGTGTTTGTGACACACTACCATTGGTAATGTACAAAACAAGAATAAAAGAAGTCGAGTTTCCAGCACTAATTAAATTCCCATTTGCCAACGATTGAAGACATGCGATTTGATTGATTTCGCTGTCAGCCGTTGCTTGATTACTTGGCGTCAATTTGCGCAGCAGATTTGAGGCGTATCCCAGATTTGAGTTACGACAGACGAGAGGCCGGTTGTTGATTGTTGATACCATTCAGCAAGATACATGTTTGGCAAGATAGAGCAAGATGGTCTTTGCAAGATAGAGCAAGATTAAGCAAGATCATAGTTTTGCATGATTTAGCAAGATTGTCTATTCGAGATCAAGCAAGATCATGCAAGATCAAGCAAGATCATGCAAGATCAAGCAAGATCGAGCAAGATTAAGTAAGATTTAGCAAAATCAAGCAAGATCAAGCAAGATCAATCAAGATTAAGCAAGATCAAGCAAATTCGAATAACTCTTTATTATTAATGCAAAATTCAACTGACACTCTAGTTGATGAAAATTTATTAAAGTCAAGTCTCAAAAAAACAAGCGAGAGCCACATGTTGTCGACACCAATTTAGAAAACTCAAACGCGAATAATAATGGTCGCGCATCGTCGGCATCCAATTCAAACGGTGAATCTTCACAATCATCTACGTCAACATCTACAATACCTAGTCCAACATTGTCTGCAACAAATATTAAAAATCTAATTGCAAATAATAGTGATAATAATCAAATTGTCTCAGCTCATAATAAAAATCGCACTTTAAAGACTATAAGCACAAGTACTAGTGGTTTGTCGGATTTTGTCGAGTCAAGTAAATTTCGCTATTGTAATGAATCCTCTAGTAAAAAAACATAGACATATCCTTTAACGTTCAACTGCAATTTTTTCTATAGATTCGGTGTTTTTGTTCATAGTGTTTGTTTTTTAGTTTGAAAGATTGAATGAAAGTTTAATCAAATAAAAGCTTTTAATTTATTCTAAAATCAAAGTTATAATTAAACTTGTTTCGTGCAACTAATTTCTTTATTTTAAAAAAAGTCTTAACTATATTGCGTTTTTAATGTTTTTAAATGAATGTGTGAAAAATTAAACATTTATTTAAAAAATTGTAAGTCTCACGTATCTGAAATTATAATTTTAATCGAAAGCCTATTAAAAATAAATCATTAATGTATCCTTCATGTAAATTTATAGATGGTCGTCCCAATAAAATCGATTGAAGATAATGATTAACCTTTATGCAACTATAAGTTTTGACTGTTTTTTATACTTATTTTCTGCTCTACTAAAAATACGTATAAAATTGCCAACTTATACCATATAAAAGTCTTTAAAACAACTGCATTTCCTTATTAAAGGAAAAATTTATACGTGTTTTGCCTCCTCCTAAACCGCAAAAAACCGCAATACTTTTTCAAAAACATTTGCCGCTCTTAATTTCTTATTCAAACTATAAATATATTTTTCCTTAAGGCTGTACCGGTACTTTTTAATTGCGGTTCGTTTGCTTTTGGTATGATCTAAACTTGGCGGCTAGTCTGTTTGATTATACAAAATAAAATTTCAAAATCTTTACTGGAAATTTAATAACCAAAAATAAGGATATTTCGATTAAAATCAAGTTTAAAGATTTTTCAATTTTATACCTGTTTTGTTTTTTTTATACTTGAAAATTTCACCCTTCTAAATAAGGATAATTTTTTAACTCTATGTATTTTTCCATATAAAAAAAATATTAAAAAAAGGTGCCTGAATTCAGGCATTATAGTAGTATAAAGGTTAATCGAAAATTAATAATTTAACCCTAACTGAAACACTTGATTAATCTGATGATAACTTAAAAGAAAATTCCTCGGATAATAACGATGAAATAATTAGTCATCGAATATTTCAAGTGATTAGTTAAATGTTTCCGATAAAAACATTTATATGGGTTCAACGGCTGGTAGAAAAAAAAAGGAAGAAGAGAAAATTAAATCATGCTAATGGCGAAACCCTAACTAGCCTTTTCTTTTTGCAGTTTGTTTTTGTATGAACACTCTTCTTTTCTTATAAATCTTATGATTAGGGGGTTTATAAAAATTGATGATGATTACGAAATAATGAATAATAATGATTGTTTGATTGTTTGATGTATAATTTGTTAATAATTATAATAGTAGGCAGCAAATGCTTCTAAGTTTTTGTATTCTTTGTCAAGAAAAATAAACCCAGTGTGCTTTCCCCACTGATCTTCGTAGTATAAATTGTTTTTATCTTTTTTTATATAATTTAAAATATAAAGAACCTTTTTTGTTATTTTCCTATAAGAGTTTAATAAAATAATTTTTAATACTTTTTCGAACAACCAAAAAATGCCTACTTGTAACATAAGCTCCTAGCAATTGACCATCTTGAAAAAATATTTTTATTTTTAAATCGAAAATTTCGGAATACTCCTCATTGCTGCTTTTACAATTTGCCTCCAATTTGATAGTTTCCCACTTTCCCCCAAAGTATGGAACTTTACCTAAAAATCTTATCCAAAAAACTCTTGATTTTATTGAAGAGAATGATCATTTTTTTAAATGCTTCAATTTTGGTTCAGTATTTGAGCTTAAGATACTCGATCTATGGTAACAGCTTTGGTAAGAATTTCAGTTTGAAAGTTTTTTTGGTAAACGTCCATATAATATTGGGATCCATCGATCGCCGTTATTAGATCGAATATCGTAATCAATATCATTAGCTTTTGGTCAAAAAAAACTTTGAAAATATAATTTCTCATTTAAAAGTGAAGCTAATTTTGTTGATCACGATGTGCTCAACAAATATTATTTATCGGGAAAAAGGATTGGTGTCTAAATTATTTTATTGAGTTTCTTATTTTTTTATCGAGTGCCTAATATTATATGTGAGTGTCAATTATATTTAAACTAGGGAAGGTTGACCGGTTAAATTAACCGGTTAACCTTTAACACTGGCTTAAACTAATTCAGACACTAACATAATTATATTAGAAAGGCTTAATGGTCAAAGGTATCTGTCCTTAGTTTCTATAGTGATTCGAAAGACTTCGAGACTCAATAAACGAACTTTTAACAATTTTGGGCAATTTGTTGAGCAATAATTCAATGGCGGTTTTAGAACCCGTCTTTATTTTATTAAAAAAGCTTTACCTTTATTGAACACATCAGGTTTACATTCCTCAAATTCCTTAAATTTAAAATAGAGGAGACATCGATTTGGAAATGGCAAATTTTGATCGTTGGTTTTTTGTAGCGATTCTCTAATAGCTTTATTTATATTTGCTTTATTCAAATCCCTTTTATAATTGAAGCTTGTAAGTTGAAAGCGCTTAAGACGTCTGCCATTTATAGTAAGTTCACCTGTAAGAACACTGTCCCATTTATGATTTAATCCTTTTTAATTAAAAAATATACATTAACAAGTATAGATAAATTGGATTTTTTTAAATTTACCTCTTTTTCCTCTTACTAAAAGAAAACGGTTCTGTTCTAATAATTCATTAGAACTCTTAAAAAGATCGTAATCAACATATAAATTCATTCCCGTTGGCATGCATTCGAACTCTTGAGGTATGTCTGTCCCATTTTCAAAGTCATTTGCAACTAAATGAATTCGAGTTTTATTATGTTTAATGGTTTTTACCATCGAATAATCTAGAGAGTCGGTAGTGAGATTATTTGGTTCTATTAATTTGTCAACGCTTGTTTTAGAGCGGGTTTTCATTGTAAAATTTCGATTTTCTGCGATTTTATTTTAATCTACAAAAAACGTCAAAATAATTATCTGATCCGTGTATTTTTATAGGACTTTTTAAAAAATAATGTTTTTGACCTTAAATTTTAGTAAAAAATGATAATTTTTGATCAAACAAAAAAATGAATATAATATCGCTATTTAGCTCTTAGCATTATCGCTATTTAACTCAAAATTAGCTACTTACTTTTGAAAGAGTATTGGCTGTTCTATAATGTTTTAAAGAAGCGGCTCCAAATGACCTTTCATTTTGCAATGCCAAAAATTTTCCGAATAGAGGTCTAATTTAAAATTCTGACTTTGTAAATTTGATTATGGGGAAATGAATATCCAGTCAAGGTATCCGAATCTGCACCATTATTCATTGACTCTCTCTCATTTTTTAATTAATTAAAATTTTTCTGACAAAAAAATCATATTATACATTCAAGAATATATGTCAGAAAATAATGTATAATAGGATTTTTTTGTCAGAAAAATTTTAATTTCATTCCCTTTTCCGTCTTTTTTTAGTTTCTAAACTTAACACTTTTCCCTAATTTCCGACCCTTTCCCATCATTTGTAAAATGACCCTAAAATCGCAATTTGAAAATAAATTTCTGCGATGTCGCATTTTTATCGATTTTAGATGGGAAAGGGGTAGAAATATATCATAAATCGCCTTTTTTTCTAAAAAATTTCAAAACTCGATATGAATAAAAGTGTCAAATATTCGATTGAAATTTTCTAAATACGAAGGTCCAATCACTCACAGGAAAGAGATCCAGAATCGACATTTTCCCGATAAAATTCGAATACGTCGGAATGATTTTGATCTCAGATTCGGAAAATTCGGCTAAAAATACCTCATACGGGCGTATCAAAGGTAGAAAAGCCCAAAACTGTGAAAAAAACAGCGCATTTTAAGGACATACTAAAAATTTTTATTCAGACAAAACGGTTGATTTCTTTAATTTGGGATTTCACGCAACATATTCTTCCATAGTTACTTTACAATGTAATAGAGCGCTTTTTTTGATATATATCGTATTTTGGAAAAAAATGAGCTTTTATAATCGATAGTTACTAAAAAAACTCAATTTAAAGACTGTGGTCATATTTTAAAATCACTATCTGGTCTTAGAGAGTTTCAATTTTATATGAAAAGAAAAGCGATGATTTATGCGTCCACTAACACGGCATTGTACTCTTTAATGCCGATACCTTTTGAGCCAGATTAGGACAGGAAAAATACAAAATTCAACTTGTCTAAAAGAAGACAAGAAGAAGATAGCAGAAAATAAATCAAAAATTATGGGGGTCTAAAACCGATTTGATTGAAACTGTTTGACATCGTTTTTATGGAAATGATTTTTCTTTGTGTTAATTTAAAACGCTTGTGTTATAAAGTATCACTCGATATTATATCAAATATTTCTTTACTTTTTTGTTAACAAATTACAAAATCATAGCTTTAAAAAAAACGATAAGCATTTTTTACAGTTTTTTTGAAATTATCAATGAACTTTAAAGTTACCAAGAAGAATATTCAAAATAAAGAACAAAAACCAACATTATAAACAGATAAATAAAAAATTAATAAAAGAAGAATAGAGAACAAAATTAGTTAAGTGCATTAGCTTTTTTTCTCTTTTTCTCATTAGTGCACAACAGGCATCCATACTGATAACGAAAATTATTTATTGTTTATATTATATCATTCTGAAAATCTAAAGAGACTAAAAATAAAGTCCCGAAGGCCTTGCTACGGTTCATAAAGTTTTTTCGAAATAACAAAATTTTTTAATTTAATTCCGTCGGAGAGTATCTCTTCGAGGAATTAATTTAACACTTACCCTATTTTTTAACAACACTTAAAAATAATCATATTTTTGAATTTTTTTTTTCTGCAATGAAGAAAGGAAGCGAAAGAGTTTAAACAATTTTGTTTAATACTTTTGAGTTAGCTGGGTATTTTAAAAAACCGAATTAAAAAACCATAATAAAATTACCAAAATAAAAAAAATTTAAAACAAAACACGACTTTTCAACTTATGATAAAGAATGAAATTAACTTCTATTACTTAGATGACTCTTTTAAAGGAAATAAAATACGTTCATAAATGTACATTCTTAATAATTTATTTAATAATCTCTATATATAAAGAAACCCTCCTACCAAAGAGAGATTTTTACACATATGTCTATACTACTCGACAAGGGCTTGGTGCTGGTGTTTGAATTGTCATACCTATAAAAGAAAATTTTGATTTTTTTAAGGGTCCTTCCTTATGCAAAAATTTGTCAAAATATTTCTCAGATAAATATGATAATTTACCGTTACTGTGTCGCTTTTTACTGAGTTTTTGTTTTACTTTTAAAGAATACGAATAAAGTTTTTTTTTCTCGGGTCTTCTGGTCTGAGTTTCAAAGTCACTAATCGCTAAGTACGTTAACATAAAAACAACAAAAAGATACCAACAAATAGTAATCTTTTTATTTTATTTTATTTAAAAAATGTATTGGTATATTTTAAACAGGTTTTATCTGAATATTTATATTTAATTGCAAAGATTATCTACGAAATTTTATAAAGTAAATAGAAAACGAACTTTGAAGATTAAACCAATTAAATTTTTTAAAGTAAAAAAAATAATTATAAGTATTAGTTTATTTTTTTTATCAATTTTTTAACAGAATAAATATAAAATTTTGTTAACATTCAATATGATTTACTGTTAAATAACTCTCAATTAACCATGGGCTACTACCAGTAGCCGCCACTCGGATTTTAATTTTGCAAACTTTATTAATTAAGTGGGAGTTTGAGGAAAAGCTCTTTTCAAAATTAGCTATCTGGTAAATTTACAGAATTTTTGGACACTCCCTCACTGATAGTCAGGGGTTTGAAAGAGAGATGTGAATTTCAGCGAATTTTTCAATCATATTACAAAAATAAGATTAAAGTTTTTTTGACCGAACTAGACCATATCTTAGGTGGAGCTTTTAGTAAAAAAAATTTTAATTGTGAAGGAAATTTCCCATGGCTAATGAGACATATATTCTAATTTATGAAAAGTCAAAGTTAATACTCCTATGGTAATACTCGGAATCTAACTCCGTGAATCCACTACTTGGGAGAAAAAAATTTGATCATTTCGAAAAACAAGATTTTTAACAAGATTTTTAGATAATTAACCAAATTCCTGTTCACGAGATCAGATTAGGAAAAGGAAAATTATTTATGCCCTAACTTTCGTCTATAAGAAAAAATACTGAGATCGTTACTCAAAAATGTTACAAAAATTCCAAATAGAAACGGAAATAATATCTTTTTGGCTAATTTTGTGAGTAATAAATACTAGCGAAATAAGATTAATACTTTTTCGACTCAAACCCCGGTTTTTTAAAATATTCTTACAAATTTCCAATCCATTTGCCCAGTTTTAAAATATATTATTTTGTTTAATTTTTTAAGAATTTTTTCTTTTTATTATATATTTAGATTTTAAGCGATGTAATGTTTAATCTTGTTAATTTTAAGAAGATTTTTGATAAAACCAGAATTTCCTTTTCGTAAATGACAAGGAATTTAAGAATAGTCTAAGTCAATACAAAATGGAATTAGACCTAATAACAAATGAGTCCGATTTTAATTTAATTCAAAAAGCGCTGAAATTAATAAAAAAGTTGCAAAAGAAATTGCAATTAAAGGAATGGTTGTGGGTCACCAGAAACTTGAACGTTTTCAAAGTTCATTAGCAAATATTTTAAAATGTGCCATTTGCCTCGAAAAATTACAATTTCCTTTGGAGGTAGATGAATAAAAAAAACATAAAATTAAAAAATTTAATGTTTTAATTTTAATTAAGGATTCAAATCATCATTTATTTTGTAGGGAGTGTATTGACAATTGGCTAAAATTCAATAGACAATGTCCAATCTGTTGGCAGGATATTAGTGTTGTTGACTTAAAGGCAAACAGAAACATTGTCGAAATATTAGATGCTTTGGATACAAGCATTATTTCGGAAAATCATTAATTTAGAAAAACATTCTTTTTTTAGAGAATTTTTTGAAATATTTTGTTCAAAGTATTTTAAATAGATCGCTTAAATTCAAAACCTTAATATTGAATTAAAATAAAGCATCGATCTTTAGTTAATTGTAAAAAAATACTTGTAGAATGTTTATTTTACTAATTTTCACTCTAATTTGTCTAAATGTCACGTGGCAAATCAATATGGACACATTATCACTAATGAAACCGTACTTTGCTGCATTTAAAGCAGGCGCCACAACATTTATTGACCAATCCCAAAAGTCAGCGCTCGTTTTTAACTTATAGATCATTTAAAGGCATCCTGTTTTTTAAAAGTCTAGTTTACTTTGCCATTTAGATCGTCTTGATATTCTGGATCGAATATGACGAATAGAAATGATTCCAGTAGCATACGCATAGAAATATGCCAAAAAACACGAAATAAATGAGACATTCTTTGAGTACGTTTCAAACGTTTGCATCGCGCATGCGCCTTTCTCTTTATGCTTTGAGTTTTTCTTTGTTCGACTCAACAAAATCCTCATCCACATCCTCATTACCTAAACAAGTAGCTTGTTTTGTCTTATATTAGTCTGGTAGCTGATTAAAAACTCGTGGTTAAATTTTACATTTGTGTTTTAAAAGGTGTGAATTATTTTAGCCCCAACAAAAATTTGAAACTAATGATTGACCGCCCCCCCCCCCAATTTCAATCAAAAAAGCGTGAATTACCTACAAAAATTGAAAAGGATACCCCCTGATTCCATTTTTAGTAGGGAATAATTCTATATTTTAGAGTGAGTTTGAAAATGTTGGGGGCAAGATTTCCTTTGAATTGATGCCATTCCTTGTATTTGGAATTATCGATTTGGGGATAGATCTAATTTTTTATCGATTTTCAGATAAGAAATTATTTTATTCAGATGTCAATTTAGGATCAAATTTGAAACCTTCATTTTTAGTGCCCCCTCGAGATCTGGCAATGAAACCTGTCAAGACCTTACTCAAAGGAAAAACATCATTTCTGGTTTCTTTGCTAATCCTTTTTAAAAAAGCTTGTTGAGGTGGCACTAAAAACAAGGGTTTAGGGTAGATTTCTGTAAATGTTTTTCGTTTACGAGACCACTACTCTTCTGATCGTATTCATCTTCATTCTTACCTAAAACCAACGGCAAAAGGACGGCAACTAGTAAAATACTAGTATAATATTCACAGCTCTAATCTAAACCCTTTAATGATTGCGTAATTATAATCGAAGTCAAAAATGAGACAATCAACGAGACAAGCCATTTTTAAACCTTTTTAAACTTGACCCAATGAGATGTCCTTGACTAAATTGAAAAAATCCGACACGAGGATGAATGTAATGGAAAAAGAACATGCTATCGGTTCGCACCACCAGGCCAATTTAAAGCTGAGAATGTATTTTAGCGTTTGCTAAAAGCTTCTCTTTATCTATGATTTTGTGAAAAGTAAAATTAAAATATCGAAAAAGCTCTTTCAAAATAAAAGTTTTAATTTGTTTTACTTTGTCAGATTTATATTGCCAACACTTATCTATTAATGATAAAATGAATATAAAATTCTTTTGTACTTGTTCATTTGTCAAATCAAGATCAATATTAGTAAAACTCTTTGTTTCTTGACTTCCATTACTACTTCTATTAGAATAGTACATGATATTCATGAGCATTGTAGTAAATAGTATCAAAAAACAACATGTGACTTGTTTCAATCGTGTAAACGTGGGTGGCGCTATAATGTAGACCACCACAAATGTGCAATTCACGTTTCTTTAAAAGCAAGCAATTAGAGTTAGATTAGGTAAAATTAATAATTTGCCTCTGAAACGCTTTTACAGACAAGTTTTAAGACTTTTCGTACCTGAGAAATCCTTACACAATTCGCTGTGATAATTTTTTTGACTCGTTGACATTTTGTTTATATCAAAGTTTGGCCCCACCCAAAGGAGATGGTAGGTACCTCAAGATTTCCTTGGGCCTATATAACAATAAATTTTAGCAAAGAAATTCAAATTTGAGGAAATCCTGACTCACTCTCTCAGAAAATGACTCTTTCAAAGCTAGAAATTATACCTTTTCTTTCGTTTTATCTTCATTGGCAAAAAAATGTCTTTCTTGAACTTATCCCTGAACTTACGCCCTTTTTTTTGAGTTTT